>Ga0136634_10000935_pt1 | contig 11586 bp, 9 predicted proteins | sample AntDrymUQ8332106_2_FD_104654 | JGI IMG/M metagenome (GOLD analysis project Ga0136634, IMG submission 104654) | Polar desert sand microbial communities from Dry Valleys, Antarctica - metaG UQ833 (21.06) | ecosystem: Environmental > Terrestrial > Soil > Desert | place: Antarctica: Dry Valley... | reverse complement strand
TTGAACATACCTGTTTACTTTGAACCAAAAGAATTTGAATTCAACGGCAAGAAATTTTTCATCGGCCACGGTGATGGATTGGGGCCCGGCGACCAGGGATATAAAATGCTAAAAAAGGTTTTCCGCAATCCCTTTTGCCAGTGGCTGTTTGGCATATTGCCCCCTTATGTTGGAATGGGTCTTGCAAATTATTTCAGCCAAAAAAGCAGGCAGGCCTCCGACCAGGAAGAACAGCGTTTTGAAGGTGAAGAAAAAGAATGGCTTGTAACCTATAGCAAGAATATCCTGCAGGATAGACATTTTGATTACTTTATTTTCGGTCACAGGCATCTTGCCCTCGATCTTTCACTCAGTGCCAACAGCCGTTATATTAATTTAGGCGATTGGTTAAATTTTTGTACATACGCGAAGTTTGATGGACAGCAGATGAATCTGCAATCATGTGATGCCTCTATGGGAAATAAAATCATTCGTAGATAGTGTACAAGGCCTTTATCATATTGTTTTCTGTTTTATTCGCAGTTCGTATATATGCTCAAACGGATACTATTTTTCGTATCCAAAAAACATATCCCGGAGACGTTACAGATTTTTCTGTTGACAACCTTGGAAATATCTTTATCCTTTACCAGAACGGGCAGTTAAAAAAACTAAATCCGGCGGGCGACTCGCTTGCAGTATTCAATGATGTACGGCGGTACGGTAAATTATTTTCAATGGATGTAACCAATCCGTTGAAAATATTATTATACTATAAAGATTTTAGTACCGTGTTGATTTTAGACCGGTTATTAAACAGTCGAGGCACCATAGACCTCAGGAAATTGAACTTGTACCAGGTAAAAACCATCAGTCAGTCTTATGACAATAATATTTGGGTATTCGATGAATTCGAAAGTAAGTTGAAACGTATCAGTGATGAAGGAAAGGTGTTGGATCAATTCACTGATTTTCGAGTTTTATTTGATTCTACCCCATCGCCGCAATTTATTATCGATCAAAATAAGCAATTGTATCTGTATGATTCCCTCAAGGGCATTTACATTTTTGATTATTATGGCGCCTTTAAAAGTCGTATCCCGTTCACGGGTTGGACGGATTTTTCTGTAATCAATAATTTTTTAGTTGGGCGAGATCAACAGTATTTGTACCGCTATGAACCAGGTACACTAGATTTACAACGCTATCGCATACCTTTTTCAATGATCAATGGCCGAAAAGTATTGATTACACATGGCAAGATTTATTTGCTTCGCAACAATAAACTCGAAGTTTACCATTTTCAATAATTGAATGTTTAGCAGGTTGGCTAAATTTGCATAAAATTCAACCCCCACCGGATGGATCAGTTTTTAGACATGGTTTTCTTTGACAATACGCTCCGGAGTTATTTATATGTCTTGCTTGCAATATTCCTGGCTGTTATTTTAAAACGTTTTGTATCCCGGTACGCTGCCGGTTTGCTTTTTAAAATAGTCAGAAAAGTAGCACAGGGGGTTGACAAAGTCTCCTTTGTGAATCTGGTAATAGCTCCTTTACAAACCTTTCTCGTAATTCTTGTTACCGTTGTAGCCCTTGAAAAATTATCGTTTCCCCAGGCCTTTAATTTTGCTATTTATAAAGTATCGTTCAGGCAGATCATCGAGGTGATTTCTACCGGTGTTCTCATTATATCTTTTATATGGCTGTTCCTTCGCATTATTGATTTTATTGCCATGATCCTGCATCAAAGGGCCAGCATCGCATCGGACCAAAGCGATAACCAATTGGTGGTTTTCTTTAAAGATTTTTTTAAGGTGGTTATCGTGATATTTGGCTTCTTGCTGATTCTAAAATTTTCCTTGCATTATGAAATCGGCACCTTGTTTACGGGCCTCAGCATTGCTACTGCTGCTATTGCATTGGCAACCCGGGAGAGCCTCGAAAACCTGATCGCTTCTTTTATTATATTTTTTGATAAGCCATTCACAACGGGCGATCTGGTTAAAGTGCAAAATATTACGGGAACGGTCGAAAAAATCGGCTTGCGAAGTACCCGCATCCGGACGGATCAGAAAACATATGTGACAGTACCCAATAAGCAGATGGTAGACAGTATTATGGATAACCTTTCATTACGAACGCAACGTAAAGCATCTGTACAATTGGAATTAAGCAGCGATACAAGCAGCGGTTCGGTGAACGATCTGGTGCTGGCAATAGAAAATATTCTGTTGCGTAGAAAGGATAAAATAGAAGGTCATTCCGTATTTCTGGCAGATATTAGTAAAAATGTATTGATCGTCCAGGTGGAATTTTTTACAGCGTCCATACCTGCTGAAAATTTTAATGCTTTAAGACAGGATGTGAATCTGAGTATCATCGAATTGCTGACAGAAATGAATATACAATTGGCTGCTAAGGAAACGGAAGTCATTATGGCAAAAGAGATGTAGTAGGGGGAGTTGGCTGTCTGGAGTTCAGAGTCATGACTCCCGACTATTTATTTATCGGCGATAATGATATCCCCCAATTCTTTATCCCAATTACCTGTTTTCCCATATTCTACAACACGGCCAATCTCTTTGCCTTCTTTCATAACAATAATTGTAGGAACGTTGATCACACCCAGAGCCTCAGCCAGGTGACTCATCGTTTTTTTATTTCGATCTACACCGATCAATGTAATACGGTCCTGGGAAAATGCTGCTGCTTCTGCCAGGGCAAAAAATTTGGGTAAAATATACTTGGTATCGCTGCACCATGTACCGCCGAAAACAATCATTTGTAATCCGGATGATCCATTTTTCAATGCACTCAACGTTTCGGGGTTGGGCTTGTAACCTGCCTGATTCGGTCTATACCATTTGAAGGAGGGATCATTGGCAATTAAATCCCGGTTGATAATCCCTTTGAGAATTTTATCCTGCCCATCGTTTGAAACTTCGTGCTGGGTTTGTCCAAATGAAAGTAGGCTTGTAAAAACAATGCCGGCCAACAAAATTATTTTCATGCTACGGGTTTATATTATTTGCAAACTTAGCCTGCTCAATTCAAGAAAACTGTTAAATTATAAAGAGGCCTTTATCTCCAATAAAAATGCCCTGATCTTTTGAAGGGATTGAATCAGTTCAAACCTTTCCTGAGACTTTTTATTCCTTTTTAAAAAATCCTTGGCGCCTTCTATAGTAAGCTTACGACGTCGCAACAGATCATGAATCAATTGAAGATTTTTAATATCTACGGGACGGAAATGACGGTCTCCTTTGCGGTTTTTTCTGGGCTGCAAGATGTCAAATTCGGTTTCCCAGTACCGTAACAGGGAAGTATTGACGTGAAACATTTCAGCTACTTCTCCAATGGCATAATATTGACGTTGAAACAAAAGGTCATCTTCAGGTACATTAATAAGATAGGTTGAATCCTCCAGGGTTTTGAGCGACTTTCGGCCGCGTGTTGATTTTGAAGGAGGCAATTCGCTGATGATTACGGGCGGACTTTCTTTCTCCACACTGCTTTTGTATGATTTTACCCGCAGTCCACCTGCAGGGGAGGAATTCTCCCTGTTGTTGGTATCAATAAAATCAAAATTGATTTGCGAATAGTTTGTCATGCGCTGCCGGTTACTTAAATTATAAAATTCAAAGACTGCAAAAACTATGCACCAAAGGTACAATCCGCAATGAAGCACCGAGGTATTATTATTCACGATAATTTTTTTTCGAGAATTGATATCAGCCGGTTTGCTTCAGCAAATAACTTGAAAAAAGGTGCATAAATCATGACGCCCAAAACGTCTGTAGCCCTTTATTTTGCCTACATTTGCGGGTATTTATTAATTTATATTCAAACAGGGTTATACGCACATTTATGGCTTTAGAAACACAGGAAATCTTAGTTCCCGCTGCTGGTGATTATGGTGCTGATAGTATTCAGGTTTTAGAAGGTTTGGAAGCGGTTCGCAAGCGCCCCGCGATGTACATTGGGGATATCAGCGAGAAAGGTTTGCATCATCTTGTGTACGAGGTGGTCGATAATTCAATAGATGAAGCATTGGCTGGTTATTGCACAAACATTTCTGTAACGATTCATGAGGATAATTCTATTTCAGTCGAAGATGATGGCCGGGGAATTCCCACCGGCATGCATCTCAAGGAGAAAAGAAGCGCTCTTGAAGTGGTCATGACGGTGCTACATGCTGGAGGGAAATTTGATAAAAATACTTATAAGGTATCCGGAGGACTACATGGTGTAGGGGTTAGTTGTGTAAATGCATTGAGTAGCTTATTGCATGTTACTGTTTGGAGGGAAGGGAAAATGTTCGAGCAGGAATATCGCATCGGAGTGCCGCAGTATCCCGTTCGGGAAATAGGCACCAGCGATCGCACAGGCACATTGGTTCATTTCTGGCCCGATACTTCGATTTTCAATGTTAGTGTATACAAAAAAGATATTCTCGAAGGGCGATTAAGAGAATTGTCTTACCTCAACAGGGGAATCCGGATTGTTTTAACGGATCTGAGAGAAAAAGACGATGAAGGGGTAAACTATACCAAAGTATTTTACAGTGAAGGTGGAATTGTTGAGTTTGTGGAAATGCTTGATAAAAATGCCGGTCGTACACCGATATTGCCCAAAGTGATATTTGTCGAAGGAAAAGACAATTCGACAAATGTAGTGGTAGAAGTGGCGCTCAGTTATAATGACGGCTACAGCGAACATATTTATTCTTATGTAAACAATATCAATACTATCGAAGGAGGCACCCATGTATCGGGCTTTCGCAGAGCTCTTACCAGGGTATTTAAAAGTTATGGAGATAAACAGGGTTTATTTGAAAGAGCAAAAGTTGAAATTGAAGGGGATGATTTCCGCGAAGGGTTAAGCAGTATCATATCTATAAAGGTTCCTGAGCCTCAGTTTGAAGGTCAAACCAAAACGAAGCTGGGAAATAGTGAGGTCATGGGCGTTGTGGATACTACGGTTTCAAGAGTGCTTGAAGCGTACCTCGAAGAAAATCCCAGAGAAGCCAAAAACATTATTTCAAAAGTAATCCTTGCAGCGCAGGCCAGGGCGGCGGCCAGGAAAGCGAGGGAATTGGTACAACGCAAGAGCGTTTTAAGTGGGGGAGGCTTACCCGGTAAATTGGCCGATTGTTCTGACAGGGATCCGGATCGGTGTGAATTGTACCTGGTTGAAGGAGACTCTGCCGGGGGTACTGCAAAACAGGGCCGTGATAGAAGTTTTCAGGCGATTTTACCATTGAGAGGTAAGATATTGAATGTGGAGAAAGCCATGGAGCATAAGATTTATGAGAATGAAGAGATCCGGAACATGTATACCGCGCTGGGTGTTACAGTAGGGACGCCCGAAGATCCCAAAGCGCTTAACATTGTAAAGCTTAGATATCATAAGCTGATTATCATGACGGATGCTGATGTCGATGGCAGTCATATTGCTACCCTCATATTGACATTTATTTACCGGTACATGAAAGAATTGGTAGAACAAGGGTATGTATTCATCGCACAGCCGCCATTATACCTGGTAAAAAAAGGAAAAGATCAGGCTTACGCCTGGAATGAAGAGCAACGCAAAGCGCTGGTGGAAAAATTAGCAGGCGGTAAGGAGGATAGTGTTAATATTCAACGCTACAAGGGTTTGGGAGAGATGAATGCACAGCAATTGTGGGATACAACAATGAACCCCAATACCCGCACCTTGAAAAAAGTGACCATTGAAAGTGCTGCCGAAGCAGATCTCATCTTTAGTATGTTAATGGGAGATGAAGTGGCACCACGCCGGGAATTTATTGAATCTCATGCGAAATACGCCAAACTGGATATATAGTATCCCCGGGGATTCTTGAATTGTTGTTTGTAATATTTAATTATCTTTAACCTAATGGATATAAGGATTTGCACTAAAATCCAAATTACTAACCGTCAAACTTTTTATTATGGCATCAGATGCAACAATCACTGCTTATAATGTAAAAACGAAAGAGAAGAATGTTCCAATGAAAGATGCAGTGATCACAAAAACAGCTAAAGGCGCTTATATGGCCCAGGGTAACGATGGCAAGGGTAATAAGCTCACTACATTGCTGGGTGAAGCAAAAGCATTGGCTGCAATTCAGGCAGGAACCGCCAAACAAGGCTGGTAAGTCGTTCAAAATATCTCTGTCGCCGCTCATTCCTTTGATCCGATCGAAGAGAATGAGCGGCTTTTTGTTATATTCACGTTCACTCCCACAGGCCCTACGATGAAACATGTATTGATTTTGATAAGCGTACTCTGTATTAGATTCTTCATCCCCTCTATATACGCGCAGGTAACTCCTTATCATCTGAATGGTAATGCCTACAAAGAAGATTGTAATTGTTACACGCTTACCACAGAACAAAACTTTCAATCCGGCTCGGTTTGGAATATTAATAAGATTGATCTTAACCAGTCTTTTGATTTCAAGTTCAATGTTTTTTTGGGATGTAAAGATGCGGACGGTGCAGATGGAATCGTATTTGTACTGCAAGCAATCAGTACCAGCATTGGAACGGCCGGCGGAGGTATAGGTTATGACGGAGTTAATCCCTCTATTGGCATCACGATCGATACATGGCAAAATTTTAATAATAGCGATCCACCAGACGATCATATTGCAATACATAGAAACGGAGACATCAATCATTCCGGACCAAATAACCTGGCCGGCCCTGTGTCTGCTATCACCAGCAGTAACAATATCGAAGATTGTAAGTGGCACATATTGCGGATCGTATGGGACGCACCCACAAAAACACTGCGTGCCGATATGGACGGAGCGGAGAGAGTAAAAACAACGATTGATCTTGTCGGCTCAGTTTTTAATGGTGATCCGAAAGTTTTTTGGGGATTTACTTCTGCCACGGGTGGTTCTAACAATCATCAGCGAGTTTGTACTTCCTTAAACCCTGGATTTACCCTGCCTCCGGGTCAAACAACCTGTTTTCCGGATCCTGTACAATTTATTGATAGCTCAGCTTCCTTCGGATCGATTGTAAAATGGTACTGGAATTTCGGAGATGGGACTGTTGATTCTGTTAATCAAACACCGCCATTACATGTCTATTCTGCGCCGGGCAATTACCAGGTTTCTTTGAACATACTGGGTAATAACGGGTGTCTTTCTGATACATTTAAACAGACCATCGTTATGGGTTCTAAGCCGATGCCTGCATTCAATTACACGCCGGCCATTGCATGCCAGAACAGCCCTATCGATTTTAAAGACCTGTCGACTGTACAATTTGGTACTATCAATGTTTGGCTTTGGGATATAGATGGCCAGTGGTCTTCATTACAAAATCCATCTCTACCAAGCACCGCTCCCGGTCAAATACGTGCTCAACTGGTCGTTGAAACTAAGGAAGGCTGTACATCAGACATCATCTCTCAATCGGTTTCAATTAAACCGAATCCAACAGTAGATTTTGATGTAGATGATATTTGTGCAGATACGGCTGCATTCCTATCAGGCAAAAATTTGGATCCTTCGATAAACATTCAACAATGGAATTGGAATTTCGGAGATAACAGAACAGCCAATTCCAGGGCGGTACAACATTTTTACACCGATAGTGGAAAATACAATATTCAATTAATGGCTCTTGCTGATAATGGCTGCAACTCATCGCCCGTAAGTAAAACCCTCACTGTTCACAAAACAAATGCTTATGCAGGAAAAGATACTCTGGCCGCGCAGGGTGAGCCTTTTTCTTTAAATGGAAGTGGCGGGATCCTTTATAGTTGGTCTCCTGCCGCAGGACTATCAGACCCAATGATTCCAAACCCTTCGGCAATTTTGCAGAAAGATGCTACTTTTATACTCACCGCTTATACGCCCGCAGGTTGTGCTAGTAGTGATACCGTCAATATACAGGTTTATAAAGGTCCTACCTTTTATGTGCCGAATGCATTCACCCCTAACGGAGATGGAAAGAATGATCGCTTGCGTTGTATCGCCATCGGGATATCCAAAACCGACTTCTTTAATGTGTATAACAGGTATGGTCAATTAATATTTTCCTCAACAAGTTATCAACCGGGCTGGGATGGAACGGTCGGGGGCATAAAACAAGCCTCCGGTACTTATGTGTGGATGGTAAAAGGAAAAGATGCTACCGGAAAAATTCATTTTAAAAAAGGTACAGTGACGCTGATTAGATAATGATCAGAAAATGTAAGCAATCTCTATAATGACATTGTATTCTTTTTCTATCATCGGTCAAAACAACCCTGCTTTAAATACGCAAAGTATGGCTGCACATTGCATAGCAAAGGTTAAGCTCTTCCGACAATAACTTTTGTTTGCTAGGCACCCATTCGACCATTTGAGTTTTATATAAAATTCAGGTGGTCGAATTGCTTGCCTAAAATCTTTTTGTCATCGGCGTTCAACCAGTTTTTGAGGATGGTCGCATACACATTCTTAAAATCGACCGTATGCTTCAGGTCTCCGTCCTGAAGATCGTTTAGATCGGGTAAAGGATTCAAAATGCCTTTCTGCTTTAAGCCGCCACCGATGAAGAACATATTATTTGCTGTACCATGATCTGTTCCACCGCTTGCATTTTGCGACACTCTTCTTCCAAATTCTGAAAAAGTAGTTATGAGTACATCCTTAAATCGACCGTTGGCTTTAATATCTTTTACAAAAGAAGTTATGGCCTCATTCATTTCGGTGAACAACCGTTGTTGTTGTCCGCCCTGATTAACATGGGTGTCAAAACTTCCCAGGGAAACATAATACACTTTGGTGTTGATATCGGATAAAATAAGGGACGCGATGGTTTGAAAGCTTTTTCCCAACTCTGTTGTTGGATATGACGACGAAGCATGGTGTAATTGACTTTGTCGAAAAATGTAATCAGCACTGCTAACGGTTTCTGCCATTGTTTTGTACAAGTAATCAACCGGCTGTTCGCCAGGCTGGTCTTTATACGCGGCTATCATCTCCTTAAAATATTTTTCGTTGGCAGTCGTATATAATCTTTTCGGGTCTCTCATCGCAAGACCTTTTGATTGGTCGCCTTTCAACGCCATACCCAATACATCATCAATTTCCAAGGCATGTGTTGGGGTATCGCAACCTGCGCATTGTGCGTCCAGGTATCGGCCAATCCAGCCGGTATGCAAATATTCATTGCTTTGACTGGCACTATGCCATATATCCATACTCCGGAAGTGAGATCTATCTGGATTCGGATATCCAACACTGTTGAGAATTCCTAAACTTCCATCATCATACAAATCTTTGAAACCCGTAAGTGTGGGATGCAATCCCACCTCATCAGTCAATGAAAGGGTCTGCTCTTTTACAATTCCCAACTTCGGCCGTGACCGGTAATAGATATCATTGCGAATGGGTATAACAGTATTTAAGCCATCATTGCCGCCACTAAGCTGTAACACCACCAATATCTTATTACCTGGCGGCACCATCGCTTTTCTTTCAAATGCTTTTAAGAAACCAGGAATCATGCAAGCCGCTGTAGCTAAGGATCCTGCCTGTAAAAATTGACGACGTTTTATGACCATAATGTAAGATTAGTAGTATGATGTAAGAAGTATGGTATTTTAAAAATGAAGGATGAAATAAATACATCGTACACCCTACTTCATACTTCAAAACAGTATTAGCATAATTGATATTCTGGCGTACTCATTAACTGAATGGTTGCCGTTTTTATGAACGCTTCCCTGCTGCTTGAATCAATAAATTTATTGACTGCATGGACATTTACACTGCTGATTGTACAAAGCAAAACCTTACTTATTTCTCCCAACAATTTTTCACGTGGTACACTTTCAAGGTTTTTCAGATAGGAATTCCAATCTATTGTATTAATAATTTGATTGTTCTTCTTTCCTTTTGTCTTGCTGTTCTTGCTATCAAGTTTATTTGAAGGAATTTCCATTCTCCCCATCATCTGATCATCGTCATCTTTGGGTTTCATATGAAGTTCGTCCGATACATAAATCATTTGCGGAATGCGTAGCCTTAACATTAATGAAGAACTGTCGATCCACCTTTTTCCTCCGGGCCATCCCGCTACATTGGGAGGGTAAAATAGTATTTGCCCCAGTAGCCGTTGAAGTTGTAACAGTACCCCCTCATTTTCTATTTCCATAGGCAACAGGCGTCTTATCCCCACTATCAATTCAATAGGAGATTTGATTCTGCAGCCTATATTCTGAGCTTCATAAAACCAATCACTGGAAAAGATATCTCTCATCAGCGATTCTATATCATAATTACTTTGATAAAATCTTCCGGCTAACCAGGAGATCCTGTTCTCATCAACTTTCTCGTTTACAAAATAGCTGTATATTTTTTGGGTAATGAAACGCGCAGTTTCTTTTTGCTGTAACAAAATTGCCAACACATCATCCCCGGTAAAATTGCCGGTTTTTCCCATAATTGTTTTATTGCCATTATCATGGTGTTGTCTGCGAAAGACAAATTCTCCTGCAAAGTTGGCCCCCCAACCGGTGAATGAACGGGCGGCCTCTTTAATATCATTCTCGGTATAGTTTCCGCGACCCAGGGTAAACAATTCCATTACTTCCCGCGCAAAATTTTCATTCGGCTGGCCTTTGCGGTTTTGATTGGTGTTGAGGAAATTAATCATTGCTGCACTCTTGCTCACTTCAATCAATAAATTTCCAAAGTTTCCAAGGGCATTGCGCCTGAGGATATCCAGCAACTGTTGCTGATATAGAATATTCAGATTACGACTGGCAAAATGCCCATGCCAGAAAAAGGCCAGTTTTTCCCGTAGCTGTTGCCCGCTGCTAACCATTTCATTCAGCCAGCTAAGGTTGAGATTTTTTATATCCTGCCTGGATTGTTGACGGAACTTCTTTTTTTCTTCATCGTTCAATGGGTTGTTTTGTTTCCCTATTTCCCCCATGCCCATAATCAATCCCTTTACGGCATTACTCGCAACATCAATGTATTCAGGAGCTTTTGAAGAAGCATCAAATATCGCCTTTACATAAGATTTTTGAGAGGCTTCAGACAATTGGTGAATTTCTTCAGCCATGGGCCCAAACCCGGCCCGCCACAGTAAATGTTCGTTTTTCAGTTGATTGCTTGTCATTCGTGGAAAAAGTTCGTGTATGACTATACCGGGTACACAAGGTTTAATTGCATTTTAGAAGCCACAATGACAATAATAACAATTATTCAGACTGCCTGAGCGTTGATTACTTTTGAGATAAAATTCCCGGCAATGAGCTTTCGCGCAATAAAGTATTTTACCCCGTTGATCCTATACGCAGGCGCTATCCATGCTTTTTTTGCGTATGGCGTAACATGCTTTGCCCTATTAATTTATGCGTGGATTGTTATTCCATTTCTCGAATTGTTTATAGATGCGGATGAAGGCAATTTAAATGATGCAGAAGAAGAGCTTGTCAAACAGGATAAGCTGTACGATTGGATACTGTATGGGATTGCATTTCTGCAGTTCCCTATGCTCCTATTATTTCTTTATTCAATGCAGGATGAAACCCTGAACTGGTTAGATAGAATAGGGAGGATCGGTACAATGGGCCTGCTCT
>Ga0136634_10000934_pt1 | contig 11597 bp, 11 predicted proteins | sample AntDrymUQ8332106_2_FD_104654 | JGI IMG/M metagenome (GOLD analysis project Ga0136634, IMG submission 104654) | Polar desert sand microbial communities from Dry Valleys, Antarctica - metaG UQ833 (21.06) | ecosystem: Environmental > Terrestrial > Soil > Desert | place: Antarctica: Dry Valley... | reverse complement strand
CCTATCGTGAGAAGTATGAGTGAGATCGCAGGTAGCTCAGTAATGCTTATTGCAGGCCAGTATCTCAGCAATGCAAACAATGGAAAAGGTGTATTGGTAGGAGGCATAAGCGGTATACCCCCAACAAAAGTCGTAATTATAGGTGCTGGCATTGTAGGTGAATATGCAGCAAGAACGGCACTGGCAATGGGTGCAAGTGTGAAAATATTTGACAACAGCATTTACAGGCTAAAGCGATTGCAGAATAACATCGGTGGGCGTCTATGGACTTCCGTTATAGAACCTAAAATACTTGCCAAACAATTAAAAACATGTGATGTGGCCGTAGGTGCTTTAAGCGGAGCCGGTGGAAGAACGCCGATAGTTGTTTCCGAAGATATGGTAAGTAGTATGCGGCCGGGGAGTGTGATTGTAGATGTTAGCATTGATCATGGGGGCTGTTTTGAAACGAGTATGGTTACAACACATAAAAAACCGGTCTTTAAAAAATATGATGTCATACATTATTGTGTACCTAATATTCCCAGTGGTTTTGCAAGAACTGCTTCCCAGGCAATCAGCAATGTTTTAATGCCCCTTTTGCTTGAAACGGCGGAGGATGGGGGAATAGATAATGTGATCTGGTATAAAATAAATATCCGCAGTGGGATATATCTGTTCAAAGGCAGTCTTACTAATTTTCATTTAAGTGAGCGTTTTGATCTTAAATATACTGACCTCAATTTATTGATAGCTAGCAGGCGATAAGTTTGTATTTCATTTATAGTCTCCCATCCTGATAACTTCTTTACAAAAATTGTATTCCTGTTCATCATTGCTGCTGACAATAATTAATTTACTATTACCATATTTATTTATCAGCGAATGATATAAATGAATGCCTTCCGTATCCAGGTTCGTTATCGGTTCATCAAGTAAAAGAACATTTGTGTTACTGAAAAAAGCCTGTGCAAGTTTTAACCTTTGTTTCATTCCGCTGCTGAAATAACGGATCTGCTTAGCCGCTCCTTTAATTAAACCGGTTTCATTCAGTATTTCCGGTATGCCTGCGATTAGGGGCTTAAACCTGGAATGAAAAGAAAGAAATTCACTTGCTGTCATTTCTTCTACCAGTTCCATATAAGGTGCGGCAAAAGAAAAATATTTAAATGGTTCGGTGATAGTGGGATAAGTGACCGGGGATATTGGATCAGGCATGCGGGATGTAGAAAGATCTTTTAAATTATTGTTCCTATCCTGTATCACGTATGCGGTATCAGCGTGTTCATAATTAATTTCCCCTTCACTATGTAATGTTGCTCCGGCTATCACCTGCAGCATTGTTGATTTACCAGACCCATTTGCACCTGTTATTGCATAATGTGTTCCTGGTAAAAATGTGTAATTAAAATGGCGAAAGATCCATTCACGGTTGTAACGTTTGCCGGCATTCAGCAAACTAATCTTCATCATTTTCTCCTTTAGTAGAAGATTTAATGATTCCCCTTTTACTTTCTTTTATAAAGTTAACAATGGTTTCTTTTTCTACAGAGCCGGGAAGCTCATGATCTACAAATTCAAGGGCCTGTGAAATATTTAATCCTTTATTATAAATGTTTCTGTAGATCTCAAGTATTTCATTTATTGTTTCAGTTGTGTAACCCCGGCGTTGTAATCCTACTGAATTAACGCCACCATAGCTCAGAGGTGTACGTCCTGCTTTTATGAAAGGAGGTACGTCTTTATTAATATCGGTATTACCAGCAATATAAGTGTGGGCACCGATCCTGGTAAACTGAGAAACACCTGACAAGCCGCCGAGTATCCCATAATCACCCACTTCTACGTGGCCCGCAAGCTGTACAGTATTAGCAAGGATTACATTGTTTCCTAAAATACAATCATGAGCAATATGAGCATAAGCCATGATCAAACAGTTTTTTCCTACAACAGTTTTCCACCGGTCTTTTGTACCCCTGCTGATCGTAACGCATTCCCTTATTGTTGTATTATCCCCTATTTCAACTGTTGTTTTTTCTCCAACAAATTTCAGGTCCTGTGGGATTGCCCCGATCACTGCTCCTGGAAAAATGATACATTTTTTTCCAATAATTGTACCGGTCATGATAACAGCATTTGACATCACATGTGTCTCATCTCCTAACGTTACCCCTTCATAAATAACAGCAAACGGATCCACTTTTACATTCTTTCCTAGAATAACATCATCGCTGATATACGCAAGCGGGCTAATCATATTTAAGCTTTGGGTCTTTTAATTATCTGTGCAACCAGTATGGCTTCAGTTACAAGTTTATCTCCTATAAATATAGTTCCTTTCATTTCACAAATTCCTCTCCTGATTGGGTTTAGGAGTTCCATCTTTAATATAAGTGTATCGCCGGGAACTACTTTTTGTTTGAATTTACAATTTTCTATCTTTAAAAAATAGGTATCATATTTATCTTCTGTATCACGTGGAATAGCAAGTAATCCGCCCGCCTGGGCGAGTGCTTCTACCTGTAAAACACCCGGCATCACACAGTTTCCTGGAAAATGCCCCTGGAAATAAGGTTCATTATAAGTAACATTTTTTATCGCGATCACATATTTATCTGTTAACTCCATTACTTTATCAACCATTAAAAATGGATAACGATGTGGTAAAGTTTGTTCGATCTGGTGAATATCAAACAACGGTTTTTGCAAAGGATCATATTTCGGAATATCATGTTTAAGCCTGATCTTTTTAATATGCTCTTTTATTTTTTTTGCAAACTTTACATTTGAGGAATGCCCTGGCCTGTTGGCTATAATGTGGGCTTTGAAGGGATATCCAACCAACGCAAGATCACCTACTACATCAAGCAATTTATGCCTTGCGGGCTCATTGGGAAAACGCAATTCCAGATTATTTAATATTCCTTCTTCATTAATTTTTACTTCTGGTTTGTTAAAAACCTTTGAAATGCGTTTTACCTGGTCTTCTGATATAGGGCTGTCTACCACAACGATTGCATTATTTATATCGCCACCTTTTATAAGGTTGTTTGCTATCAAAAATTCCAGCTCATGAAAAAAACAAAAAGTACGGCTCGATGCTATCTGGCTGTTAAAGTCTTTAATATTTTTCAGATCGGCATGCTGAGTTCCTAAAACCGGAGAATTAAAATCGATCAATGTATTGATGCGGTAACCCTGAAAGGGCAAAGCAACCATCTCAACTTTTTTTTCCTCGTCAATAAAATTGATATTCTCCTGTATATCATAATATATCTTTTGAGCATCCTGTGTTTTTGTACCTGCTTTTTCAAGTGCTAAAACAAAAGGCTCTGCACTTCCATCCAGGATAGGAACTTCTTCGCCATCTATTTCAATCAGCACATTATCAATTTGCATTCCTACTAATGCGGCCATGAGGTGCTCGATCGTACTTATCCTGGCTCCTTTTACTTCTATTGTAGTACTGCGGTTCGTTTCAATTACATTATCAACATCAGCTTTTACAATTGTTTTTTCCTCCAGGTCAACCCTTTGAAAATTAATGCCTGTGTTAGGCTCTGCAGGCTTTAGCCGCATTGTTACAGCTTTACCTGTATGTATACCGGCTCCTGAAATAAGTAGCTCTTCTTTGATCGTATGTTGGAAATGTTGATCTAAACCATTCAAAATCTGCATAGCTGCAAAAATATGAAAACTATTGTATTATGCTAAGAGAGTATGCATCTAACTCACAAATAGTATATATTTTTTGGAGTTTAAATTTTATAAAACACAGAGAAGAAAACAACAATAAAAAAAGAGATTTTGTAAAGTTTTAGCCCACTTTTAATTTTGCAGTCCTGATTTATTTAGTAAGTTTTAATGAGCGCTTTGACGTAATTCTTTTATAACATTTTCAAGTTCAGATAAACGTTTTTCGAGTTCAGGTAAATTCCGGTTTACTGCCTGGCTACGCAATGCACTGGTATATTCAAATGCGGGGGATCCTGTTACTGCAGTATTCGGGGCTTTTATAGATTTACTTACACCACTTTGTGCATTAATTTTACTACCATCTGCAATGATAATATGACCCACAATTCCTGCCTGTCCTCCTATCATAACATTATTGCCAATCTTGGTACTACCACTTACACCTGCCTGTGCTGCAATAACAGTGTTATTGCCTACTTCCACATTGTGTGCAACCTGGATTAAATTATCCAGTTTAGCTCCGGCTTTTATTAATGTTGAACCTAATGTTGCCCTGTCAATAGTGGCATTAGCACCAATCTCTACATCATCCTCAATAATCACATTTCCAATCTGTGGCACTTTTTTAAATGTACCATCAGATTGTGGAGCAAATCCAAAACCATCGCTTCCTATAACAGCTCCTGCATGAATTCTTACATTTTTACCGATAATACAATTATGGTATATTTTAACTCCGGGGTGTATGATCGTATCGTCTCCCACAATAACATTATTACCCAGGTAAGCATTCGGAAATATTTTTACACCATTTCCGATGATCACATTTTCACCTAAGAATGCAAAAGCTCCGATAAAAACATTTTCCCCTGTTTTTGCAGTTGCATCCATATATACAGGTTGTTGCACTCCCGACAATTGCTGTGTTTTTATTTCCTGGTATCTGTCAAGCAATACAGCAAATGAACTGTACGGATCCTGTACCCTAACTAAAGTTGCAGTTAAAGATTGCTTTAATTCTAAGGTTTTATTTATGATGATAATAGAAGCCTTTGTAGAATAAAGGAAATCTTCATATTTGGGGTTGGCTAAAAAAGCAAGTTGTCCCTCTTTCGCTTCTTCTATTTTACCAAATGAAGAAACAGCAGTATTCTCATTGCCTTCAACTTTACCATTTATTATTTGTGCTATTTGACCTGCTGTAAATTGCATGTGTTAGAAATCTTCTATTAAACTATCATCTTAAGTAACAAATGTAATATTTTTTAACCTTGCCCCTGAGGTTTTCATTTATAAGAGCATTATCTACTTCAGAAATATCTTTTACAATTCCATCTTTAAAAAGAATAAAAATGTGTTCATCCTCGAAATTATAAGTACTGCTTGTAGCTTCACCTGTAAATACAAGCCAATCTGCATCCTCACTGGAAATTTTTAATGTATCTATTGCATTTTTTCTTAAATCATTTAATAAAGCAGCATCAACAGGCTGTCCAAAATATTTTACTTTTAATAATTGGCGGTCAATAATTCCTTTACAAAGAAAGGATAGCACTACATCTGCATGGTTTCTCCATCCTTTTATTGCCATTAACACATCATAATCATCTATACTACAAAATTGAACGAGGCTTATTGTATTTAAAGGCTGATTAATAAAGCTATTAAGTGGCTCAAGACAACTGGCACCTACCAGCCGGGCTCTTTTTATAATTCGCTGGAGCATTTGTTCTGCACTTAAAACAGTTTTATGCAGGTAAACCTGCCAGTACATCAGCCTCCGCGCAACAAGGAATTTCTCAATAGAATAAATACCTTTTTCTTCTACCATTAGTTCACCTTTATGAACTGTAAGCATTTTTAAAATACGGTCGTAACCGATTGCCCCTTCATTTACACCTGTAAAAAAACTATCTCTCGTCAGGTAATCCATCCTGTCTACATCAAGCTGGCCACTCACCAGCTGGTATAAAAATTTTTTATGATACTTGTTCGTAAAGATTTCAAGTGCTACCTGCAATTGTCCATTGAATTGGCTGTTCAGTTCTTGTATCAGCATTATTGAAATATGCTCATGCTGCATTCCTTCTGCCATTACCTGTTCCAATGCATGTGAAAAGGGACCATGTCCAATATCATGTAATAATATTGCAATTTTTGCTGCCTGTTCCTCATGTGGTGTTATATCAATTCCCTTGCTTTTTAATTCCTGTAACGCACAACGCATGAGATGATAAGCACCAAGAGAATGATGCAAGCGGGTATGTACTGCTCCCGGATAAACAAGATGTGCCATAGCCATCTGGTGTATTCTTCTAAGCCGCTGGTAATAGGGATGTGCAATGATCTGGCTTATTAATTCATCGTCAACAGTTATAAAACCATAAACAGGGTCATTAATTATTTTATGAAATGCCATTAAAATGAAGACTAAGCTTTATTTGTTAAAAGAATTACAAAGTGATGTAAAGCTACAAAGCCTATTGCTAAAAAATTAAATTTGCAATGACCGCTTCACATCCTTAAATACAAAAGCATTAATTTATACAAATTACAATCTTTCAGTTTTAGGAAATTATTAAACAAGTAACAGATGAATGTAGCTAAAATACTTTGGGTGGATGATGAAATTGACAATCTTACTTCTCAAATCATGTTCCTGGAAAATAAAGGGTATGAGGTACACACAAAAACAAATGGTTTTGACGCCGTTGAATTTGTAAAAGAGAATATTGTAGATGTTGTATTACTTGATGAATCCATGCCGGGCATAACAGGGTTACAAACACTTCAGCAGATCAAGGAAGTGAATAGTAATTTACCTGTTGTGCTTATTACAAAGAACGAGGCAGAAAATATTATGGATGAAGCTATAGGCAGCCAGATCAGTGATTACCTGATCAAGCCTGTAAACCCAAACCAGGTATGGCTGAGTCTTAAAAAACTGATAGACAATAAAAGGCTTGTTGCGGAAAAAACCACTGCGGCTTACCAGCAGGAATTCCGGAACCTTTTTATGGCATTGAACAGCAATCCTGATTACACTCAATGGATGGAGATTTATAAAAAGCTGGTTTATTGGGAACTTGAAATGGGAAAAAGTGATAGCCCTGAAATGCAGGAAGTTTTTGAAACACAGAAGCACGAAGCAAACAGTGAGTTCTTCAAATTTATTTCAAAAAATTATGCTTCATGGGTATCGCCAAAAAGCAATGATGCGCCCATAATGAGTCACAACCTTTTAAAGTATAAAGTATTGCCTCATCTTGAAAAAGGCACCCCACTTTTTTTTATTTTAATAGATAACCTTCGCTTTGATCAATGGAAAGCAATACAGTCCACGTTTGCGGAAAGTTTCAGAATTCATGAGGAAGAAACTTTTTACACTATACTTCCTACAGCAACTCAATATGCACGTAATGCAATCTTTGCCGGGATGCTCCCGATTGATATTGAAAAAACATTTCCTGTTCAATGGAAAAATGATGATGAAGAAGGAGGGAAAAATTTACATGAAGAGGAATTTTTGCGTGCACATTTAAAAAGACTGGGAAAATCGGATATTAAATTTTCATATACGAAGATCACTAACAACCATGATGGACAAAAGCTTGTAGATAACATGCATAATTTTTTGCAAAATGATTTTAATGTTATCGTTTATAATTTTGTAGATATGCTGAGCCATGCCCGTACAGAAATGGAAGTTTTAAAAGAACTGGCGGGGGATGAAACAAGTTACAGGAGCATTACCCAAAGCTGGTTTGAGCATAGCCCGCTTCATCAGGGATTAAAAAAAATAGCAGATAAAAAATTAAATATTATTGTAGCAACTGATCATGGCAGCACAAGAGTGAAGACCCCTGCAAAAGTTATTGGCGACAAGCAAACCACTGCAAATCTTCGTTACAAGCATGGGCGGAACCTGAATTTTGAAGCCAGGGATGTACTTGCGTTCCGGGATCCGCGTGAAGCAGGCCTTCCTGTTCCAAATGTAAACTCTACGTTTATATTTGCCAAAGGGGATATATTTTTATGTTATCCCAATAATTACAATCACTTTGTTAACTACTACCGCAATACTTTTCAGCATGGTGGAATCAGTTTAGAGGAAATGATCGTTCCGGTGATCCGGATGACGAATAAGTAATTATTGTCCCACACCTATAGGTGTCGGACATCTAAATGTGGAGAAACAATTTTTTTAATGTTCTATCTATTGTTGAAGTTGCATGATTAAAAAAGGGAAGGATTAAGGTTTATGAAATACACACAGTCTAATTTAGATAAGGTTGAAAAGATTATTGAAGAAGCCGGGTATGTGATCCGGTATGAAAGAGGCACATTTCAAAGCGGTTATTGCATACTCCAGGATAAAAAAGTAGTTGTATTAAATAAATTTTTCCAGGTAGAAGGGCGAATTAACACTTTAACTGACCTGCTTCCACAACTTGAAATCAATAGGGATGCATTGACCCATGACAGCCAGAAATTGTATGAGGACCTGATGAAAGTTACTTCAAGTTAATAGAACACTATCCGCTTTATCAAATTCGAATTTCCCGTTTCCTTCTCTTATTTTTGATATGTGTATTGTCCTCCGTTAAAAATAACTTTTTTAGGTACCGGCACAAGCAGTGGAGTGCCAATGATCGCTTGCAGTTGTGCAGTGTGTATGTCGGAAGATGATAAAGACAAACGTTATCGCAGCAGCCTGCTTATCAAAAGCGAAACCACTACTATCATCATTGATACAACTCCCGACTTCAGATCCCAGATGTTGCGAAGTAATGTAACAACGCTTGATGCAGTTTTGATCACACATCATCATAAGGACCATATTGCAGGTCTCGATGATATTAAAGCTTATAATTATTTTCAACAGCAACCCATGCATATTTATGCAAATGAACCCACACAGCGGGCTTTAAAAAGAGAGTTTGCATACATATTTTCTGATTTGAAATACCCGGGAGTTCCTGATGTGATATTGCAGGTTATAGGGCCGGAAACATTTCTTGTTGGAGATATTCCTGTAACACCAATCAATGTTTGGCATTTAAATATGCCTGTATTGGGATTTCGCTTTGGAGATTTTACTTATATAACGGATGCTAACAGGATAGATCAATCGGAGAAAGACAAAATATCAGGAAGTAAAATTCTCGTATTAAATGCATTGCGCCATGCAAAACACATTTCACATTTTAACCTGGAAGAGGCAATTGGATTTGCGGATGAACTGGGTATTCCCCAGGCATATTTTACGCACATCAGCCACCAACTGGGCAGGCATGAAGATGTAACAAAGACATTACCCGCGGGAAGAAGTTTGGCTTACGATCAGCAGGAAATCAATATTTCTACCTGAAAAGGGTATTGTTTTGCTTTATAGCCTCCTTTACATTAGCAGATGCGCCGGAAACAGGATAATAGTTATTTACACTTTACAAGAAGGGAAAGAAATGGAACAATAGTATTGTTGTTTATTATTCTCATGCTCATTCTTATTCCATTTGTATACCCGTTTTTTTATAAAGAAAAACCCCTTGTAAATGATAAATATGCAGGTGACATTGCAAAATTAAAAATAAGTTATACTGAAAACAGCCATAAAAAGTATAATACTAACGGTAAAGACTACCCTAATTATTCATATCCAAAAAAAGAGTATAGTAAAGACATCCATGGTGAACTTTTTTATTTTGATCCCAACACACTTTCAGCATCCGGGTGGAAAAAATTGGGGGTAAAAGAAAAAACGATATCTACTATACAAAATTATATTTCAAAAGGAGGGAAGTTCAGAGAGGCAAATGATATAAAAAAAATATGGGGCTTACAAGCCAGGCTGGCAGATCGTTTAATACCATTTGTAAAGATCAGCGATCCGGGCTCCGATAAATATTCTTCCACAACAGAATATGAAAAAAAACTTTATCCTGTTAAGAAAAGTTCCCAGCCAATTGATATCAATGATGCAGACAGCAGTGAATTTACAGATCTGCCGGGTATTGGTGCAAAGCTTTCGCAACGTATTATTAATTATAGAAATAAACTGGGTGGCTTCTATACAGCAGACCAGGTAGCAGAAACATATGGCCTGCCTGATTCAACATTTAAAAAAATAAGGCCTCTATTGAACATCGGAAAAAATAATTTGAAACTTCTCAATATAAATTTAGCTACGCTTGAAGAATTGAAAATACACCCCTACATCCGCTATCATCTTGCAAATGTGATAATACAATATCGCATGCAGCATGGAAAATACACATCCGTTAATGATTTAAAAAATATTATGCTGATGAATGACAGCATATATAAAAAAATATCCCCATACCTCGTTGTTGATTAACAAGAACTAACAGTTGTTAGTATTTTTAATTTCTTAATTTGCATAGTAATTTTTTTTTATCATGGATTTTGCACAAAATGAATTAACATCCCAGGTAGCCGCATCAGCTAAGGATTTTGCAATGCAGCATATTAAGCCACACATAATGGAATGGGATGAATCGCAGGAATTTCCGCTTCATATTTTTAAAGAATTAGGGAAACTTGGATTAATGGGGGTTTTAGTACCTGAAAAGTATGGTGGAACAGGGCTTGGTTATTTTGAATATAACAGTATAATCCAGGAGATTTCAAAAGTTTGCGGTTCTATAGGGTTATCTGTAGCAGCGCACAATTCCCTTTGCTCTGGCCATATTCTTACTTTTGGAAATGAAGATCAGAAAAATAAATATTTACCAGGGCTTGCAAGTGCAGAATTGTTAGGCGCATGGGGATTAACAGAACCCAATACGGGAAGTGATGCAGGAAATATGAAAACAACTGCAGTGAGGGAAGGGGATAACTGGAAATTAAACGGCACAAAAAGCTGGATCACACATGGAAAAAGCGGGGATGTAGCAGTGGTAATTTGCAGGACAGGGGAGCCACGCTCTAAGAATAATTCTACTGCGTTTATTGTTGACCGTGATACACCCGGTTTCAATGCAGGAAAAAAAGAAAATAAACTTGGAATGCGTGCCAGTGAAACCGCGGAAATGATCTTTGATAATTGCATTATCCCGGATACGAACAGGCTTGGAGAAGTTGGTGAAGGGTTTAAGCAATCAATGAAGGTATTGGATGGCGGAAGAATATCCATTGCTGCATTAAGTCTGGGTATCGCCAGAGGAGCTTATGAAGCCTCAGTGCAATATGCAAAAGAAAGGCACCAGTTCGATCAGCCGATCGCAAATTTTCAGGGTATTTCTTTTAAGCTTGCAGATATGGCTACGAAAATTGCCGCTGCTGAATTGCTGGTAAACCAGGCTTGTGATCTGAAAATGAAAGGGCTTCCCGTTACAAAAGAAGCAGCAATGGCTAAATATTATGCAAGTGAGATTTCTGTGGAAATTAGTACAGATGCTGTGCAGATTTTCGGCGGCTATGGATATACAAAAGATTTTCCGGTAGAAAAATTTTATCGTGATAGTAAATTATGTACCATAGGTGAAGGAACCAGCGAAATTCAAAAGCTGGTTATAGCCCGGGAAGTTTTGAAGTGAAAAGTGAAAAGTCAATAGTGAAATCTTTGAAGTTTAATAATTCACTTTACTTAAAAACTTAAATCAACTATCAAACAACTGGTCTACAGCACCAGCCATCATTGGAAATTTTTCTTTTACAAAATCTTTTATTGTTTCAATTGCTTTCACAGCCTGGTCATCGCTAAGTCCGGCTTTAGTTTTTAATTGTTCTATTAATTCTTCCATATTATAATTTTAAACTATGATAGTAAAATGCATTTTGTAAATCCCTGAATAGTGTTGACAGGTTTATACTAATTCATTATTAAAAATATTGACAGTTTTTCTATATTCTTTTTTCTGTTTTTCCCAATTTTGAATGAACATTGTAGGCTTCATTCT
>Ga0136634_10000933_pt1 | contig 11600 bp, 7 predicted proteins | sample AntDrymUQ8332106_2_FD_104654 | JGI IMG/M metagenome (GOLD analysis project Ga0136634, IMG submission 104654) | Polar desert sand microbial communities from Dry Valleys, Antarctica - metaG UQ833 (21.06) | ecosystem: Environmental > Terrestrial > Soil > Desert | place: Antarctica: Dry Valley... | reverse complement strand
TTTTGCCGCCGCGGCTTCCTGCTTGGCTGTTTCTTCAGCAGCGTCGGCCTTGGCTTCCTGTTCCAATCTCTCGGTCGCCTTCTTTGAAAGTATTTCAAACGCCGATTCGCGATCGACAACATTCTCGTACTGCCCGGCAACCAGCGACGAGCTGATAAGTTGTGCCCGTTGCTGCGGCGTAACGGGCCCGATCTGGCTGACCGGCGGGACTACGAAAGCCCTGTCGACCATTGTCGGAACGCCTTTTTCGTCGAGCATTGAGATAAGCACTTCGCCCACGCCGAGCTCGGAGATTACCTTAACGACATCGAGTTCGGGATTGCTTCGAAAGCTTTTGGCCGCCACCTTTACAGCTTCCTGCTCGTGCGGCGTGTAGGCACGCAATGCATGCTGGACGCGGTTGCCGAGCTGTGCGAGAACTTTGTCGGGAATATCAGCAGGGCTTTGGGTCACGAAATAGACGCCGACGCCTTTTGAGCGGATAAGCCTGACGACTTGTTCGACCTTTTCGATGAGCGCCGCTGGAGCATCGTTGAAAAGCAGATGAGCCTCGTCGAAAATGAAAACAAGCTTTGGTTTTTCGAGATCGCCAGCTTCAGGCAAAGTCTCAAAAAGCTCTGATAAAATCCATAAAAGGAAGGTCGAATATACTTTCGGCGAATTGATGAGATCGTCGGCCGCGAGAATATTCAGCACGCCTTTTCCACCGATCGTCTGCATAAAATCGTGGAGATTAACGGCGGGCTCGCCAAAGAATGCAGCTCCTCGCTGCTGTTCGATTTGCAAAAGCCCGCGCTGGATAGCACCGACCGATGCCTTTGAAACGTTGCCATATTTGGTTGTAAATTCATCGGCATTTTCGCCGACAAACATCAGCAACGACTGCAGATCCTTTAGATCGAGCAGCATCAAGCCGTTTTCATCAGCTATCTTAAATGCCAGCGCCAGAACGCCTTCCTGAGTGTCGTTGAGCTGCAAAAGCCGACCGAGAAGAAGCGGCCCCATCTCGGAAATGGTCGCCCGCAGCGGATGTCCCTGTTTGCCAAAAACATCCCATAGCGTGACCGGGCTTCCCTCGAAATTGACATTCTCAAAACCGAGCAGCTTCAGCCGTTCGAGTATCTTCGGATGCGTTCCGCCCGGCTGGCTGATGCCGGTCAGATCGCCCTTGATATCAGCCATAAAAACCGGGACGCCGCGATTGCTAAAGCCTTCTGCAATTTTCTGAAGCGTAACGGTTTTTCCCGTTCCGGTCGCCCCCGTAATAACGCCGTGCCGGTTTGCCATATTGCATAGCAGGAAAAACTCCTTCGCATCTTTTTTCGCCACAAGGATCGGTTCCGTCATAGGTTGATATTTCCTCTTATTGTTTCTACGATAATTTACTTCAAAACGCGCACGTAAGCAACAAAGCCGTATTCTCCTCCAGCTTTTTTCTTATTTCGTGTATTTCGTGGACAAATCTTCTTTACCGTTCCACCAACAAAAAAAAGTTTGTAATCCAGCGCGGACAGAAAAATCTATCCACGAAACAAATCAAATAAATCAAATAAAACGCCCAAAATGTCTGTGCAGAAGCTTCCTAAATGCGCTCTCATTCGTTTCTTTTCCTCTTAAATCGCGGCAGACTTTTCTTCCGTATGAGGCGTATCGACATTAAACATCCAGTTTATGCCGAATTTGTCAGTCAGCATACCGAATCTCTCTGCCCAAAATGTCTTCTCCATCGGCATAGTGACTTTGCCGCCTTCGGACATTTTGTTGAACATCGATTCGGTTTTTGCAATGTCGTCGGAGCCCAAAGCCAGATGGATATTGCTCCCAACACTTGCGGGCTGATCCGGCATACTATCAGCAGCCATTATTTGCGTATCGCCGATTTTCAGCGTACAGTGCATTATTTTGTCATTCATTCCTTCCGCGGCCATCGGCGAATCACCGTAAGTCTGCGAATATAGGATTTCGCCGTCCATGCAGTCTTTATAATAATTTATTGCTTCCTCGCAATTTCCGGGAAACATAAGATAAGGTTGAACTCCGAACATAATTTTTCTCCTTTTAAAGTTCTTCGCGAAATATTAACATCCTGTTGTAACCGGAGATATCATTATCAGTTTTTATGTTGAGATTCCCGCTTAACAGGCTGCTTTTTAGCTGTCTTTCCGCGTTTCGCGGCCTATATAGCCACGTCGTTTACGGCGTGGTCGGCGTCGATCAATAATCCAAAGGGCGTTTTAACGTCCTTTTTCCTTGGCTTAAGCCACTCGATCGAAGCCCGTTGAAACGGGCTAGCCCTAAATTCGCAATCCTACCACGAGCTAAAGCACGTGGCTATTGGCCCTTCGGGAAAGCCTCGGCAGACGAGGCTGAAATCAAACGCCAAACAAACCTGGGTATTACCAGTCAGTCACTCCAAAATTTACTCCGTTTGATTTAGCACTTCTCGTATTTCCAATGCCGCGCCTTGCCTTCGGCTAATTGTTCGATTGTCGTGGTCAGGCGTTTTTCCCGGGTCGCTTCGGTTTTGGCCTCATTTATCCACTCGATGTAGTCTTTCTTTTTGGAATAAGGAAATTCGTCGAAGGTTTTCCGGGCGGCCGCGTTTTTTGCCAAGGCAGCATCCATGACTTCCGGCACGGCCAATTCCTTTTTCTCTTTCGAAACGGGAGTACGTTTTACTTTAATGCCGTCTTGATTAAGTTTTATGGCCTGATGGATGAGGGCAACAATAATTTTATCATCCGGCAATTCGGCAATGGACGTAATTCGCCCAAAGCTTCCCATCGCGGTTTTTTCTGCCGGAAATGCATTGGCTTCCATCAACGACTGCTTCCATAATCCGAACGCGCAATGCTGCTTGAACGATGCCATGTTGCACACGGTACCTTTGTGGTCGAAAAAAGGCATGCTCCATTTCATTGTTTCCACAATATCCGGGCAAGCTTTGTGAACAAGCGCCCGGATATGAAGCAGTATCGGCTGTGCAAATTCTGCCGAACGTTCGATATAGGCATCAATTCGCGGGTCTCTCGTCGGCATAAATATGGCCTCCTTTCGGTAAGAGTATTTTGTGAATGTATTTTTTTTCCTTTGGAAATTTAAGTCTGCACGGCACAAAAGTCAAGAGATAGAACCCAATGTCTTTCTCAAAAGTTATTAAGCTCTTTTATCGACTTCTTTTTCCTGATCTTGTGCCTTTTGCGGTTATAATCTATTTCGGTTTTCTTTCCGAATCACCAGTTTCAACCCATACCAGCGTTCATCGACCGCGCAAACCTTTACATCGACCAGACCAAGCGGAAACGCCGCTTCGCGCACCGTATCTTCCGTGATTTCGGTCGGCAGCTTTGCGGCCTTTTTGTACCACGAAACCCAGATCGCGCCGTTTTGTTTTATAAGATGCCTGTATTCAGAAAGTCCACGAAAAAGCTCATCTCGGCTGTTTGTAAAAAGATGAAGAATGTCGATCTCCCTCTGCGGCGACTTCAAAATTTCAACGCCAGATGGCAGTGGAACCAATAGTTCTGCGTAATTACCGGGCGGATTAACGCCTAACACTATAGAGCCTTCTTCTATCCCCAATTTTTTGGCGAGCGGTGTCGCGGAATATCCTGTTGTCATCTTATTATCATCAAAACTTCCCGCTCCCTAGCTCCGTCAAATTCGCAAAGGTAAATTCCCTGCCATCTCCCGAGCATAAGCTTGCCGCCGGCAAAAGGAACCGTTACGCTCGAACCGACAAGGGACGATTTTATATGGGCGTCCGAATTATGCTCGAAGTGTTTAAAATCTTCGTAATATTGCGGAATCAGCTTTCGCAAAAATCCGAGCATATCGCTTTTCACGTCCGGATCGGCATTTTCGTTGATCGTCAACCCGCATGTCGTATGCCGCGTAAAAAGAACGCAAATGCCTTCGGTTTGCCCGTTTCCCGTCAAAAATTTTTCGGCCTCACGGGTGATTTCGATCATTTCTTCACGGGTTGTGGATTTGATTCTGATTGTTTCCATATCGATGACTGGAGCGCAAGCGTCCCGCTTGCATGAGCGTTGCCTCGACGCGAAAAAGACGGTAACGATCAAAAAGGCTAAAATGAAGTGCAGTTACACTACTTTAGCAGCGTGGCAAGCCTGAAGCTTGCGCTCCAGTCTAATATAACAAAGTTTCCTCCACTAACTGTCCGCGATTACTCCTGGAGGCGCAATTATTGGTAAACTCTTTCTATGAAATTCCAACAATCAGGAGTCCTATTAATGAAACGAATCAAATACCGCCCGTTTTGCATACTCGCATTCTTAATTACGCTGAATATTGCCGCCTTCGGACAGAAAAAATTCGAGGGCTACTCGCTTATTCTCGAGGCTGACAACAGCAGCGCGTGCGCGATCCGCTTTCTCCCGGCGGAAAACGACGGCCGCTCGGTGCAGGTATTTCTTGCAGGCACGAATCAACAAACACCGGCGACCGGCTTGACGGGCTGCGACAATGCCGTAGTTCAGGGCAATCGTGCGTCTATAAACGAATATGCGAAATGGTGTTTTCAGGGCCAGGAGAATCTTTACGATATAAAATTAAGCAACGGCACCACATATCTCTGGTATCCGCTGGACAAAAACGCCGGAACTTATAACGTGGAAGATTTTCGTCCTGTTATGCGCACCTCCGGATCAGCGCCGCAGTATGTCTTCAGTACACCGGCGGACTATACAGCGACAATACGAAACGCTCTCGCGTTCATTGCTTCCAGGCAAGGCGGAACGCTTTATTTTCCTGACGGTGACTACATAGTCGGCACTACCGACGGGAACACCCGAGACCCGCGTTATGAGGCCATCACGCTGCCGTGGGGCACAAATATTGTCGGTGCCAGCTCGAATTATTCGATTCCGACGACAAATCTGCCGATGAGAAAAAGCGCCACTCGGATCCGGCTCAGACATCCCAACCAGACCATCTTCCGCATCGGCGGATGCACGAACGAAGTTACGGTTCGCAGCATCGAATTGCTCGGCAACTCGGCGCTTTTCGGTGAGGCGCCTCGAAACTCGACCGGCAATTACGGGATCGAGGCACTGGGCAAATGGTCAATCGACCCCGTAACTAAAGAGCGTACGGCAAATCAAAGCCAGTTTTTCAGATTCGAAAACGTGGTTTTCCAGAATCTCGATACTGGTATAATTGTCCGCAACGCAAATTGGGCAAACTGCGACTCCGCCACTCAAATGTGCAACCAGTGGCAGTTCGACAATGTAAGAGTCGACCACAGTTTTTTTATAAACAACAAGACGGGAATTTTTATCGATACGTTCAATACCGATTGGAAGATCACTAATTCACAGTTCAATTACCTGGAGGCAATCGCTCCGGGCATCGGAATACACATACGACGAGGCGCGGCTATTCTGATCGATCAGACGTTCGGCGGCGGCTACAACGAAGACACTTTGAGAGGCGGCACGTTCCTTTATATCGATTCTGTCGGCTCGATCACCGTACTCAGCTCGTCTTCGGAGCGAAGCCGGCGAAGTATTTATACGGCCGCTGCAAGCTCCGCGACTTCGCAAATGATGACTGTAATCGGAAGCGTATTCGGCGATAAGATCGAGCTTAACGGGCGGATGAACTATATTTCGACCGGCAATCATTATTTCGCAAAAACTATCCAGGCGGAACCGAATGTGACGATAACCTCGACCGGCGATCGGTTTTGTTATGATCCGCTCACCTTCGGCGGGTATTGCAAGGACGCGGCCGGCAAGCCTGTTAGCCAACCCGGTTTTGACCGGGGAAGGGTAATGTTTCGAACAGGCCGGCTTCCCGAAGGCGCAGGTGAAAACCGCATAGGCAGACAGCCTAATTTCTTCGGTTACGACGTAGAGATCGGAGATGGATTTTTGCAATTCGACCCGAATATTTCATTCCGTGACATCATCGCTTTCACAACTCCCGGCGAAGGTGGCCCAAGAGTGAAAGATGGGGCATTTGTGTACTGCAAAGACTGCCGGAAGAACACTTCGGGTATATGCACACAGGGACAGCCGGGCACGGACGGAGCGTTTGCGAAACGGATAAACGGTCAGTGGCGGTGCGACTAAGTATTTCACGACACAGACACGGAAGCGAGAGTGTTTCTCTGTGCAAAACCCTTCTAAAACGAACTGGGCAATCCAAATCCTGCTTTTGATTGCGTCTTGATAATGCTTCAGCGAAATATCACTCGAAGCAATATTTTGCCCCACGTTATTTGTTTAATTGTTGCAAGTATTTGATAATCAATAGTTTTGACACCTGGTAGACTTTTAGGTAAAGTTGCATCCCAATTTAACGAGGTAATATATAAAGTTTGTTTCTGAGGATTTGGGAAACAAAGAATAAAAACACATGAACAGTTACGTAATTTATTTAGCGCCGGCTTTAGGGATTTTAGGATTGCTGGTAATGGCTTTTAAGTCGGCTTGGGTTAGTAAGCAAGATGCCGGTGATCCGAACATGCAGGAACTTGCTGGCCATATTGCCGACGGAGCAATGGCATTTTTGAAAGCCGAATGGAAGGTACTCAGCATATTCGTTTTTTTTACTGCAATATTATTGGCCTATTCCGGCACGATCCATGAGGTAAATGGCAGAGAGATCCACTCCAGTTGGCTGATCTCTATCGCATTTATCATAGGCGCCGTGTTTTCTGCTTTGGCCGGTTTTATCGGGATGAAAGTGGCGACCAAAGCAAACGTCCGCACGACACAGGCAGCCCGCACAAGTTTGAAGCAGGCACTGAAAGTGTCCTTCACCGGCGGCACCGTAATGGGGCTTGGTGTTGCGGGTTTGGCGGTTTTAGGCTTGGGAGGTTTGTTCATTGCATTCCTCGCGATTTTTGCAGGTTTGGGTGCGAATCAGGTTAGAACAGCCGTCGAAGTATTGACAGGATTCTCGTTGGGAGCAGAGTCGATCGCTCTATTCGCACGTGTCGGCGGCGGTATCTATACAAAAGCGGCAGACGTGGGAGCCGATCTGGTTGGCAAAGTCGAAGCGGGAATTCCTGAGGACGATGTTCGTAACCCGGCGACTATTGCCGATAATGTAGGCGATAATGTGGGCGATGTGGCTGGTATGGGTGCCGATCTTTTTGGTTCGTATGTGGCAACTATTCTGGCAACAATGGTATTGGGTCAGGAGATCAGGGTGAACGATAATTTTGACGGTCTGTCGCCAATACTTTTGCCGATGGTGATCTGCGGTTTGGGAATTGTTTTCTCTATTGTCGGAACTTTCTTCGTTCGAATCAAAGACGATAAATCAAGCGTACAGAACGCATTGAACATCGGAAATTGGTCGTCGATGTTATTGACAGTGGTTGCGGCTTACTTTGTTGTAATGTGGATGCTGCCTGATGGCCAGATCGCGTTGCGTGCAACTACCTTCGATAAAATGGGCGTTTTTTGGGCGATCGTTGTAGGAACAGTTGTAGGAGCGATCATGAGTATCGTCACCGAGTACTACACAGCTATGGGTAAAAAGCCTGTAAATTCAATCATTCAGCAATCGTCAACCGGACATGCTACCAACATCATTGCCGGTTTGTCCGTCGGGATGAAATCGACCGTAATTCCAATTCTGACATTGGCCGGCGGTATTATTGCTTCTTATTATTTTGCGGGATTGTATGGTGTGGCTATCGCAGCGGCAGGCATGATGGCGACAACTGCGATGCAGTTGGCGATCGATGCATTCGGGCCGATTGCCGATAACGCAGGCGGTATTGCGGAGATGAGCCGGCTGCCTCCTGAAGTGCGTGAACGAACAGATAATTTGGATGCGGTAGGTAATACGACAGCAGCGACAGGCAAAGGCTTTGCTATCGCTTCAGCAGCGTTAACAGCGTTGGCATTATTTGCCGCCTTTGTAGGAATCGCAGGCATCGACAGAATTGATATTTACAAAGCTCCCGTATTGGCGGGCCTTTTTGTGGGCGGAATGATCCCGTTCATTTTCTCGGCATTGTGTATTCAGGCGGTAGGCAAAGCAGCAATGGAAATGGTGCAGGAAGTTCGCCGCCAGTTCCGCGAAATCCCGGGCATCATGGAATACAAAGCAAAACCGGAATACGAAAAATGCGTGGCTATCTCAACCAAAGCATCCCTGCGTGAAATGATGATGCCGGGAGCGATTGCTTTAATTACTCCGGTGATCGTTGGTTTTACATTCGGCCCCGAAGTTTTAGGAGGCCTATTGGCTGGTGTTACCGTATCCGGCGTATTGATGGGAATTTTCCAGTCGAATGCAGGCGGCGCGTGGGACAATGCCAAAAAATCCTTTGAAAAAGGAGTATTAATCGACGGAGAGATGGTCTACAAAGGCTCCGAAGCGCACAAAGCATCTGTTACAGGTGACACAGTCGGCGATCCGTTCAAGGATACTTCAGGTCCTTCGATGAATATCCTTATCAAATTAATGTCCATCGTCTCTCTGGTGATCGCTCCGTACATTTTTGGGATAGGTCAGTAAAATTGTGTCCGTAGCCCGCACGTAGGTAAGGGCTCCTCGTTAGACGCGGCAACGCTTTCGGATTCGAATGCGTTGCCGCAATTATTTTTGATCGAATGTCCGATAGAAATTGCCGTCAAAAACACCGAAAGCACAAGATCGGTTGACTCCGATTTTGAGCCTTCGGTGCCTTTTTTGCGGATATTTTTGCGCTAATTGAATAAATCAACAGAAAGATTCTCGTAAATGTTCGAGAATGTTTGACTGTCACATCAAACACAGGCTAACTTATTGTGAATCAATAATATGTCTACTAAATCGCGGGCCTCATTCGCTCATTATGAAAAGCTCTCTCAGATCGGGTCTGGAGGCATGGGCGACGTGTATCTGGCTGACGACACCAAGCTCGGTCGTAAGGTCGCGATCAAATTCCTGAATGAGAAATTCAGCAAGGACGAAGCTCTCCTGAATCGGTTTAAACAGGAGGCCAAGGCTGCGTCGGCTCTCAATCATCCGAACATCCTTACCGTTTACGAGATCGGCGAACACGACGGCACGCATTACATATCGACCGAGTTTATTGAAGGCAAAACGCTGCGCGAACGAATGAAAGAAAGGCTGACGTTTGACGAGACACTTTCGATCGTCGTGCAGACGGCCGAAGCCCTCTCGGCCGCGCATCATGCCGGGATCGTTCATCGCGACATCAAACCCGAAAACATAATGATCCGCCCGGACGGTTATGTAAAAGTTCTTGATTTCGGGTTAGCGAAACTAACGGAACTCTTCAATTCAGACGGCGAGGAAGAGACCAAAAAGTTAGTGAAAACAAATCCGGGGATGATCATGGGAACGGTTGCATATATGTCACCGGAGCAGGCTCGGGGCAAAAATACAGATGCTCGTTCGGATGTGTTCAGTTTCGGCATCGTGTTGTATGAAATGCTCACCGGAAAAGTCCCGTTTACCGGTGAAACGATGACCGACGTTTTGTCATCGATCATCAGTTCCGAACCGCATCCGGTGACAAGCCTCGCCCCGCATCTTCCCCGCGAATTGCAGCGGATTGTCCAGAAAACACTAAAGAAGAAACGCGATCAGCGTTATCAATCGACGCGCGACCTTCTTGTCGATCTTAAGGAATTACGCGACGAACTGCAGGTCGAAGCGAAACTCGAACAAACAGCAGTCCCGAATAGGCCCGAAACGACGCAGACGAGCGCTCCGCGCCATTCGACGAGTTCCGGCAGCGGTATAAAAGATACTCTTCTCCTGACCGAGTTCGAGAATACGACTGGTGAGGCGATATTCGACCAGACGCTCAAAATGGCGCTCGCCTTTTCTCTCGCCCAGTCTCCGTTTCTCGACATTGTCCCGGATTCACGTGTCAGCCAGACGCTGCGGCTGATGGGACGCAAGCCCGACGAGCGTGTCACTAAAGAGTTAGGCGAAGAGATCTGTATGCGGCAGAATCTGAAAGCCTTTATTACCGGGTCAATATCGAGCTTCGGCCAGATCTATGTTCTAACCCTCGAAGCGGTTAATGCCCGAACGAATGAAAGCCTCGGGCGCGAATTTGAACAGGTCAACTCACGCGAAGAGGTCCTTAATGCTCTTGGACGAGCCGCAACCGGTATACGCGAAAAGCTCGGCGAGAGCTTAAGTTCCATCGAAAAATTTAACGTCCCCGGCGAGTCCATAACGACCTCGTCTCTCGAGGCGCTAAAGATCTTTGTGCTTGGCAGAGAACAGATCGTTAACGGAAAACAGCTTGAAGCGATTCCCTTCTATAAGAAAGCAATAGAGATCGATCCGAAATTCGCCTTGGCTTACACCGAACTGGCTGTTGTCTATCGAAATACGGATCAATGGAAATCGGCGTCGGAAATGAGCGCCAAAGCCTACGAACTTCGCGACACGGTTAGTGAGACCGAAAAGCTTCGCATTACTTACTACTTCCACAATTTTGTTCAGGGAGAGATGGACAAGGCTACTGAAACGCTGGAATTGTGGCGAAGCACATACCCGTCTTTTGTTGTTTCGTATGTCAGTCTCTCTGACTCGCTGGAGAGACTCGGACAGTCGGAAAAAGCAATTGCTTTTGCCCGTCAAGGCCTAAAGCTTGACCCGAACTATGCAACGATCTACATGAACCTTGTGGAATCGCTGGTGTCATTAGGCCGGTACGAGGAAGCCAAGGAAACCTGCCGGCTGGCATTCGAAAAGAAATTGGATGGCGACTATTTCCATCTCTTTCCATACATGGTCGCGTTCATTGAAAACGACGCCGCCGTCATGGCAGATAACTTAAGTTGGTTTTCGGGCCGCGATGATGAATACCTCGCACTTGATCTACGGTCCGGATCAGCCGGATTCAATGGGCAATGGCGGACGGCACAGGATTTCTCCCGACGGGCGATCGATCTCGCATGCCGCAACAATGCAAAAGAGGTCGCCGCTAAATTCGCCGCTGAACAGGCTCTGCGAATTGTATTTTGGAGTTCCGGAACAGGCCTGCCCGAAAGCGACGACAGTCAGCTCAAGCCGATTTTGAAAGCCCAGACAAACAAAGCTATTAATTTGGAGAAGGGACAACAAGTTGTCACATACACCGCCCTTGCACTAGCTGCCGCAGGTCACGCAGGAGAAGCTAGTGTGCTTGCCGATGAGCTCGCCGCTGAACGCCCGAAAGACACCTTGCTCAACCAACTCTGGTTGCCAACAGTTCAAGCCGCTCTTTTGCTGCAAAGCGGTAAGCCAAAGGAGGCTATCGAAGAACTTGAAATTACCGAACGCTTAGAGAAAGCAGCGGAATTCTACCCGCAATACCTTCGCGGCCTTGCGTATCTAAAACTGAACAAAGCGAGAGACGCCGCCCGCGAATTCGACAAGATAATCAACAACCGCGGTGAAGCCCCGCTTTCATCGATCTACCCGCTCGCCCATCTCGGCAAGGCACGGGCCACCAAAGACAAAGCGGAATACGAAAAATTCTTTGAATTGTGGAAGGACGCCGACAAAGACATGCCTGCGCTAATAGCCGCCAGAGCCGAATTTGAATCCCTCGGCTAGTTCCTCATCAATTCGATAAAACGAGCGAAGAGATATTCCGAATCGTG
>Ga0136634_10000932_pt1 | contig 11604 bp, 8 predicted proteins | sample AntDrymUQ8332106_2_FD_104654 | JGI IMG/M metagenome (GOLD analysis project Ga0136634, IMG submission 104654) | Polar desert sand microbial communities from Dry Valleys, Antarctica - metaG UQ833 (21.06) | ecosystem: Environmental > Terrestrial > Soil > Desert | place: Antarctica: Dry Valley... | reverse complement strand
ATTTTCGATTGCCCTGCTCGGCGTCTCGGCGTCTCGGCGGTTAAACACCAGATAATCATCTACCACCGTCTCGATTTGCGAAACTATTTGCCCGTAAAACTGCTTCGCATCCTCGGTCGCGCCGCCGCATAGCGTTATCTGGAACAGCAGCTCGAACGGCACCTGGTGCATGGGCACATCAAAAATATATGGGCGATTTTTGAGCAGAAACGACTGCATCAGATCCAGGTCCTTTCGCAGCCCGCGATAAGTTTGCCGTAAGCGGTTATCGATGCGGGCGTTTTCCATAGTGCCGAAAATCTTTTTCGCCAGCCTCGGCTCCGGGAAAACGCGCAATACGGCTTTATAGTCGGAGTTTTTGGGGAGTTTTTCCTTGCGTTTTTTAATGCCTTCGAGCGTTTCGTTTTCACGAAGAGCCTTCTCGCCTCTCTCCACGTCTTCGATATAGCCGCCTAGCGAAAATGCATCGATCTGGTCGTCCGAGGTTTCATTAAAAAGCCCGGAGAGATCGGCGAACGCGGCTTTCAATTCGATGGAATCTTTTTCAAATGTCCCGAATTCGATCTGGCCTGCACCGTGAGCAGCAAGAACTTTATAGAGCCGGAAGTTCATCTCCTCGTCGTCAAATTCGGCAACTGCAGCCGGCATGTAAATTGTTTTCCCGTCGCCTATACGCGATTCGTGCGGCATTGCGGAAAGCGGCGAAACCTCGACCTCCTTTCCCGTCAGGCCCTCGACATAAATACGCAGAACGGTTTGGATTTTTTCGAGCGGCAGCCCGGTTCGGGTTTCGTGCAGAAATGCATTCGATTGGCGTGTTTCAAGCGCAAAATAACTCCGGCGCGCTTTTGCGGAATCGGCATACTTTTCCCGCAATCCTGTTTCGATCCATTCCTCGAACTGTTCTAACGAAACTTTTTTTAGGGCAGCAGTACTTGACCGAAATGCGGCAAGGGCGCTTTCGGCGTCCGATTCGGCTATATCGCCGGTCAGCTGCAAAACCCTTTGAACAATAGAAACCGCGCCGGCATCCAGGCCGAGCTTAATTCCGGCAGGGCTGCGTTTGGAAAACATCGTATCGATCCGGCCGAAAAAGTTTGGCGTAGCCCGCAAAAACGCTATCAAAACAGCATTTCCCTGCTTTCCAACTTCTGCCAGGACTTTACACCAATCGTCGAACGCCGCATCTGCACTTCTCAAAACCTCGCTTCCCGAAGAGACGAAGTGAAGCGTTACACTCCCGCCAAAATTCAAAAATTCCGCGGCACGAGCCATCAGCAGAATTGAATTTTTTGCGGAAAGTCCATCGAGAGCTTTCGGCAAATCTGACCAAAGGTCCGCGGTCATTCCGCCTGTCCGATTGGCAAACAGCGATCCCAGATCGAGCACGGATTTGGAAACCTTTGGTTTCTTATCACCGAATACTTCCAAAGCCGCCGCGATGGAAGGTGTATTTTGCAAAAACTCCGAGCTGTGTTTAGCGGAGCGGTTTGCGATCTCAACCGCCAGCTTCAAGATGCCGGTCAAAAGCTCGTCGTCTTTGATTATCTGAGCTATTTGCGGAATTAAGTGAAACGTTTCGAGAGTTATAGAACTGGACAAAACAAGCTGGCGTGTACAGATCTGAAAAACATACGGACGCGCTCTTTTTGGTATTTTGGCAAGCTCGTCAACCCCGGCCGCAAAAAACCTGGCGCCGGTTTCAGCATTGCCCATTGCCAGACGGCGTCCCATTTCCGCCCAATTTCGCAGATCGTCCGCCGAAAGAATTATCGCAGCTTTCGGCACTGCTTCGACAAACTCCCGGCTGACGCGAAGAGACACGCCGGCCAGCGCGGCACTCATTTCCAACGCCGTCCGCTTCTTATCGGCCGGCAATCTGCTCAGATGCGTTGCAAGCCCCGAGAAAGTCTGTTTTTTATGATTATCCGATTCGCTTTCTGCCACTATTTAAGTTTAATGACAAACGGAGCGGTCATCAAAGAGGGCATGTGAATTATTTTACTACGCCGCGTTTTGACGATTCAATGAATTTGACAAGAAGATCGACTTCCTTACAGTCCGATATTTCTTCCCGAATTTTTTCGACTGCCTGTGTCGTGTTCAATTTTGCAGAGAGCAGAAGGTGAAAGGCATGGTGAAGTTTTTCTATTGTATCTTTTGAATAGCCGCGGCGTTTCATTCCCAGGCGGTTGAGGCCGAAGCATTTGGCGTGGTTTCCCTGGATTATCGCAAAGGGCGGAGCGTCCTTTACGACCACTGAATAGCCGCCGATAAAAGCTTCCACGCCGACACGGCAAAATTGATGGACGCCGGAATAGGCTCCGACGCTGGCCCGGTCGGCTATCTCGACATGTCCGGCGAGTGTCGCGGCATTTGCCATGATAACGTCATTCCCAATCCGGCAATCGTGGGCAACGTGGGCCTGCGCCATCAGCAAGTTGTCGTTACCGATCTTGGTCAGGCCGCCACCGCCGGCGGTTCCGCGATGAATCGTTACGAATTCCCGAATATGATTGCGTTTTCCGATCTCGGTCGCGGTCGGCTCGCCGGCGTATTTGAGATCCTGAGGAGCCAGTCCGATGGAAACAAACGGGAAAATCTGCGTTTCCTCTCCAATAGAAGTTTTGCCGCCAATTACTACGTGAGATTCAAGCCGGACTTTATCGCCCAGTATCGCCTCGTCGCCGACTATCGAAAAAGCACCGATATGACAACCGGCGCCCATCTGCGCGTCTTGGCTGACAATAGCCGTGGGATGGATGAAAGCGGACATAGAATAAATTAGAAAGGATCAGAAGAGTTGTCCCGGTCTTCGAGTTGCGGCGGTGAGGCGTTTGCGGTCTCTTTCTTTCGGGCAATAAGCCATGTAAAAACACAGGCAATTATTAGTGCCGCCAATGGAGAGATCGCGCCGCCTACAATCGATGCAAGAAAACCGTAATTGCCGAGCCGTATCTGCTTTCTTTTCCTGCCTAAAATCAACGGGATAAGTCCGAGTAGAGCACCGATGATTACCTGAGCGATGATCAGGTAAAGGTAAAATTCCTTGAATGTTAAATGAACTGGTTCCATATTATTTACCGTTCGCATCGCGGTTAGCGATGATGCACATAATCTCAGCTTCGGCGGTAATTTTACCGTCAACAGTCGCAACGCCGCGCATTTTCTGCACTTTGCTGCCGATCCGCAAGGCCGTAACTTCGAGCATCAACGTATCTCCGGGAACAACCTGGCGGCGGAAGCGTGCCTTTTCGATACCGCTGAAAAACGGAATTTTATCTTCACGATCTTCGAATTCCCTCAATGCAAGAATAGCTCCGACCTGGGCCAAAGCTTCGATCTGCAAAACGCCGGGCATAACCGGAGCATCCGGAAAATGTCCGGCAAAGAAATACTCGTTGATCGTAACCTGTTTTACTCCCACAATCCGTTTGCGGGGTTCGAGCTCAATGATCTTATCGACCAGCAAAAACGGGAAACGGTGAGGTAGAATTTGCTGAATCGCTCGTGAATCGTAGATAGTCATCGATCTTGACGCCAAATGTGAAAAGCCAGAAGCCAGCAGAAGAAAAACTTCAACCGGCTACTGACTGATAATCAAAAGCTGTCTGTGATTTATTTCGGGTTAGTTGCCGTTGCCGTCCCGGGCGGACGCGCGTTATAGAATGTGATGAACTCCTTGGTTACATCGACCTTCACGGGGACAACAGCGAGAATCAATCCGGCACCTTCCAGTTTGGTCGCGTCAAGGATCAAATCGTATCCTTTTTGCTTTGCAAACTCGTCCATCGCTTTTCCGATGTCCCGCAGCACGGGGCCCATTACCGCTGTCTGCCGGCTTTCAAATTTCGCCTTCCCGTCTTCCTGTTTACGCTTGATCTGCAGCTCTAGGTTTTTGATTTCCTCGCCCTTCGCCTGAAGTGATGATGCGTTGATCGGGACCGTGGAATTCGCTGCATTTTTCTGCTCGTTTTGAAATGCGGTGACCTTTGTCTGATACGACGTAGCCAATGCCTGTAACTCGGTTTGAGCTGGAGCGAACTCTTTTTCAAGAGTGTTCATCGCACTGGTATATTTCGTAATGCCTTCCTTTGTGTCAAAAGCGGCGGTGTTTATAACCACGATCCTGACATTCGAGGCAGCCGGCGCCTGGCCAAATGCCGAAGCTGTGAAAATCGCCGTAAAAATAAAGCTGGCGGCAATTAAACTAAATCTTTTCATTTTATGTACTACTCCTTAAACTTGAGAAACAAGTGTGTCTTAATAATAACTATATCTTTGAAACTATTTTTCCTTAAATTGTTGCCTGTCCCTTAAGAAAAAAGACGAAAGAGACGACAATATTATGTTATCAACCAAAAGTTGTCAATTTTTTACCGCCGTTCTGAGTTCACGCTTCAGCGTGCTTCTTATCAGAACCGCCAGCGTGAACGGGTACGTAAAAAGAAGAACAAGCTGAAGCTTGAACTCAAACTTATCTTAAAACGTTCTTCCGATCGTAAACTTGAAACCGTTTCTTTTTCCGCGTAAAGGTACTCCGGGAAGCTCTTCTGTAAAACCGATCTTGGCATTCGGGTTATAAAAATAGATCAGGCGAAACGGAACGTTTACAACCGGCACCTGTACGCGTAATTCCACTCCGACACTCGACTTAAAATCCCCGAGCCCGCCAAAAATGCTGTCGTCAACCCGCAGCAGCGAGTTCTGCTGAACTTCGCCCCGGAGAAAGATCGGCTGAACCTCCGGCGAAAGGCTCGTCGGGCAGCCGAACCGGTTTCCGCGGCAAAATTCATTGATAAAATCTGTTTTTGTAAGTACGCGGCCGCGATAATACAAAACACTTCCGAAGCTGCTTTCAAGATTCGGCGCGTTGACTAACGAGAGGCCCGTTAATCTTCCGGCGCCAATAAAAACATCATCCTGAAGAAACTCCGAATTAATAATCTGTGTACCGGTACTCCGTAGATTGAAGACGCTTCCGATGTCGGCAAACAAAGCCATAGTTACCGGGCCAAAGATCGGTATACGATATTCGAAGTTTCCAAGTAGCTGTGTGTCGCCGCCTATGAACTGGAAAAATTTCCGAAACAACGCCGGATTCGTGCCGTCGAAACCGGTCAATTGGCCAAGGCTTGCGATTTCACCGGGAAGCAGCGAGCCCGTCGGAAAGCCGGAAATCGGAGTTACGGTTCCTGAAGAGTTTGCCGATACTGCGATGTTCCGGCTGGTTATAAAAGTATCGAACGGGGCGATCGGCCCGATGGAACGCGAGTCATAGCCGCGTATGTCGTTCTCACTTCCCAAAAAATAGCGTTCATAAGCCGGAACTCCCCCGATATACGCTAAGGAATTCGCGTTTCTGATCGTGTCGGTTAACCCAAAAGAGCCGATCGTTCCGGCCTGTAGCCTGAAAGCAAAAACTTCGGGATTTTTAGAGCGCTTTCGACGAACCGGAATAAATTGCGAGTAAGTTATGCTTGGTTGATAGGTCCTCACATCGCCGCCCAAACCGGCCAACCCGAAAGAAGCAGCAAGCTGTGTTCCCTTCAAGGTATCGATTCCGTTTGCCGAAGGCTGCCGCGTGTCGTAAACGAACGACCCGGTGACCCGGCTCGTGAGAATATTCGGCTGTGCATAAATAACCGGAATTCTAAGCAGCGGGTCTGCTGATTCGTTCACAGGCGGGTCTGTAATAGTCGTTGCTGAAAGCTGGTAAGTCAAGCCGACCCTTGAAAATTGCGTAAACCTGCGCTTTTTAAAGAAAAGCTCGGAAAGCGGAGCCGTGGCAAACAAAGTACCGCCGAAGGTGCTCTGCGTAAACAGATTGCTCGAATCCGTGGTAACTTGTCCAATAGGATTAAACAGATCTTCCAGGATATCCGGGTTCTGTGTGAAAGAAGTGCCTTCGCCGAAAAATCTGTAGCGGGAGGCGAAAAGCGAAAACCCAACCGATATCGGCCTGTTGCGGAAATAAGGCTCCTGATAAGTAAACTGAAGACTTTGCTGCCGATTGCCCGCGCCGACGGAAAATGAAAGTATCTCACCCCGTCCGGCAAGATTGTTGGTCGAATATTCCAAACCGAAAAAGGAGCCTCCGATGCCGGAAACGCCGCCGTTAAAAGATATTTGCTGGCGCCCTTTTTCCCTGACTTTAACGATTAGATCCACATCGCCCTGATCATCATCGGTACGTGTTTCCACGTCCTGATCCTTGTCGATCGGGTCGAAGTACTGTGTTTGATTAAGCCGTGCGACGGAAATATCCAGATAATTCTGGTTATAAATATCACCCTCGTTGATCAGGAATTCACGCCGCAGTACGCGGTCGCGGGTAAATGTATTGCCGGTAAATTCGAGCCGCCGCAATGTGAATTGCCTGCCTTCCTCGACGATTATCTTAATATCGACGATACCTTCATTCGGATTTGCCGGATTGTCCTTGAATTCCGGGTCATATTCCGCATTGTAATTAACAAAACCCTGCGAACCGTAAACCTTTTTCAAATCTTCGTAAACGGCATCGCGCAGGCGCTTGCCATTTGCGACATCGCCAGGCTTCAAGCCGATATAACCCAAGATCTGCTGTTCGGAAAAGATCGAATTTCCCTCTACTTTAAGCTCGCCTACCCGGAAAACTCTGCCTTCAGTAACCGGGACGATGATCTTCAGCGTGTCGTCTTTTGATGAAATGAGAGGCAGCGGCAATGTGATAAGCGGAAGAAAATCGGTGCGTTTTACACCGAGACCGATAACTTCGGGTTCGCCGATGCGAGCCTGGAAATAGCCTTTAGAGCGCATGTAATCAAGTACATTTCGCTGCAGGTCGTATTGAAGCTTTCTAAGATCGAGAATGTCCTGGCCCTTGAACCGCGAGATCAGGCCGGTTTCCTGCACCAGTGTCAAGGCTCCTCGAAGCTCGCCGTCGCTGAATTTCTCATTGCCCTGGAAATCGATCTCGACGATGCGTGAGCGGTTTCCCTGATCGATATCGAATGTAACGGCAATCGAGGTTGCAGAAACTTCCTCTACATTTACAATGACTTTCGCGTTCGGATAGCCCTTCGAGGCAAGCAGCTCGCGGAGAATGCGCGTGGCGTTTCTGGCCTTTACAGGATCGTATAAGGCTTCCTTCGAGATACCGACTCGCTGTTCGCGGAATGCTTTGAGCACATCGGATTCGGGCACGACATCCAGGCCGGTGAATTGTAGGTCGCGGATAATCAGCAATTCGCTGACTTCAAAAATAACATCCACGCCGCCGCGAATGCCTTCTTTCGTAAGGACCCTGGTTTTAGTCTTGTCGAAGAAATTAAGCGAGAGCAGTTCCTTTAGGTCGCGTTCGAGCGCCGCCGCATCGTAAACATCGCCTGCGCGGGTTTTGATGTAATAAAGAAGGTCGTCGTCGCGCAGGCGCCGGTTGCCCTGAATATCCACGCTTTCAACGATTTGCTGTTGTACGGCAGTTGAAGTTATGCCCGTACTTTCAGTTTTTGCATCGGCCGGTGCTGTCCACAAGACAAAACTCAATAACACAAGTCCGAATGCACGGAATATAAACATAAAAACGATTTTCCCTTATAATTGCGATTCTGAAAGCTTGCAGGCCGCCACGTGCTGTATCAAAAGGAGAGAATACTCAAATACCGCCGGCCATTCAATGTCGGATTTTTACTCAACATATGATTCTATGAATCAACACGAGGTTGCCTTATCCGCCTCGTCCCGCAAACTTACGAATTATACAGGCAAAACTTCAAAAACGAAAAGTGTTCTTAAAATAGTGTTTCGTTTGCAAATTTGCCGAAGCCTGCTGAGAGCAACTCATTCGTGTAAAATAATACACGTTTTGGCTCTTTTTTCAGCTTACCCTTTCCGAAATCGTGGAAACGCCGACATAAAATTGCTTTGGCACGGCCATTGCTATTAATTTTAACGGGCATGCAACATAGAGAACGAAATAATTATGAAATTATCAAACTTTAGAAAATTAACAGGCGTATCGGCACTTGTGTTCGCTGCAGTTCTGGGAACTAGCATAGATGTTAGCGGTCAGACATCGAGACAGGAGCGCAGAATAAAGAGACAGCAGGAAAGAATAGAGAAGCAGCGTGAGAAGCTTGAGGCACAGCGTATACGTGAGGCGCAGCTGCGTCAGCGAAACAATCGTGGCCAAGATGGCGTTGTCGTGCTGAATAATCGCGGCAACAACCGCGTCAATGAACGAGCTTACGGCACTAGTGAAGCGGTCAGGGCGGCAGTAAAGGCAGGTTATCAGCAAGGTTTTAATGCCGGGCAGAGAGACCGGAGCCGTAACAAATATAATCAGTCAAACGTTTACCGCGGCACCAGCCCGAATCCAAACTCGGACGATATTAACCAGTACGAATATAATTACAGGCTCGGCTTTCTTGAAGGTTACGAGGAAGGTTATCGAGGGCGTCGCCAGTATTAGATATCCCACTCAATAGTGCACTCAGCGTGTCTTCCTTCTCGGATAAACATGCTGAGAGCCCTTTGATCATTGGCTATGATTTCTGTGAGAGAGCTTTTTCGAGTTTCTCCGCCGGAACAGTTCGAAAGGCAAGTTTGTCGTTCTCGCGGAATATTTCGACCTCGCTTTTTTCGGACACTTCACCCTGGATCAGGGCTTCGGATAACTCGTCTTCAACATATTTCTGCAGTGCTCGCTTCAGCGGCCGTGCGCCGTAACTCCTGTCGGCACAGGTCTTTTCGATAAGCCATGCACGAGCCTCGGCCGTCATCGTGATTTTCAAATCTCTTTTTTCGAGCAGTATATTAAGCTTTTGGACCTGCAGATCGACGATCTTCTCGAGGTCCGCATCGACAAGCTCATCAAAGATGATTATCTCATCGAGCCGGTTAATGAACTCGGGAGCAAAGGTCTGCTTTACCTGCGACATAACCTGATCTTCCATTTTTTCCCGCGAGGCTTCCCCGCTTGTTTGAAAACCGAGCGTGGTCCGCTTTTGGATGAATTTGGCTCCTATATTCGACGTCATAATAAAAATAGCGTGTTTACAATCCACAGTATTTCCTTGAGCGTCGGTCAGTACGCCGTCCTCGAAAACCTGTAAAAGGACGTTGAAAAGATCAGGGTGCGCCTTTTCTATTTCGTCAAATAAAACGACTGCATAAGGTGAGCGGCGAAGCTTCTCTGTAAGCTGCCCGCCTTCCTCAAACCCTACATATCCCGGAGGCGAGCCGATAAATTTAGCGACCGCGTGCTTCTCCATAAATTCGCTCATATCAAAGCGGATCAGCATTCGCTCGGACCCGAAAAGATACTCGGCGAGCGTACGGGCAACTTCGGTTTTGCCGACCCCGGTCGGGCCGAGAAACAGGAATGAGCCGACAGGTCTGCTCGGGTTTTTTAATCCGGCTCGTGAGCGGCGGATCGCACGTGCGAGCGCCGAGATCGCCGGACGTTGCGAGATGACGCGTTTGTGCAGCTCGGTCTCTATACTGAGAAGCTTTTTGGCTTCTTCGAGCTTGATGGACGAGACGGGAACACCTGTCCATCGGGCAATTACGTCGTCAATATCGTCTTTTGTTACTTCGACCGCAAAAAACGAATCTTCCAGCGTTTTCAGCTCATATGAGATGATCTGGTCCTCGTTCGCGGCGGCGCGCTTCCAGTTTTCGACCGTCTCTTTCCACGAAGGCTCGCTCACATTCTCGCTCTGATGGCGAAGCTTTGCGCGGGCACCGGCCTCGTCGAGAACATCGATGGCTTTGTCGGGCAAAAATCGGTCCGGAATATAGCGGTTCGATTGGAAAACGGCCGCTTCGAGAGCTTCTTTGGAATAGCGTATCTGGTGGAAAGCTTCGTAACGTTCGACAACGCCTTCGATGATCTGTAAAGCTTCTGCCTCGGTCGGCGGCTGGACTTTGACCGATTGGAACCGTCGTTCGAGAGCGCGGTCTTTTTCGATGGTTTTGCGAAATTCCGACGGCGTAGTAGCGCCGATGCATTGTATCTCGCCGCGTGAAAGCGCGGGTTTCAGTATATTCGCGGCGTCCAGCGTGCCTTCGGCCGAGCCTGCTCCGACAAGCGTGTGCAGCTCGTCTATAAAAACGATATTTTCCTCGTTCTCTCTTAATTCGCCCATTATCTTTTTGAGTCGTTCCTCGAACTGGCCGCGATATTTTGTGCCGGCGACGATCAGCGAAAGATCGAGCGACAGAATCCGCTTGTTTTCGAGAAAGCTGGGAACGGTTTTATCTACTATCTTCTGCGCCAGGCCTTCAATTATTGCTGTTTTGCCGACACCGGATTCGCCGATCAAAACGGGATTATTCTTTGTCCGGCGGCACAGAATCTCGATAAGGCGTTCGATCTCCGCTTCGCGGCCGATCAGGGGGTCGAGCTTGCCGTGGGCCGCATCTTCGGTAAGGTCGCGTGTGAATTCCAACAGATTAGGAGTTTTCAAGTTCTCTTTGTCGGGCGCAAGAATTTGCGGAAGGCCGGTCCGGCGCCCGATCTCGTCTCGTATGTTCTGCACATGAAGCCCAAATTGAAAAAGAATTTCAGCGGCAATCGAACTTTCTTCGCGCCCGAGGCCTAAAAGAAGATGTTCGGGGCCAATATGACGATTTTTCAAATGGCGGCTTTCTTCATTCGCATAAAAGAGTATGCGTTTGGTTTCGAGTGAAAGGTGCAGCTCGGCGGATTGCGGCATGCGGTCACGGAGCACAATGCGGTCTTCTACCTCGCGGCGGACAGAGTCAACCGTTATGCCGTTGCGGCCGTTAAAATAGCGCGCGGCGATGGTTTTGTCTTCACGCATGAGGCCGAGCAGAACGTGCTCCGGTGCGATTACGGGCGAACCGTATTGAAGTGCTTCGTAGCGTGCGAAAAAAATCACGCGTCGGGATCTTTCTGTATAGCGTTCGAACATAATATTAGTGCTTCACCCTCGCCAAATTTTATATATTATAGCGAAAGTATCAGGAGATAATCCAAACGATTCTATTTTAATAATTTACAAGCTTGGGGAGATATACTCGTAAACCCGCGAAAAATCCAAAAAAACTGTTTTGAGTTCAAGCTTTTAGCTTGTCTTCGATTTACCCGTGCGTCCGGTTCTGACACAAGAAACCCGCTGAAGCGTGAATTCAGAGCTGGGGTTGGGGAGTTTCTATGACGACCGGTTCTTTCTTGTCAGCGATATTTTTTAAAGCTTTTGCGGCCGGAGCGAGCTCGACCTTTGACGAAAGCATGCGCGAAACACGCTTGGGCAAAAGCATCGGTGCAATTTTTGCGATCGAATCTGACAGCGAAACAATATCCCCACCGCCAGACCAATGCTGTCTGACCACAGCGGCATCCGTGCGGCCCACCAAGCGCAGCAGCGTCAGCGCGACCACATAAATGTCATCGACCTGGCCGATAAACGGAAACACGTCCGGGATAAAATCCAGAGGCGAAATGACATACACTATCGCCGCGAGAAAAAGCGCCTTTTCCGCCGCCGGCACGCGTGCATCCTTGAGCAAGCGGCCGAGCAGCTTGACCATGTTCGGCAAAAACGCCAGGAAATTGCCCATTCGGCCCTTCAATTCGCCTTTTTCGCGGCGCGT
>Ga0136634_10000931_pt1 | contig 11605 bp, 13 predicted proteins | sample AntDrymUQ8332106_2_FD_104654 | JGI IMG/M metagenome (GOLD analysis project Ga0136634, IMG submission 104654) | Polar desert sand microbial communities from Dry Valleys, Antarctica - metaG UQ833 (21.06) | ecosystem: Environmental > Terrestrial > Soil > Desert | place: Antarctica: Dry Valley... | reverse complement strand
TTCCGGTCAGCGATGCAGATGCTGACGCCGCCGTGGAAGCGATCCTTGAGGTTCTCAAGCAACGATTTGGAGCGCGCCTGCGTCAGTGAGTGACATGCGAGACACCCTGCCGATGAATGCTGATTTTAAGTTTCCCGACATGCCCCGTTCTGGTGGAGCGTCGCAGGCTGTCGATCGCAATGCCCGTACGATGACAAAGTCGGAGCTGGCCGAGGCGCTCTTCGATCGTCTCGGTCTCAATAAGCGCGAGGCCAAGGACATGGTTGATGGTTTCTTTGATGAGATTCGCCAGGCGCTGGAGCGCGGGGAGTCGGTCAAGCTTTCCGGCTTTGGCAATTTTCAATTGCGCGACAAACCGCAACGGCCCGGCAGAAACCCGAAAACAGGTGAGGAGATCGCTATAACTGCCCGTCGCGTCGTAACTTTTCACGCCAGCCAGAAGTTAAAAGCTGCAGTCGCGAGTGCGTCAGCGATTCACTAGCAGACGCGATCGCGCACCGATTGCGCAGCACCCATGCAACGGTCTGAAGCCCTTACCCAGCTCCCCTCCATACCCGCCAAACGCTACTTCACGATTGGTGAGGTCAGCGAACTTTGCGGAGTTAAACCCCATGTGCTGCGCTATTGGGAGCAGGAGTTCACGCAGCTAAGGCCGGTAAAGCGCCGCGGCAATCGACGCTATTACCAGCATCACGAAGTTCTGCTGATTCGAAGAATTCGCGAGTTGCTGTATGAGCAGGGCTTCACTATCAGCGGCGCCCGCAATCGCCTAGATGATCCTGGCCATCCAGGCGAACGCCGCACTCCGCGCAGCCAGATTACAGCAGCTAACGATGCGGCCGCTGCCAACGGACATGCTTTACCTGACGCCGCGCTCGATGTATCCGCCCTGATCAACGAACTGTCGGAGATTCGCAAACTCTTGCGTCGCTGATAGCTATACTCCAGCCCTTCGGGGCGTAGCGCAGCCTGGTAGCGCACTTGCATGGGGTGCAAGGGGTCGCGAGTTCGAATCCCGCCGCCCCGACCAATATTTGGACAAGATAAGCCGGTGTTCGCTTCGCGGACACCGGCTACTTATTTTTGAGATGCGCATTCTGGTATCCAACGACGATGGTTATCTGTCCCCGGGCCTGGTCGCCCTGGCCGACGCGATGCGCTCTCTGGGCGACGTCACTGTCGTCGCACCTGAGCAAAACAGTAGCGGGGCGAGCAATTCATTGACGCTGAACCGCCCGTTGACAATCAGCTGCGCGGAAAATGGTTTTACCTTTATCAACGGAACGCCCAGCGACTGTGTGCATATTGCGCTGACCGGGCTGCTGGAGCAGATGCCCGATTTGATCGTATCGGGCATCAACAACGGCCAGAACATGGGCGACGACACGATCTACTCCGGCACCGTTGCCGCGGCGATGGAAGGTTATCTGTTCGGGATCCCCGCCATGGCCTTCTCGTTGCGCGACCATGGCTTCGACCACATCGACGCGGCTGCCGAGATAGCTCGTGAAGTCGTTCAGCGGCACATTGAGCGCCCGATGCGCGCGCCGTTCTTGTTGAACGTCAATATTCCTAATCTTCCGCGCGATCAGATCAAGGGCATCGTCGGTACGCGGCTTGGAAAGCGCCATCCGTCTGAACCCGTGATACGAATGACGAATCCGCGCGGCGATCCGATCTACTGGATCGGGGCCGCGGGCGCGGCGCGTGAGGGCGGGCCAGGAACTGATTTTCATGCCACAGCCGAAGGCTATGTATCCGTTACTCCGCTGCAGGTCGATCTGACGCACCCGGAGCAACTGGCAGCGGTGACGCAGTGGCTTGAGGCTGCTGCGCAGTGAACCAATTTAGGGCGGGTGGCCCTCCAATGGCGCCGCCCAGCGGACTCGTCTCGGCTCGCGTGCGCGACCGCATGGTCGATCGCGTGCGTGAGCTCGGGGTCAGCGATGTGAGAGTGCTCGAAGCGATCCGAATGGTGCCGCGTCATCTATTCGTCGATGAAGCGTTAGCAAGCCGTGCGTATGAAGACACTGCGCTGCCGATTGGTCACGCACAGACGATCTCGCAGCCTTACATCGTTGCCCGCACTGCAGAACTCGCGCTGGAAGGTCTGATCAATCCGCGCAGTTGCCGCGTGCTCGAAATCGGCTCGGGCTGTGGATATGCCGCTGCAGTGCTCGCTCAATTATTTGGGGAAGTTGTCAGTGTCGAACGGCTGCGCGCGTTGCATGAGCGTGCGCGCGAGAACCTGCGCGCTCTGCGATTGCCTAACCTGCGCCTTGTGTTTGGCGATGGATCGCTCGGCGTTGCTGCCGGGGCTCCCTATGATTGCATCGTCGCCGCGGCGTCAGGAGCGGACATTCCGCCTGCGTGGAAAGAGCAATTGAACGTTGGGGGCCGTATTGTTGCGCCGGTGGGTACCGGGGATCAGCAGCTGACGGTTGCAATCAAGGACTCAAGCGGCGGGTTGCAGAGAATTGTGAAGGAGCCGGTGCGCTTCGTTCCGTTGCGCGGCGGAGTTGCGTGAGGGTTATGGATGCGTAGCGTTCAAGGTTCAGTAGCGCTTTTGATGTTTGTGATGCTGTCGGCTTGTGTAAGCCAGCGGCCGGCGTTGGTCGTTGACCGCTCAGGGCGCTCGGCCCCGATGCCGCAGCCGACAGGTGCGCCACCGCAGCGCGACGCAAAAGACGGCGTGTACGTCGTGCAGCGAGGGGACACGCTTTTCGGAGTTGCTACGGCCTTCGGTGTATCGCAGCGCGACCTTGCGCGGTGGAATAATCTGGCAGACGGCGCTGCATTGCGACCAGGCCAGACACTGCGGGTGGTTGAGCCGACCGATGTCGCCACCGCAAGCCCTATCACCGGCACCACCGAAGCGGAAGTGCGGCCGCTTCCGTTGCCCGGTAGCTCGGGGGCCACTGTGGCGCCGACGCCGCTGCCGCCGGTCGCACCTGCTGTTCCCGCCGCTCCTACAACAACCGGACCGACTGCACCGGCGCCACCGGTGGCCGACGCGACTCGACCACCGACGAGTGCAATCCCGTGGCTGTGGCCGACGGCGGGAAAGGTAGTCGAAACGTTCGACGATCCGCGCAACAAGGGCATCGATATCGCCGGCGTCGAGGGAGCTCCCGTTCAGGCAGCCGCCGATGGCGAAGTGGTGTACGTCGGAAGTGCGGTGCGCGGGTACGGCAACCTCGTTATCGTGCGTCACAGCGACGATTTCATCACGGCGTACGCGCATAACCGCAAGATACTTGTCGCAGAGAAGCAGGCGGTCAAACGCGGCCAGGCGATTGCTGAACTGGGGCGCTCGGACGCAGATCGTCCGAAGCTGCATTTTGAAATCCGGCATCAGGGCAAACCCGTCGATCCGCTGAAGCACCTTCCCGCGCGCTAGCCGCAGATTGGTGATGACGCCGGTTCTGGTTTTTGATCTCGAGACAATTCCCGATGTGAGCGGGCTGCGGAGGTTGCACGCGGACTGGCGCGACCTCAGCGACGCTGAAGTTGCCGAGCGCGCCTTCAGCGCGCGCCGCGAGAAAACGGGCGGCGATTTTTTGCCCCTGCACCTGCATCGAATTGTTGCAATCTCGTGCGTGCTACGCAACGACGCCGGTTTTCGTGTCGGTTCAATCGGCGCTTCAACCGACACCGAGGCATCGCTGGTCCAGAGTTTCTTCGGGATGATCGATCGCCATTCCCCTCAGCTGGTCAGCTGGAACGGCACCTGTTTCGATCTGCCGGTGTTGCACTATCGCGGCCTGCTCGCGGGCGTGTCGGCAACGCGTTATTGGGACCTGGGCGACGACGACCGCGAGTTCCGCTACAACAACTACATCGCGCGGTATCACACGCGGCATCTTGATCTGATGGATGTACTCGCGATGTTCAATTCACGTTCCAATGCGCCACTCGACGAGTTATCGAAGCTCGCAGGCTATCCGGGCAAGCTCGGCATGGACGGCAGCCAGGTCTGGCGTGCCTACTGCAATGGAGAGATCGACCAGATCCGCGGCTACTGCGAGACCGACGTCGTCAACACGTACCTGCTTTTCAATCGCTTTCAGAAGATGCGCGGCCTATTGAATGGCGATCAGCATGCTGCTGAAGAAGTTTTGGTGCGCGAGACGCTTCGGCGCCAGTCGGCCGCCCACTGGAGCGAATATCTGCAGGCCTGGCCCGATCCTGTCGCCGTGGGTTGATGAGTGGATGCACAGCGTTTCGAGGTTGTGGTCGAGTCTCTCGACCAGGAAGGACGTGGCGTAGCGCACCGGGACGGTAAGGCTGTCTTCATCGATGGCGCCTTGCCCGGAGAGACCGTGGTTTACGAGCGTCAGCGTCAGAAGGCGCGATATGAGTCCGGTCGTGCGGTCGCCCTTGCGCATCAGTCGTCAATGCGGGTCACGCCGCGCTGTCCGCATGCGGGATTGCACCTTGGCGCGTGTGGTGGCTACTCGATGCAGCACATCGATGCGCGCGCGCAGGTGTCGGTCAAACAGCGGGTGCTCGAAGACGCGCTATGGCATGTTGGCCGCGTACGGCCGCAAATGGTGCTGCGGCCCATCACGGGTCCCGCATGGCGGTATCGTCACCGCGCGCGATTCACCTCGCGCTATATCGCCAAGAAGGGCGGTGTGCTGATCGGATTCCATGAGCGAGCGAGTAGCTACGTCGCCGACATCCGCCAGTGTGAGGTGGTGCCAAAGAAAATCAGCGATCTGTTGCTGCCGTTGCGCGAACTGGTGTGCGGGCTGTCGCTGCGCGAGCGCATGCCGCAGATAGAACTCGCTGTCGGCAGCGTGGCGGGTCGTGAAGCGATCATGCTGGTGTTCCGCGTTCTGCAACCTCCGACTGAAGCCGACCGCGCGCTGCTGCTCGAATTTGGCCGTTCGCATGAGGTCGGTATCTGGCTGCAGCCTGCGGGTCCTGACTCCGCCACGCCGCTCGCAAGCGACCAGCCTCAGCACCTTGAACTTGTGCTACCCGAATTCGGGGTTACGGTGCCGTTCTCGCCGACCGACTTCACGCAGGTCAATCATCGAACCAATGAGGTGCTCGTCGCGCGCGCGATTCGATTGCTCGCGCCCGAGGCGCGCGATGTGGTCGTTGATTTTTTCTGTGGTCTGGGAAACTTCACGTTGCCACTGGCGACCCGTGCGTCCCATGTGATCGGCCTCGAAGGCAGCGCCTCGATGGTGCAGCGTGCAACGCTCGCAGCACAACATAACGGGCTGCGGGCCCGCACTACGTTTCAGGCGCGAAACCTTGTTGGATTCAGCTCAGAAGACTGGCAAGCGCTGGTTGACCAGCACGGCGCCGCCACCAAGGTGCTAATCGACCCGCCCCGAGACGGCGCACTAGCGGTTGTGCAAGCCCTTGCCGCATTGCCTGAGGGATTGGCGCGCCCCTCCAAGATCGTTTACGTATCTTGCAACCCAGCAACTCTGGCGCGCGACTGCGGGTTGATGGTGAACCACGGTGGATGGACGCTACGCGCCGCAGGCGTAGTCAACATGTTTCCGCACACATCGCACGTTGAGTCAATTGCGCTGCTCGAACCTGCCCGGAGAGGGTGATTTCGAAGCGTTATGGCGGACGACCGCGTGTTAATATTTCACGCTAGGTTGAACGTCGCAAGTCATTCATTTTTCGAGCTTTTGTAATCAGACACCCGTCGGCTCGAAATCCTAAACAAGTAAAGGTTTAAGTCATGGCGTTGGAACGCACGTTGTCAATCATCAAGCCCGATGCAGTCGCCAAAAATGTGATCGGGCAGATTTACTCACGCTTCGAATCAAACGGGTTAAAGGTCATTGCCGCGAAGATGATTTCGCTGTCGCGCGCCGAGGCTGAAGGCTTTTATGCAGTGCACCGGGAGCGACCGTTTTTCAAGGATCTGGTGGGCTTCATGATCTCGGGGCCCGTGATGGTGCAGGTGCTTGAAGGCGATAACGCCATTGCCAAGAACCGCGAGCTGATGGGCGCGACCGATCCCAAGAAGGCGGAAGCCGGCACGATCCGCGCCGATTTCGCGGATAGCATCGACGCCAATGCGGTCCACGGTTCTGACGCGGCAGCAACCGCGCAGGTTGAGATCGATTATTTCTTCGCGCAAATGAATCTTTATTCACGATAGGACATGCGGCAATGCCAGGGGTGAACCTGCTCGATTTCGACTCCGCGGCTCTGGCTGCGTTCGTCGAATCGCTTGGCGAGAAGCCCTTTCGCGCGCGTCAGTTGCTCCGCTGGATCCATCAGCGCGGTGCGCGCGATTTCGACGCGATGTCCGATCTGGCGAAATCTTTGCGACTTCGGCTGGCCGAGCACGCGCAGATTGTTGCTCCGGACGTGCTGAGCGACGCGACGTCGGATGACGGGACACGCAAGTGGTTGCTCGATGTGGGTCAGCGCAACGCGATCGAAATGGTGTTCATTCCGGAAGACGACCGCGGCACGCTGTGCATATCGACGCAAGCCGGATGCGCCGTCAACTGCGTGTTCTGTTCAACGGGGAAGCAGGGGTTCAATCGGAACCTGACGACTGCCGAGATCATTGGCCAACTGTGGACGGCCGAGCATGCGATGCGGTCAAATGGTGGCGCTGGCGAGCGGGTGATCAGCAACGTCGTGCTGATGGGAATGGGCGAGCCGCTACAGAATTACGATGCCGTGCTTCCCGCGCTGCGGCTGATGCTCGACGACAATGCCTATGGGTTGTCGCGCCGGCGCGTCACGCTGTCGACGTCGGGCATGGTCGCTCAGATGGATCGATTGGCTGAAGATTGCCCCGTGGCCCTGGCCGTTTCATTACATGCACCCAACGATGCCTTGCGCGATGTGCTGGTGCCGCTGAACCGAAAGTATCCGCTTCAGCAGTTGCTGGCCGCGTGCCGACGCTATGTTCGGGCCGCGCCGCGCGACTTCGTTACCTTTGAATACGTGATGCTCGATGGCGTCAATGACCTGGATACTCAGGCGCGAGAACTGGTTTCATTGATCAGTGACGTGCCGTGCAAAGTCAACCTGATTCCTTTTAACCCGTTTCCGCAGTCGGGCCTGAAGCGTTCGTCGCCCGAGCGTATTCGTGCGTTCGCACAGCACCTGTTGGATGCCGGCATCGTCACGACGACTCGCAAGACCCGCGGAGACGATATCGACGCGGCGTGCGGTCAGCTCGCCGGAGACATTCTCGATCGAACGCGCCTGACCGAGCGCGCCGCCCGCAAGACGATCGCGATAACGGCCAGCGCGCACTAGGAAAACTATGAGAGCTCGTCTCGCACTGCTGATCGGGGTCGTCGCGTCGTGCGCTGCCTGTACGTCCACGACCACCACGACCGTGAGCAACGAAGGCACGACAAAAATAACGAATGCCGACCGCTCCACGCGAGTTACCAGCGCTGATTTGCGAACGCGAGCCCAAGCACGTACCGATCTCGCGGCGGGTTACTACCGCAACGGTCAGCTTGCGGTTGCACTCGAGGAAGCTCGGCGCGCGTCGGCGATTGACGCCACCTATGCCGACGCCTATGGATTGCTTGGCCTGATCTACATGGACATGAAGGAGCCGCGCGACGCTGAAGAGAACTTTCAGCGCGCGCTGAAGCTCGATGCTGGCAACTCTGAGCTGGCTAACAATTACGGTTTCTTTCTGTGCGATACCGGCCGCGAGCGTGAGTCGGTCGACTACTTCAACCGTGCCCTTCGCGACCCGCTCTACCGCACGCCGGCTCGTGCGAATCAAAACGCGGGCTCTTGTTTGATGAAGGTAAAGGACTACGAAGGGGCCGAGCGATACCTTCGGCGCGCGTTTGAGCTTGACGCTGGGCTCGCTGTGCCCAAGTTTCTGCTGGCGCGGCTGTACCTTGCGACCAATCAAGTTGAGAAGGCTACTTTTTATTACAACATCCTCGCTAAATCGATCGAGTCGTCGGCGGAAAGCCTGTGGCTTGGGCTGCGCGTCGCGCGCGCAAACGGCGATCTGCGCACCGAAAGTCAGTTGGCCAACGAGTTGCGCCAGCGATTTCCCCAAGCAACAGAAACAGCGGCGCTGGCACGCGGTGAATTCGATAACTAGGCAATGAGCGAGTCATCGTTGATTACCAGCGTGCCAACCGTGCCAGGCTCGCAAAGTAAAGAGTCGACTAACGCGCCGGGTGGGGTGATCCCTGAGAGTTATGGGGCCCGGCTGACTTGGGAACGCGAACGCGCTGGGCTTGGGGTCACCGATGTGGCGGCAACACTTCGATTGCATCCAAATCAGGTGCGCGCAATGGAGCAGGAAGACTTGGCGCGCCTTCCTGAACCGGCCTACGTGCGGGGATTCATTCGTAGTTATGCCCGTGCGCTCAACATTGATCCCGCACCGATTCTGAGCGACCTCAACGCTAAGCTAACACCGGCACCTCTTGCAGACGAACGCACAGTGGCGAACTACGCACTGTCGCAAGGGGCGGCACGCGAGCGCACCTCGGGACTGCTTGTAGCGTTTGCAGTGATTGGTCTGATCGTGCTTGGTGTACTTGGACTGCAGGCGACGCAGCTTGATCGTGTGCCACCAGCCGTGGCCGTTCCGGCATCACCTCCATCTGCAGCGACGGCCGCAACGCCTGCCGCACCGCTACATAGCGAAGCAACGCAAGCGCCGCCGCCCGATGCTGCGTCTTCTCCTGCTGCTGCAATCGAACCGTTTCCACCGCCTGATGCGCAGGCGGCTGGGGGTACAGTAACGGGGCCGGTGGCGCCAGTGTTGATGCTGCGATTTGACGGCGCCGCTTGGGTTGAAGTGACTGACGCAAGCGGCAAGATCTTGTTGTCGCAGCTGAGCGCGGTCGGCGCAGAGCATGCCCTTGATGGAGCGTTACCACTCACCGTCGTGATCGGCGACGCGAACAAGGCGACCGTTGAAGTGCGCGGTGAAGCGTTCAATCTGGTTCCGGTAACAAGGAACAATGTCGCGCGTTTCACGGTTCGATAATTCTGGTGAACGCGCCGGTCGAACCACTTGATTGTCTGCCGCAGGCAGGCCAGACGGCCACGCGGCGTCGCACCCACCAGATGGTCGTCCAATGGGGCGATCGCCGCGTTCACATAGGCAGTGCTTCTCCAGTCGTCGTGCAGTCAATGACCAATACGGACTCCGCTGACGCTATTGCGACTGCAATCCAGGTTAAGCAGCTCGCGCAGGCCGGTTCGGAAATCGTGCGCATCACGGTCAATTCGGCGGAAGCTGCCGCCGAAGTTGCTCCGATTCGCGAGCAGCTCGACAAAATGGGAATCGACGTTCCGCTAGTCGGCGACTTTCACTACAACGGTCATAAGCTGCTGACCCAGTTTCCCGCATGCGCCGAAGCGTTGTCGAAGTACCGCATCAATCCTGGCAACGTCGGCCGAGGTGCCAGAGGTGACGATAATTTCGCGCAGATGATCGAAGTGGCGTGCCGCTTTCGCAAACCGGTGCGCATTGGTGTCAACTGGGGCAGCCTGGATCAGGAACTACTCGCCAGAATGATGGACGAAAACGCTCGTCGACAATCGCCACTGAATGCCAGGGCTGTGCTGCGTGAAGCGCTGGTTCAATCGGCCGTGACGAGCGCCGAGCGCGCGTGTTCGCTGGGAATGAGCGCTGACATGATCTGCTTATCCGCCAAGGTCAGCGGTGTACAGGACCTGATCGCTGTGTATCGCGATCTGTCACGTCGATGTGATTTCCCGCTGCATCTTGGGTTGACCGAGGCTGGCATGGGAAGCAAGGGCATCGTTGCTTCCACCGCAGCGCTGTCGGTGCTGCTGCAGGAAGGCATAGGCGACACTATTCGCATCTCGCTGACTCCGGCACCCGGAGAGTCGAGGACGACCGAGGTGCAGGTCGCGCAGGAAATTTTGCAGACGATCGGGCTGCGGGCGTTCACGCCAATGGTGGTTGCGTGCCCCGGGTGCGGGCGCACCACCAGCACATTTTTTCAGGAGCTTGCGGACAACATTCAAACCTGGCTTCGCGCGCAGATGCCGCGCTGGCGTGCGGATCATCCTGGCGTTGAGTCGATGAGCGTTGCGGTGATGGGCTGCGTGGTCAATGGTCCCGGCGAAAGCAAGCACGCAAATATTGGAATCAGTTTGCCGGGCTCAGGCGAAGCGCCGGTGGCTCCGGTATTTATCGATGGTGTGCGTACTGTGACGCTGAAGGGTGACCACATCGCGGCCGAGTTTCAGGCGATCGTTGATGAATACGTGCGTCGCACTTACTCAGCGGTGGCAGTTTCTGCGCATCACTAAGCGATGACTACGTTAAAGCTTGCCGCCGTGCGCGGCATGAACGACTTGTTGCCCGCCGCATCGCCGGTATGGGAGTGGTTCGAAGCGAGAGTTTCTGACTGGGTGCGGTCGTACGGCTATCAGCTGATTCGTACGCCGATTCTGGAACACACCGACCTGTTCGTGCGCGGCATCGGCGCCGTCACCGATATCGTCGAGAGGGAGATGTATTCGTTCGAAGATCGATCGAGTCAGGAACGCTTGACGTTGCGGCCTGAGTTCACGGCTGGCACGGTACGCGCAGCAATCGAGCACAGCCTTACTTATGACGGACCGAAGCGCGTCTGGTCGATGGGTCCACTGTTTCGGCACGAGCGTCCGCAGCGTGGTCGCTTTCGCCAGTTTCATCAGGTCAACGTCGAAGCACTGGGGTTCTCCGGCCCCGATATCGATGCCGAGCACCTGGTGATGTTGGCTCGCCTGTGGAAGATCCTCGGCGTGACCGATGCGCGTCTCGAAATCAACTGCCTGGGCCAGGCTGATGAGCGCATGAAGCATCGGCTCGATCTGGTCAAATATCTCGAGCAACGCGAGGGTGAGCTTGACGCCGACTCAAAGCGGCGGCTGACATCCAATCCGCTGCGTATTCTGGATTCGAGGAATCCGGCGATGGCGTCTGTACTGGCCGAGGCCCCGCAAATCACTGCGTACCTGGAAGCTGAATCGCGCAGCCACTTTGACGGATTGCAGTCGCTTTTGGGCAAGGCGGGCGTCGAGTTTCGGGTGAATCCACGACTCGTGCGCGGACTTGATTACTACAACCTCACCGTATTCGAATGGATTACCGATCAGCTGGGGTCGCAGGGAACGTTATGCGGCGGCGGACGCTACGACCCGCTGACCGAGCAGCTTGGAGGCAAGCCCACTGCTGCGGTTGGATTTGCAATCGGGGTTGAGCGGGTGATCGAATGTCTGACTCAATCCGGCAACGTCCCTGCAGCCGCGCACACCGATGTCTATGTGTTGCACCAGAGCGGCGAAACGGCATCGCAGGCATTCCTGGTCGCAGAACAACTTCGCGATGCAGGGCTGGACGTGATATTTCATGCGGGAGACGCAAGTTTGAAGTCGCAGATGAAGAAGGCCGATGCAAGCGGCGCCGAGTTTGCCGTCATCATCGGGGAGGCCGAACTCACCGCCAATTCGGCGACCGTCAAGTCGCTGCGGGTGCGCGCGGCCGAGCAGCGTATTGTGCCGCTCGAAAACCTGGGCGACACCCTCGTGAGCGCGCTCAGCGAGGTTGAAGAATAACGGTTGAATATAACAACATCGGACAACGCAATGGCTT
>Ga0136634_10000930_pt1 | contig 11632 bp, 9 predicted proteins | sample AntDrymUQ8332106_2_FD_104654 | JGI IMG/M metagenome (GOLD analysis project Ga0136634, IMG submission 104654) | Polar desert sand microbial communities from Dry Valleys, Antarctica - metaG UQ833 (21.06) | ecosystem: Environmental > Terrestrial > Soil > Desert | place: Antarctica: Dry Valley... | reverse complement strand
GCTTCCTGGTTGGTGCCGGTGCCACTCCGAGACCGGTCGGCCATGGCTAGGTACCCGTGGCGGACCGGCGGCGCCGTGAGATGGCGTCGACCGACGCGGCCAGCAGCAGGACGCTTCCGGTGATGATGTAGTTGATGTAGGCCGACTGGTTGAGCAGGCCGAGGCCGTTGTCGATCGTCGCGATCACCAGTCCACCGATCACGGCGTCCCGGATCAGGCCCTTGCCGCCGAAGAGGCTGGTACCGCCGATGACCGCGGCGCCGACGGCGTACAGAAGCACGTTGCCGCCACCGGATCCCGGCGACACCTTGCCGGTGTACGACGCGCTGATGATGCCGCTGATCGCCGCCATGCTCGAGCAGATCACGAAGGCGGAGATCTTCAACCGGTCCACGCTGATGCCGGCACGACGGGCGGCCTCGGTGTTGCCGCCGACCGCGTAGATGTGGCGGCCGTATGGCGTCCGGCCGAACACGAGGCTCCAGAAGATGAGCAGCGCACCCACGACGAACACTGCGTAGGGGATTCCCTCGATCAGGAAGGACGGGACCCGGCTCCGGTTCTGGCTGAGCACTAAGGTCATTCCCAGCAGGACCACGCACAGGGCCACGAACTTGAAAACGAGCAGCGAGTTCGGCGGCCGGTGCAGGTTCTTGGCGGCAAGCCGCGACTGGCGCCAGAACAGCAGACCGCCGTAGATCGCGAGCAGGACGATCATCACGATCCAGCCCATCACCACCGGCATCGACTTGATCGTGATCGCGCGCAGCACCTCGTCTCGGACCGCGATGGTGCCGCCGAGACCGATCAGCTTGAGCGTCACGCCCTGCAGCCCCAGGAAGAACGCCAGGGTCACCACGAACGACGGGATGCCGAGCTTGGCGACCAGGATCCCGATGGCCAGCCCGACAATCGCGCCCACGAGAAGGCCGATCAGGACGGCCACCGGCCAGCTCTGGCCGTGTCGGTCGATGGCCACCGCGGCATAGCCCGCTGCCATCCCGCCGGTGACACCGGCCGACAGGTCGATCTCACCGAGGAGAAGGACCGGGATGAGGCCCATGGCCAGCACCGAGATCGCCGAGGCCTGGACCATCAGGTTGGCGATGTTCAGGTTGCTGGGGAACGTCTCGGGGCGCAGCACCGAGAAGACGATGAACAGCACGACCAGGCCGAGCACGGCCGGGAGGGCGCCCATGTCGCCGCCGCGGAGTCGGTCGCGATAGGCCTGGAAGGAGTCGCCCAACGAGCCGCTCGCGGTGTCGTTGGCGAAGTCGGCTGCCGCGAGGCTCTGCTTCTCGGGGGCCGAGGTGTTCTCAGGTGTGGTGGTCATTTTCTTCCTCAAGCCGACTCGGCCGCAGTGTCGGCCGAGATCCCGATGCCGCCGGATCGGCCGGCCGTGATCAGCTCGACGATCTGGCTGTGGTTGGTCTCGCTCGTCTGCAGGTCCGCTGCGACCCGGCCCAGGAACAGGGCCGTGATCCGGTCTGAGACCTCCATGACGTCGAGCATGTTGTGGGAGATCAGCACGACTCCGAGGCCCTGGTCGGCGAGGCGTCGTACGAGGTCCAGCACCTGTCTGGTCTGCGCCACCCCGAGGGCAGCGGTCGGCTCGTCGAGCAGCACCACCTTGGAGTTCCAGAGCACCGCCTTGGCGATGGCGACGGTCTGGCGTTGACCACCGGAGAGGGAGGAGACGCTCTGTCGTACGGACTTCACGGTGCGGACCGAGAGCGAGGCGAGCGTGCTGCGGGCGTTGTCCTCCATCGTGAGCTCGTCAAGCAGCACCCGTCCGGTGAGGGTCTCGCGACCCAGGAACATGTTCTGGACGATGTCGAGGTTGTCGCACAGCGCGAGGTCCTGGTAGACCACCTCGATCCCGAGGGCGGCGGCGTCCTTGGGGCTGTGGATCGTGACCGGCTGGCCGTCGAAGGAGAACTCCCCGGAGTCGGCGCGGTAGATGCCGGCAATGGTCTTCACCAGGGTCGACTTGCCAGCACCGTTGTCCCCCACGAGTGCAGTGACCTGCCCGGGGTAGACCTTGAAGTTGACGTCGTGGAGCACCTGGACGGCACCGAAGCTCTTGTTGACTCCGCGAAGTTCGAGCAGAGGTTGGTTCATGACGCCTCCGAGTTGGCCGGCTGGTCCCGGTGGTTGGCCGGGTGGTTCGCCGGGTGAGTGGACTGGCAAGCGAAGTGGGGCGTGGAACTTGCTGGTCGGACCGGTGCACCGCGACGAGGGGCCCGGTTCCCGGTCAGGAGCCGGGCCCTTCGTCGGTGGAGCTCAGGATCAGGAGATCCCGGCGGCCGCGCATTCCTTCTCGTAGCCCTTGCAGACGTCCGCAGCGGTCTGGCCACCGTCGTCGATGACGGCCTTGACGTTGTCCTTGGTCACCAGCAGCGGGTCGAGCAGCACCGACGGCACGTCGCGGTTGCCCTCCGGGTCGTTGACCGTGCCGTTCGTCTCGCCCTCCTCGCCCTTGGTGAGGCCGATGGCCAGGTCAGCGAGGGCTCCGGACTCCTGCTTGGCGGACTTGTGGACCGTCATGCACTGATCGCCGGCCAGGATGTCCTGCAGCCCCTGCACGGTGGCGTCCTGTCCTGTGACCGGGACCTTTCCGGCCACACCGTTCTTCTGCAGGATCGAGATCGCGGCGCCACCGAGGCCGTCGTTGGCCGCGAGCACGCCGTCGATCTTGCCCTTGGTCTGGGTGAACATCTGCTCGAAGATCTTTCCGGCCGCCTCGTTGTCCCAGTCGGGAACGGCCTGCTCGGCCACCTTCGTGTAGTTGGTGTTCGCGTCGAGCACGCTGTGCGCGCCCTTGGAGAACGAAGTGGCGTTGGAGTCGGTGGGCGAACCGTTCAGGAAGACGATGTTCGCCTTCGTGTCCGCACCGAGGCACTGCTGCAGACCCTCGCCCTGCAGCTGGCCCACCTTCTCGTTGTCGAAGGAGACGTAGTACTCGGCCGAACCGCCGAGGGTCAGCCGGTCGTAGTCGATGGTGGCGATGCCCTGGCTCTTGGCCTTCTCCTCGATGGCTGCGCCCGAGGCGTTGTCGAGGTTCACGATCGCGAGCACGGTGACACCACCGGTGATCATCGAGTCGGCGATCTGGGCCATCTTGTCTGCGTCGCCCTGCGCGTTCTGGATGTCGTAGTCCACGCCGGCTTCCTTGAACGCGGCCTCGAGAGCAGGTCGGTCCGCGGTCTCCCACCGCACCGAGGACTCGGTGTCGGGAAGGATGACGCCGATCTTGGCCTCGGCAGCATCGCTGCCTCCGTTGCCGCCGTCGCCTTCACTGTCGCTGCCGCATGCCGTGAGGGTCAGGGAGAGACCCAACGCGCAAGCGATGAGTAGAACGGGCATCCGCTTCACGCAGACCGCCTCCTTCTTGTGAGGGTCACCGCCCCGCTGGCCCCTGGTCCTGGGTGCGCGGGAGGTTAATTAGTTGGTTGGCCCAACGTAACGGGCGTCACACCTTGGCGTCTAGTGGGGGCAGACAACAAATCCGACGTGTCGGATTCGCGGACTAGACAATTGACGACCCTGCGGCGCGGCAACGGGTCCGTCTTGACCAAACCGTGACCCAGCCCGAACGCCGGGCCCGCCCGAAATCGCCAGGACTGCGCCCCGAAGGCGCAGGTCAGCCGCCGAGGCGGACCGGGAGGGACTCGACGCCGTACACCACACTGAGCTCTCGGTAGTCCAGGTTCGCGGACGGCACCGACAGGCGCATGTGCGGGAACCGGCGAGCCAGCGCGGGGAACGCGAGCTTGAGCTCCATCCGGGCGAGCTCGGCTCCGACACACCGGTGGAACCCATGGCCGAACGCGAGGTGCGAGGGGTGCGCACGCGTCGGGTCGACGTCGTCGCCGGGCGTCGTGCGCGGGTCGCGGTTGGCAGCGGGGAGCGAGCAGACGATCACCGAACCCTCCGCGATGTGCTTGCCACCGATCACCACGTCACGCTTGACGAAGCGGGGAAAGGCGACCTGGACGACCGAGAGCACCCGCAACAGCTCGTCGACGATGGGGCCGGCACTGTCCGGGTCCTCGACCAGCCGGTTCCACAGCTCCCGGTTCTCCAGGAGGACCGCGGTGCCGAGGGCCAGCATCGAGGCACTGGTCTCGAGGCCGCCGGTGAAGACGCCGTCGGCGAGACCGCCGAGCTCGAAGTCGGTGATCTCGTCGCCGTGCTCGCGGACGATCTGCCCGATCAGCCCAGGCCCCGGGTTGACCCGCTGCCGAGCGGCTTCGGCCAGCAGGAACGCCCGGGATCCACCGATGGCACCGAGCGAGCTCTCGGCCCCCTTGGAGATGTCGAACCGCGCGGTCGCAAGGGTGCTGAAGGTCTCGCGCTTCTCGTCCGGAAGGCCCAGCAGGTCGCAGATGACCAGGAACGGGATCGGGAACGCGAACCTCGGCACGAGGTCGACGACGGCGTCGCGCTCCCCCGCGGCCTCGATCTCCGCGATCTGCTTGTCGATGATGGACCCCACGCCCGGGCGCAGCCGTTCGAGCCGTCGCATCGTGAACTCAGGCGTGAGCAGGCGTCTCATCCGGGTGTGGTCGGGAGGATCGGTGAACCCGAGGCCGCCGAAGTCCCCGTCGGTGACCGAGCCGCGGCTGCCCATGTAGGGCCGGATGTCGGTGGAGTAGGAGGTGGTGTCGCTCAGCACCAGGCGGGACTCGGCGTCGCCGGTCACCAGCCAGACCTCCAGGCCAAGCAGCGAGGCGAGCAGCTGGACCGGGTCCTCGTCCCGGGTGGCCGAGAGCCGGGAGCTGGGCGCCATCACCTCTCGGCGCAGCGGCCACGAGAGGGCGTCGGGCACCTTGTCGAGCCGGGAGAGGTCGATCCCGCCCGCGCGGGCGATCAGACGGTCGCGGACCGCCTTCTTGACCGTGGTGACCAGGCTCATCGCGCCTTCTTCGAGGTTGGTGACGGTTGGAGTCTACGAAGACACGGGGCTCCTGGTCATCAGGGACACCCCTGAGCGGTCTGGTCCGCTGCCCCGGGATGCGCCCGATGCCTGGGCCGGCTCAGTCGTCCGGGTCACTCCCACTCGATGGTGCCCGGCGGCTTGCTGGTGATGTCCAGGGTCACCCGGTTGACCTCGCGGACCTCGTTGGTGATCCGGGTGGAGATCCTTTCGAGCACCTCGTAGGGCACCCTGGCCCAGTCGGCGGTCATCGCGTCCTCGGAGGTCACCGGGCGCAGCACGATCGGATGGCCGTAGGTGCGGCCGTCGCCCTGGACACCCACCGAGCGGATGTCGGCCAGCAGGACCACCGGGAACTGCCAGATGTCCCGGTCGAGACCGGCGCGGGTGAGCTCCTCGCGGGCAATGGCGTCGGCCTCTCGGAGGATGTCGAGCCGTTCGCGGGTGACCGAGCCGATGATCCGGATGGCCAGCCCGGGCCCCGGGAACGGGTGCCGCCAGACGATCTCGGCGGGCAGGCCGAGCTGCTCGCCGACCAGGCGCACCTCGTCCTTGAACAGGGTGCGCAGCGGCTCGACCAGTTCGAACTCGAGGTCCTCAGGCAGACCGCCGACGTTGTGGTGGGACTTGATGTTCGAAGTCCCCGCTCCCCCGCCCGACTCGACGACGTCGGGGTAGAGGGTGCCCTGCACCAGGTAGGCGACCTTGGTCCCCAGTGACGCCATCGACATGGCCAGCACGTCGGCCTCCGCCGACTCGAAGACCCGGATGAACTCCCGACCGATGATCTTGCGCTTCGCCTCGGGGTCGCTGACGCCCTCGAGCGCGTCCAGGAAGCGCTTCTCGGCGTCCACGACGTGCAGGTCGACGCCGGTCGCGGCGACGAAGTCGCGCTCGACCTGCTCGGCCTCGCCCTTGCGGAGCAGCCCGTGGTCAACGAACACGCAGGTCAGCCGGTCCCCGATCGCACGTTGTACGACGGCCGCGGCGACCGCCGAGTCGACGCCCCCCGACAACCCGCAGATCGCCCGACCGGAGTCGCCGATCTGCTCGCGGATGCGCTCGATCTGCTCCTCGACAATGTTCACCATCGTCCAGGTGGGCCGGCAGCCGGCGATCTTGAGCAGGAAGTGCTCGAGCACCTTCTGGCCGTGCTCGGTGTGCAGCACCTCGGGGTGCCACTGGACACCAGCCAGACGCCGGTCGGTGTTCTCGAAGGCCGCCACGGGAGTGGCTGTGGTCGCGGCGAGCACCTCGAACCCGTCCGGCGCGCGGCGCACCGAGTCCCCGTGGGACATCCACACCCGGTGCTCGGCCGGGATGTCGGCCAGCAGCGTGCCAGGGCTGACGATCCGGACCGGCGTACGACCGAACTCGGAGACGCCGGTCCGGGCGACCTCGCCCCCGAGCACCAGAGCCATCTCCTGGAAGCCGTAGCACATGCCGAACACAGGGACGTCGGCGTCGAACAGGTCGGCGTCCACGCGCGGGGCACCGGGTGCGTAGACCGACGAGGGCCCGCCGGAGAGCACGATCGCGGCGGGGTTCTTGGCGAGCATCTCGGAGAGAGGCATGGAGTGAGGAACGATCTCGGAATAGACCTTCGCCTCGCGTACCCGGCGAGCGATCAGCTGGGCGTACTGGGCTCCGAAGTCGACGACGAGAACGAGGTCGTGATCGGTCAAGATGGGCCCTTTCGGAGCGCTTTCGACGGGCACTGGAGTCTGTCAGAGATTCTCTTGGGATTCTCTCCGGGGCGTACCACCGGGTTCAGAAGGCCTCTTGTGCCCAACAGATCCGGTGGAGAGCTCCAGGCCGGATCTGAATCCTCGCCCTCGGGCGGAACTCCCAAGCGCTCGGGCTCGACAGTCATGGTCGCAGTCTGAACTCGCCGGTAACTTTACAAGTGGCGCGCGGTGGAAGATGAGCACGTTCCCGCTCTATGTTTCGTCTGGATCTGCTGGAGGGTCGGCGCCCTGATCCTCGTCGCGCTCGGCCCACCCAAGGAGCGGGCCGATGTCGAAGACCGCGTCGTCGATGCCACCGTGGAGGTCGCCGAGCTCGGCGTAGCGGGTGGGCACGGTGGCGATGGTGAAGTCGTCGGGGTGAGCGTCGTCGACCTCGTCCCAGCGGATCGGCGTGGAGACGGTCCCGGTCGGGTTGCCCCGCACGGAGTACGCCGCCGCGATCGTGTGGTCCCGCGCGTTCTGGTTGTAGTCCACGAACAGGTGAGCCGGGTCCCGGTCCTTGCGCCACCAGGTGGTGGTCACCTCGTCGGAGCGACGCTCGACCTCTCGGGCGAAGGCGAGGGCCGCGCGGCGTACGTCCTTGAAGCCGTGGTCGGGCGAGATCCGCACGTAGATGTGCATCCCGTTGCCGCCGCTCGTCTTGGGGAAGCCGGTGGCGCCGAGCTCTTCGAGCACCTCGTGGGCGACATGGGCCACCCGCCGCACCGTCGGCCAGGAGCACGCAGGGCCGGGGTCGAGGTCGATCCGCCACTCGTCCGGCTTCTCGGTGTCCGCGCGCCGGCTGTTCCAGGGGTGGAACTCCACGGTGCTCATCTGCACTGCCCAGATGACCTGGGCGAGTTCGGTGACGCACAGCTCGTCGGCGGTGCGGTTCCACCGCGGAAAGTGCACCCGCACGGTCTCCATCCACGGCGGCGCCCCTTTGGGCAGCCGCTTCTGGTGCACCTTCTCCCCGGTCACCCCGGTCGGGAAGCGGTGCAGCATGCACGGGCGCTCACGCAGGGCGTTGACGATGCCGTCGCCGACGGAGAGGTAGTACTCGACCAGGTCGAGCTTGGTCTCCCCGCGTTCGGGGAAGTAGACGCGGTCCGGGTTGCTGACCCGGACGACCTTGTCGTCGACCTCGATCTCGGTGGCGGGCGAGGGCATGGGAGACGCAGCCTCAGTCTGTGCCGTGCTTGGCGACGAACTCGAGGATCTGCTCGGAGAGCTCAGGGCGGCAGACGATCAGATCGGGCAGGAGCACGTCGTCCTGGTTGTAGACCAGCGGGGACCCGTCGACACGGCTGGTGAACAGCGCAGCGGAGCGGGCAACGGCAACGGGAGCGGCTGAGTCCCACTCGTACTGCCCGCCGGCGTGCACGTAGGCGTCGCTCAGGTTCCGGATCACCGACATCGCCTTGGCGCCGGCCGAGCCCATCGGCACCAGCTCGGCGTCCATCTCCTTGGCCATCGCCTGGACGAACGTGGGAGGCCGGGTCCGGGAGACCACGAGCCGTGCCCGATCCGACGTCGAGGGGGGTATGACGGGTGGCTGGCCGGTGTGCCAGGTCGTGCCGATGCCGGGCTGGGCCACCGCACCGGCCACCAGCTCACCTCGCTCCCACAGAGCCACGTGCACCGCCCAGTCGTCGCGGGGCGGCTCGGAGAACTCCCGGGTGCCGTCAAGCGGGTCGACGATCCAGACCCGGTCGGCCCGGAGGCGGGCCTTGTCGTCCTTGCCCTCCTCGCTGAGCACCGCGTCGCCGGGTCGGTGCTCACGCAGCAGGCGCATCAGAAAGTCATGCGCGGCCTGGTCTCCCGCGTCCTTGAGCTCTCGCCCTTCGAGACCCTGCTCGCGCACCCGGAGCAGGAGTTGGCCCGCCTCGGTGGCCGCCCGCGCCGCCAGTTGGTGGTCGTCGGCACCTTCACCGCGCCTGGCGTCAGGACGGCCCGGGGAGTTCAGGGGATTCATGGCGCCAGCCTAGAGACCCCCTCGTGCGAGGCTTTGTTGGGTTCCGTAGCATCCTCCGCAGAGAATGCGTCACACGCACCGCCGACAAGGAGCTGCAACCGTTGAGATCCATCGGGATCATGTCCATGCAGAGGATCTTCAACTACGGGTCCTCCCTGCAGGGATATGGCCTGAGACGCCTCATCGAGAGTCTGGCCGATGACGCCACGGTGGTCTTCGTCGACTACAGGCCGGGAGAGATTCTGGTCAAGCAGAACGGCGCCAGCACCCCGACCTCCAAGTTGCAGCGAGCCCTGGTAAAGGTCAGGGAGTACAACACCGCTGACGCACGGCTTTCCCACAAGCTCCGGTTCTTCAACCACAAGCGGACCTACGCGGCCCGAAACTTCCCGTTGATCGGGCTCACCGCGAAGCCGAACCATGATCTCGACCTCGATGTCCAGGTGATCGGCAGCGACGAGGTCTTCAACTGCGTCCAGTCCAACACCAAGGTCGGCTACTCGCGCGACCTGTTCGGGCACGACTCACCGGCAAGGAAGACGGTCTCGTACGCTGGCTCCTTCGGGAACACGACCTTGGAGAGGATCGAAGCCTTCGGGATCCGCCAGGACCTGGAGGAGGACTTCGCGCAGTTCGCGTCAATCTCCGTCCGGGACCGGAACTCCGCCCAGATCATCGAGGAGCTCACGGGTCGGAGGCCGGTCCTGAACGTCGACCCCGCGCTCGCCTACGATTTCATGCGGCTGGAGACCAGAATCCCCAGGGACCGGCAGTACGACGGGAAATACATCGTCGTCTATGGCTACTCCGGTCGGCTGAACCATGATGAGAACGAGGTCCTGAGGAAGTACGCCCGCGGTGTCGGCGCGAAGATCCTCTGCTTCGGCGGTGTTCAAGAGTGCGGCGACAGGTTTATCGACTGCAACCCCTTCGAGTTGCTGGCCTATTTCCGGGATGCTGAGGCCATCATCACCGACACCTTCCACGGGACGATCTTCGCGATCATCAACAACAGGCCGTTCGGCGCGATTGTCCGTCCGAGCGTGGGCCACAGCTATGGCAACGAGGAGAAACTGGGCTTCCTGCTGGAGATGTTCGGGCTATCGTCACAAAGGGTCACGGAGATGTTGCAGATCTCTGAGATTCTGAGCAACCCCGTCGACTATCATGCTGTCAGTCAGACGTTGGCAGGGGAACGGATCCGAGCTGTCGAGTACCTCGAGAGCGCGATCCTGTAGGGGGCGGCAGCGTTGAAGTTGAATACCACACGGCCAAAGCAATCCATCAAGAAGTTTCTCCAGAAGATCCGCCTGCGCTACCTGGCACACCAAGACATCAGCCGATTTTCACGGACCGCCTCCTTTTCGGTCTTCGACGACGGTTATGAGCAGCTCGTTGCGCGCATCATCTACAACGTCCACTCCCTGGAGAAGGGCCTGTCCAGGAACCATGACCTCCGCCTCGGCTTCGGTCAGCAGAGGTTGTCCAACCTGAACGATGCGCTGGTCGTCTACAGGATGAAGGGCTACGACTCGACCGCCTTCGCTTACTTCGAGGGCCTGTCGGTCATTCAGCGGTACAAGGAGTTGCACGCCAAGGAGCAGTTCGACGTCGACTTCCTCGATCAGATCATCGACGCCGAGTTCCTGAACCCCACCGCGACCTTCGACGCCGCGGGCACCAAGGCTGTGCGTAGGGCCGACAAGCAGCGGAACTCGGAGAAGAACTTCTACGAGCTCGCTCAGGGTCGAAGCAGCGTGCGCGAGTTCTCCGGAGCGCCGATCGACCGCGGAAAGGTCAAGAACGCCCTAAGCAACGCGGAGAAGACACCATCAGTGTGCAACCGGCAGGGCTGGAGGGTTTACTGGGTCGAGGACAAGGAACTCGCCCGGAAGGTGTTGAAGCACCAGCGCGGCTTTGGCTACCCCCAGATGCCTGAGGTCCTCCTCGCCATCACGGTTTCGAACAACACCTTCCTGAGCCCGGTGGAGCGCAATGAGGCCTTCGTGGACGGCGGCCTGTTCGCGATGTCGGTCATGTACGGCTTGGAGCACGAGGGACTCGCCGCCGTACCCCTCAACGCGATGATGTACTACAAGGACCAGAGGGGGGTCCGCGAGCTGCTCGACATCGATGACTCCGAGATGATCATCATGTTCATGGCGGTGGGGGAGTTCATGGACGAGAGCCTCGTACCAATCTCGGACCGCAAGTCGGCCGACGGGTTCATCAGGCGGCGTTAGGCACCTCGGATACTGCGAAAACCGAACTATCGGCACAAGACGTTCACTAGAATGTGAGTTCGCCGTACTGATTGAAGGGTAGGTCAGGCAGGAGACCGGTCGCTGCACCATGACCACTGGATTGTTTGAGCACCAGCGGTGCAAGCGCCCGGTTTCCCGAAGGCCCCTTGAAGTACGCCGAACAGACGAGTACTTCCCTCTCCGAGACCGAGGAACTGTGGCGCATCGTGAACACCCGGGTGAGATGACCGCACCCATCGCACCGAGCGACCCGGTCAGCCCTCAGGACCGGATCAGCCCTGAGGACCGGATCAGCCCTGAGGACCGGATCAGGCATCGTGTTGGCGTGCCCTTTAGCATTGATCAGGCGCCTCATCCATACAGGAGAAACGTGCAGGTTATCGACGATTCGCAGACCAGCCCGCGAAGAGGCGCACTGGCAGCTGCTCTACGCCACAGCGCACTCCTGATCGTGTTGCTCGTGACTCTCGGGGCCCTGGCCGGCGTAGCACTCGGCCTTCGCAATGCGGAGGTCCACACTGCCCGTGCGTCCATCCTGGTCTCCCCGCTCGAGGGCAACCCCTTCTATCCGAGCGGCCGGGGGGACGACCTCATCAATCTGGAGACCGAGGCACAGGTGGTTGGCTCCGACCCGGTCGCACGTGACGTGACGGAGCTTCTCGGCAGCACGGTCACCCCGGTGGACCTGCTGGAGGGCCTCACGGTGTCGGTCCCGCCGAACACCCAG
>Ga0136634_10000929_pt1 | contig 11639 bp, 6 predicted proteins | sample AntDrymUQ8332106_2_FD_104654 | JGI IMG/M metagenome (GOLD analysis project Ga0136634, IMG submission 104654) | Polar desert sand microbial communities from Dry Valleys, Antarctica - metaG UQ833 (21.06) | ecosystem: Environmental > Terrestrial > Soil > Desert | place: Antarctica: Dry Valley... | reverse complement strand
CTACGTGAGCCTCTACAACTTCCGCGACGCCATCGAGGACGGCGCCACCGTCCCGCTGTACTACGAGAACCGCATCCCCGAGCTGCAGCTGGTCAACGAGGACTTCGCCGACGAGCTCACCGAGCTGCTGGAGGAGGCCGAGCTCGACGAGGACGCTGAGGGCCAGCTCACCCGCAGGTTCGGCCGCGAGTACACGCTCCTGACTCGCCCGGAGCGGCTCCGCACCGTGGCCCGAGACCTGGTAGCCCACTTCGTCGGTAGGGGTTTCACCGGCAAGGCCATGTACGTCGGGCTCGACAAGCCCGCCGCGGTCAGGATGTACGACTACGTCCAAGAAGCCTGGGCCGAGCACCTCGAGGAGCTCCGGGCCCAACACGACGCGCTGCCCGAGCTCGAACGGCCGTGGCTGGCCAGCCGGATCGAGCTCATGGAGTCCACCGACATGGCCGTGGTCGTCTCCCAGTCCCAGAACGAGATCGCCCACCTGGAACGCCACGGCCTCGACATCCGGCCCCACCGGGCACGGATGAACACCGAGGACCTGGCCGAGAAGTTCAAGGCCCCCTCGGACCCGCTGCGGCTGGTGTTCGTGGTCGCCATGTGGATGACCGGGTTTGACGCACCCAGCGTCTCGACCGTCTACCTCGACCGCCCGATGCGCAACCACACACTCATGCAGACCATCGCCCGCGCCAACCGGGTCTTCCCCGAGAAGGACAATGGGCTGATCGTCGACTACATCGGCGTCTTCCGAAACCTAGAGAAGGCGCTGGCGATCTACGGCGCCGCCAACGCCGAGAGCGACATCGACTCCCCAATCCAAGACGTCGACGCGCTGGTCGAAGCCCTCAACGAGGCCATCGACACCGTCACCTCCCTGTGCGCCGCGGGCGGGGTCGACCTGCCTGCCCTGCGGGACGCCTCCGGATTCGCCCACATCGCCCTGCGGGATGCGGCGGTCGAAGCGCTCCTGGTCGATGAGGACACCCGGACCGGGTTCATGGCGGCTGCGCGGCAGGCACGCAAGATCTTCAAGGCGCTCCTACCGGACCCGGCCGCCGCAGCCCAGCAGAGCACGGTGGCCGCCATCCGGGTGCTGGCCGAACGCATCGCCGACGTGTCCCGGCCACCCCAGGCCGACCTCGCGCAGGTCTCCGATGCCGTCGACGCCTTGCTCGACCGCTCGGTCGGTGCCGAGGAGTACGTCATCCGCGCCGCCGCCGAAGGCAGCGAACCGGATGCCCCCATCGACCTCTCCAAGATCGACTTCGACGCCCTCGCCGCCAGCTTCGCCGGCCGCAAACGCGCCGAAACCGACCGACTCGCGGCCCTGCTCAAGCAGCGCTCCATCAGCGCTGCCACCCGCAACCCGACCCGCTACGACCTTGTCGAACGCATCGAGGAGCTCATCGCCGCCTACAACGCCGGCAGCCTCAACATCGACGAGTATCTCCGGCGCCTCATCGAGCTCTCCCAGTCCCTGAGCGACGAGGAACAACGCGCCGTCTCCGAGGGGCTCAGCGAAGAAGAACTGGCCATCTTCGACCTGCTCACTAAGCCAGAGCCGGTCCTGACCGAGGACGAACATGAGGTGGTCAAGGACAGCGCCAAGCACCTCCTGGCGCACCTCCACGACAAGCTGGTCCTCGACTGGCGCCGCAAGTCCGCTACGACAGCTGAGGTGCGCACCACCATCCTCGACGTCCTCGACGCCGAGCTGCCCGCCGACCCCTACCCCCCGGCCGTGTTCGACGCGAAGGTCCAGGCCGTGTTCGACCACATCGCCACCGCCTACGGCGACGACGGATCCAGCGTCTACCAGCACGCCTGGGTCGACACGGGATCTCGAGGCGGCCAAGGAGCCACACTGGTCGAGGTGGCCACCGATGTGGCCGCACTGACCGAGGAGGTCGTCGAACGACTGCGTCACGACGCGGAGTTCGTGGCCCTGGTCGCCGAGAAGCTCGGTCTGGTCGGAAAACCGGAACTGCGCACCGTTGAGGAGCTCGTCGAGAACGACGAGGACTACGCGGTGGAGTTCAAGTCCACCGCCCGCTGGGACCTCCGCGAGAACCAACCCAGCAAGGCCATGGAGGACGCCGTCGTCAAGACCGTGGCAGGCTTCCTCAACTCCGAGGGTGGCACCCTGCTCATCGGGATCGGACCAGACCGCGAAGTCGTCGGCCTCAGTCACGACTACCCCCGGGTGAAGCCCGCCAACGGTGACGGGTTCGTCAACTGGCTCACCACCCACCTCATCAACGCCCTCGGTCACACACCGGTCACCTTCACCCGGGCCAGAATCGATGTCCACCAGGGCCACGAAATCTGCCGGGTCGATGTCGCGGCCTCACCCGCACCGGTGCGAGCCAAGACCAGCAAGGCCGACTACTTCTTCGTCCGGATGAACAACTCCACCCGAGCCCTCCCGGACTCTGAAATCACTACATACACGAGCACCCGCTGGCCTCGGGATTTGACACCGCTCGCGACTCGGTGACGCGACGCGCAGCGCGGCTGTACCCCGCGGCGAATCCGGAATTGCGCAGACCCGCCAGCCGGAGCGGTGCCCCAGCCTTCGCCGAGGTCACCGACGGGAGCACATCGGGAGCCTCCATGCTCTGCCGAATTGACCTCTGAGGGGTCAAGGCGCCGGCTCCGCCGGCGCGGCTGGCCTGCGGGCGGCGCTCCGCGCCGTCCTCGCCCGACCCTCGTCTGAATCGCCTGATCGCCGCAAGACTCGAGCAGCTCTTCCGATGCACCAACTCGCGAGCACGCCTGCCATCAAGCACCCCCCGAAAGGCAAATATCTGGAGTGTCTGCTCGGCCACCGCTTCTTGCGTCGGGGTTCGTTGACGGGACTGCCAGTTTCACGCTCGTCGGCATTCGGGGCGAACCTACTCTCGCGGCCAGGCTCAACAATGTTGTCCCTCTGATGGTCGCGATATGCGGTGGCACGTTGATCAAGCCTTGGAGCCGTGAAGAGACGTAGCACAACTCCCGTCGCCAGGCCGGAAAGAGCCAGCGGCACGGATGGAAAGAGGTCGCTGCCACCGAGAGTAACGCCTAGCCATGCAGCGAACGTCAGAGTCACTACTTCACCGGAAGCGGCCACGTCCTGCTGGCGTCGTCGTGCAAGCTCCGCGTACCACGACACCTCGTCGGGAATCAACAATTCGGGACTAGGCCAATTGCGATTATATAGCGGCCGATCAAACCAGTACGGAAGCGAAAGTTCAAGTTTCTGAGTCCACGCCGGGACCGCGGTGAAGTCAAGCAGGGGCCTTCCGCTGTCTCGAATAAGGACGACGAGCGCACTCGCATTACCAAAAACGCCTGCGAGTGCGGCCACGATGAGCCCGGACACAACGTAGGCGGTTACGTCGCGATATCCTGCTTCGCCAATGGGGTAGATCTTAGCGCTAGTCTCAATTTTCATTCCCCGCGAGAAAGTATTCGATGGCAGATGCTGGACCCAGTCAAACGCTAAAAGTGCGGCGGCCGAGAGGAGAACGGCATAAGCCAGGAATCTCGTTGTGGCGATCGTCGGTCTTAAGGCGCCTGACCAAGGCCCTACAAGCGTTCCGCGAACCCCAGCTCCGAACCGGACAATCGCGCGTCTTGCCAGCACCGACGAATATGAGACAAACACGGCGAACCCAGCGAGTGCCATCAAAGCGGTCGGATAGTCGGGAAAGGTGGGGTCTGGTGATTTATTCGTAGGCAACGTGTAGGCAAAGTGTGCAGTTCGGGCGAGGTAATAGCCTGACACGACCGATACTGCAATGTAAAGCGTGGTGGCAAGTGGCCCAAGTCGCACGTACGGCGCTTTGGCTTGAGCAGCGCTGCCTGCCTTTTCAGATGACGGTCGAAAGAGCTTCACTTGTTTCCCTCACTTCGAACTTCGACAGTAATCATCCGTCCGGGGGTTGTCGACGCTGAGCTCACCAGTCGTTCCGATCAGGCGAAAGCGGGAGTCCAGGTCGGTGGGGTGGTTTTCGGCGTCTGGCAAGTGAGCCATCGAACAGACGCATTTCATCGGAGTCGAAGGGCGTCGTCGGCGACGCTCTCGGCGACGGAGGGGATCAATCAGACGCACCTGATCGAAGCATCTCTACCAGCACGCGACGAGATGCGTCCATGACTCTCCAGAGCTCGACCGAACTAAACAACGACTCCGGAGACGCCAGAAATGGGTTCCCGCTCCCGCTGGTGCCATAACCTGTCAGTTCCGTGCCATGAAGCACGCCTTCATGCGCCGTAGGCGACCGATACGAGCTGTACACCGTCTTCAGCAAATTGAACGTCTCGGACTCTTTCGATTCGATGGTTTCAAGCGCTGACCCGAACGCCCTCATCGCCCCACGCTTGAACTTGCACGTTGCGCATGCCGGATCAAGTGCTTTGAGTCGAAGGCCCGCGCCCTCAATCGAGGCGACGAACATCATGAACGCAGTCGAGGTGAATTCTCGGGACCTAAGTCGCCGGGCTTCATGGTGCGCCAACACTGCGGTGTCTGCCCGAGATTCCCCACCCATTAGTCTCCACCCAACATTCAGCCAGTCGGGTATCTGAATCTGCCGGTCAACGGGCCCGCCTATGGGTCGCTCAGTCATCTGCCCGGGGCCTTCGGTTGCAGGGTCGAGCGGCTCCCATTGAACGTCGACGAGCACACCTGCTGCGACCGTGAGGAGCGCTGCAACCCGCCTAGCTTGGCGGCGAGCCTCCAGCCGGGCAATGTCCCAGTCAAATCCGACGGTCCTGCCGATCAGATTGAGGGGTCGATAAAGGGTCTCGGCAGTCTTGTTGCTCCCGCTTACGATCCGAGTCTCTTGTTCGAAATCAAACTCGTCCAACTGGAGACCGGACGGCATCAGCGCATCCAGGTCTTCTGGGCATCCAAGAACGGCTTTCCACCTGTATTCCCGCTCTTGCGCAGATGCGACGACCGCCGTTGCGTTCAGCACAGCGCTGCGCCAGGTCTCCATCTCCCATTGGGGGGGCCGTACCGCCCCGCGAACCCTGACTTTTACATTCCCACCCTCGATTGGAATCGCTTGAAGCCAGGACCCAAGGGTGTCGCCGCGGTAGTAGATGTACTCACGGCGATCGGTTCCCTTCACCGGTCGCCATCCACCACCACCAACACGGTGCCCGCTGGTCCGAAGCGCGGTTATTAGCCGTCGCTCCCAAAGGGCACCCACACGACGCCAGTCGACTTCGATTTCATCGAGGCCGTCCGGAAGCAGCGGCACATCGACGGACAGGGCCAATTCAGTCATGCGGCTCATCCTCTCGAATGCTCCCGCAGAATGCGATCAGCAGGACTCAGTGGTACGGATTCGGCAGGTATGGGTTGCTCACCACTGGGCACAGAGTCTCAGCTACCAACTCGCCTTCCTCTGCGCGGCCTCAGGAACCGCGTGCCCCCTCCTGCCCCGCCCGCTCTAACGCGCTGCTCAATGGTCGGTCTGTCGTTGGGCAAGCGATGCGGAACCGACTTGTAATGAGGATGTCTCAGGAACACCTCCTGACGCAGGCTCACGGCGACGCCAGAGTTGAGAGCCCTTGGGTGGTCGATGTTCGAGCGTCACCCTCGCTCGTAGCGTGCCCGAAGTGTGGCCGAGGTTGGTCCGCAACCATGGCAAATGTCCAAAACTGACCGACAGCGCGCGCTGCGCCTGGTAGCGCAAACACATAGGATGTGGCGTCTCGAGGCCCCTACGCCACAGATCCGCGGTTTAGGGAAGAAGGGCGCCTACGTTGCACGGCAGCTCGTTCCACCACTTGGTCTCCGGGAGTGGGTCTAGCCTCCTACGTATGAAGACCAATCCCAGTCGTGGGCGCCACCGGTACCACCTGCGATTTCGTTGTGCGCTGGACGGCGAACTTACTGGCGACGCGCTGGCTTCAATGCCCGATGGCTGGCGTCAGGTGCGGCACGTCGACATCATGGAGGAGAGTTCGGATCCCGACGATGTTGACCAATGGCAGGCTGGGGACGAGTGGGTTCATTGGAACTTAGAAGTGGACGCCTTGATGGACGGTCCTTCAGACCGTTGGGAGGCGGATCGTGCGTTTCGAGATCTGGCCGAGGAAATCGCGGGCCATCGTCCGGGACCTGGCACGTCGTGGAGTTTGCGGTCGGCGTCTAGGTGACCCGCTCTGGCGGATCCGCGCCAGTCACAGTTGCAGCCTCATTCGTCACCATTCGGCGAGGGAGGGACGATGTCTGCGGGTACCTCGCTCTGCGTGCGACGTTCACGAATCCGCAACCACGTCGCTTTACGCCGCTCGTCGAGGTGCTACCTCGCCCAGCCGCGGATCACGGCCGTCGATTCCGCCGAGTGACTAACTGAGTGACTACGGGCCCCAACACCAGTGCACAACCACGCTGCGCGCGGGGGCCCACCACGCACCCCGTCAAGGCTCGGATGGGATCCTCCGATCTGCCTGATAAGGAAGAGGTCAGAGGTTCAAGTCCTCTTAGGCCCACCACGGCAACCCCATCGGCTCAGCGTCGCGCTTGCGCCCGCTCCAGCAGGGCCGATGCCGTCGGGGTGTCGGTGACCAGGGTGTTGAACCAACCGGCGCGTGAGGCCGCGAGCAGGCTCGGGATCTTGCCCTCGCCCACGGCGACCGCGATGGTGTGCGGGATCTGGCGCAGCGTCTCGTAGGTGGTCGCGATCAGCCGCTCCGAGCCGGGGTAGCTCAGCTCGTTGCCCTCCTCGTCGAAGAACCGGGTGCAGATGTCGCCGGCCGACGTACGCAGCCAGTCCGCACCCCTAGGGACAAAGTTCGGCATCGAGGCGCGCGTGTGGGGTGGCGCGCCGACACCGACGAGCGCGCACTTCGCTCTGTTCCACAGCTCGAGTACTCGCCGGGTCTCCGGATCCTCGAGGAGCAGGTCGTAGACCTCGGGTCCCGGTTGTGCGGGGGCGTAGAGGAAGGTGGGATGGCCGCCGATTCTCTGGGCGATCATCCGGGTGATCTCGTTGGTCTGGTACCACGCCTCGGGCTCGTGCTGGCCACCCACCATCGGGGTAACGATCGTCCCGGGGAACTGAGGCACGGGCTCCAGCCCCACCTGCCACACGGTCCGTCCCGACGACACCAGCAGCACGTCGTCGCGCTCGAGACCGGCCGCTGTCAGGGCCACCCCGACCTGGGTGGCCAAGGCGGTCCGGAGGACTGCTTCGTGGCCGGGTGGTGCCAGGTGCACGGTGGTGAGCCCGAGAGCCGCGGCCAGGTCGGCTCCGAGCGAGACCGGCGGCGCCTCCACCTGCTCCAGCACCTCGATCCGGACGATCCCGAGCCGCCTGGCCTCGGCCAGGAGCCGACTCACGGTCGCCCGGCTGACCCCGAGGGCGCGTGCGACGTCGGCCTGGGTCTCGTCCTTGACGTAGTAGAGCGTGGCGGCGGCATGCATCAGCGCAAGCGAGAAGCGCGGCGCCCCGTTCGCCGGCGATCCGTCCCCGGAGACCTCGGACGGGGGAGGCGGCGCACCGTTGAGCGTTTCTGGACTTTCCACGACCACCCAGCCTTCCATACCGCGGGAGCGTCAGGAGTGCGATTGCGGAACCTGAACATTTGTGCTGGACATATGTTCCCACACCTCCTAGTGTGATGGGCGTTACAGCGGAGCCCGATCTCGGGGACCCGCGCCAAGGTCAGACGAAGGAGACCCACCGTGACCCAGCCAAGCTCAGGGCCGAACCCGGGAACAGTTCCGACAGGGGTGCAGGAGAAGATGCGGGCGGTCGTGTGTCACGGGCCGGAGGACTACCGCCTCGAAGAGGTCCACGTGCCGACACCCGGCCCCGGCGAGGCATTGGTGCGCGTCGAGGCCGTCGGGATCTGCGCGAGCGACCTGAAGTGCTATCACGGGGCCGCCAAGTTCTGGGGCGACGAGAACCGACCCGCCTGGGCCGAGACCGAGGTGATCCCCGGGCACGAGTTCGTCGGTGAGGTCGTCGCCCTCGACCAGGAGGCAGCCGACCGCTGGGGGATCGCGGTCGGTGACCGGGTCGTCTCCGAGCAGATCGTCCCCTGCTGGAAGTGCCGCTACTGCCTGCGCGGCCAGTACTGGATGTGCGGTCCCCACGACATGTACGGCTTCAAGCGGCGCAACCCGGGCGGGATGGCGCAGTACATGGTCTATCCGGTCGAGGCGCTGGTCTACAAGATCAGCAAGGACCTGCCGCCCGCGCATGCCGCGTTCACCGAGCCGCTGTCCTGCTCGCTGCACGCCGTCGAGCGTGCCGACATCAAGTTCGAGGACGTCGTCGTCGTCGCTGGTTGCGGTCCCATCGGGCTCGGCATGATCGCCGGAGCGGCAGCGAAGTACCCCGCGCAGGTCGTCGCGCTGGACATGGCCCCCGAGAAGCTGGAGCTGGCCAGGCTCTGCGGCGCCACCCGCACGGTGAACATCACCGAGGAGGACCCCGTCGAGGTGGTCCGCGGGATGACCGAGGGGTACGGCGCGGACGTCTACCTCGAGGGAACCGGCCACCCGTCCGCCGTCGGCCAGGGACTCAACCTGTTGCGCAAGCTCGGCACCTACGTGGAGTACGGCGTCTTCGGCTCCGACGTGACCGTCGACTGGAGCATCATCAGCGACGACAAGGAGCTCGACATCAGGGGCGCGCACCTCGGCCCGCACTGCTGGCCCGCGGCGATCCGGATGCTCGAGTCCGGAGTCCTGCCGATGGACCAGATCTGCACCCACCAGCTGCCCCTGGAGGACTTCCAGCAGGGCCTGGACCTCGTGGCCGACGGCACCTCGAGCATCAAGGTGTCGCTGATCCCGTGACCTCCCCCAACTCCGAGGCGCCGGTTCTGGTCGGGACCAGCTGGAAGATGAACAAGACCCTGGCCGAGGCCACGGCGTACGTCGACGATCTCGTCGGCGCCGGCGTGCCCGACGTCGTGGACGCGTTCATCCTCCCCCCGCACACGGCGCTGGCCGCCGTGCGTGACCGGCTGCCTCGGGACTCCCGCATCCGGCTGGGTGCCCAGAACGCGCACTGGGCCGCCGAGGGCGCAGCCACCGGCGAGGTCTCGATGCGGATGGTGCGCGACGCCGGGGCCACCATCGTCGAGATCGGACACTCGGAACGACGTACCGAGTTCGGGGAGACCGACGAGCACGTCGCCTGCAAGGTCGCCGCGGCTCTGGACCACGGGCTCACCGCTCTGGTCTGCGTGGGGGAGCCCCGGGACGTCCGCGACGCGGGCGGCAGCGAGGACCACGTCGTCGCCCAGGTCCGGTCGTCCCTCTCGATGGTCTCCGGCGCCGACTCCACCTCGGTCCTGCTGGCCTACGAGCCGGTGTGGGCGATCGGTGAGGGCGGCAGCCCCGCCAGTCCGGAGCAGGTCGCTCCCGTCGTACGCGCCGTCAGGCGGGTGATGGCCGAACGCCTGATCGGTGAGGCGGGCACTGTGCTGTACGGCGGCAGCGTCGACGACACCAACGCAACCGAGCTTCTCGAGGGTGCCGGCGCCGACGGACTCTTCGTCGGCCGGGCCGGGCTGTCCGCGACCGGCTTCGCCCGACTGCTGTCCGTGTGCGCGGCCGCCCACCCCCTCCGGCACTCCACTCCGAACGATCGTGAGGTAGACGATGCAGCGATTCGCTAACCCGAGGGCCTTCGGCGCGGTGTTCCTCGTGGCCCTGCTCGTGGCCATGGTGCTGAACACCAAGTTCGTCACGCCCAAGGAGCTCGCCTCCATCGGGCCGCAGAGCTTCGACCCGGAGCAGACCGCGGCTGAGCTCTTCGAGGTGGCCGGGACCGAGTTCGCTGACCGGGCGGCGCCCCTGCCCGAGGTGGTGACCGCCATCCAGGCCGACCCGAAGGCGGCCGCGGAGAAGTACCAGGCCGCCAACCCCAACGCAGACACCCTCGTCTTCGCGGTGACCGCGACCGGAACCGTGACCGAGGCGACGGCAGGGTCGCTGCGGCTGAAGGTCGACGGCGTCCCCGAGGAGACCACGGTGCTGGTGCCCGTCACGACCGCGATCAACGGGACCGTGCTGCGCGACTCCCTCGGGTTCAAGTTCGCCGACGCCCCTGGGCAGTCGGACTTCCAGTTCGTGGGCGATGAGCTGAAGAAGCTGATGCAGGCAGCGGTCACCGAGGGGGTTGGTGACCCCGCCGCCCTCAAGGGCAAGCAGATCACCGTGCTCGGCGTCACCAGCGTCGTGGGTGAGGGGCCGCCCCCGAAGGCGAAGCCGGTCAGCATCCAGCCGGTGAGCGTCAAGGAGGGCGCATGAGCGTCGACGCACAGGAGCTCGCCCCGACGGCACCGGGCGCGGACGACGAGGTCGTGCTCCGCGCGGTCGACATCAGCAAGACCTATGGCGTGACCCGTGCGCTCAAGGGCGTGAACTTCGACGTACGCCGAGGCAAGGTCACCGTCCTGTTCGGGGAGAACGGAGCCGGCAAGTCGACCCTGATGAAGATCCTCTCCGGGGTCGAGAAGCCGTCCGGCGGCGAGCTCATCCTCGACGGGGAGTCGGTCGCGCTCGCCTCCACGAACGACGCGGTGGAGCGCGGCATCTCGATCATCCACCAGGAGACGAACCTGTGCGCGAACCTCTCGGTGCGCGACAACATCTTCCTGGGGCGCGAGCTGCGCAGCCGCTCTGGGGCGGTGGACTACGCCCGCGAGAAGGAGATCACCGAACGTGTGATGCAACGCCTCGAGGAACCGATCCGCGCGGACACTCTGGTCCAGGACCTCCGCATGGGACAGCAGCAGATCGTCGAGATCGCCCGCGCGCTCGCGGCGGACGCGCGGATCCTGATCATGGACGAGCCCACCTCCGCGCTGAGCGCCAGCGAGGTGGACGTGCTGTTCAAGGTCATCCGTGATCTGACGGCCAACGGCGTCGCGATCGTCTACATCTCCCACCACCTCGAGGAGGCCATCGAGATCGCCGACCACGCGGTCGTCTTCCGCGACGGCGATCTGGTGGCGACCGAACGCGCCGAGAACATCGACCTGCCCTGGGTGGTCCAGCGCATGGTCGGTCGCGAGGCCGACTACGACTTTCGCGAGGAGCCCCGCGACCACGGCGAGGTGGCGCTGTCGATCCAGGGCGTCACCGTCGCCGAGCTGGAGACGGGCCGGGTCGCGGTGAACAACCTCTCCCTCGACGTACGACGCGGCGAGATCGTCTGCCTCTACGGACTGATGGGTGCCGGCCGCACCGAGCTGATGGAGGCGCTGGCCGGTCGCGACCCGATCTCTGGAGGAAAGGTGCTGCTCGACGGTCAGGACATCGCCGGCCGCAGCATCACCGAGCGCATCGACCTCGGACTGGGGCTGGTGCCCGAGGACCGGCAGCGCGACGGGCTCGTGCAGATGATGTCGGTCGGCAGCAACCTCTCGCTGCCCAGCCTGCTGTCGTCGGTCAAGCACAACTTCATCGCCCGCAAGCTCGAGCAGCGCAAGATCCGGCAGCAGATGGAGGACGTCCGGGTGAAGGCCTCCGGACCGTCGGCGCTGATCACCTCGCTCTCGGGGGGCAACCAGCAGAAGGTGGTGATCGGCAAGATGCTGCTCACCGACCCCAGTGTCCTGCTGCTCGACGAGCCGACTCGCGGCATCGACGTCGGCGCCAAGGGCGAGATCTT
>Ga0136634_10000928_pt1 | contig 11643 bp, 9 predicted proteins | sample AntDrymUQ8332106_2_FD_104654 | JGI IMG/M metagenome (GOLD analysis project Ga0136634, IMG submission 104654) | Polar desert sand microbial communities from Dry Valleys, Antarctica - metaG UQ833 (21.06) | ecosystem: Environmental > Terrestrial > Soil > Desert | place: Antarctica: Dry Valley... | reverse complement strand
GAGAATGTTGTGTTTGATCGCGGTGGTAATTTATATCATGGGCGTATAAAACAAGTAGCTGAAGGTGCAAGAGAAGGCGGGTTGGTATTCTAAATAAAAGTTATGAGAAACGGGGCTATTAGCTTATAAAAATACGTCTCGCAGCTCACAACTTCTCAAAAATTTAAAGTAATTACTAAGTAATACAAAAATGGCAAAACCAATTTTAAACAAAGTAAAAGCAGGCGACCTTGAATTGAAAGATAAGGTGGTTGCTATTAACCGTGTAGTAAAAACTACCAAAGGCGGCCGTACCTTTTCTTTCTCTGCGTTGGTAGTCGTTGGTAACGAAGCTGGCGTAGTAGGTCATGGTTTGGGTAAAGCAAAAGAGGTTCAGGAAGCAATCACTAAAGGCATTGAAGATGCAAAGAAAAACCTGATCAAAGTTCCTGTAATGCATGGCACCATTCCTCACGATCAACTGGCAAAAGAGGGAGCAGCTAAGGTACTTATTAAGCCGGCTGCACATGGTACTGGTGTAATTGCCGGAGGCTCTATGCGTGCAGTATTAGAAAGCGCTGGCATCACCGATGTATTGGCAAAATCCTTAGGTTCTGCTAATCCGCATAACGTGGTAAAAGCAACCTTCAAAGCATTGGCTTTATTGCGTGAGCCCATTTCTGTTTCAAGAACAAGAAGGGTTTCATTGAAGAAAGTATTTAATGGATAAAAACTGTTTCTCGTCTCTTGTTTCTCGTTGGAGAAATACAAACGAGCAACGATAACCAGAAACGAGAAACCAGAAACGAACTTGTATGAAAAAAATAAAAATCACTTTAGTAAAAAGTCCGATTGACAGGCCGGAGCGTCAGAAGCTGACCCTTAAGGCTTTGGGCTTAAATAAAATGAATTCAACTAAAGAAGTTGAAGCCACTCCTCAGATATTAGGCATGGTTCGCAAGGTGGAACACATGATCACTGTTGAGGAAATCTAAATCCAAATAAAAAATTTTAAATCACAAATATGGAATTGGAATTTTTGATTTGTAAATTTTTAAAAGCGAGGGGAGAAAAACCCCGTAAGTAAAAATCAAAAAAATGAAACTACACAATTTGCGTCCTGCAAAAGGCGCTGTACACAAAGAAAAACGCATAGGCCGCGGTGAAGCATCCGGTAAAGGTGGCACTTCTACAAAAGGTAATAAAGGACAACAAAGCCGTACCGGTTATAAAAGGAAAATGGCTCATGAAGGTGGACAAATGCCTATCCAGCGCCGTATTCCAAAACGCGGATTTAAAAACCCGGGACGTATTGAGTATAAAGTTTTCAACCTTGGGCAGCTTGACCAGTTGATTGATAAATATGATATCAGAGAATTTTCTTTAGAGAACTTATATACTAATGGTTTGATCAGCCAGACAGACAGGGTGAAAATATTGGGTAACGGAGAAGTAAAAGCAAAACTGTCTTTTAAAGTAAATGCCATCAGTGAAAAAGCAAAGGGAGCTATTGAAGCAGTGGGTGGTACTGTGGAAATAGTGAAGTAATTTTCAGTAACTTGCGGGGCGCAGTTGATGCGTCTTTTTTTGTTTAAGAACCGTAAACATTTCGTTTTCCGTGAAAAAATTTATTCAAACACTTAAGAATATCTGGAGCATAGAGGAATTAAGGGCCAAGATCCTTTTTACGCTGCTTCTTATTTTTATCTACGTAGTAGGAACGCACATTGTATTACCCGGCATCAATCCTAAGGGCCTTGAGGTATTGACTGATTCTTCAGACAGTGGTATCCTCGGATTGATCAATACATTTTCCGGCGGAGCGTTTTCACAGGCTTCCATTTTTGCTTTGGGTATCATGCCTTATATCTCTGCATCAATCTTTTTGCAGTTGATGACGGTGCTGGTTCCCCGTTTTCAAAAAATGCAGAAAGAAGGAGAAAGCGGTCGTAAAAAGATCAACCAGTGGACACGTTATCTTACAATTGCCGTTACGCTTGTCCAGGCTTCTGCTTACGTAAAATACCTGCAGCAGATGTCTTTGGGCAGTCCTGCTATGATGGTGCCTGGTTATGGCGGTAATTTATTCTGGTTAACTACTGTTATTGTGCTTACAGCAGGAACCATGTTCGTAATGTGGTTGGGTGAAAAGATCACTGATAAAGGATTAGGCAATGGTACCTCACTCATTATCATGATCGGCATCCTTGCCCGCCTACCAGAGTCATTCGGACAGGAATTGGTTTCTAAATCTGTAAGAACCGGCCAGATATTGATCTTCATTGTTGAAATTGCTATTCTGATTGCTATCATCATGGGTTGTATTTTACTTGTGCAGGGAGTTCGTAAAATACCTGTGAACTATGCAAAGCAAATTGTTGGAAACCGCCAGTTCGGTGGTGCCCGCCAGTTTCTTCCTATTAAAGTAAATAGTGCAGGTGTAATGCCCATCATTTTTGCCCAGGCTATTCTGTTTCTTCCAACCTTATTTAATTTTAACAGTGCTATTAATGAGTCTTCCACCGGGCAGGGGATAAGAGATATATTCACCAATCCTGCAAACGTTTGGTATATGGTTATTTATGCCACCGTTGTTGTTGGTTTCACTTTTCTTTATACCGCTTTGATCTTTAATCCAAAGCAAATTGCCGACAACCTGAAGCAGAACAATGGTTTTATTCCGGGTGTAAAGCCAGGACAGCCTACGGCTGATTACATTGGTAATATCATGGATAAGATCACTTTACCTGGAGCTATCCTGCTTGCGTTTGTTGGTATTCTTCCGGGCATAGCACAGCGGTTGGGAGTTCAACAAGGTTTCGCCAGTTTTTTTGGCGGAACATCATTGCTCATTATGGTAGGTGTTATTTTAGATACGCTTCAACAAATAGAAACGCAGTTGCTGATGCGACAGTATGATGGCTTAATGAAAAGCGGAAGGATTCAGGGAAGAACCGTTACACAGGCTTCTATTTAAAAGATTATGAATTTTACTATTTCGGAGTTTTAAATTGAAACCCGAAAATTTTAATAAAAAAAATAAACTAACCTGGTGATATTTCTACCAGGTTTTTTTATAGAGCAGATTGCGATAAGATTATTTTTGCAAGGCTCAAAGCAAGAAGTTTTACAATGATCTATTATAAAAATGCACAGGAAATAGAACTGATGCGGCACAGCGCTTTACTAGTAAGTGCAACGCTTACCCAGGTGGCAAAGACGCTGAAGCCGGGCATTACTACTTTATTTGTTGATCAATTAATAGGCGAACTGGTGCAAGACCATGGAGGTATTCCTTCATTTTTAAATTATCACGGTTATCCTTTTAATTCCTGTATTTCGGTGAACGATGTGGTAGTGCATGGCTTTCCTGGTAAATATGAATTAAGAGAAGGCGATATTGTTTCAGTAGATATAGGTATTTACAAAAATGGATTTCATGGCGATCATGCCTATACGTTTATGATAGGCAAACCGCGGGATGAAGTGATTGAATTAGTAAGGATTACTAAAGAATCACTTTATAAAGGAATTGAAAAGGCAGTTGCCGGTAACAGGTTGGGCGATATTTCTTTTGCCATACAGGAATACACAGAAAAAAAACATGGCTATGGCGTGGTAAGAGAATTGGTTGGGCATGGATTAGGAAAAAGCATGCACGAAGATCCGCAGGTGCCTAACTATGGGAGAAGAGGAACAGGGCCTGTATTGAAAGAAGGATTGGTAATAGCAGTAGAACCCATGATCAATTTAGGAAAAAAAGATGTTTATACAGAATCAGATGGATGGACCGTTCGTACAAGAGATGGAAAACCATCTGTTCATTTTGAACATGATATATGCATAAAAAAAGGCCAGGCCGATGTGCTTTCTGATTACACTGATATAGAAGAAGCGGAGAAAAAAAATTCTAATCTATTCTCAGTAGAAGTTTTAGAAGAATTTTTGGTAAAAAAATAATTGATGATTATTGCCTTTGTACCAGCATTTATAAACCATCATTTTCAATAATGCATGATCAAATCTAAGTTCCCTCAACCGGGGACAGGGGGCCGCTTAGTTGTAATAGGCGGTGGCGCAGCAGGATTTTTTTGTGCAATAAATGCAGCAAGATTAAATCCTTCCCTTCAGGTAATTCTTCTTGAAAAAACCTCCAAGCTTCTTTCAAAAGTAAAAGTATCAGGCGGTGGCAGGTGTAATGTTACTCATGCATTATTTGATATTGCAGAAATGAGCAGGCAATACCCAAGAGGGCAAAATTTTGTAAAAAAAACCTTTCACCAATTCTTTACTACCGATACGATAAAATGGTTTGAGGAAAGAGGGGTAAAATTAAAAGCAGAGAAAGACGGAAGGATGTTTCCTGTAACAGATTCATCGGAAACCATTATTGACTGCTTAATGAATGAGGCGAACCTTTATGGAGTTGATATCGTTTTAAACGCTGAAGTAAGAAGTCTGAAGTACGAAGATGAAAACTTTCGATTAGAAATATCTGATCTCGGACTTCTGACTTCTGACTTCGTTTGTATTGCGTCCGGAGGTTATCCAAAATCCTCCATGTTTCAATGGTTGCAGAATTCAGGACACACTTTCTCGGAGCCTGTACCATCCCTGTTCACATTCAACCTTCCCAAACATCCTATTACAGAGCTAATGGGAGTGAGTGTGGAAAAAGTAAGAGTAAAAATTGAAGGAACAAGTCTTTCGGAAGAAGGTCCTGTTTTAATTACACATTGGGGATTAAGTGGCCCTGGCGTGTTGCGGTTGAGTGCATGGGGAGCCAGAGAACTGGCAATTAGCAATTATCATTTTACAATTCATATTAATTGGTTGCCTGAATACAATGAGCAAAGTCTTAAAGAGCAATTTAAAAATTTCAGAAGTTTAAATCCATCTAAGAAAATAATCAATCACAATTTTGGGCAACTGCCCAATCGCCTGTGGCAATTTTTTCTTGAGCAATCAGGTGCAGGAGAAATGCGCTTTGCTGATCTTCCTGCAAAAGTTGAAAATATATTGATCAGGAACCTTGTTGATTACATAGTTGAAGTAAAAGGCAAGACCACTTTTAAAGAAGAATTTGTGACAGCCGGGGGCATCAATTTATCTGAGATTGATGCAAACACCATGATGAGTAAGAAAATCTCTAACTTATTTTTCGCAGGCGAAGTTTTAGATGTTGATGGAATTACCGGCGGTTTTAATTTTCAACATGCATGGACAAGCGGATGGTTAGCGGCTAAAAGCATTGCTGCTAATAGAGCTTAACTTGCCGCAGCTAAAAATTTAAACCTAATTGGTATAAGTAATTATTTTGTTTCCGGTTCTGCTTCATCAAGTTTATTATCCTTCACAAATTTATCTCTTACTTCAGTGTATTCGGAGTGTATGCCTGTAGCCTCTTTCAGCGCTTCGTCTGCATGTTCATAAATATCCGGAAGCTTTTTTTCCAGAAAGTGATCACCAAGATTTATATTTTCAGCTTCTATCTGGCCAATCTTTTTTAATACAGAAGTTTGGCTGTTGGTAAGATCTTCCAATTCACGAAGGATCTTATCCATCATTGCCAGTTTTTCCCGCTTGTCCATAATGTTTTTTTATTCCTTATGCAGCCAAATACAATGCCGCTTTTATTTTATTTCAACTTCTGTAAGATGAGCAAATAAAAAGGCTCCAAAACAGGAGCCTTTTTTGATAGTTGGCAAGCTATCATTGTACAACAAAATGTTCCATAAATTGTTTTTCACCAATGGCCAATTTCAGCATGTAACTTCCGGCGCCAAGTTTGGGTAATGTAACCGAAACATTGTTAACGCCGGCATTTAGCATCACATTTCCTTCAGCATGCTTCTTACCACTAATATCATAAATGAAATAAGAAGCTTTTAATGCCACAGCAATATTTGTCAATTTAAACTTCAGATCATCTTTTATCGGGTTTGGTGCAATTGTCAATGCATTTTTTCTCGTAAGTGTAACCTTATGCACCTGTGTATAATTAAATGCTCCATCAGCCTCAGTCATTTTTATACGATAGTAATTATCGCCTGTTAAAGCATTTGCATCACTGAACGAATAAGAGTTTGCAGCATGACAGGCAACTTCAGCAATAGATGTAAAGCGGATGCCATCCGTACTGCGTTCTACAGAATATTTTCCGCAGTTCACTTGTTCTGAAACCTCCCATGCTAATTGTGCTTTTTCATGATTAACCGGCTTAGCAGTAAATGAGGCAAGTTTAATTGGCAATGTTGTTCCTGCAGCACGGCAGAAATTATATGCTGTTAATATAGTTTCCACACCACCACTGGATACTCTGTACCCTCTGAAGTTGATGCAAATATTTACTCCATTATCAGTTACTTCTACTAATCCATACTGGCCATCGCTGGATGATGGGTTTATAAAATAATGATTGCCTCCATCAACAGTACTATCAGGTCTTACATTATAAGTACCTCCTTTATATGATCCGTTCTGATTCATTGCCGCAGCGGCAAAAACCGGGTAATTAAAAGGATTGGTTGATCCGGTAGAAAAATCATGATTGGCGCCATTATCTATTGCAAGCATGTGCGCATCGCCACTCATAATAAACATGTGCTGAATATTATTATCCCGGAAGAAATCAGATATTTCTGTACGCTCCGCATTATAACCACCCCAGTTATCGCCATTACTTCCTCCAAACGACACCGTGTTAACCCAGGCTATGGTAAGATTATTGTTTTTGGCATACAAGCATTCATTTTTAAACCATTGCTTTTGAGTTGCATCCCAAATCACTGCTCCCTGTTTCCTAGTTGAACGGAGATCGGTCATAATAAATCGCACCCTTCCAACTGTAAACGCTTGGTAAATCGGCACATTACCGGTTCCACTTGCTAATGGATAATGCGGCATATACTCCTGGTAGGCTAATCTTGCATTTGTTTTACCTGCTGCAGTGGAATCCGAATCGTTTCCGGAAAAATCATGATCGTCCCACACGTACGCAAGAGGAACATTTTTAAAGAAATTGCGTGATGCTGTTTGCGAAAGCATATTTGTCTCATAAGGCGTACGATGAACATTAATATCTGATCCTGAATTTGGATTAGCATAATGAAAATCACCTAAAGCAACAAAAAACAACGGGTTCTTTGCAGCCATCTGGTCATATACCGGATGGTTAGAAGATAAAGCACATCCTCCAACTGTAAATTTATAAGAGTATGCAGGAAGACCTGTTGGCGTGGTGAATGATCCTATATCATCTGCGGAATTATCCACTACACCATCTGATTCTATTGCATAATAATATTTGGTATTAGGAGTTAGTCCGTTAATGCTCAAAGCAGCCACATTATTATGAATGCCATTTGATGGATAATAAGGACCGTAAAGGGGACTGGTAAGCATTGGGCTGTTGCTTGCTAATAATCTTGCCTGTGTAGTTGCAGATGTAAGCTTGGCATTCACTTTGGCCGATGTAAATGTTAATGCACCCGACCACATATAAACAACTTCGTTTACAGGTGACGAAGAATACAAACCTTCTAAAGAAAAATCCATTCCCAGGTCTGAACTTGTACTGTTAATCTGATGTATTTCTATAGCAATTAAATTATTGCCATTTACAAAAGGTGCTGATGCCGGAAGCGTTATAGTATGCACTTCTGCTTCTTCAGCATCTGTAGTTACCAATACAGATGCAAAAGTGGAGTAACTGACAGGAGTACCCGGTGTTCCCGGCATATTATTTCTCCATACTTCAGTACCATTCACGTAAACCACTGCACCATCATCCCGAATTAGGTTTAACTTAAAACCAGTATAATCAGTTACGTTGGAAATATTTACTGTAGTTCGGAAGTAAGTGGTGGTAAATTTAGGTGTGCAATTTCCCGGATTTCCTAAACTTCCACAACCGGCAGGAATTGCGGTTACCTCACCGTCATCTCCATATCCTAATCTGGCTGCTCCGCTTGGCCATAGATTTGGAGATACATCATTAAAGCCTGTAGTTTCCCAACCTGTTGGATAATTGGCAGCAGTATTGGCCCAATATTTCCATGTTGAACCAAATGACAGCAGCGCTGATCGTAATTGTCCTACCAATGATAAATCCAGTCCCAGGTCGCTGCTAATATCGTTTACCTGGTGAACCTCCACCGCAATTACATTCGCTCCATTTTGAAAGAGACTTGGAGACAATACAGGCGATGTAAAAATTGCCGTTTCATTAGGGCCATTACTTTCCATAAGAGGGTCTGTTAAAGCATAAGTTGAATAGATAATTGGGCCCGCAGGCATACCGCTTCGCCAAACCTCTACACCATTTACATAAACCACGGCTCCATCATCCCTTGTCATATTGATAAAGAAACCATTGTACTGAGTTACATTAGGGATATTTACTGTGGTACGGAAATAAGTAGTAGTATATTTAGTACAACCTGTGCCCGGATTGCAACCTGTACACGAAAAACCCGCAGGCACACAGGTAGTTACAGGATCGCCAAATCCCAGGCGGCCTGCACCCGAAGCCCATGCAGCATCGTTAAATGCGGAAGCATTCCAGCCTGCAGGCATGTTTGCCTGGGCATTAGCCCAATATTTCCATGTAGAGCCCAAGGGTAATAATGTACTTCCCCCTGTCAGTTGTCCTGCTAATTGAAGATTGAATCCTAAGTCAGAACTGGCAGAATTACTTTGATGCACTTCCACAGCTATTACATTATCCCCAGTTTGAAAAGCTGTATTGGAAATAACAGGTGACTGAAAGAAAGTGTATTCATCAGCCGCATTATCCCCGGTATTGGCGGCAGCAAATGTTGTATAGCTGATAGTTCCACCGGGCATATTACTTCTCCAGACTTCTACACCATTTACATATACCACGGCCCCATCATCCCGCAGCATTCTTATAATAAAACCTGTGTAGGAATTTTTATTTACAAGAGTGAAATTTTTTCTGAAATAAGTGGTTGTATATTTTGCACAGACCCCGCCCGGTACACAACCTGTACAGGTAGCACCTGCTGGTATGCAGGATACTTCTCCATCACCACCAAAACCCAGTTTGGCTGTGCCACTTGACCATCCGTGGGCATAGTCTAAAGAATTCCAACTATCTCCTTGCGGGTCATTTGCAGGTTGAGCACTTCCGGTGAAATAATTCCAGGTACTGGCTGAATCAATTACAATTGCGGTTTGAGAAAATCCTTTAAAAGAAAAAATAAAAAGAAGTGCGCAGGCAAAGGCTGCGAAAAAAAACTTTTTCATGGGCAGTTATTAAGTTTAAGGTCTTTGGAGACTGGAGGGAAGATTCTCAGGTATGGATTGAAGAAGAGATCGGAAAAATAACAAGAATAGTTAACAAATTCAAGCTTTCTAAGCATATTTCATTATATATTATTAATAATCACCCTTACGCTTTATCTCTTTTATATTAAGACGATGTTTATGAAAAACAGAAATTGATTATGATGCTTTTAATGGGTTAACAAACCTAAAAACTTCAGCTTTCAGCCTGTAACTTCTGTGTTTAACCCTATCTTTGCCGCCCCGATAAAAACTCCGGGAATTTTTATGGAAGAAAATCAAATTATTAACTCAAACGCTGAAGGACAGGAGACTGTACCTGTTGCCGAACAGGCATCAGAACAGGCTGCAGCGACAACAAATGCCCCTGCCGCAGAAAATGTAAATGAGCAAACTACTCAAAGGGAAACAACGGAAGCAACTCCTGTTTCTGATGTAAAGATTGAAGAACCCGTCGAAGAAAAATTAGCCGCTCACGATGATTTTGACTGGAGCATTGACAAGCGCAATGTGGCCAACTACACCCAGGATGAAAAGGACAAGTATGATAAAGTGTACGAAAACACTTTTGTACAGTTGAATGATGGGGAAATGATCAAAGGATTAGTTGTTGGTATTACAAAAACTGATGTGGTATTAAACATTGGTTTTAAATCAGACGGTCTTGTTTCTTTGAACGAATTCCGCGACATCCAGGGTTTAAAGATTGGTGACGAAGTAGAAGTGATGGTAGTGGAAAAAGAAGATCGCGACGGCAACCTGAATTTAAGCCGTAAGCAAGCCCGTATTACAAGAGCATGGGAACGTATTATGGAAGTTCATAAAACAGGTGAAATTGTTACCGGTACGGTTACTTCAAAAACAAAAGGTGGATTGATCGTTGATGTATTTGGTATGGAAACCTTCCTTCCAGGTTCTCAAATTGATGTGAAGCCTGTTACTGATTACGATCAGTTTGTTGGTAAAACAATGGAGTTTAAAGTGGTTAAAATTAACGAAGCCATTAAGAACGCTGTTGTATCACACAAAGCACTTATTGAATCTGATATCGAAGCACAACGTGCCCTCATTATTGGTAAGCTTGAAAAAGGCCAGGTGCTGGAAGGTACTGTTAAGAACATTACTGATTTTGGTGCCTTCATGGACCTTGGCGGTTTAGATGGATTATTATATATCACGGATATTTCATGGGGACGTATCAGTCACCCTACAGAGGTATTGAAATTAGACCAGAGGATCAACGTAGTAGTGTTGGATTTTGATGATGAGAAAAAACGGATCTCTCTTGGTTTAAAACAATTAACTCCGCATCCATGGGATGTTCTTCCTGAAACAATTAAAGAAGGTGAAATTGTAAAAGGAAGAGTGGTGAACATTGAAGATTACGGTGCCTTCCTTGAAATATTAGCAGGTGTGGAAGGTCTTGTTCACGTAAGTGAAATTACATGGGCCAATACACCCATCAATGCAAAAGAATTCTTTAAGCTGGGCGATGAGCATGAAGCAAAAGTGGTTACACTTGATAAAGAAAACAGGAAGATGTCTCTTTCCATCAAACAGCTTTCACAGGATCCCTGGTCTGATATAGAAACGAAATTCCCTGAAAGCAGCCGTCATTCCGGAGCAGTTAAAAATATCACTCCTTACGGTGTGTTTGTTGAACTTTCTCCAGGCATTGGTGGTATGATCCATATTTCTGACTTAAGCTGGTTAAAGCGTTTCAATCACCCGAGTGAATATACCAAGGTGGGAGAGAATATTGATGTAGCTATTCTTGGTATTGATAAAGAAAACCGCAAGCTGCAATTAGGTCACAAGCAATTAGAAGAAGATCCATGGAATAATTTACAGGATACGTTTGCTGTTGGTACTCTTCATGAGGGAACCGTTTTGCGCAAAGATGATAAAGGTGCCATTATTCAGTTGTCTTATGGACTGGAAGGTTTCGCCCCCAACCGTCATCTTTCAAAAGAAGATGGCAAAAGTGTAAGCGCTGAAGAAACTGCACAGTTCATGGTAATTGAATTTGACCGCAATGAAAAGCGCATTGTTGTATCGCACAGCCGCATTTGGGAGCAAACCCAGATGGACGAAAAAGATGCCGCAAGAAAAGAAGCAAGAGTAGAAGCAGATGTTACCAAAAAAGCAGTGAAGAATCTGCAAACCAAAGTTGAAAAGTCAACGCTTGGTGACCTTGGTGCATTAGCGCAGATAAAAGAAAAATTACAGCAACAGGAAAAAGATGGCCCTGCGGCTGAAAAAACTTCTGAAGCAGAAGGATAATTTTCAATCATTTTATATTTAAAATCCCGCTGATGAGCGGGATTTTTTTATTTTCAGATTGAAAGGTTATTT
>Ga0136634_10000927_pt1 | contig 11667 bp, 12 predicted proteins | sample AntDrymUQ8332106_2_FD_104654 | JGI IMG/M metagenome (GOLD analysis project Ga0136634, IMG submission 104654) | Polar desert sand microbial communities from Dry Valleys, Antarctica - metaG UQ833 (21.06) | ecosystem: Environmental > Terrestrial > Soil > Desert | place: Antarctica: Dry Valley... | reverse complement strand
TCTTAAACCATTTTGATAAACTACGTCTTCCCAATTGACAGATTTTCCTGCCTTATAGTTCTTGATTTCTATAGTCGACAAGCCAAGACGTGAAAGCCAGACGTCAAGCGGTTCGCCATTGTTTCCATCACGCCACTGATCAAGTGTAACGTTGGAAGGAAGATTCCGCGGATCGTCATAGATATACAGCTTCTGATTTACACCGGTGTTGTAGTAGTTCATCGAACGTATAACATCCTGGCGCCAGCTGATGAACTCGTGAGGTCCATACAGAGGAGCGGCCGTGCCCATGGCGGCCAGACCCGCACTCGAGTTGAAGTTGATCTGGGGTTTGCCTTGGTTCGCCTTTCCTTTTTTGGTGGTGATTTGAATAATTCCGTTTGCAGATCTTGCACCGAAAATAGCTGCAGAAGAGGCGTCCTTTAAAACATCGATGGATTCAATATCATTTGGATTGATGTCTGTTAAAGCTCCAGGATAAATCACGCCATCCAACACAATCAAAGGAGATGATGATGTCTTCAGGCTATTATCACCTCTCAGTTCCAATTCAGCATCACCTTTTGCTGTTGAAGAAAAACCAACGGCGAGTCCTGCGATGTTTCCGCGCAACACATCTTGTACAGTTTGGGGCCGTTCATTTTCGAGACGATCCGTTTTTATTGACGAAACCGCTCCCGTTAAATCTTTCCTTCGGAGTTTTCCGTAACCAACAACTACTACGTCGTTTAGCCTATTGTCTAAAGCCGTCAGCGAGACATCAAGCTCTGTCTCTTTCTTAATGACGACCTGAGCTTCTTCAAATCCAAGGTAGCTGATCACAAGGGTCTGGCCTTCTGCTGCTTCAATTGAAAATCTTCCTGCCGTATCGGTAACTACGCCCCTGTTTGTACCTTTAACGGTTACGGACACTCCTTCTAAAGGTACTGCATCCTGCGACGAGATAACTGTACCTGTAACGGTTTTAGTTTGGGCAGTGGATGAGATCCATGTAAAGGAAGCCAACAAACAAGCAAAAATTAATTTCAAATGCTTCTTGAATAACCATTGGAACGCGTTGCGTTCTGGGGTCATGCGAAGCGTTTTGGTGAATAGTAAATTTGACATAGCTTTCGTTTTTAAGAAGTGAACTTTAAGGTATACTCACAAGTTTAAGTTTGGTGGGTGAAACCTGCCTGATAGGTTCTACCTTTTTTATTATCAAGAGAATTAGTATAAAGCTTAGTGGATGTAAAATGCCTGCTATCAGAAAGGCCGGACTATATCCATACTGCTCAATTACAAAGCCTATCACTAAACTGAACAGCATGGCTCCGTAAGTGCCTATGCATCCCATCAGGCCCGCAACTGAACCAATCACTTTTGATGGAAATATATCGGCAGGAAGTGTCTGAACAATTGTAGCCCAACATTGATGACCAAACATCGCCAGGCAAAAGAAAACAATAGCGAATCCCAGCGAAGCGTCGGTTATAAACAGGGATGCTGGAAGCATTGCAGCAGAAATAGCTAAAGGAATTTTTCTGGCTGCGTCCAGCGAGAGGTTGCGTTTAACAAGATAGCTACTTAACCATCCGCCCATAAAACTTCCAAGTCCTGCAGATGCATAGGGTATCCATGCATAGGCACCAACGCCCTTAATGTCTAGTCCTCTGACATCGTTGAGATACTTCGGAAGCCAGAATATGAAAAAGAACCATCCTGCATCTGTAAAGAATTTAATGAGAAGCAATCCCCACACTTTTCTGTATGTGAAAAGATCCTTCCAGCGAATAGGTTTTGTTTCGAGTCCGTTTGTCTCGCTTTCTTCTTTTAAACTTGTTTGAATAAATTCTTTCTCTCCTGTTTCAATAAACTTGCTTCCGGAAGGAGTGGAATAGAATTTTAACCAGAATACAAGCCATACAAGTCCGAGGGCACCACATACAAAAAAAGCCCATCTCCAGTTGATGGTTATTATGATGAACGCTATAAGAGGAGGAGCTATCAATGCACCTACGCTCGAGCCGGTGTTGAAAATGCCGAACGCAAATGCTCTTTCCTTTGCAGGAAACCATTCTGATACTGCTTTTGCAGAACCTGGGAATCCGCCGCCTTCACCTAGTCCTAATAAAAATCGCACAACTCCAAGTCCCAATACAGATGAAACAAACCCGTGCAGCATATTGGAGATCGACCACCATGCAACCATTAAGGCCAATCCTTTTCTTGCACCGAGTATGTCGATCAGGCGTCCACCGATTGCATACATCGTACCGTATGCAAAAAGAAAAATACTGTTGATCAGGCCGTATTGAGATGAATCGATTGGAATTGTTTTTTTCAGCTCACTAATTACTACCGGAAGGCTTTGCCTGTCCAGGTAATTCAGAGCCGTAGCAAAAGCAAGGAGCCCGGCGATCCACCATCGAAAGTTCTTTCTTCTCATCGGCAATCAAAAATTTTGGCGTACGCATTACACAATGGTGTATCCTCTCCGCATTTCTCGAAGTGTCGGTCTAGTGCACAACTACTCATTAAAATAATCGGAATTTTCTTATTAAGCCTTCTCCCAGGTCTCTCTTACGAATTGAACTGATTCTCTAACTGCATCAACACCTTTGTTCTTCCAAATCTCCAGGCACAACCATCCGTCATAATGTTTTCCTTTCAGGTAACTGAAAATTTCTTTTATCGGAACCACTCCAGTTCCTAGTTGTACGGGATCCATCTTTCCTTTTTCAGAAATATCTGCTACGTGTATCGTTTTTACTTTCGGGATTACCTGATCTAATACTTTGATCGTGTCTCCCTCTCCCGAAACAAGCACATTAGCGGTATCGAAATTTATACTTATCGAAGTGTCTTGTAATTGCGCTACGATCTTTAAAAATACCGGGGGTGAATTACTAATATCTAGATAGTACCAAGCGTTCGAAGTAGAGTGATTTTCAAATACAAGTTCCACTCCGTACCTGTCTGCAACTCGTGATGCCTTTCTAAGGTTTTCAACAACCCAGGGTATAGTTTTCTCGGGGTCAGATCCTGGATGCGCTTGTCCTGCTGTGACTCTCAGGAATATCGCTTTCACTGCAGAAGCCAAAGCAATATCATGCACCAGGAAGTCGTACTCTCTTTCTCTTTGAACAGGGTCAGGATGCGAAAAATCAGGGTAGGTTGTCAGCATAATCAATGAGATACCGACGTCGGCCAATTCCTGGTTGAACTCCTGTATATATCGTGGTGTATGATTTCTAAGCAGAATGATGCCGAGGTCGAATCCATCCAATCCTATTTCCTTACACAACCTGGCATAATCTGATACCTTAATCTCTCCATTTAGCATAGCCGGAAACAATGAAACTGCTAAGCAACTCATTTTCATGACGTCAGTTTATATTCTATACTCAAGCTACAAAAATATATACCTGAACCCGGAAGATGTTGCTTTCTATACTTATATATGATCCAACTTTTCAAACAACTTTCATTATGAAGATACATTCTTTAAACTTCGTTCGTGTAAAGGGAATTAGCAGTTCACTTAACAATTTTGACAAGTATTAAAATAATCAATTACCAAATGACTCCACTGCATGAATCAGTCCTTTCATATAACCAAGTGCATGTAACCTTCCCAATATTTCATAACCCGGATTCTGATTCGTTTCGCCTTCCATTGTTGGTACGTGGTCTGGTCTCACGCAAATTTCTTTACTCTGAGGCAGGGACATATACGCCTTCATCGCTCTTGCCATATCTGTCTTCCCATTGTCGATGAACGTCTCCCGGAACTTTGAAACAACGCCGACGATGTCACGGAAATGGACAAACGAAATGTATTTTCCTAATCTGCTGATTCCTTCATAAATGTTAAGATCCTGCGATGCAAAAGTTCCCTGGCAAAAACATATTGTGTTGGAAGGACTGGTAACCAAATTAACGACTTGCTCCATTGCTTCGTAGCCAACTATAATACAAGGTTGCCCATACAAATCAGGGAGAGGAGGATCATCAGGATGCATCGCAAGCTTCACGCCTGCTTCTTCCGCTACTGGCACTACCCGCTCCAGAAAATACCGAAGATTCTCCCATAGCTCATCTGCACTGGTTATTTTGTCGTTTCCTTCCGGAACTTCATATCCGGCATCTCTCGGAATCATAGGTGCGCTCAAATCAAATTCTGTGACAAGTGCGCCTCCCCGCTCCGGAACATCGACACGGGTTCTGCCCCAATCGTCGCGTGGCATCCAGTTGTAACAAAGAATGGGTATACCCGCCTTACCCATGTTGCGAACAAGCTGAATAAAGTCATTGATCTGCTTATCTCTTCCCGGAAGATTGTGTACAAACCTCGAATGTGGTATTAAGCGTTCAACCGCATTTATTTTTAATCCATAAAAAGCCGCATTTCGTTGTGTATTGAGCAAGTCTTCGAGGTTGAGGCCGGGATAGTGAATGACGAGGCCCTCTGCTCCGGCTTGTGCTGCAAGTTTCAAGTTCCTGTCTGAAGGCGGTGTTAACATTGCTGATATTTTCATCTCCGTACAAAATACTTTTATGGGTGAAGGTTTCTTAGATACACTGTTCGCCTGGAAGGATCATCATCACAGGTATACGCACATGGTCTGGCTGATGAAGAATAAACCCAATACAGCTCGCTACGTCTTCAGGCTGTAAGGGGGTACTGATCCCAAGTGCCTTTGTGGGATGGACGGGAATATTGTTGTGCAATTCTGTAATGGTTACGCCCGGCTCAATCGCACTGATCTGGATTTTTGTGCCGGCAAGCTCCATCCTTAAAGCTTCCACGAGGGCTTCAATCGCATACTTTGTTCCTGCATACACACCATTGCCCGGCCTTACTTTAGTGCCGAGGATGCTGGACAGATGGATTAGGTGTCCACTGCCTGTTTTCTTAAAATGCTTTAATACTTCGTATGAGATCCGGACAGATGCTTCGAAATTTATCCTTACCATGTTGCACATCTCATTAATATCAACATCATCAATCATTCCCGAATGAAGAATTCCGGCAGCATGCACGACGATGTCGCAACGGCCATAGGTATCAAGCGCTTTGCATAAAAGCTTTTGTGGCATGTCAACGTCGGTAATGTCCCCGTCTACCACGACAGATTCTACAAGTTCATTCTGAAGCTCCTCCAGTACATCCTTACGCCGGGCGGCCATGACGATTTTAATATTAGCCCTGGAGAGTTCACGTGCAACTGCTTTACCGATACCACTTGAGGCACCTGTTACAATGGCAACCCTGCCATCCAATTTTTTTCTGTAAAAAGTTTCATGCATAATCAGTTGTTTCGTTTTGATATGATGAAAATGAATACGCTCTGGCGCACAGTTTCATAGAGTGTTGGATAGACCTACCTTAAAGCCAGCAGAACAAGGCAATACTGAAAGGAGCAAGTATCTCAAGATAATCGTCGAAAAAATCAGTGATGTGCACTACTTTTCTTATACCAGCATCTTCATACTCACAATTGATTTTTTAATTACGCTAGCAAGACACCAGTGATTAGCTGGCGGTGAATCCGACAACCGATAACATTATAGCAATAAGAGGTGAAGTGCTAGCACATGCATTTGTGAACGTATGGTACGACAATCATTTGCATAATCAGACCATATTGGTGATGCAAGTGCATGTAAGCCGTACTCAATAAATTTCAGCAATCATTTGCCAGAAACTGTTGAACTCAATAAGCTAATCAGCTAACTTCAACCGAAGTGAAGATAGAAGCATTAACAACCTGAATATTGAACGGAATTAGCAGTTCACTTAACAATCTTGACAATTTTATCCGATAGCTTTTGTCATTGGTGATTCTGTATACTGTTGCTGGTACGTACCCGGAGTATATCCCGTGATGCGCTTAAAAAGATTATTGAAATGGTTGAAGTTGTTAAAACCAGATTCATAGCAGATACGGGAAATAGTAAATTTATTATCGATCAACATTTTACAGGCATTTCCAATTTTAACTTCATTCAAAAACTGGACATATGTTTTATGCGTATGCGTCTTGAAGTAGCGGCAAAAAGCCGTAGTACTCATACAGGCAATCTTGGCGACTTCCTCGAGGGTTGGGTTCGAGGTGTAATTGTCTAATATGTATTGGCAGACTGCATTAATACGTTCACAGTCGCTGACTTGTATATTTTCCATGAATGCATGGCCGGAGAGAAGTATATACTCCCGGGTCGTTGCCATGATCTTTAAGATCGTGAGCAAGTCAATCATGCGGTCAATACCTTCATGCCTGCGTGCAAGTTGAAGTATATGCTCCTCAAGCCGGTTTCTTGTTTCACCGATGAATTTAATTCCTTGCTTTCCGAGTTGCAGCAACTTCTTAACACAAGCCATCTCTGACAGTGTCCATAATTGTTCACCTGCAAAGTTCGCCCTGAAGTATATCACAGTGGCCATTGAAAGCAGTTTTGATTCAGGCTTGTAAAACTCTTCATCGCTCCTATACAAGTGCGCAATGTTCGATCCATAGAAGACCAGATCACCAGCTTGAAAACGTTCGATACTGTCACGAACAAACCTGATCCCCGTACCTTCCTGCACAAGCATTATCTCAAATTCCGGATGAAAATGCCAGGAAGGAAAAAAGTAGGGTTCACAAACATTCATTACCTGGAAGGCAGTGTTTTGATGTGTGTCTACGATTTTTAAAAAAGGCTTCATGGTAAAAGCAAGTTACGCACATTCCAATGATTACGAAATATTTTTCGGGCACATAAAGAGCAGTGCAAATAGCTCGAACAACAAAAATATTTACCAGTCTAAAAACAAAATAGAGGGCGTGCTGCAGTATTGCCAGCGCATGACATACTTAAGATCAGCACGTGACGGCATTTTTTGGGAATGGCGAATGCGGTTCTCCCGATGCGTACCTTTTTTATGAAGGGCATTTTCCAATACCAGCTAAATGCACTGCCTAGATTGACTGTTAACTGCAAAGGCTTAACAGGTGGGCCAATGATTGATACTTGGTAGAATAATTAAGTGAAGCGCTAATCCTGTTCTGTTAATTCACAGTGTTCGCAATAATTTTATCGCCCCTGTAAATTGCTTACTAAATATTTAAAAAGATGTCAATTAAAGGTGTCAATTTCATCGGTTTTTCAGAAGGGAGTGAAGGAACTCAAACCTTTAACTCTTTCAATCCTGGGCTTAACCAACACCTTCCTGGCGATTTCAAACTTGCATCAGATGCTGAATTTGAAAAAGCTATATCCCTCGCCGGTGAGGCGTTTGACAGTTGAAACCCATTCCTGCATAAAGTGATTTTCCTTTATTGTTCTCAGGTTTTCATCAGCCTTAAATTTTTCTTCTATTTTTTGAATCAGGTAACTCTTAATCAAATCAGCATTGGTAAGGTCAAGCCCTCTGTCATTTAATACCTGAAAAAGTTTGATGGCAAATTCCTTACTGGTGCAATCAATACGAATGAGCCTGACACTGTTAAATAAATAATTGACGAACTTACTTACATACATTTCTCCTTTAGCTGTCAATTTTTCATTGAACATTGCTGCTGTGTTAAGGAATTCATACCCTGGTTCTTCGTCACTTTCAATTTGTCTTTTCTTTGGTTTAACAATTTGTGTAGTGTCGGCATTGATAATCAGATTCTCAAAATCTGTTTGGTGGTTAATATGGGTGTAGAGTTTGAGGCGATTAAATTCGTCATCTGCCAATATGGAACTCTTTATTGTTTTACTTGTAATGTTTGATGGGTCAGGATTTGCAGGGTTGCGGTTCAGGTTTTTATATAAGTCCCTTACCACTGCAAACAAAATCATTAGGGTGGTTATTCTTTGCTGTCCATCTACAATATCCAAATACGAACTGGTGTCCTTTGGTGCTGCTGTAATAACAGAACCTAAGAAGTAGCTCTCAGTTTGATTTTCGTAGGCTTCGGTTAAATCATCCCACAATTTATCAATCTGCTCATCAGCCCATTTATATGGCCGTTGGTATCGTGGTATTTGATACAGGGAATCAGAATTATTGAATAGTTGCTTAACCGTTAGTGATGCTGGTGTAAATATGTCCTGTGGTGCTGCCATTGTTCTATTTTTTATATAATGTGTTTAAGAGAAGATTTTAGTATGCCTTATCACTAGTCAAGTATTTCTGGAAGATATTTTGTTACAATATCTTTTGTCAATTTTGCAAGTGGCCTCTTAATAAAGTCCTTTTCTTGTATATAATTTCCGAAGTAATATCGGTAGAAGTCTTTCTTTGATGCTCCCAGACTACTAAGCATTTTGATGACATTTCCGGCATAATAAGGACTGTATTTGTCTGATTTAACTATCAGCTCCCCAAATATATGCATGACTTTTATATACTTCTTCAAGCCTAAATACATTTGCATTTCCTTCATTAACCCCTCCGTTGCCAAACATTCTAACATATCTGGGATCGGCATTTGCAATATTCTTTCGGATTAAAACCAAGTAATTCCTAGGATCACGTTTATCTGCATGAAAAGCTATTTGCAAATAATCAAATGTTGCATCTTTATCAAAACCTCCTTGTATGGATGAATATGATGATTCAGGTTAACGGGCTTCGCTCCCTTTAAATTTGAATTGCAATAATTACATGAAGGAATAAGATTATAAAAGGAAAGACCTAAGAGTGGATGATCTGATTGAGCAAAAAAATGATCTAGTGTAGGCCTAATAATTAAGTCCAGGCCAGTTCCAATAACTGTCGTAGTATAAACTCTATTGCAGTAAGCACAAACGTTTACCTTTAATAAATTGCATAAGTCGTAAGCGTTAAATGGCTTAGTACCCTTATCAATAAATTCATCGTAAGGAATAATATCCTTAATAAATTTTCTGGTTTCTGACGTAAACCAAGCATGCGTGTAGGAGGCTTCTTGCATTATCAAATCGTCTACATCAGCCAGGATTAATGCTTTTACATTTGCCTCAGATGAAAGGGCTGTCAATAGTGTTATGTATCCGTTTCTGTTATTGTAAAAGTGTGTAGATATAGAGTTTTGATTTCGAAGTCTGGAATAATGTGCCTTATTAGAAAAAGATGATTTTTTCCTTCCTAGGATTTTTAAAAAAGAGGTTTTGGTATTAGTTAAAATATTTGGATAGGCTATAACACTATTTACATCGTATCCTGCTTGCCTATTAATTACCTTAAATACGGTCAGATAGAAATTGATTCTTTTAAGAATTATTCCTTTAACTCCTTCGAAGTATTCCTTCTTTACCAAGTCAATGTTATCAATCTCAATTTTTATCATTATCCCTTATTCTTTTAATTAATTCGAGCTTTTTTTCCCTTTCTACTATTACATTGTCCAACTCATCGCCAGATAACCCAATCATAATTTTTTCTAATAACTTAAATCGAACATATGGCTCTCCAATAATATCAATTTCCTTTTTAAACAAATTATAATCAGCTTGCCAATACTGATTCTTAGCGTTAACCCTTTCGACTAAATTTTCAATCTTTCTTCTCGCAAATTCTCCTATTGAGCGTAAAGGCCCGAGATAGCCACGTCGTTGTAATATCAAAAAATAAGGATAAGTAATTTACAAGCCAGTAAGTTAACGGTAGAGGTTATTGCTGATTGGTAAGTTTCCATTTGTGCGGTAACAGTTCGGAAACCCTGTTTACCGGCCAGCTGTTAATTTTATCCAGCACATCTTTGAGCCATTCATAAGGATTAATATTGTTTAGTTTGCAGGTGCCTATCAGGCTATACATCATGGCCAGGCGTTGAGCACCTTTATGACTTCCTGCAAATAAGTAATTTTTACGGCCGATAGCAATCGGACGGATGGCTCGTTCAACCGGATTGTTGTCAGGATTGAGCATGCCGTCTTTTGTGTAATAACACAGGCGGTCCCACCGCTCCAGGCTGTAACCGATGGCGGATGTAATGTGTTTAGAAGGCAGCAATTATTTATATTCTGCCAACATCCATTGATGCAATTCTTTTAATATCGGTACCGCTTCCCGCTGTCGTACCTCGGTGATCTGCCCAAAAGAAAGGGCTTCTTTTTTACATCTTCGTTCTATTTCATACAAGCATTAAACTTTGTTAGTGCATATTCGGCGGGTTCTTTATCGTAAGGCATTGCTTCAACAAACTTTCGTCTTGCATGGGCCATGCAGCAGATCTGGGTAATGTTATTTTGTTTGGCGGCAACGCCTTCATACACATGCCAGCCATCTGTTTGAATGATGCCGCAGAAGTCTTTTAAAATACCCATCGTTTGCTTTTCGCCACGCCCCGGCTGGTAATCGAAGTATACCAAATTTTTAATACTGTCATTGTAACACCACAGGTAACCGTCGTGTATTTTTTTGCCTTCGTACTTTCTGTACCCAATAAAACAGGCAAACCCGTTTCATCAACATGGATGTAGGAGGATTGAATAATTTCTTTTAATAGCGCATCGCCAACGATGCTTATTAAATCAACACCTCTGCCAGTCCAGTCAATAAGAGTATTATAAGGAATAGATACACCATTGCGTTCAAACCTTTTTTGCTGGCGGAAGAGTGGCAGATGATCACAAAATTTATCAACAAGCATTTGAGCCAGCAGGCTGGATCCGGCTACGCATTTAAACAGTGGCCTTTCAGGAGTTGCTGCTGTGATGACCTGTGTCTTCTCACTATCGGCTGCATCTGCTATCTTGTATTTTGGAATAACGATGACCCTGACAAACGTTTTGCCCGGTGTCTGCTCCAAAATTTCATGATGCTCTTCACCAATCTTTATTGCATCTGCCGGCAAATTTTCAGGTTCCCTGGTTTCATAAACACGATCTAAATGTTGCATATAAACACCAAACTCAGACAAGTCTCTTTTTTTAGGAGTGATGGTTTGTACATATTCTATTTTCTTTGCCTGGGTTATATTGCAGGAAGGTGCAGCCGTTTCTGCGTCAATACCAAGTGTGAGCTGGGCAGGGTTTGGAACGAAGCGTTCGCTCTGCTACCAAAAACTATCTGGGTAAGTTTGTGTAACTGAAGTTGCAATTTCATCACCTCTGCTTTGAGCAATTCCTTCTCCTTTTTCTCTTGTTCGTATAGACTTTTAAAGGACTCAATATTGATGGCTGATGTGAGTTGCATGCAGTATTAATATTGTTCAAAACTAAGTGCTGTACTGCGTTTCAGCAATATTATTTATTCACAAACAGCTTTATTTTGTGAATATCTTGGCCGGTATTTTACCTTGTTAAGTGCCACTCCTTTTAAGATAAAAATAAGTTCATTATCGGTAAGCATCAGTGTGCTTGATTGGCTGTTATGCGCAGGTATTTCAAAGGTTCCTTTTTCCAGTCTTTTGTAAAAGATGACAAATCCATCGGCTTCAAAACGAAGCATGCGAAAGGCGATGAAAGATGGAAGATGGATGGGAAGTGCACCTAAAGGATATAAACGATGCCGGGACGAGAACAACCGGCCTTGCATTGTTCCAAGCAATGACATGGAGTTAATCCGTTGGGCCTTTGAGCAAATGGCGACAGGGCATTACCACATTGATGAAGTAAGAAAGATGCTGAATGGGAAAGGGCTCAAGCTGGAACGTTCTGCTTTTTGGTGGATGATGCGAAGCCCGGTCTATATCGGAAAGGTAATTGTACCACCGTATAAAGACG
>Ga0136634_10000926_pt1 | contig 11674 bp, 12 predicted proteins | sample AntDrymUQ8332106_2_FD_104654 | JGI IMG/M metagenome (GOLD analysis project Ga0136634, IMG submission 104654) | Polar desert sand microbial communities from Dry Valleys, Antarctica - metaG UQ833 (21.06) | ecosystem: Environmental > Terrestrial > Soil > Desert | place: Antarctica: Dry Valley... | reverse complement strand
GTCATTTTGCGCAACACCCAGCCGGGCGCTCAGAATTTCGCGGCCGTCGCGGTCGAGCGCGATAAGGTTCGTCGCGCCATAGGATTTCCCGGTCACCACGAGCAGGCGCGCGCCTTGGGCCGAAACATCGGCGATGGAAGGATTGCCGACGATCACTTGCGCCGCATCCTCCGGCAGGCGGATCAGACGGGCTTCGTCGATGCGAACGTCGAACTGCATGGGCGGCTGCGCACGGACCAGGGCGGGCTGCATAGCGCAGACGAGAATAAGGGAGAGGAAAAGGCTGCCGCATCTGCGCATGGCTGCAATCCTGCGGCTCGGCCGCTGTTCTCACGCCCGCCCCGGCAAGGTGCCCGAATGGCCAGGACGTGAATGGCTAAACCGCGATTGGACGCTGTTTTGGTAAATGCGAGATTAAAAACGCCATGTGGAAACTACGGATGTCAGTGTGGCGGCTTCTGCATGCCACCCATGCCGCAGACGATCTTCCACTCTTCAGGCGTAACTGGCTGTACGGAAAGGCGGGACAGCTTGACCAACGCCATCTCCTTCAGCCGGGGCTCGGCCTTGATGGCGGCAAGGCTGACGGGCTTTGGCAACGGAACGTCCGCCGCCACATCGATGCACTGCCATTTGCCGTCTTCGTCCGTCGAGTCGGGATGGGCCTGCGCGACAACCTTGACGATGCCCACGACCGACTTCTCATCGACCGAGTGATAAAAGAACCCTAGATCGCCAATGCGCATGGCCAGCATGTTGTTCTTGGCCATGTGATTGCGCACACCATCCCATTCGGCGCCTTTTTCGCCCGCTTTTACCTGGTCCTCCCAGGACCAGGCTCCAGGCTCCGTCTTGAACAGCCAGTATGCCATCTGGACCAATCGCAGCTCGCTGAGGGGCAGCATAGGTTTCTGCAACGCATAGGGCGCGGCATTGCAGCGGCCTTATACAGATTTCCTGGACAGAGGCAATAGTCGCGGCGTTAACGCATCTGAGCGGGGAGAACGGCCGCGCCGATAATCGCATTCGAACTGTCCGCTTGCAGGAAAGCGGCGCAGCCATCGGTCCCCGGCGTTTGCGGCGGCGTGATGCGATAGCTGACAGCCTCGCCTTCCCAGCGGCCCGCGGGCACCAGGTTGCGGACCACATTGGTGTAGACGATTTTGCGCCCGAAATTCTCGCCGCGCCGTATGTCCACTTTGACGGTCCGGCTGAAAAGTGCCAGCCAAAGCGTACCCGAGCGATATTTCCCCGTTTCCGGGGCAACGCCCGCGCGGACGAGGATGCTATCGCCCTCACTCGAGATCTTCACCGCGACGCGCGCTGGTTTCAGGACGCGTCCCGTGCGTTCTATGGCTTCGTCAATCGCGGCCTGGCGGCTGCCCACAACGTGAAGGAGGCCATTGACCACGATTTGCGGGGTGTAAATCTCGTGGTCCCTGCGATTTTCGGCGTAAAAGCGCTGGCGATTGCTGAAGCTATCGGCGGCAAGCGTATCCTTCCAGCCAAGATGATCCCAATAGTTTACCGGCATGCTGAGAGCGAGTACGCCGTCTTGTTTGGCGAATTTTCCCAAAAGTGCATCAGCGGGAGGACAGGAGGAGCAGCCCTGGCTTGTGAACAGCTCCAGCACGGTGACAGGCGACTCATCGGCGGCATACACCTGAGTGTTGGCCGCGGCCCCTGTCCAAAATGCAAGCGCCAACAGCGCGAAGCGTGATATCAAATTGTTTCCCACTAGGCCGCATCCTTAACGTTCTGTGAACGAGGTCCCTCCAATTCTGGAAAAACTGTCGCACCCATCTCGGGACAGTATTAGGCCCACCTGTTTCAATTGCCAGTCACGAGTGGTTGAGAGTGGGACCGCATTCGCGATCCCACGTGGGGCCGGTCACTAAGCCGCCAATGCCAGGCCGCGCAGAACATACTGCAGGATGCCGCCGCTGCGGAAATACGCCAACTCGTCGAGCGTATCGATGCGGCAGATCAGCGGCACGTCCCGGCACGAACCGTCTTCGTAGGTGACTTTGGCGCAGAGCTGCGCCAACGGCTTTAGATCGCTCAGGCCGCCTATGCTCACCGTCTCGTTGCCCTTGAGATGCAGGGTTTGCCAGGACGTTCCTTCCTCGAACACGAGCGGCAACACGCCCATGCCGACCAGATTGGAGCGGTGAATGCGCTCGAAGGTCTGTGCCACGACAGCCCTGACCCCGAGGAGGCGCGTGCCCTTGGCAGCCCAGTCGCGGCTGGAGCCGGTGCCATATTCCTTGCCGGCGAAAACCACCAGCGGCACGCCCTCGGTCCGGTAGCGCATCGCCGCCTCGTAGATCGGCATCTGCTCGCCTGACGGCTGATGGACGGTGACCCCGCCTTCCGTGCCCGCCACCATCTGGTTTTTGATACGGATGTTGGCGAAGGTGCCGCGCATCATCACCTCGTGATTGCCGCGCCTGGCGCCATAGGAGTTGAACTCAGCGGCTGTGACACCGTTCTCGATCAGATAACGCCCAGCCGGTCCGGTCCGCGCGATCGACCCTGCCGGGCTGATATGGTCGGTGGTGATGCTGTCGAGGAAAAGGCCTAAGATGCGCGCATTCTCAATTTCGCCGACGGGTGCCGCCTCCGCCATGAGGTCCTCGAAGAATGGCGGATTTTGAACATAGGTCGAAGTCGCATTCCAGTCATAGGTTAGACCGGTTCGCGCCGCTCCCATCGCCTGCCAGCGCGCATCGCCCTGGAACACGTTGCCGTATCGCGTCTTGAACAGGTTGGGCGTAATCGACTCGCGGAAGACGCGGGCGATCTCCTCCGAAGGTGGCCAGACATCCTTGAGATAGACCGGCTGTCCGTCGCTGCCATGGCCCAGTGCCTCGCGGGTAATGTCGACCTTCATCGAACCTGCAAGAGCGTAGGCGACAACGAGAGGCGGCGAAGCGAGATAGTTTGCCCGAACATCGGGATTGACACGCCCCTCGAAATTACGATTGCCCGACAGCACCGCGGCGGCGATCAAGTCGTTTGAATGAATCGCGCGTGAGATCGTCTCCGGCAGCGGGCCGGAATTGCCAATGCAGGTCGTGCAGCCATAGCCGACCAAATTGAAGCCGAGCGCGTCCAGATCTTCCTGCAGGCCAGATTTGCTGAAATAATCGGTGACCACTTGGCTGCCCGGCGCTAGCGAGGTCTTCACCCACGGCTTGACAGTCAAGCCTTTCCGCCGGGCGTTGCGGGCGAGAAGGCCCGCCGCGATCATCACGCTGGGGTTGGAGGTGTTGGTGCAGGACGTGATGGCTGCGATCACCACATGGCCATCGGCCAGCCGGTAAGCTTCGCCTTCAACTTCGGCGAACTTTTCCAATTTGAGAACCGCGCCGCCGCCCTCCCCTGCCATCTTGGCTTCCTCGCTCCCAGGATTGTAGCCGCGTATCTCGGCGAGCGCCGTCATGAAGCCGTCAGCCGCGTTCGCAAGAGGCACACGGTCCTGCGGACGGCGCGGGCCGGCAAGGCTGGGCTCCACGCTGTCCAGGTCCAATTCCAGCGTCTCGGTAAAGGTCGGCTCCGGCGTTGTCGCCTCGCGCCACATGCCTTGCGCCTTGGCATAGGCATCGACAAGCGCAATGCGGTGCGGATCGCGGCCCGTGGCACGCAGATAGTTGAGTGTATCCTCGTCGATGGGAAAGAACCCGCAGGTCGCGCCATATTCCGGCGCCATATTGCCGATGGTGGCCTGATCCTCTAGCGCGAGCGCGTCGAGACCATCGCCGAAGAACTCAACGAATTTGTTCACAACGCCCTTCTTGCGCAGGATCTGGGTGACGGTCAGCACCAGGTCGGTGGCGGTTACGCCCTCCCGTAGACGCCCTTTGAGCCGAACGCCGACCACCTCCGGAATGACCATGGATATGGGTTGGCCCAACATCGCCGCCTCGGCCTCGATGCCGCCCACCCCCCAACCCAGCACGGAAAGACCGTTCACCATTGTGGTATGGCTGTCCGTTCCCACGAGCGTGTCCGGGAACACCTGCGTCACCTCGCCATTGTTTGTAACTATGGTCTTGGTCCAGACCGTCTGCGCAAGATACTCGAGATTGACCTGATGACAGATGCCGGTACCCGGCGGCACGACGCGGAAATTATCGAACGCGCCCGCGCCCCAGCGCAGGAATTCATAGCGCTCCTTGTTGCGCGCATATTCCATTTCGACGTTGGTCTGGAAAGCCATGCCGTTGCCGAACGCGTCTACCATCACCGAATGGTCGATGACGAGATCCACGGGAACCAGCGGGTTGATCTTTGCCGGATCGCCGCCCATTGCACTCATGGCATCGCGCATCGCGGCAAGATCAACCACGGCGGGAACGCCGGTGAAATCCTGCATCAGCACGCGCGCCGGGCGAAAGGCGATCTCACGATGCGATTTACGCTCCAAGAGCCAGGATGCCATGGCTTGAATATCGTCCGCCTTCACCGTCCGTCCGTCCTCGAAACGGAGCAGGTTTTCCAGAAGCACCTTGAGCGAAAACGGCAGACGTGAAATACCCGTCAAACCGTTCTTCTCGGCTTCCGGCAGGCTGAAATATTCGTAGCTTTTGCCTTCTACCTCCAGAATGCGGCGGCAGTTGAATGTGTCGGCAGCGATAATCGGTTGCGCGATCAAGACAGGGACCTCCAATGTCGCAAGCGCGGAGGACGGAAACGTCCGCTGGCCTGTGTAAAGCCATGCAGGATATATAATTAACCGCGCTCGTCAGCCATACTCCAATCGTATCTCTCACATGATAGCGCATCTTCCGTTGAAACTGGTGGTTCAAGAGTTGATGGTGATGCGCGGCATGCGGCGCATCATAACCGGAATAACCATGTCCGCTGATGCGGGTGAGGCGATCGTTCTCACCGGGCCGAACGGGGTCGGCAAAACCACCCTGCTGCGGGCGCTCGCCGGTTTTTTGCCGCTGGCCGACGGTAAGATTCGGCTCGAGGGCAAGCCGGAAGACAGCACGATCGGTGAGGCGTGCCATTATGTCGGGCACCTCAATGGGGTGAAGCCGCACCTTACCGTCATGGAGACGCTTCGCTTCTTCAGTGCCTTATTGGGCGGCGGGACCGGACGGGCGGCGTTGGCCGCGGGAAGGCTCGGCCTTGATACGCTTGCCGACATTCCGGCCGGCTACCTCTCGGCGGGGCAGAAAAGACGGCTGGGCCTGGCCCGTCTCCTCTGCGCCGAGCGCCCGCTGTGGCTGCTTGACGAGCCCGCGGTGTCGCTTGATGCGCATTCTCAGGCGCTGTTGGCCGGCGTCGTGGGCGAGCATCTCGCAAGTGGCGGCATCGTCATTGCGGCCACGCATACCGACCTCGGCTGGGCCAATATGAAAACCCTCGACCTGACCGCGGCGGCGCTTGCGGCTCGCGCCGACGCCATATGAGCGCGTTTTGGGCGCTCATCATCCACGAACTCAGGCTGGCGCGCCGGCGGGGCGGCGCGCGCGCCACGGCGCTCGGCTTTTATCTGATCGTTGTGGCCGCGCTGCCGCTCGGGCTAGGACCAGACCTCAATCTTCTCAGCCGCATCGCGCCGGGCGTACTTTGGGTGGCTCTGCTGCTCTCGGCCCTCCTCACCGCGGACCGGATGTTCCAGGACGATTACGAGGACGGGTCGCTGGAAATTCTGGCGCTAGGGGCCTTGCCGTTGGAGATGATTGTGCTCGCCAAAAGCATTGCGCATTGGCTCACGGTGGGCCTGCCGCTGCTGCTTGTTGCGCCGCTGCTTGCTCTGCTTTTGAACATGGAAGCCCGCGCCTACGGCCCGCTGATGCTGACGCTGCTCGCGGGTACGCCCGCCGTCAGCTTCCTTGCTTCCATTGGCGCGGCGCTGACCCTTGGCCTGAGCAAAGGCGGCGTCTTGCTGCCTCTCCTCATTCTGCCGCTCTATGTGCCGGTGCTGATTTTCGGCGTCTCGGCCATCGACGCCGCCGTAACTGGGCCGGGGAGCTTTGCCTCGCCATTCTCCATTCTCTGTGCGCTCAGCTTGGTCAGCGCCGTCTTGGCGCCCCTTGCGGCCGCGGCCGCCTTGCGTCTTAATTTGCAATAATGCAGGCGGAGGGCTGCGCGGATAGGGGCAGTCTTGCTGGCGCGCGGCAAGACTGATAGAGCGTTTTATGGGCCAATTTCATGCGTGGGCTGTGACGGGAATAGTGAGCAAACTAACGGTTTGGTCAGATGCTCAAGACCGGAGTCACGACAGTGTTCGTGACGAAGACGCCACAGTTCGCATCGCCACGCGATTGTTGACGCAGCAGCAGTTCGTGCTGCGATCGCGCGAGGGGCTCGATATCGGTCTGCACTTAACCGAAAGCGGCGCGGACATTCACAACGGCGATATGATTACAGCGGTATGGGCCGCGTGCGAGGGCTCGACGCAAGGCCGCTGCGTGTACGTTGAAAACCATTCTACGGGCACGGTGGCGCGTCTTGCCGCGAATGTGGGGCTTGTCCGGCCACGGCCTAAATTCAGCAAAATCGCCGGATATGGAATGCTGGCAACGATCCCGAGCATATGCGCGATACTGACTTGGCTTTTCGTTCCGGGCAGCCTCTTGGATGTGGACGCCACCGTTTTCCTCGCAGGCGCGAGCATTGCCGTTGTCGTGTTGTTCGCGATAGGAGCGATTGTGGCGAAACTGGTCTTCGACTATCTGCGCTCCGATGACGAAGAGAAGATTTGGACTGCGGCCAGAAAGGCTATAGCCGCCAATCATCGCGCAGGCCTTCCCAGGCCGCGCGTTCCCGGATCTTTCTAGTCACTCCACGGCGTTCTCAATCGTGCATCAGTTCACGGTCGTAGCGGTCGGGGAGAAAGGCGAGGCCGATCACGAAAGTGAGGGCCGCAATACCCACCGGATACCAGAGCCCGTAGTAAATGTTGCCCGATCCGGCGGCCATGGCGGTCGCGATAAGCGGCAGCATGCCGCCAAACCAGCCATTACCGAGGTGATAAGGCAACGACATCGAGGTGTAGCGGATGCGCGTGGGAAAGAGCTCGACGAGAAACGCCGCCATCGGACCATAGACCATGCACACGAAAATCATCAAGATGGTGAGTATGAATATGGCGAGCGGCAAATTCATTTTCGCCGGATTTGCCTTGAGCGGGTAGCCACTTGCCTGCAAGGCTAGCAATGCGGCATCGCCTCTTGCCGCCGTGTTCCAGTTCGCAATCGGCACCGGGGCAAGCTCTCCCACCTGGATAGAGCCCGGCCGATCCGGTCGATCGACGATATCGAAGGAAAGCCCGAGTTTGGCGAGGAAGTCCTTCGCGCGGTCGCAGTCCGAAAAGGTCGACCACGGACCGACCAGGATGTGGAATTCGCAGGTGCCGGTGTCGGCGGCCAGCGTAATCGGCGTCGTTCGCTGAAACGCGGCGAGCTCAGGATTGACCGCCCGCGTCAGGCCCGCAAAGATAGGAAAATAGCTGAGCGCAGCAAGCAAACAGCCAGCCAGAATGATCGGCTTCCTGCCGATTTTATCGGACAACCAGCCAAAGAATACGAACAGCGGCGTGCTGATCAAAAGCGCGATCATGATGAGTTGATAGGCGATATCGTAGTCGACCTTGAGCGTGATTTGCAGAAAGAAGAGGGCGTAAAATTGCCCCGTGTACCACACGACGCCCTGCCCCGCGGCGGCGCCCAAAAGCGCGAAAAGCGCATACCGGGCATTGGGAAAGCGGAAGAAACTCTCGACAATGGGGGCGTTGGAGAGCCGGCCCGACGCCTGAATATCTTTGTATAACGGGGATTCTTTGAGCTGCGAGCGAATATACGCCGAAAACACCAGAAGAATGATCGATACCAGGAACGGAAGACGCCAGCCCCACTCCTTGAATTGTTCCGCCGGAATAAATTTCCGGCAGAGCAAGACTACCAGCAAAGATAAGAAAAAGCCGATGGTCGCGGTGGTCTGCACCCAGCCTGTCGAGAGACCGCGAATTCGCGCTGGGGTATATTCAGCGACATAGGTTGCCGCACCGCCATACTCGCCTCCCAGCGCGAAGCCTTGCGCCAGCCGCAACAGCACCAGCATAAACGGCGCAAGCCAGCCGATTTGCTCGAAGGTCGGCAGCAGCCCAATGGCGAAGGTGGAGGTGCCCATCAGCACCATGGTGGTCAGCAACGCATATTTGCGCCCCCTCCGGTCTCCGATGCGGCCAAAAACGATCGCGCCGAATGGACGGATCAGAAAGCCTGCCGCGTAAGTGGCCAGCGCCGACAGAAGCGCCGCCGTGTCGTTTCCTGGCGGGAAGAACAGCGAGGCGAAGAATGGAGCCAGTGTCGCGTAAAGATAGAAATCGTACCACTCAAACACGGTGCCAAGCGAGCAGGCAAAGACGACTTTGCGATGCTCCGTCGGACCAACAAGGAAAACAGCCGGCCGGGGCCCTCGCTCGGCACCGATATAGCGCATTGTGCTTCCCCCCTTTACTGGTCGCGAGCGGGCCGCAGCCGAATGCCCTCGGCCTTATCTTAGCCGTTCGCCCTGCGCGTCTTGTCTACGGTGTCCTGTTATCGCTTGGCGGGAGTTCCCCATCCCACATCAGATGACTTCGCACAGTGTTGATATTAGCAGCGTTGTTCGCCGAGCGATATCGCACGCATGCGCCTCACGCAATGCACAAGCCGTAAACCGCTTACTTGCAAAACATGTGTGCTCAAGCGATTATCATGGCGATGGGAAAGATCGCGACGCTTGCCAATCCGTCCTTCTTCATGGGGCTCACCGACCGGGTGCTGCCTTGGCTGGCCGCTGTAACCATCGCGCTGTTCGCCGTGGGCTTGTATGTCGGCCTGTTCGTTGCACCTCCCGACTATCAGCAGGGCGAAAGCGTGCGGATCATGTTCGTTCATGTCCCGTCCGCCTGGCTTGCGATGTTCTGCTACACGCTGATCGCGATCTCTTCCATTGGCTCGCTCATCTGGCGGCATCCGCTGGCCGACGTCGCGGCCAAGACCGCGGCGCCGCTCGGCGCGGCATTCACCCTGCTGGCACTCGTCACGGGCTCGCTCTGGGGCAAGCCGATGTGGGGCACCTATTGGGTTTGGGATGCGCGGCTCACCTCGGTGCTTATTCTGTTTTTCCTTTATCTTGGTCTTATCGCACTGTGGGACGCGATCGAGGAACCATTGCGCGCCGGTAGGGCCGCCGCGATCCTGGCCCTTGTCGGTTTCGTCAACATTCCCATTATCAAGTTCTCCGTGGATTGGTGGAACACCCTGCATCAGCCGGCGAGCGTCGCCCGGCTTGATGGACCGGCTATTCATCATACCCTTCTCATTCCGCTGCTGATCATGGCCCTGGCCTTCACCTGCCTCTTTGTTTGGTTGCACATGAAGGCGATGCGGGCGGAGATTTTGCGGCGGCGGGTGGAAACTATGACCATTCGAAGCGTTAGTCATATGGCCGAACTGAAAGCCGCGGAATAGGAGTGTAGCTATGGATCTGGGACCTCACGCCGTTTTCATCTGGACGGCCTATGGCGCGACGGCGCTGATCGTATTGGCCCTTGTTGCCCGCGCCATTCTTGACGAGCGCCGTCAAAAACAGGCGCTGGTGAAATTGGAAGCGCAAGGGATCCGCCGCCGTTCCGCAGCTAAGCCTGCCGACCATTTGCGTTGACCAAGGCAGAGATCAAGGAACAGCGAAAATTTAGCGCGGCGTTCGCGGTACCGCTTCTCGTTGTGGGGGTTCTCGGGGTGCTATTCGCCATGGGTCTACGCTCCGGCGATCCGTCGCGGCTTCCCTCGGCGCTGCTCGGCAAGCCCGCACCAACATTTACCCTTCCTCCCGTCGCGGAAGTGACCGCGAACGGCAGGCCCGTTCCAGGCTTTTCCACCGTGGACCTGGCGACGGGCGAGCCGACGGTCGTTACGGTGTGGGCTTCGTGGTGTCCACCCTGCGTTCAAGAACAGCCCACGCTCGTGGAGTTCAAGGCGAAGCACAAGGTGCGGCTGTTCGGCATCAACTATAAGGACGACCCCGCCAAGGCCAAACAGTTCCTTGTCCGGCTCGGCAATCCGTTCGACGCAATCGGCGCGGATCGCAGCGGGCGCGTCGGCATAGACTGGGGCGTTTACGGAGTGCCCGAGACCTATGTGGTCGATGGCAAAGGGCAGATTGTCTACAAGCTGGTCGGTCCCGTGACCAGCGATGCGCTGACGCGCAATATCCTGCCCGCAATTGCTAAAGCGAGGGCTGTGGTGAACAGCGCTCTGAGCCGCTGACTTAGAGGCGGTCGAGATTGTCGGTTGGGTCCCACTCGCGATCCGGGCGAGGCGGAAAAGCGCGGCCTTTGGGTAGAAAAAGCAGAACGATCAAAAGGGGCGGAAACAAAAACGCCAGTGTCGTCCAAACTCCCTGACTACGCTTTTTTCGCGGCGCTATGACTCCTGCCGCAATCCCGGCAATTAGGGCTAACGCCAGATACACCGTGATTGTTAGACCTGCGGACATAGCTGGCCTCCTTCCCTCTTGTCGTCCTAACATGTAAGAAGGGGCGCGCGCCAAAAAAGTGCTACAGCAACTCAGGGCGCAACGCCGAAAAAATAATTGTAAGCACAACGGCCGTCTCCATATGAGCGCGTATGTTTAAAGGCACTCTCCCGTTTCGCAAGATGAATGGCTTCGGCAATGATTTCGCTGTTTTCGACGCGCGCGCTTCAGCGATAAAGCTTAGCCCGGAGTCGACCCGCCGTTTGGCGGACCGCAAGGGCGCCGTCGGCTGCGATCAGGTCATAATCATCGAGCCATCGGCGCGCGGAGATGCCTTTATGCGGGTTCTCAATGCGGATGGGTCGGAGGTCGCGGCCTGCGGGAATGCAACGCGCTGCGTCGCTGGGCTGCTAGCGAGGGAACTCGGCCGGCCCGACGTCGTGGTGGAAACCGCCGCCGGAGTTTTGCCGTCGAGAAATAACCCCGACGGTACGGTAACGGTGGATATGGGCGAGCCCCGCTTCGATTGGAGTAAAATCCCGCTCGCCCGGCCATTTGCCGACACACGCCGGATCGACTTCGCGGTCGCTACCCTCGGCGGCGTGCTTGAGGGCCCAAGCGTCGTCAATGTCGGAAATCCGCATTGCATTTTTTGGGTCGATCGTGTTGAGGATTACGATCTTGCCGAGATCGGGCCTCGGGTAGAAAACGATCCTCTCTTCCCTGAGCGCGTGAATGTTTCGCTGGCGGAAGTGTTGTCACATACCGCTGTTAGATTGAGGGTTTGGGAGCGCGGCTCGGGGCTGACGCACGCCTGCGGCACTGCGGCCTGCGCGGTCGGCGCTGCAGCTGCGCGGCGCGGCCTCACGGGCCGCTCGGTCGCGGTCACCCTGCCGGGCGGCACACTGGCGATCGAGTGGCGAGAGGCGGACGGTCGCATTTTGATGACCGGCCCCTGGACTTTGGACTATGAAGGCGTGTTTGAGCTGGGCGAGCCGGCGCCCGCAATTTAAGCCAGAAGCAAAAACGAAATGACCAAGCCGCGCATCATCACCTTCGGCTGCCGCCTCAATATATATGAGAGCGAGGCGATGGCTGAGCATGCCCGCGCGGCAGAGCTTTCGGACACTATCGTGTTCAACACTTGCGCCGTGACCGCCGAGGCTGAGCGCCAGGCGCGGCAGGCGATCCG
>Ga0136634_10000925_pt1 | contig 11678 bp, 12 predicted proteins | sample AntDrymUQ8332106_2_FD_104654 | JGI IMG/M metagenome (GOLD analysis project Ga0136634, IMG submission 104654) | Polar desert sand microbial communities from Dry Valleys, Antarctica - metaG UQ833 (21.06) | ecosystem: Environmental > Terrestrial > Soil > Desert | place: Antarctica: Dry Valley... | reverse complement strand
TGACGCCGCCGAGGAAAGCGATGTCGGTGCCGACCCTGATCGGCGCGTACAGATCGGCGATCGCGGCCGAGCGCGTAAAGCGCGGGTCGACAACGATCAGCCTCGCTTTGCGATGCTCGAGTGCTTCGGTCACCCACTTGAAACCGCATGGGTGTGCTTCGGCGGCGTTGCCGCCCATGATGATTGCGAGGTCAGTATTCTTGATGTCCACCCAGTGGTTGGTCATCGCACCTCTGCCAAATGTCGGGCCCAGACTGGACACCGTTGGCGCGTGTCAAACCCTCGCTTGAGTATCCAGCGCGACCATCCCCAGCGCGCGAGCCATCTTCACTGACAGGTAACCCGGCTCGTTCGAGATTGCACTCGAAATAAGCAGACCGGTGGTGTTCCAACGATTGACGGTAACGCCCTTTTCGTTGGTCTCGACAAAATTGGCGTCGCGATCGGACTTCATGTGTTTGGCAACGCGATTCAGCGCGTCGTCCCACGAAATCCGCTTCCACTCGTTGGTTCCGGGCTCGCGCACTTGCGGATACTGCAGCCGCTGGGGCGAATGAACCATATCGAGCAGCGCGGCACCCTTTGGACAAAGAGTGCCGCGATTCACGGGGTGATCCGGATCTCCCTCAACGTGAATGATGCTCGCCTTGGTGTTCTTCTCCTTTTGCCCGCGCGTGTACATGATGACCCCGCAGCTGACCGAGCAATACGGACACGTACCGCGCGTTTCCGTTGTCTGTGAAAGTTTGAAGGTACGAACTTCAGCGAGTGCAAGCTGCGGCGAAAAACCGAGCCCCACAATTGAAGACGAACCCAGACCGGTCGCGCAAATTCGAAAAAAATTGCGCCGACTCATCGGTGCATTCATCGAGTCTCCCTGCATGATGCTGTTGCACTGCGCTCTTGCCACCGCTTGTGCCCGCAAGTCTCTGTTGGACTTGTTCGCACAGGCGGCTGCGAACGGCGCGCCGTGTGCTCGCCGCTGCGCGCACTATATGCCTGCACAGATACAGCTTCAACCGACTCCAATATTGCGATGCAATAATTGACGGAATATCACGCACCTCCCGTTGCGGCAAAATTAAGTTACATGAGCTCCATTCGCTTCTTCTTTGCATTGACAGTGCTTGCACTGCTTGCAGCTTGCGGTACGACCAACCCGGGGTATTCACCGGGTAGCAGCGGCACATCCACTGCGCCGTTAGCGACACCCAGCCTCGGTTTTTTCTCGAAGATCAAAGCTCCCGCGAATCATGAGCCGGCGGTGCGACTCGCGTCGCGGGGCGTTCAAATTTTTCGATGCGAGAAACGAGACACGGGATTGGTCTGGGTTTTTCGCCAGCCACAGGCTGAGCTACTTGACGCGAATGGCAAAGTGGTCGGAAGACATGGTGCGAACTTCTCGTTCGAGCACGACGATGGCAGCAGGCTCGTATCGAGCGTTGCCGCTTACGACGAGGCGCCCAAACCCACCGACCTGCGCTGGCTTCTGCTGACGACGCGCAGTTTCGGTAAAGGCGCACTCGAAAACGTCAGCCATGTGCAACGCGTCGACACGTTCGGCGGAATGCCGCCGGCGCGTTGCGAAACCCCGCAGCTGAACCAGCTCCTGCGAGTAGATTTCACTTCCAACTTCGTGTTCTATCGACCTCGGCCGGACTGATTTACCTTGGTGCGCGCCAACGCGGTAAAATCGTTCGTTTGCGTGTAGGTTGCCGGAGGAATAAAAACATGACCTCGACTGCGTCGACGGTAGGCGCTTATTTGCGCGATCTGCCGCCGGATCGTCGCGTGGCGATGGCGCGGCTATGCAGCATGATTCGGCGTTCCGCCCGAGGCGTGCGCGAGAGCATGCGCTACGGTTTGGCGTTCTACGAGCTCGACGGCCCGCTTTTCGCCCTTGAATCTGGGCGTCGGCACATGTCGCTGTACGTGGCCGAAAAAGATGTCGTGTTGAAGCACAAGGACGCGCTGACCGGTGTCAACGCGGCCAAGAGTTTCATCAAATTTTCCGACTTGAATCGCTTGCCGCTCGACGTGGTCGAAAAGATCGTGCGCGATTCGGTTGCTGCGCGTCGGCAGCGCGTGTCGCAAGGCGCAGTGCCGACTCAGGCCGAACTTCTGAAATTGTGGGACATCAACGAAGAAGACGCCGCCCCCCCGGCCAAGACAGTCAAGCTCGCGATTGGCAAGCCGGCAATCGCAATGACCGAAGCGATTAACGCGATGGCGCATTCGATGCGCGACGCGATGGTCGCCGCCATTGATATGGCCACTGGGATCGCGTCAAGCAATGGACAGGATTCAGCCAAGAAAACCAAAGTTGCAAAGAAAGCCGGGGCGAAAAAATCTGCTGCGAAAACAGTGGTGAAAAAGAAATCGGCTGCACGACCTGCTGTAAAGAAATCCCGGAAGAAACCTGCGACCGCATCGCGCGGACGATGACCGAGCGCTACTGCATTTAGCTGTTCGCTAAGGCAAGCGCCTATTGAACAGCTCTGGCATCGTCGATGACTTTGCCATCGTTGGGTAAAGAACCCGGTGCGAGTAGTTCGACTTCGCCGCCGAGCTTCGTAATCGAACGCAATGTCTCGGCGATCGCCCGCTGCAGTGACGGATCGTGCGATTCTGATTCGGCACGCAACGTCATCGCGTCGGTGTCGGCGGCCCGCGTCACCACCAGCCGTACACGTTTGAGTTCCTGGTGCCGTCGGGCCACTTCGGCCATCTGCTCCGGTCGCACAAACATCCCCTTCACTTTAGTGGTCTGGTCGGCACGACCCATCCAGCCCCTTATGCGGGTGTTGGTGCGACCACAGGGTGACACGCCCGCCTGTATCGCCGACAAATCCCCCAGCGCGAGCCGAATCCACGGCCGGTCGGAATCAAACGACGTCACAACGACCTCGCCAACTTCGCCATCGGCCACCGGAATGCCTGTACCCGGACGCACGATCTCAATCAGCACATCCTCGTTGACAATCAGTCCATCGCGTGCGCTGCTTTCGTAAGCAATCACGCCGACGTCGGCGATCGCGTAGGCCTGATAAGCATCAACACCGCGTTCCTTGATTTTCGCCTGTAACGAAGGCGGAAACGCGGCGCCCGACACGACCGCTTTTCTAATTGACGACACATCACGAGTAGCGGCCGCGCCAGCATCAAGCAGGATCTTCAGGAAGTCAGGGGTTCCGGTGTAGGCCACCGGTTTCAAGTGCTCGATGATGTCGAGTTGCTGTTCGGTGTTTCCGGGACCGGCGGGAATCACCCTGCACCCGAGACAGCGAGCACCACCATCCATGATGAAGCCACCGGGCACCAGGTGATACGAAAACGTATTCAAAACAATGTCGCCCATCGCAAAGCCTGCGGCGTGCAGTGACCGGGATGCGCGCCACGCATCGTCGTGCTTGCCCTCTGGCTCGTAGATCGGACCGGGTGAAACAAACAGCCGTCCGAAACGTTCCAGATCGTCCGAGATAAAGCTGCCGAATGGCGGGTGCCCCTTCTGCAATACAGGCAACTCGGATTTGCGCAACACCGGCAAGCGCGCAAGCGCACTGCGGCTGTTGATCTGCGTCGAGTCGATATCGCCCAGGTGGCGTTGCCATCCTTGCGACTTCAAAGCCTTAGCAACGAGCCCGGGCAAGTGTCCCATCAAATCCAGCTCGCGCCGCTGCGGATCGCGGGCCTCTCTATTGTCGAGATGCTCGGTCATCGAGTGCGCTACTTTGCCGCGTCGTCAACTTGCTGCCGGCGCCGCTCTGCATCTTCGCGCGCGGTGTCGAGCTTCTTGTTGACGGGATCGATCGTCGTCTGGCGCGTCGGCAAAGGCGTCTTTGCAGGCTCGGCTTCATTGCGCCCGCCGCACGCCACAACGAAAGCGACAACAACAAGCGTGGTTGGTATTCGGCGGTTCACAGCTGTTTAAGCGAGCCAGCGCTTGCGACGTTTATAGAACTTGGCATCCCGGAAGCTTCTGCGTCCCGATGTCGAAATTCCCAGATAGAACTCTTTGACATCTTCATTTTCGCGCAACGCGCTCGCCTCGCCATCCATCACGACGCGACCATTTTCGAGGATGTAACCATATTTCGCATACTTCAGCGCGATGTTGGTGATCTGCTAGGCCAGTAAAAAAGATACGCCCTCCTTGTCGTTCAGGTTCTGAACGATGCCAAAAATCTCCTCGACCACTTGCGGTGCCAATCCCATCGATGGCTCGTCAAGCAGAATCATCGACGGCCGAGCCATTAGCGCGCGACCGATAGCTGTCATCTGCTGCTCGCCCCCGGAGGTGTACCCGGCCTGACTGGTGCGCCGATCTTTCAGGCGCGGGAAATACGCGTACACCTTGTCGAGATCGCTCGCAATATCTGCACGCGACTTGCCACGACCGGAGCTTCCGCGCGAATAGGCGCCGGACAAAAGGTTCTCCTCGATGGTCAGATGCGCAAAACAACGGCGCCCTTCCATCACTTGCACCACACCGCGCTTGACGAGGTCGTACGCGGTCAGGCCGTGAATCACTTCTCCTCGATACTCGATGGAACCCTTGGTTACATCGCCCCGCTCGGATTTCAACAGATTGGAGACCGCACGCAGGGTGGTCGTCTTGCCGGCACCATTGGCACCGAGCAGCGCAACGATGCCGCGCTCGGGAACGCTGAGCGATACGCCTTTCAGCACGAGGATCACGTGGTTGTAGATGACCTCGATGCCATTTACAGAGAGCAGCATGTCGGAAGTGCGGGCGTGCTCTCGCACGCCCGCATATGGATGGAGCAAATTACTTCTTGATCGCTGCCGATGCTTTTGCCGGGGCAGCCGCCTCTTTCATTTCGGCTTCGCAGCTGCGCCGTGTCAGCTTCTTCTCGGCTGCGTAGCGCGCCGACGAATCGCGAATCATCGGCCGGATGATCTGCATGTCGGCTTGGTACCAGTCCGAAGTAAAGTTCCACTTGGCGCCGTCCCACTGTTGAATGCGGGCAACATTCGCACCTTCATGGTCGCGGCAATTGGTCGCCAGCGGGCGCATCACGCCGGTCAGCCCCAACGCATCGATGCGCTTGACGTCGATGTTCAGGTTTTCCAAACCGTAACGCGCTTCCTCGCCCGTTATGGGCCGATTGCCGAAGCGCAGCTGCGCCTGGCGTATGCCCTCGACTCCGAGCAGCGAGCTGATCATGCCGCGCGTGTACAGAACCGTGCCGACTTCTTCCTGCGGGCCGGTGCCCTGGCCCTTGGCGTGCACCATTTTCAGAATGTCTTCGTGCATCTTGGCGCGTCCGGCGCCATGCTGCATCGCGAGCCCGTTGTAGCCCTTGGCATCGGCACCGACCGGCGTGACATCAGGTTCGGCCGCAGCCCACCACACGCCGTACATGCGGTCCCGTGGAAAGCCCGTAGCAACGGCCTCACGTATCGCAGTCGAGTTCATCACGCCCCAGCCCCAGAGGAACACGTAGTCGGGGCGGTTCTGGCGAATCTGCAGCCACGCGGCTTTTTGTTCGACGCCGGGATGCGTGACCGGAATCGTCGTCAACTCGAAACCATGCAGCTTCGAGCGCTCGGTCAGTAGCGCGATGGGCTCCTTGCCATACGGCGAGTCGTGATAAACGAGCGCGATCTTCTTGCCCTTCAGCTTGTCCAGCCCGCCGCTTAATTTGCCGACGTGCTGCACCAGGATGTCGGCTGCGCTCCAGTACGTTCCCATCAGCGGGAAGTTGTAGGGGAACACTTCGCCTTCGACCGAGTCCGCGCGGCCATACCCCGCAGTGATCAGTGCAATCTTGTCGACCGGCGCCTTATCCGTCAGGGCGAAAGTGACCCCGGTGGAAAGCGGCTGCACGATCGCTCCGCCCTTGCTCTTCAGGCGCTCGTAGCACTCGACTCCGCGGTCTGTCGCGTAGCCGAACTCGCATTCCTCCCACGTGATCTTCACGCCATTAATGCCGCCCTGCGCATTGACGAGCTTCAGGTAGTCGATAAACCCGTTGGCCCACGGGTTTCCGTTGGGCCCGTACGCGCCCGTGCGGTACACCAGCACCGGGAAGAACTGCTCACCCTTGCCGGCCGCGGCCGGTGCTTTCGTCTGCGCGGCTGCCGGCGCCGACACACCGAGCGTGACGGCCGCAGCGATGCCCGCGAATGCAGCAATCAGCGCCTTCTTTCTTTGTAGTACTGCCATGCTTGTCTCCTTCGGTCCGGTTCGTTTAGATAGAGGCTTTCCCGCTGTGGACCTTATTCAGTGCGGGAACGGCCAAAGCCGCAGTTTCTCCTTGCCGATCGCCCATAACCGCGCCAATCCGTGTGGTTCGGCGATCAAAAAGAAAACGATCAGGCTGCCGAAAATCATCGACTCCAAGTGCGATGCGAGCGCCGTCGAGATCGGGATGCCAAACCAGCCCGGAACCTGATTGAGCAGTATCGGCAGTAAGACGATGAATGCCGCGCCAAAGTATGCACCGAGTAACGATCCCATGCCGCCAATGATGATCATGAACAAAAGGTTCAGCGAAACGTTGATATTGAACGCTAATGGCTCCCACGCGCCTAGGTGGATAAACCCCCAGAGCGCGCCTGCCACGCCCGCGTAAAACGAGCTGACCGCAAAGGCGGACAGCTTCGCCGTCACCGGCCGGATGCCGATGACCTCGGCGGCCACGTCCATGTCGCGCGTTGCCATCCAGGCGCGGCCCGCGTGCCCTCTCACCAGATTCTTGGCGGCGAGCGTCAGCACGATTGCAATCGACAACACAAACAAATACTTGTCGATCGGTGATTCGATGGTCCAGCCGAACATCTGGATCGGCGCCGGCGACACGGAGCCCGACGACGAATAATCGGTAAACCACTTGACCCGCGCGAACAACCAGTCGATGAAGAACTGCGCCGCCAGTGTGGACACCGCCAGGTACAAGCCCTTGATGCGCAGGCTCGGAATTCCGAACAGCGCACCGACCAGCGCGGCAATGCAGCCCGCGAGCACCAGGATTACGATGAAATTCAGCTGCGGCACACGGATCACAAGGTTGTAGGCGGCGTACGCGCCCACCGCCATGAAGCCCGCCGTACCGAGCGAGATCTGCCCGCAATAGCCGACCAGGATGTTGAGCCCGATCGCCGCAATCGCGAGGATGACGAACGGAATGATCAGCGCACGAAACATGTAGTCGCTGGCGAGCGCCGGCACCGCGACATATGCGAGCACGATCAGGCCGATCACGAACCAGCGGTCCTGCGCAATCGGCAACAGCTGCTGATCGGCGGCGTAGCTTGATTTGAATTGGCCGTTTTCTCTGTAGAGCATGGCTTAGACGCGGTCGATGTGCTTCTCGCCGAACAAACCTTCCGGCCGCACCAACAGGAACAGCAACGCCAGCATGTAGGCGAACCAGTTTTCGATGCCGCCGCCCGCCAGATCGAATTGCCGCACCAGAATCGGGCCGAGAAATACTTCGGCGAATTTTTCGCCGACGCCGATGATCAGTCCTCCCAGAATCGCACCGGGTACCGAAGTGAACCCACCAAGGATGACGACCGGCAGCGCCTTCAACGCGATCAGCGAGAGCGAAAACTGCACGCCAAGCTTCGAACCCCAGATGATGCCCGCCACCAGCGCCACGATCCCCGCCACCGTCCAAACGATCACCCAGATACGGTTCAGCGGAATGCCGATCGACTGCGCCGCCTGATGGTCATCGGCCACGGCGCGCAGGGCGCGGCCGGTCGCAGTCTTCTGAAAAAACATCGCGAGCGCGAGAACCAAGAGCGCGGCGACCGCGGCGGCCACCAGGTCTTCGCTGTTGATCAGAATTCCGCCTTGAAACAGGTTCTCTCCCACCAGCATCGGCGTCTTCGGCAAGCCGGTGTTGATCTGATAGATGTCGCTGCCCCACACGGTCTGTCCGAATCCGTCGAGAAAGAATGCAACGCCCAAGGTGGCCATCAACAGCACGACCGCGTCTTGATTCACCAGATGCCGCAACACCAATCGCTCGATCAGCCACGCCAGTGCCGCCATGACCAGCACGCCCAGCACGATCGCGACCGGCAGCGGCATCACTTCGCTCATGCGCGCCACCGACAATGCAGCGAACAGCACCATTGCGCCCTGCGCGAAATTGAAAACGCCCGACGCTTTGAAGATAAGCACCAGCCCGAGCGCGACCAGCGAATACAGCACGCCCGACATCAATCCGCCGAGCAGCACTTCGAGGTAGAAGCCCGGCGCGCTGATGCCGGTCGCAAGCGGCAACACCATGCCGATGACCAGCACGGCGATTAGCGCCACCACGGCCCAGTTGCGTCGCAGGTAAGCCGGCATCGTGCTTCAGTGCGCGACGCCTAGATAGGCGTCGATGACCTGCTGGCTGCTGCGAACCGCGTCGGGCTCGCCGTCGCCGATCTTCTTGCCGTAGTCGAGCACGACCACCCGGTCCGAAATGTCCATCACGACGCCCATGTCGTGCTCGATCAACACGATTGTCGTCCCGAATTCTTCATTGACGTCGAGCACGAAGCGCGACATGTCTTGCTTTTCTTCCATATTCATCCCCGCCATCGGCTCGTCGAGCAGCAGCAGCTGCGGCTCCATCGCCAGCGCGCGACCCAGATCGACCCGCTTTTGCAAGCCGTATGGCAGGCGACCCACCTGCATTTTGCGGTACGGCTGTATCTCGAGGAAATCGATGATGTGCTCGACGAACTCGCGGTGCCGCAGCTCTTCGGCGCGCGCCGGCCCGATGTGCAGCGCCTGCAACAGCAGGTTGGTCGTCATGCGCAGATTGCGCCCGGCCATGATGTTGTCGAGCACGCTCATGCCCTTGAACAGCGCCAGGCTTTGAAACGTGCGCGAGATGCCGGCGGCGGCCGCCGCGTGGGTGTCCATGTTTTCGCGCACCTGGCCGCGAAACGTAATACGGCCGTGCTGCGGTGTGTACACGCCGTTGATCACGTTGAGCATCGAGCTCTTGCCGGCACCGTTGGGCCCGATGATCGCGCGGATCTCGTGTTCGTAGACGTTGAACGACACCTGCTGCAGCGCCCGCACTCCGCCGAACGCCAGAGAAACGTCCTCGACGTTCAACAAAACGTCGCCCATCTTCCGGTTTGATGCGCGGCTCACGGCTTACCCTCGTCGCCCTTTTCGGAGGTGTCTTTCATCTGCCATACGGCATCCTCGGAACGTTTGATTTCATGCGTCGGCTTGGCGGCATTGTTGAGCGCTTCGATTGCAAGAAACAAGAATGTGAAGATCAACGCGAAGCCCGCGATCGCCAGCAGGAGTTGACCGTTTGCAAGTGACCACGCGGCCAGCAAAATTCCAATCACGAGACAGCCAACAGCCGCGGTTGCACGTCCGGGCATGACTACGCGGCCTGCTTCAATTCAGGAACCACCGCAGCATCGATAATTTTTAGCGTCGCGCTGATCTGACCGGTTCGACCATCCTCGAACTTGACTGCAGTTTCGATATATTGCTCGGTCAGACCGCTATACATCGCATCAACCAGCTGATCAAACTTTTGCTGAATAAATCCGCGGCGCACCTTGCGCGTGCGTGTCAGCTCATCGTCGTCCGCATCGAGCTCCTTGTGCAGCACGATGAAACGATGAATTTGTGCGTTCGCCAGCTTCGGATCCGCCGCTAGATCCGCATTGACCTTGCCCACTGCTTCACGCACCATCGCCAGCACTTCGGGTTTCGAAGCGAGATCCGTATAACCAGCGTACGGCAGACCATTCCGTTCAGCCCAATTACCGACAGCTTCCAGATCGATGTTGATGAAAGCGGTGACCATGTCGCGCCGGTCACCGAATGCAACTGCTTCCTTGATGGTTGGAAAAAACTTCAGTTTGTTCTCGATGTACTTGGGTGCAAACAGAGTTCCATCGGCGAGCTTTCCAACATCTTTCGCGCGATCAATGATTTTCAGATGGCCCACCTGGTCGAAATACCCCGCGTCGCCGGTGTGAAACCACCCTTCAGCATCCTTGGCATCGTTAGTAGCCTCAGGTGCCTTGTAGTACTCGCGAAAGAGCCCCGGTGAACGAATCAGAATTTCACCCGTGTCGGTCAACTTGATTTCCACCCCTGCCAGCGGAGGACCCACCGTGTCGGCACGCACGCCACCGTTTTGCTGCACGCAGACGAACACCGATGTCTCGGTCGAGCCGTACAGCTGCTTTAAATTGATACCGAGCGAGCGGTAAAACGTAAACAGATCGGGACCGATTGCCTCGCCCGCCGTGTAGGCGACTCTTACTCGGCTCATGCCAAGTGAGTTACGCAACGGCGCATAGACGAGCCAGTCACCAACCGAATAGATCAATCGGTCAGCCATTGACACAGGCTCGCGATCAAGCAGCCTACCGCCAACGTTGCGTGCGACGCCCATGAAATAGTGAAACATGCGCCGCTTGAGTGCAGACGCATCTTCCATGCGGATCATCACCTGCGTCAGCATGGCTTCGAGCACGCGCGGCGGCGCAAAGTAATACGTCGGCCCGATCTCTTTCATGTCTGCATTTACCGTCGCCGCCGACTCCGGGCAGTTCACCGTGAAACCACAGATGAGCCACTGGGTATAGGAAAAGATATTCTGGCCGATCCATGCCATTGGCAGGTAGGCCAGCACCTCTTCGTTAGCGCTGAGCGCTTCCATTTCGGCGCCGGCGCGCCCCGCTGAAATCAGATTGTCGTAGCCGAGCACGACGCCCTTGGCATGGCCGGTGGTACCCGACGTGTAAAACATCGCCGCCACGTCCGATGCACGACCGATGCGGATCTGCTCGTCAACAATCGACGGCTGTTGTTGCAGCAGCGTCTGCCCGCTGGTTCTCAGCGCTTCATAAGCCTGCAGCCCGGGCTGTTGATAATGACGCAGCCCGCGTGCATCGTCGTAAAAGATTTGTTTCAGATGCGGTACTTTCTCGCGGATCTCGAGCACCTTGTCGACCTGCTCCTGATCCTCGACCACTGCGAATTGAATCTCCGCGTTTTCGAACACGAACACCATTTCTGCAGCGGCTGCGTCCTGATACATCGGCACCGGAATTCCGCCCAGGCACTGGACCGCGATCATCGTGAAGTACAGACGCGGCCGGTTCTCGCCGATGATGGCCAAGTGCTCGCCGCGCTTGAGGCCCGCCTGCATTAGCCCAGCAGCAACCTGGCTGACTTCAACGTGCATCTGCTGCCACGTCCAACTTTGCCAGATGCCTAGATCCTTCTCGCGGATCGCCGTTGCATTGGGGCGCGCCAATGCGTGGTGCACAAGCAGGCGCGGAAAGGTATCGGCGTTAGACACCTGATTCAAAACTGTCTCCTTGCTCGATTTGAAATCGGGTCGCTATGGCGGGCACAACAGGAAAACGCCCGGCGACGCGAGCTTAATGCAGTCCGTCGCGGCGCCGCTCGATAACCCCGATCCGCATTTGCGCAGCAATACCGCAGCGTGGACCTGACAATCGAGCAGCAGGAACGCATGCTGATTTCGACATGCTGATCTCGCTGCTCGAGCGTGCGTACCTAACCGCTCACTGTGAGAACATGACGCCCGCTCAGCGGCGGTGCTGGAATTCGTGGAAGACTTCATGCGCGAGTGGCTGCAGCGCGATGCGTTTCTATCAGCGTCTCGCGCATGAAGTGCCGGCATCGAGCTGCCGCGCTA
>Ga0136634_10000924_pt1 | contig 11680 bp, 11 predicted proteins | sample AntDrymUQ8332106_2_FD_104654 | JGI IMG/M metagenome (GOLD analysis project Ga0136634, IMG submission 104654) | Polar desert sand microbial communities from Dry Valleys, Antarctica - metaG UQ833 (21.06) | ecosystem: Environmental > Terrestrial > Soil > Desert | place: Antarctica: Dry Valley... | reverse complement strand
GCCTCGACGAGGGGCAGGCCGTGCCTGGTGTACGGCCCGACGGTGGTGACGACGACGGGAGTCGCGCCGGCGAGTGCCTGCAGGGATTTCGGGTCGGCCGCGTCGGCCTCGAGCAGCGGCCAGTCGACGGCCGTCTCGCCGAGCGACGCACGGACATCGGCCAAGCGCTGCGTCGACCGACCGGCCAGCCCGACCCGCAGGTGTGGCGGCGCCTGCGCCGCGAGGTAGGCGGCCGTGAGCCGGCCGACGAACCCCGAGGCACCGAAGACCACGATGTCGAGCGACTCCACCATCAGCCCACCCTGTACTGGCCGAGGAAGGGCGCGTAGGCCGCCGCCGCGGCCGCGGGCAGCGGCGGCGAGAACAGCGGTCGCAGTGTCGCCGACTCGGGGTCCAGGTCGTCGGGATTCCTCAGCTGCGCGACGTGGGTTGTCCCGTCCAGCTGCAGGTCGACGCAGATGTCGTACGGCGCCGGACCGAAGCGCTCGGTCGCCTCGACGAGGTCCGCGGTCTGCGGCTCCAGCGCACCCCCCTCTCCCAGCTGCACCGATCCGACGTTGAGACACTCCTGCGCCGCCGGCGCGAGGTCCAACGACGTCCGTCGCCCGTCGGCCGCGGTGACCTGCACCGACGCGGTCGGTTGGGTCTCGGGGTTGGCGAGAAGGTCCAGCCCGAGCGTCGCGGGGCCTTGCAGCATCGGGACGCCGTCGATGTCGTAAACGACTGCGAGGTCGGCGCTCGGCGGCGGCATCACCCCGTCCGCGGTGGTTCGCGCCGCGAAGGTGACGTGCACATCACCCTCGGGTCCGCGGCCGCTGACATAGACCTCGTACGCACCCGCCGGTCCGACGCCAGGCAGCGTCCACCGGTTGAGCCCGGCCGCTGCCAGCTCGAACTGGATCGAGACCCCGCAGTGACCCCCTGGGTCGCGGAACACCGCGGTGAAATCCCACCCGGGGACTGGGAAGTCGACGGTGATGTCATCGGTCACCGTGCCAAGGTCCGGCGGCTCCTCTGGGGGCATCCCGTCCGCGCAGTAGCCGCTCGACGGCCCGCTCCAACATGTGGTCCACGGCTCGAGCGTCAGGGTCGTGTCGCCATGGGTGACGGTGACTGCAGGAGCCTTGTGCAAACGCGCGGCGCCCACGCTGGGGCCGGTGCTGCGCTCTGTTGCCGCATTCGCATCGGACGGCTCGACCGCGCGAGGTTCGGGGTTGAACGACTCGGCGCCGCAGCCCGCCAGGACAAGCGTGCCGACGATCAGCGCGACGGAGAACCGGACGCGCCCCGACGGCAGCACCCTTGTCCGGTGCTGTGGCGCAATGTGCCTGCGCATGGCGCCTCCCGTGCTCGGATGACGCTGGGACGGCCTTCGTCGTTGGTCGGTTCCGCGCAATCCGTCCCGATCACGTCACGCTGCCGCGCGCGGTCGACAGCTCGAGGTGTGCGCCGCTCGACACGATCGAGCGCAACCGGTCCATCGCGTCCCAGACCTGGGCGTACGAGGTGGTGGCCGGAGCAATGCCGAGGCGGAGCCGGTCGGGGCCGCGGAAGTCGGGGATGACGCTCGCCGCGATGAGGGCTTGGCTGATCCGGTACGCGTCCGGATGCGCGAGCGAGACATGGCCGCCGCGCAGCGCCGGGTCCCGCGGCGACGACAGCTCGAATCCAAGCTCGGCCAGCCAGGCGTCGTGCAGGCCGATCAGCAGCTCGGTCAGCCCCACCGACTTCCGTCGCAGCTCGACGATCCCGGCCAGGGCGAGCAGTTCGACGCCTTCGGCGACGGCGGCCACCCCCAGCACCGGAGGCGTGCCGGTGGCGTGGCGGCCAACGCCGGGCACCGGGTCGTACCCCGCGCCCATGCCGAACTGATCGCTCTGCCCGAACCAGCCCCAGATCGGCTGGCGCAACCTGTCCTGCAGGTCGTGGCGCACGTACACGAAGGCGGGCGCTCCCGGACCGGCGTTGACGTACTTGTACGTGCAGCCGACGGCCAGCGCGGCGCCGGTCGCATCGAGCTCGACCGGCACGGCGCCGACGGCATGCGACAGATCCCAGACGACGTGCGTCCCCGTGCCTGCAGCTGCGCGCTCGATACCGGCCATGTCGGCGAGCGCGGCGGACCGGTAGTCGACGAGGGAGAGCGACAGGAGCGCCAGCCGGTCGTCGAGGACGGTTTCTAGTAACGCTGCAGTGATCGGCCGCAGCGGCTCGAGGTCGAGCAGCCGGAGCTCCAACCCGCGGGCGGTCGCAAGACCCTCGAGGACGTAGCGATCTGTCGGGAAGTTGCCCCGATCGGTCGCGATCACGCGACGCTCGGGCTCCCGGGCGAGCACGTCGTCGAGAGCGGCCGACGCCAGCTTGTACAGATTGGTCGTGGTGTTGTCGCAGACCAGCACCTGCCCCGGCGCCGCACCGAGCAGGCTCGAGCCGAGCAGGTCACCCACGCGGTACGGCTCGTTGACCCAGTTGTGCCACGAGCGGACCAGGCCGGCGCCCCACTCCTGCTCGACCACCTCGGCGAGGCGTGCGCGCGTCCGCTTCGGCAGGCGACCCAGCGAGTTGCCGTCGAGGTAGATCAGCTCAGGATCAGAAACGACGAACTCGTCGAGCAGCCAGGCGAGGGGGTCGCTCGCGTCCCGGGTCAACGCCCACGCACGGTCCGTGACATCGCGCACGAGGCGTCACGCTACCTGCCGGTAGCGATCGCGAGGTCATGGAGAACTCGCACCGCATGCAAACCGTCGCCGCTATAGTCGGCGCACCTGAGGCGGGGAGACGGGTGGCGTATGGAACCGACGACGGTGGAACTAGACACGATGCAACCCATCACCGGACACACCACTGGGCACACGACCGGACACACGACTGGGCACATCACTGGGCACAGCAGCGCCGGGCAACCTGAGGTGCCGGATGCGCGAGTCGCCACGATCGACGAGCAGACACCACCCGACGATCCCGGCAGCCTCGAGCATGTCGTGCGCGACTTCATCGTGAAGACCTTCGTCTTCGACGACGAGGTGGCCGGCGGGCTCACCGACTCGAGCGATCTCGTCGAGCTGGGCCTGCTGGACTCGATGAATGTGCTCCAGCTGGTCGACTTCATCGAGGTGGAGTTCGACTTCCTCCTGGATCCGGAAGACCTTTTCCTGCTGACCTCGATCGAGGGAATCGTGAAGATCATCCGGGACCGTACGGCTTCATGAGTTCGGCCACGCCCGCACCGGTGGGCCTGCTGGCGACGGCGTGCGCATTCCCGTCGACCTCGCGCTCGATCACGGAGGTCCTCTCCGATGAAGATGTCCAGCTGTCACCGGACGCGTTCGGCCGGTTGGGGATCTCCTCGGTAGGCGTCAGCCGCGACGGAGAGACCGGTGCCGACCTCGCCCTGACTGCCGCCGAGACCGCCCTGTCCGCCGCCGGCGTCAAGGGCAAGCAGATCGACCTCATCCTCGACTACACCGTGCTGCCCCAGCTCTTCTTGGTCCCGGTGTGGAACCTGGGCAACAAACTGCAGCACGAGCTGGACGCAACGAATGCATTCACGCTCGGATTCAGCGGTGGTGGCACGAGCAACTTCCATGTCGCACTGCGTTTCGCCACCGACCTTCTCCGGGCGAATGAGCACATGCGTACGGCCTTGTTGTTCGGGGCGGACACGGCGATCCCCGGCAACAGAGTCATCAACCAGGACGAGCCGGTCACGGTCCTCGGCGATGGCGCCAGCGCGATCGTCCTCTCCCGGGACGCCGAATCCGACATCGTGCTCGGCACGGAGATCTCGACGGATGGTGCGTACCACGACGTTTCCTACATCCCCGGCGGTGCGTTGAACCATCTCGACCGTGAGGATCGAACCGAGTTGTACCGGCTGCAGATCGACACGGAGAGACTGACCCGGGCGCCGCTGGCCCAGACGCTCAAGCGACTAGGCGACGCCGCCCTCGACGACGCAGGGCGCCAACGCGGCGATGTCCGCCACTTCATCTTCCCGAACCTGTCCGCTGCGGACCAGGCGATGAGCGCGGCCGTGTGGGGCGTCCCGCCAACTCCGCGCGACGAGGCGAACCGTTCCCGAAATGGCCATGTCCAAGCCACCGACCTCGTGCTCAACCTGGAGAGCCTGACGGCCGATGACGCCTGCGCCCGCGGAGACCTGATCATGGTGAGCTCGCACGGGCTGGGGTTCACCGCCGGAGTCACCTTGCTCCAGCACTGACTCGAGAGGTGTTCCTGCGATGACCCACGAGCCACACAGCACTGGCGGCACCACTATCGGCATCCTGGCCGAGGCGTACTACCTGCCGCCGACGAGCAAGGACATCGACTCGGTCTTCCGCGACGAGGACGTCCCGACGGATCCGCTCGCGGGGGACCTGGACTTCCAACGCGACATCGGGATCGAGTCGATCCGTGTGGCCGGGGGAGAGACCGCGAGCAGCCTGAGCGTGAAGGCGGCGCGCCGTGCGGTGGAGCGCGCCGAGATCGACCCCGGTGAGATAGACCTCATCGTCGGCTTCACCAGCATCGCCGAGGACTTCGTCGCGCCGACGTGGTCGGCCGCCGGCATCGTCCAGCACGAGTTGGGCGCGACGCGTGCGATCGCCACCTCGAACAACACGGGCGGGTGCGCCAGCTTTCACTCAACACTGAAAGCGGTGTGCGCGATGATGTCGGGCAGCGACCGCATCAACACCGCCCTGCTCTTCGCCGGCGACAAGGCACCACCACTCAACCACGCGTACTACCCCGTCACCGTGGTGTGCGACGGTGGCAGCGCGATCATCCTGCGCAAGAACCATGACCGCCGCGTGATCCTGGCGGTCGAGGCGGCGACGGTGGGGAAGCTGCACGATGTGCTGTACGCGCCGGGCTATCCGCACCGCGACGTGACCGACCCGTGCGCGAGCCGGTGGCTGCACATGACCGGCGACTACAAGCGGTTCAACGAAGAGGTGATCCCGGTCAACCTCTTCATGTTCCGCAAGGTCATGCGGGCGGCGATGAAGAGCGCCGGCGTCAAGGCCGAAGAGATCGACCACTACATCTATCCGACCTTCTCGTCATGGGACCAGCGCGCCTTCTGCTCGGGGCTGAAGATCCCGGAGGAGAAGGTGTACACCCAGGGCCTCGCTCCGCATGGCCACCTCCAGGAAACCGACATGGTTCTCAACCACGTCGATGCCGAGGAGGACGGCACCATCAGCGACGGCGATCTCGTCATGCTGACCACCAATGGCGCGGGATTCGCCTGGGGCGCCACCATCGTCCGCCAATAGCGTCTGGCACCGCGCCGTACGCCACTGTGCAAACGCCACTGTGCAAACGCCACTGTTCAAACGCCACTGTTCAAACGCCACTGCTCTGACCGCCAACGGGGGGAAGTCGACATGCATCTTGAGTCGGACACGATGTTCGATGTGGCCGTGCTCGGCAGCGGGGTGAGCGGAGGAGTCCTCAGCATCATCCTCGCCAGCCAGGGCGCGAAAGTCGTGATGATCGAGGGAGGCGTGCACCCTCGCTTCGCGGTCGGCGAGTCGACGATCCCGCACACGTCGATGCTGAGCTCGATGCTCGCGGAGCAATACGGCGTGCCCGAGCTCGAGACGATCGCCTACCCCGAGCGGATCGCGACCGAGATAGCCCCGACGAGCGGCATCAAGCGCGCGTTCGGTTTCGCCTATCACCGAGCAGGTGAGGAGTACGACCCGGCCGAGGGCCTGCTCGTCGGCACCAGCTCGAAAGACGAGACGCATGTCTTCCGCCAGGACCTCGACTCGTGGCTCACGTACAAGGCGGTGCAGCGCGGCGCCGAGCTGCGCCAGAGCACCTCGATCCAGGCCGTCGAGATCGACGAGTCGGGCGTCGAGCTGACGACCAAGGCCGGCGACGTGATCCGCGCCCGGTACGTCGTCGACGGGACCGGCTTCCGGAGCGTCCTCGCGGACCGGTACGACCTGCGGGAGAAGCCGACCCGGTTTGACCACCACTCCCGCTCGATGTTCACTCACATGGTCGACGTCGGCGTGTTCGACGAGGGCAACCCGATGCAGGTCCCGTGGGAGCAGAGCACCATGCACCACGTCTTCGACTGCGGTTGGTTCTGGGTCATCCCGTTCAACAACTGGCCGGGGTCGACCAACCCGCTCATCAGCGTCGGGCTCACGGTCGACCCGCGCAAGCACCCGAAACCCGCGGGTATCAAAGCGGAGGTCGAGTTCCAGCAGTTCCTGGACCAGTTCCCGGCGGTGGCGCGCCAGTTCAGCGACGCCAAGACTGTACGGCCGTGGGTCTCCACGGAGCGGCTGCAGTACTCCTCCAACCAGGGCATCGGCTACCGGTGGTGCCTGATGTCGCACGCCAACGGGGCACTTGACCCGCTGTTCTCCCGCGGGATGGTCAACACGCTGGAGATCACCGCGGCGCTCGTCGGGCCACTGCTGCAGGCACTGAACGACGACGACTTCGGGATGGAGCGCTTCGAGCACATCGAGCCGTTGCACCGGCGGATCCTCGACTACAACGACGCCCTGGTGAGCAACGCATTCGCCTCCTGGCAGGACTTCGACCTGTGGAACGCCTGGCTGCGGGTGTGGGGGCTCGGCACGATCCCGCTGGAGTTCAGGCTGATGAACTCCCTGGCCGACTACACCGCCACCCGTGACCCGAAGTTCCTGTCCGGTGATGTCGCCAAGCCGATGTTCTCCGACTTCGAGGACCCTGACTACGCCGCCTTCTTCGAGCGGGCGGTCTCGCTCATGGCGGGCTTCCGCAGCGGCGAGCGCACCGCGGCCGAGACGTCGAGCCAGCTCTTCGCGCTGACCGGCGAGTACGAGTTCCCCATCACCATGCGCGAGGACGCGATGAAGCGGGCCGGGTGGATGGCCGCGGATGCGACCATGAGCGACCGCAACATGGACTTCGCGCGGAGCGGCTTCCGTTGGGCTCTCACCAACCCGGACACGCACGACCTGTTCGGCAATGCGGAGACGTTCTACCGCTGGCGGGCCCGCCGCTCCGACCCGCACCTCGTCTGACCTCGACCGACCGGCTCGGGGCAAAGGGCGCCCCTGTGCACGACACGCCGCACCACCCACACACCAGCGCCCAGTCCGGCGGCAGATGGCCTGCAGCTTCCGCAGACGTGCGCATTTGATCCAGACGCCGCCTCCGAGGTGGGTTGAGGACTAGGCCCCCATCAAGCGACGGGGTCAAGATGCTGCGCCCGGGCCGAGGCGGGCGTACGCACTCTCGGAGCGACGGCGGTGGTGAACGCGGCCAGTCCAGCAGTAGCAGCGAAGATCGTGAGGAAGGTGCCCGGACCGGCGGCGGCCCCGCCGCCGGCGGCAAGCAATGTGCCGCCGATGCCGACCGCGATCACGCTGACCGTGGCGTCACTGATCTGCAGCGCGGCGGAGTTGGCGCCCTGCTCCTCGACCGGCGACTGCTCGAACACAAGGACCGAGATGCTGGACATCGCCAACCCCATCCCGAGCCCGCCGAACGCCCACGCGACCACGATCGTCCACGCCGGCGTCACCGACGTGACGGTGAGGGCTGCCGCGACCACAGTCAGGCCGACGAGAGCGGCACCGACCTGCACGAGCCGGTGCCGCGGAACGGGCGTCGCGGGACGTCCCTGCAGCCAGGAGCCGAATGTCCAGCCCAGCGCGGCGCCGGTCAGGGACGACCCGGCCTGCGTCGCGCTCATTCCTCGCTGGGTGACCAGCATGAGCGGCACGAACGCCTCGGCGCCGAAGAACGCCCCCGCCAGCAGTCCGCGCATCATGACGGTCGACGGGAGGCCACGGCGGAGCGCGAGCGCCCCGCGGGGCAACAGCAGCCGTACGGTCGGCGCGACGAGCCCGACTCCGACCACGAGAAACGCGATGCTCCACCAGGCCAGGTGCTGACCTGCGTACTGCAGCATCGCGACACCGGCGGCCAGCCCGACGGCGAGCCAGACGCGGCGCGCTCCCCGTGGGCCCGTCGCCAGTCCGACCGAAGGAGGCGCGGTGAGGCCGCCGAGGCGCCCGGCCATGAGCGCGACGGCTGGGATGACGAGCGGAGGGATGCCGAGGAAGACCCAGCGCCAGTGGAGGTTCTCCGCGACGTATCCCGCGATGACGGGTCCGATGATCGAGGGCAGCACCCAACCGCTCGACATCAGCGCCACCATCTGCGGCCGCAGGGTTTCGGGGAAGGCTCTGCCGATCACGACGTACAGCGAGACGACGACGAGGCCCGCGCCGAAGCCCTGGACCGCGCGCCCGAGGATGAACACGAGCATCGACCCGGCGGCACCTGCGACCAGCAGGCCGGCGACGAACACCGCGGTGCCCGCGAGCAGCGGCGTACGCGGTCCCCGACGGTCGTTGTACTCCCCCGCGAGGACGGTCGCGACGAGGCTGGTCAACAGCAACGCCGTGAACGACCACGCGTACAGCCCCAGACCGTCCAGGTCCGCGGCGACGATCGGCAAGGCCGTCGCCACCGCCAGCGCCTCGAACGCGATCAGGAACACGGTCGAGAAGATGCCGAGCACGAGCCCGAGGTAGGCGCGGCTGAACACGCGTTCCGGCGCCGGACCGGTCGTGGCAGGCGCCGGTGGGATCGTCACTGCCTCACTGTAGGCAGGGCGTGCGACGTGGAGTCAGCGCTGACAGCGGGCGGGTCCCATCAGACCTTTGGCCCAGGTCGTCAGTTCTTGTTGCCGTCTGCGGGCTCACCGGGCCGCATCGACTCGTACACCTCTTTGCACGTCGGGCAGACCGGGAACTTCTGCGGGTCGCGGTTGGGCACCCAGACCTTGCCGCAGAGCGCGACCACCGCGTTGCCCAGAACCGCGCTGTCGACGATCTTGTCCTTGCGTACGTAGTGGGCGAAGCGCTCGTGGTCTCCGTCACCATGAGATGTCTGCGGCCGGGTCGCCTCGAGGGTCTGGGTGCCGCCACCGGGTCGGACGGCCGGCTGCACGACGGGCTGGGCTTCAGGCTGCGTTGTCACGGCCTCGAGTGTACGAGTCACCGCCGACCCGGTCCCGCGAGTGGGCTAGTTGAGCGACGGGTCATCCGGGAACGTGGACACCATGGCCAGCTCGCCGAGCTGGCGGCGCAGCACCGAGCGCCACAGGCCGTCCGGCTCGGTCGTGAACGCGTCCGCCGGTGTCGCCTCGACGACGAACCAGGACCCTTCGTCGATCTCGAACTCGAGCTGCCCGGTGCCCCAGCCGGAGTAGCCGGCAAAGATCCGCAGGGCACCGAGCACGTCGGCCATGAGCTCGGGCGGGGTATCGAGGTCGATCAGCCCGAGCGCGCCCCGGAGTGGACGCCAGCCGATGAGGCCGGCGTGTTCCTCGGTCTGACCGAGCCCCAGGGCGCTGTCGAGCCCGACCGGGCCGCCCTTGAACAGCACGCCCGGCCGGCTGGCCAACGACGACCACGCCGGCAGGACCTCGCCCACCGGCACAGCGGTCACCCGGTTGATCACGACACCTAGCGCACCGTCGTCGTTGTGCTCCAGGATCAGTACAACCGAGCGCGCGAAGTTCGGGTCGGCCAACGCGGGGGCGGCCACAAGCAATCGGCCGGCGAGGTCCGGGTTGGTCATGGGCCCATTGTGTGACGTCCGGCGCGGGACACGGCCCGGTCCAGCACGATGTTCAGCGCGATTCCGAGCCCGACGCCGAGAACGTCGGCGGCGAGGTCGAGCCAGCTTCCGGACCGGCTCGGCAGCAGGATCGCCTGGACGAGCTCGCTCAGTGCCGCGTACGCCACCAGCCCGAGCACGCACGCGCGTACGCCCAACCCCGCCCGACATGCCGTCCACGCCAACGCCGTGAAGAGCAGCAGATGGATCACCTTGTCGGCGTACGGGAACGGCGGCACGCCCGGCGCGGTGGGCACGAACAGCACCACGACACTGGCCGCTGCCACGGCGCCGAAGACGAGCCGATCCCTGGCGACGGCGACGGCGGACATGCTGCCGGAGTCTGTCATCCAGGCGCCACAACTCCGTCTTGAACTTGTCGACGGACCGGTGATCATGCTCGTTGCCTCTGGTGTGGGTGCGGCCATTCGGCCTACGTTGCTCAGATGCGAATCAATCCGACCCGGTTGCCCCTGCTGTCCGCCGCCTGTGCCCTCGCGCTCGCGGCCCTCACCGCCGCACCGGCGACCGCCGATGCGACGGCCTTCTCCTGGGAGGTCGTGCACTCCGGCACGGAGTCGAGCTTCCGCGGCCTCGACGCGGTCAGCGCTGACGTCGCGTGGGTCAGCAGCGACACCGGCGAGGTGCTGCGTACGGTCGACGGCGGCGCGACGTTCGAGGACGTCTCCCCGCCCGAGGGCGCGACCGACGCACTGCTCTTCCGCGACGTCGAAGCCAGCAGTGCCGACATCGCACTGGTCCTCGCGATCGGCTCTGGCGAGGCGTCGCGGATCTACCGTACGAACGACGGCGGGGCGACCTGGGACGAGACCTTCCGCGCCGAGAACGAGGCCTCGTTCTTCGACTGCATGGCGATGTCCAGCCGCAAGGACGGGCTGGTCATGGGCGACCCGGTCGACGGTGACTTCCAGGTGATCGTGACGAGTGACGCCGGCCGGTCGTGGGACTACGTCTCGCCGGACGCGATCCCGGACGCACTCACCGGAGAGTTCGGTTTCGCCGCCAGCGGCACCTGCGCGACCGCCGCCGGCGAGGACGCCTGGTTCGCAACCGGCGGCGCCGAGGAGGCACGCGTCTTCCGCTCCGGCGACCGCGGCCTGACCTGGGACGTCTCGGCCACGCCGGTGCAGAGCACCGAGAGCGGCGGGATCTTCTCCGTCGACTTCCGCACGGCCAAGCTGGGGATCGCGATCGGCGGTGACTTCGCCCTCCCGGACGAGGCGGTCGACGCGCTCGCCCGTACGACCGACGGCGGCGTGACCTGGGAGCTCGTCGACGAGGCCGAGGCCCCGGCGGGCTACCGCTCCGGCTCCGCGTGGTTCGCCGACAAGCGCGGGGACGAGCGGTCGATGATCTCCGCGGACCAGAAGAGCGTGCTCGCGGTCGGGCCGACCGGCAGTGACGTGAGCCTGGACCGTGGCAAGACCTGGGAGCCGTTCGACGACGGGTCGTTCCACAGCGTCGAGTGCGTGCAGGACGCGACGGTGTGCTGGGCCTCGGGTGAGACCGGCCGCATCGCCAAGCTGGTCAGCACCGACTGATCGGCCCCGATCAGGTGCTGAGCCGACCCGTTCGCACGGCGTCTCGTGGGTCGAGAGCGCACCACGACCGTAGCCCCGGCTACACCATGTGCCGATTCACCGGTCCAGCTACCGGACGCGAGAACCGTTGTCCCGCTAGTCGAGTCGGACACGAAAACGTCTGTGTCACCGTTAACGTCGTCGCGCACGATGTCGTCCGCGTCCGAACTGAACGCGATGTACCGGCCGCGGTCGTCAATCGGCTTGTTGAGAGTTGTACATCCCGGCCCCCGCCCCGGTATACGAGCGGCTGACATGGTGATGTCGCCGGTGGCGACGTCGTACCGGAACACGTCGGACGTGCCGTTAGCGCCCGTCAGTTTTCAACACGCGCATTTGTTGGGTTGAGCGTGTAGTTCCAGTCGCCGTGCCAGTCGTGGCGGACCAGGGTGCCGCTGGTCTCGAGGGTCTTCATTTGGCGGTCGGGG
>Ga0136634_10000923_pt1 | contig 11682 bp, 8 predicted proteins | sample AntDrymUQ8332106_2_FD_104654 | JGI IMG/M metagenome (GOLD analysis project Ga0136634, IMG submission 104654) | Polar desert sand microbial communities from Dry Valleys, Antarctica - metaG UQ833 (21.06) | ecosystem: Environmental > Terrestrial > Soil > Desert | place: Antarctica: Dry Valley... | reverse complement strand
GCTGCCCGCTCGGCTCCCGGTTCCATCGGAATGCTAGCGTTGGCCATTCAGACTGGTGGATTGAGGTTGATACGTTCACCATGACGGCTGTGCCGCATTCTGTTGTCTGAGCTTAGGCAACCTTGCATCATCCTAACTGTCAGAAGCCGCATTGCCGCGCCGACGCTCCCCACGTCCGTTCTACGGCCTATATTGCCGTGAGGCATCACGCTGTGAGACGGCTTACATTTTTATCTCGCCATTTGACAGTTTCCCGTTTGGATCACCCGTACAGGTGACGCTGGCTCCGCAAAACTCTGGCAACTTGGCCCTTTGTAGCCAGCGAAAGCGCCAGCCATGCTCCAATATCTCATCCTGCTCACCGCCTTCCAACTCGCTGGAGAGATCGTTGTCTCGACACTCGGCTTGATGTTTCCGGGGCCGCTTTGCGGAATGACGCTTTTGCTTGGCTGGCTTTGGCTAAACGGAGGCCCGGCAAAGGGACTGAACGCCGTCAGCCAAACATTCGTGCAGTATTTGGGTTTGCTTTTCGTGCCGGCGGGAACGGCTATCGTCCTGTTCGGCGAACTCCTGGCGCGGGATGGCGTCGCGATTGCGATTGCGCTGTTGGCCTCGACGGCGGCGGCGATCGTGATCAGCGGTCTTGTGGGGAGCCGCTTTGCGCCGCGGCTCGCCAGCCAGTCCGGTTAGGGGCGTGCCGTGACGGCGAATTTCACATCCAGTTCGATTTTGTGGCTGCCGGTGACGCTGGCACTGTACTTTGCAGCCTGTGAACTGCACCAGCGGGCGGGAAAGTCGCCGCTCCTGAACCCCACATTGTTGACGATCACGTGCATAAGCACGGCCCTGCTCGGCAGCGGGGTTGCATATTCGGATTACTTCGAAAGCGTCAAAATCCTGCATTACCTGCTTGGGACAGCCGTCGTTGCTCTAGCCATACCGCTTTACGGCAATCTTCAGCGCATGGACGGCAATCTGAAAGCCATGGCCGCTGCGCTCATCTGCGGATCGCTCACCAGCATCGTTGTGGGTGTCGCCCTCGCGCAGGCGCTTGGTGCAAGCCTTTCCACGATCTTGTCGATTACGCCCAAATCCGCGACCGCAGCGGTTTCGATGGAGATTGCGCGCATGATCGGCGGCGTTCCCGCGGTGACGGCGTGTCTGACGATCTTCACCGGGATTACGGGCGCGGTAATCGGCCCCTATTTGCTCAACGCTTGCGGTGTCCAAACGCCTTTCGCACGCGGATTGGCCCTTGGCACGGCCAGTCACGGTATCGCGACCGCGCGTGCGTTTACCGAAGACGAGGTGACGGGCTGCTGGGCGAGCTTGGCGATGGGCCTCAACGCCATCCTGACGGCCTTCTTTGCGCCACTCATCGTGAGCGCATTCTTCGGGCTAAAATAGCGGCGCCATCTTTCTCGCTCGGTTGGGCATGGGCACACCTCCTGCCAGCTGCCGCGAGCTTCATCGTGAATTGGATGCTAAAGTGATACGCCCCAACCCAAGCAGATTGCTTTGTGCAGCGTAAATCGCCGAACACTCAACAGGTTAACCGGGTATTCATAGCGGTGATGCAAAGTCGGGCTAGGGCTTAGCAGAGCAGTACGCGATAGCAGATCTCTTGCCATTTTAGGAGAACGACATGCCTGGCTTGATCATGGGGGTGATCGCGGGGTTACTCATCATCCTTATCGTGCCGCCGCTTCTGCCGGAGCGCTTCAAAGGCCAGCTTTCGGATCTGACGATCCGAGTGCTGGGTATTTTCGTCATCATCTTTAGCCTGTTGTCCACGTCCTTCGTCTATGTTCCGGACGGCTACTCCGCGCATCTGTTCCGCGTTTACGCCGGAGGATCGTTGCCGCCGGGCAGGATTGTCGCCGCGAATGGCGAGAACGGTCCGCAAGCTCGCATCCTCGCGCCCGGTTTCCATTTCGAGCCGCTCATCAACGTGTTGTACACCGTCGATACCTCGCAGCCCGAAATCGACATTCAGCAAGGCAAGGTCGGCGTGCTAGCGGCGCGGGACGGCGCGGCGCTGCGCTTCGGACAGGCAATCGCCGACCCGTTTTCCGCTGAGCTCGGCAGCAACATGCTGGATGCCGAGCGGTTCCTGAACGGTGGCGGCCAGCGCGGTCCGCAGCTGAGCGTCCTCACGCCCGGACGCTACCGGCTGAATCGCTATCTCTGGGATGTGAATATCGTCGATGCGGTCGAAGTGCCCGCCGGCTATGTGGGCGTGGTGAAGTCCAATGTTCACGCCAATGCCGATTTCGGTACGCTCAAGGCCGACAAACCCGCCAATTGCGATCCCGTGAACGGCAACGAACCGAAAAGCGATCAGCATATCGATGCGCCCATCGTGCCCGTGGGATGCGTCGGCGTTTGGGAGAAATCACTGGCGCCAGGCAAATATTATTTGAACCAGAACGCCTTCACCATCATCGACGTCGACACGCGGGCGCAGGTCTGGATCTACAGCGGGGGCTATACGCGGGCGCAGATATCGCTCACGGTCGACGCCAAGGGCGAGATCGTGCAAAAGCGCACCGAGGTCGAGGTGCCGATCGACAAGGACAATGCCGACCGGGCGGTGTTCCTGAAGATGGAAGGCTGGGACGTGCCGCTTGAGCTTCGCGTTGTCGCCCAGGTCGCGCCCAATGACGCCTCCTGCGTTGTCGCCGGCATCGGTACGCTCAAGGAGGTGGAAGATCGCGTGCTGACGCCTTCGATCCGCGCCATCACGCGCGATGTGGCGGGCGGCACTTACCAGGTCACCGAGGCCAAGGTCGACGAAAACGGCCGGCCCGTGCTCGACGGCGAAGGCAAGCCCACGATCGTCACCATCAGCCGGCCGACGAAAGTGCTCGATCTGATCAATCAGCGCCCCCTCATCGAGAGTGAGATTGAACGCCGCATCCGGCCCGAAGGGCGCAAATCCTGCGTGACCATCCGCGAAGTGCGGCTCGGCGAACCGGCGATCCCACCGGAATTGCTCGTCGCAGTGCGCCGCGAGCAATTGGCGACGCAGCTCGCCAAGGCCTTCATCCAGGAGCAGGCCGCGCAGCAGCAGCGCGTCACCTCGGAAAAAGCCAAGGCGACCGCCGATCAGCAATCGCAATTGGTGCAGGCCGAGATCGAGGTGCAGCGCTCGGTGCAACTGGCGCAGGCCGCGCGCAATGCCGGCCAGGGCGACCGCGACAAGCTGTCCGCCATCGCCGAAGGTCAGAAGAACCAGATGGAGGTACTCGGTCTCGACGCCACGGTCAAACTGCGCCAGTTCGAACTGGTGCTGCAATTTGCCCAGGAGCACCCCAATGTCGTGGCGGCGATGTTTAACAACGCGCATAAATTTGTGCCGCAAATCAGCGTCGGCGCGGGAACCGAGGGCATCGGCGGCATGGTCGCGGCGCTGCTCGGCGAGGCGTTGAACCGGTCGTCGGGTGCGCCTGGCGGGGAAACCACGGTGAAGGCCATTCCGCCGCGCTAATCATTTCCAGGAAATCCGTGCTGCTTGGCGCCCTCGCCCAGCCGCCTTCGCCGCCCGCCCTTGCATGTTCTACGGAACCCAAATCGCGGAAGTGATGGGTTGGCTCGATATGGTTGTCACCCATCCCGAGCCGGGCGGGTGGGACCGTGACGCCCTCGCTGGCAAGGACCGTCGATAGCAAGGTCGGTTTGCAGGCGCGTATGCTCCCGACCCCACCAGGCGAGCGCTGCGAGGCGGCGCGCGATATCGGCAACGAAGCGCATCCGCATGAGGCTGGCCGGCATGTCGGCCACGGTGGCGTAATGAACTCTGCATATGCTTGGTTTGCGCCAGCGTCGACAGCAGCCAGTACTATCAGGTCGTTGCTGCTCTCGGACCCGTTTGCACGTCCGATTTACGCCCAAGCTGCTCGAGCAGGATGAGGGCACTTCTTAAATCGCCGACATCATGTCCTTGGGCGAATTTCTTCGTAATAGGCTCGAGAACGGCGATCGCTTCGGCCGTCTGCGATCGAATTTGCATGAGCTTTGCCAGGGATGTCGCGCAGCGCAGCCCCAGCGTAAGGGCGTTCCGCTTTTCAGCCACGGCCATGCCTTGGCGGTACGCGGCCTCGGCTCTATCGGCGTCTTCCGGGCTGCCGCGTAGATGCAGGTCCCCTTGCAAACGCCACAATTCAACATCCGCCCAATGCTCGCCGGTCTCCTCGGCATGCCGCAAACCGCATTCAATGAGCTCGAGCGCCTCGTCCACGCGTCCCGCATTTGCAAATGTCACAGCCCCGACCGCGAAAAAAACGCAGTTGTATAACTTGTCCTGCAGGCCTGCCTTCTTTTGCAAGCCCTGACGGTATTGGGCCAAGTCCGCGGCCGCGACCGCCTCGAAAGGCGCTTTCGCGGCGGGTATCATGCAGGTGGCCCATGCGAGCCATTGCGGCAGATCGTGAGACTTGCCGATGGCCTCACAACGTTGCGCGAACGCACCCAAGGCGGCGTAATCCTGCGCAAAAAATGCCGGGATCATGCCGCCGAAGGCGTATGCATGACCGATGGTATTGGGGTGCGCGGATGCCTCCGCGGCCCGCCTTGCCGCCGCCAAGACGGCGCCGGCGTCCTCGACAAGCCCGAGATGCCAGAGCGCCATGCCTTTGGCGCAATTCGCAACCACGCCGAAATCCCAAACATAATGCCAGGCATTAGGCGGCTTTTCGACGGCATGGTAGCAGTCTAGAGCCTGCTCCGCATGATGCAGCGCCTCGCCGAACCGCGACATCGCGTTCGTTGCCAGCGCGCACGCCGCGTGCGCGGAGCACGCCAGGATCTGATCCTTGCTGTTTTGCGCCGCGGCGAGCAGCTCCTCCGCCGTTGCATAGGCGTCTTGGTACTGCGCAAAATTGAAGTAGCTGAACACCAAAATGGCGAGGATATGCCGCCGGCGGACATCGGGCGTCTCGGGCGTCAACAGCTTGCGTTCGCGTTCATAGGCTTTATGGATGTCCAACACCCTAAAGCTGCGTAACGCAATGACATTGGGCGTTTTGGCGCGTTCGAACGAAACTTCAAGACGGTCGCGCTCTGCATCGGGGGGCAACGTCTTCAGCAGGTCCAGGCCCTTGTCGAAATGCGCGACCGCTTCCATGCTTGCCGATTTGGCTGCGGCCAGCTTACCGGCCTGGAACCAAAACGCCACGGCGTGGCGTGGCATTGCCGCTTCGGTATAGTGGTGCGCAACGATTTCCGGCTGGTTCTCGACGACGCCGGCGAATTTGTCCACCAAAGCCTGGGCGATGCCGGCGTGCAATTCGCGGCGGCGGCTCTTGAGCAGGGTTTCGTAGGCCGCGTCCTGGATCAAAGCATGCTTGAAAATATAGGTTTCGTCCGGTGGCGCGCCGCGGATGTGAATGACGCCTGACGCGTTCAGCTTGGTCAATCCCTGATCGAGCTCTTGCTTTGGCAGGAGGGCGACCTCCTGCAAGAGCTGATAAGAGAATTCCCGGCCGATCGCGGCGCCGATTTGGGCGATCTCCTTGACGACGCCCAGACGGTCGAGGCGTGCGATGAGCGAGGCTTGCAGACTGTTTGGAACGGTGATGGTTTGCGCATGCGCGTGCGACGCAAAGCCCAATCGGTCTTCGATCAGCGACCCGCTTTCGAGCAGCGTCTTGGTCAGCTCTTCGATGAAAAGCGGTATGCCGTCGGCATGAGAGAGGATTTGCTCCCGGAGCCCCTGCGGCAGCGGCTTGCCGCCGGTTAGCGCGGAGACGAGCGCCTTGCTGTCGTTGAGGCCGAACCGGGTTAGGGAAACCACCGCTGCTTCCGGCAGGTCGATCCAGACCGGCTGATATTCGGGGCGACCCGTGACGACCACAAGGATATGCCGGCCTCCCACGCCATCAATGATCCGGTCGAGAAAATCGGCGGAGGTGGGGTCGATCCAATGGGCGTCCTCGACCACGAGGAGGATCGGCGTTTCTTTCGCGATCGCCATCAAATTGGCAAACAACAGATTGAGCGTCGCCGCTCTTTTCTGCTGCGGGTCACCCGGCGTGGGCTTCAGGCCGTCAGGAGCAATTCCCAGCAGATCCGCGAACAGGGCGACATTCTCACCGCCGTCGCTTAATGAAGGATGCAGGAGCGGCTTGATTTTTCTAAGCTTAGCTTCATTGGCATCGCTGCTGGCTATACCGGCCGCGCGTTCGAGCCAAGTGATGAACGGGAACAGCGCACTTTGGCTGTGCAGCGAGGAGCAGTAAAACCGCCATTGGAAGTGGCGGGCGCCTTTGAGTTCGCCGAACAACTGGTTCAGAATGCGGGACTTGCCGATGCCGGCTTGACCGGACAGGAAAACCACCTTTCCCTCGCCGAGCTCGGCCTGACGCCATCGCCGCATCAGCAGATCAAGCTCTTCACCCCGCCCGATAAAGGCCGTCGGGACGCCGCCCCTCAGAGCTTCGAATCGGCTTTCTATCTTCGACGAACCCAAGATTTTAAAAGCTTTCTGGGCGTCTGAGCCATGGCCGGCATCGGCCAGGCTAATTTCTTCCATCTCGAAAAGCCGCCCGAGAAGGCGCTCAGTGCTTTGCGCGATAACGATGCTGTTGGGCTCCGCCAAGGCTTGGAGGCGCGCCGCAACGTTCGGCGCGTCGCCGACAGCGGACTTTTCGCTTGTCTCCGCTGCGCCCATCTGACTGCCGACGACCACGAGCCCTGTTGCGACGCCAATCCGAACGCTGAGGTCAGGCGCGGCCGCACCGCCAAGTGTTTGCGCGATCTGAACGATCTCCAAGCTCGCATGCACTGCGCGCTCACAGTCGTTCTCGTGAGCGGTCGGGTAGCCGAAATAAGCGAGAACACCGTCGCCAAGATACTGCGCAACCACGCCGCCAAAGCGGGTTACGATGTCGGCCGCCGCGGCTCGGTACCGGGATATGAGATCCCGCATTTCCTCGGGATCGAGGCGCGCGGCAAGCTTGGTCGATCCGACGAGGTCGCAGAAAACGACGGTTAGCTGCCGGCGCTCGGCGCTGGCCTTGCGAATGGAAGTGATCTCAGGAAGCGCGTGCTCTGCCCCTGCCGAGGCAGTCACAAGACGATCTCCGCATTCCATACAGAATTTCGCAAGGGGCGAATTGCTGGTTCCGCATTTCGCGCATGACGTCTGCAACGGCGCGCCGCATTTGTGGCAAAACCGTGCAAGCGGCAGTGTTTCCTCAAGACAAGCGATGCAGAATTTGGCTTGCGTCATGGATGCCAACCCTTCGGTCTATAACGGGCGCTTGTAGGCCCAATGGGCGTCCGCGTCTCACCGAAACTGGTTGGCAATGTACCATGAGTCAGCCTCAAGGAGCTGACGCCGAGGAAATTGGGCAAGTACTATTGGGGAGCACCGGTGGGCAATGCGGGGTGGATATGATGCGTAGCGAAGTAGCCCTCGAGCGTACGCCGAGCAAATGAGCTTACGGTTTTCCGGTCAGACTAGTTGCCCGCAAAGCGCAAAAAGATGTGATAAGCACCCAAGACAGCTATCGGAGAGATACTGACCGGCGGAATATTAGATGCGGACTATTTCACCGAATCTTCGGGATCGGCGAGGTCTTGCACCATGCCGTTGAGGATAGTGAGGAAGAGATTGCGGTACTCTTCCGGCAAGGTTTTTAGGATTTGCCGATCCACCTCTTCGGCATAGGGGCGCATCTTGCGAAGCATGTTGGCGCCTTTGCGCGTGAGCCGGACGGCGTAAGCGCGCGCATCCTCTGTAGTGCGCTGACGTTGCACCAGACCTTTGTCGATCATGCGCCGCACGATGTCCGCCAAGGTGGAGCGGTCGATCCCGGTTTTCTCCACAAGACCGGTTTGGCTGATCCCTTCATTCTCTTCGATCGCCGCCAGAATCGCATATTGCCGCGGGGTCAAAAGCCCTTGCGGCGCGATGCGCGCGAAAATATCGGCCGCGCATTGCTCAGCGCGGTGGAGAAGATGGGTTGCCGAAAGCTGAAACGGCGCGACCGTGGCGTCGGAACGCACGGTTGCGGGCTGCAGCTTCACGTCTTCCATGTCGACCTTTTCGGCCAAATTGTTAAGTGTGCTCATCATCCATCAAAAGTCGTGAGTTCTTGTATCACCAGGACAGCATCCGCATGCCATCCGCTTCCCGTTTCAGCCATACCCCGCGCAGGCTTAAAGCGGCCGGCTCGCTGTGATGAGCCAAACCACATTCTACGCATAAGTCACGTTTATTGATACGGATTAGCGCCAGTTATGGATCCCATAATGGTAAATTATTCTGGAGCCGGTTGTGCCGCATCCTCTTGGATTTGAAATTCCTGCAGTAGCCCTATCTGGCTCATCATAAACAAAAATGTAATCGGCATGATCCCGAAGAGTTTGAAAGCGGCCCAAGTTTCGGTGGAAAAACCGCGCCATAGGATCTCATTTAGGACCGCCAGCACGAGGAAGAAGGCCGCCCAACGGACGGTCAGTTTACGCCATCCCTCCTCGCGCAGTTGAATGACCTCGCCGAGCACGATTTTCATCAACGAACGTCCGAAGAACAACCCCCCGCCCAGCGCGGCCGCGAATAGCAGGTTCACGATGGTTGGCTTCATCTTGATGAAAATGTCGTTCTGCAGATAGAGCGTCAGGCCGCCAAACACCAAGACGAATACACCCGTGACCAGCGGCATGATTGGGATGCGCTTCAGCAGCAAAAGGCTCGCGATCAAGGAGATGGTCGTGGCGGCCATAAACACGCCAGTCGCGGCGAATATGCCGTATTTGGCGTTCACAAAGAAAAAAATCCCAAGCGGTCCCATTTCGAGCGCGAGTTTGAGTAGCCCCATGGTGCCGGCCTTCAATCAGATGGGTTGGCGCGCGGGTTGGGCGCTTGCTTTTACAGCTCCGGTGTTCAACTCCGGCGAGGAGCGACCAAAAAGCGGCTCAGCGTCGGGCAGTCTATAGCGCCTCAGCAGCAAAATTTGCGGAAGCGCGTAAGCCAAAGTGATGGGTATCAGACCAAAGGCCTTGAAAGCCAACCAAAACTCCGTGGAATAATTCCGCCAAATATATTCGTTCAGCCCTGTGATAAACAGGAAATAACCGATCCAGAGCCAGGTGAGCAGGCGCCAGCCCTCGTCGGTGAGATGCAGATTTTGTCCCAGCAGAGCCTTGAACAGCGGCTTGCGCATGATCTGTCCGGTGATCAAAATACCGGCGAAAACCAGACTGACAATGGTCGGCTTCAACTTCACATAGAATTCCTCGTGAAACACCAGGGTCAGCCCGCCCGCTATGAGGCCAGTAAGGGCCGTTATTATGGCCATCATGGCCACCTGCTGGAAGAGCCACCAGGTTAGGGCGAGCGAGACGACGGTGCCCAGCATCAACACGCCGGTGCCGACAAAAACCCCGAACTTCGTACTGACGATAAAAAAGAGAACGAGCGGGGCAAATTCGAGGAGGAGCTTAACCAGCAACTTCATACAGTCGAACTTTCCTGTCGGCGCGCGCGCACGATTGAGGGCGAAGCGGCGTTAAAGTCCTGCAATCGCCCGCGCGAAATCGCGAGCATCGAAAGGCTGTAGATCCTCGGCAGACTCGCCCACGCCGACCGCATGAACAGGCAAACCGTATTTCGCGGCGATCGCCACGAGAATGCCGCCCCGCGCGGTGCCGTCGAGCTTGGTCATGATAAGGCCTGTGACTCCAGCGGTCTGCTGGAAGATTTCCACCTGGTTAAGAGCGTTCTGACCGGTGGTCGCATCAAGTGTGAGCAAAACGGTGTGCGGCGCGCTCGGGTCGAATTTCTTGATGACCCTAACGATTTTCTCTAACTCGGCCATGAGATTGGCTTTGTTTTGCAGGCGCCCGGCGGTGTCGATGATGAGAACGTCGCGGTTCTCCTCGCGGGCGCGGCGCAGAGCGTCGAAGGCCAGGCCCGCCGCGTCGGCGCCGGTTTCGCCGCTAACGATGCCGGAGCCGGTCCGCTCGGCCCAGATCTTAAGCTGCTCGACGGCCGCGGCCCGGAACGTGTCGCCCGCCGCCAGCATCACGCGCTTGCCCTGGCCGGCAAAGATGCGCGCCAGCTTGCCGATGGTGGTCGTCTTCCCGGTGCCGTTCACGCCGACCACCAGAATGACATGCGGACGATGCCCAATGTCGATTGTGAGCGGCTTGGCGACCGGGAGCAAAATCTTTTCCACCTCTTCGGCCAGCACGACGCTCACCTCTTCTGGCGAGATGTCCTTGTCGAACCGTCCGATGGAAAGCGCCCTGCTGATGCGCGAAGCCGTGTCCAGTCCGAGATCGGCCTGGATCAACAAATCCTCAAGCTCATCAAGGGTTGCAGAGTCCAGCTTCTTCTTGGTGAAGACATTGCTGATGCCGTCGCTCAGCTTCGAGGAGGTTTTCGACAGGCCGGAGCGGAGCCGGTCGAACCAGCCTTGTTTACCGGACGCAGGGTCGGCCTGAGGTTCCGGCTCCTGGACGGGCGTCGGTCCGGGCACAATCGCGGAAGGCGCGTCTTGCGGCTGCGCGGGCGCATCGCCGCCGAACAGGCGTCCGAACATGCCGCGCTTCTTGGCATCCGCGGTGCTCACGGCAGTATCGACCCGACAAGCCGCCCCCGTTCATGGCCCGTGACGTCGGCCGTGACGAGACTGCCCGGTTCGGCCGCTCTGTCGAGCGTTATCGCGGCGAAATGCGCCGTGCGCCCGGCCTGACCGCTCTCCATCAGCACCTCGATCCGCCGCCCGTGGCAGGAGGCGAGGAACGCCTCCAAAGCCGCCTTGCCGGCGGTCCGCAGCCGTTCGGCGCGCTCCTTGACAACCGGCCGCGCAAGCTGCGGCATCCGCGCCGCGGGCGTGCCATCCCGCGGTGAAAAAGGGAAAACGTGAAGAAAGGACAAGCCGCAATCGTCGATTAAGCGCAGCGAGTTGGCGAACATTGCCTCGTCTTCCGTGGGAAAGCCGGCGATGATATCGGCGCCGAACACGATGTCCGGGCGCAAGCGTCGCGCCGTCGCGCAGAAATCGACGGCATCCCGCCGCGCGTGCCGCCGCTTCATCCGCTTCAGGATCATGTCGTCTCCAGCCTGGAGCGAAAGATGCAGATGCGGCATCAAGCGTTCCTCTTCGGCGAGTGCGGCCATGAGCGCGTCATCGGCCTCGATCGTGTCGATCGAGGACAGGCGCAAACGCGGCAGCTCCGGCACCAGCTTCAAGATCTTGCGCACCAATTGGCCCAGCGTCATCGCGCCGGGCAGGTCCGCGCCATATGCGGTAATATCCACGCCGGTCAGCACCACCTCGCGGTGGCCATGCTCGGTCAGCGCGCGCACCTGGTTGACCACGTCCCCGGCCGGCACCGACCGAGAAGGTCCGCGTCCATAGGGAATGATGCAGAAGGTGCAGCGATGGTCGCAGCCATTTTGGATCTGCACATAGGCGCGGGTGCGGTTGCCGAAACCGGCGACAAGGTGATGCGCCGTCTCGCGCACGGACATGATGTCGTTCACGCGCACACGCGGGCCATCGTGCAGGGCCAAAGCGGCCAACGTTCCGGGGTGCATCTTCTCGTCATTGCCGATCACATGGTTCACCTCGGCCATGGCGGCGAAGGTCTCCGGCTCGGTTTGCGCGGCGCAGCCGGTCACGACGATCCGCGCCTCCGGATGGTCGCGGCGCGCCTTGCGGATCGCCT
>Ga0136634_10000922_pt1 | contig 11686 bp, 12 predicted proteins | sample AntDrymUQ8332106_2_FD_104654 | JGI IMG/M metagenome (GOLD analysis project Ga0136634, IMG submission 104654) | Polar desert sand microbial communities from Dry Valleys, Antarctica - metaG UQ833 (21.06) | ecosystem: Environmental > Terrestrial > Soil > Desert | place: Antarctica: Dry Valley... | reverse complement strand
GCGCGCTGGCATTTGCGCAATCCTTACCAGCCGGCGTTTATGTAGCGATGAATGGCCGTTGTTTCAATTGGGATAATGTACAAAAAAACAAGTTGACTGGTATTTTTGAAGAATTGCTTTAAAATATTACTTCATTGAAAGTTATATCGGATACTAGCAATTCAGAATGTAGCAATATTTAAATTCATCCCTTTAATCAGGATTTGTTATGGCTGACGAATTTTGTTAGCAAATTACGAAAATTCATCTCCGAGTTTTGACCAGTATGATCTTTGAATCGACCATTATACTATAGTTTTGCCAGCATTCTATAAGCTCTTAAGTATTTATTCAACCGATCTATATCCTTCTCCTTTATCTCGGGGATGCGCCTGACATCCATATTATCGGTGAGGTCGTTTAGCTTCACTTTTATTGAAAGTGGGTTTGATTTTACTCTTTCTATAAACTGGTCGTAATCTTCGTCATCACTTAGTTTACTAAGGCACCTTATAGCTTCTATTATGTGTTTAGAGAATCCTTGCTGTTCCAGTTTTTCCAAAGTCCATTCCGTCTTTTCTACAACATCGTGTAAAATTCCAACAATTTTTTCATCCTCCGTTTTGCCAGCATTCATTACCCTTGTAACATGTTCCAAATAGGGTGCCCCGTACTTATCTTTTTGCATTTTATGAGCTACAGTTGAAATTTGAATGGCTTTCTCTAAATTCATTTTTTTAGATTAAAGATTAATCAATGTCCGGTTCGCCCGGGTGAAGGTACTATTCACCTACATTACAATTCCCCCTAAGAGAGGTTTCATAAAAGGTTTGACATGTATTTAATAGATCTCCGGCTTTAATGCTTCCATTTCTATCTTAGTTATATACTGGATGACCCATCAACATTATCATCATTATTTTAGTTTGAAATGCAACGATCTTGAATAATTTTACTTTTTGATATCCCTTTATCAGGTCGGGCGCAATCCATTATGCAATTGTAGAGTCAATTCCTTATTTTCCAGCCATTTGGTTGAGAGATACATCATTTTCTGGAAATTTGGCAATAAAAAGCCGACCTTCACCATCAATAAAATAAGTTATAGTACTATGGCGAAATCGCAGGAAACCTTTGGTAAAAAGGAAAAACAAAAGAAAAAATTAAAACAGCGTCAGGACAAGGCAGAAAAAATGGAAGAGCGTAAAGCAAACGCTAAGAAAGGACAATCTCTCGAAGACATGATGGCGTATCTGGATGAAAATGGAAATCTATCTTCTACTCCCCCGGATCCCAGGAAAAAGAAAGTTTTCAAGCAGGAAGACATGGAAATCAGCGTACCGAAACACGTGCCTGGTGAAGAAGGGGATGCGATTAGGTCAGGTGTGGTTACTTTCTTTAATGATGCAAAAGGTTTTGGCTTTATTAAGGATGTTATCACCCAGGAAAGCGTATTCATTCATGCCAATCAATTAGCCGAACCCATCAAAGAACACGACAAGGTAATGTTTGAAGTAGAGATGGGACCTAGAGGCGCCAGTGCCAAGAATGTAAAGAAAACAGGGTAGCCATAATCAAGGAATTTTATTCAATATTATAACCTCGTTTTAAGCTCTTAGATCCCAGTAAGGACGACCACGGGAGTAAGTATAAGGACTGATGTCCTATATTTTCTTTAGAATACCTCTGTATTATTAAGGCTGGTTCCGTACATCAATAATCGGTAATTCTCGGCTAGAATAGAACAGGGACCCGCGGAAAGTAGTCAATTAAGCAGGAAGAATAAATTTGCCCGGTGGTTGGATTTTACATTTTAGATTAGTATTTTACTATAGTCTAAATCCAATCTTATGAAATTTACACTCCCCCAAAAATTGGCGTTGTACCTATATAATAACTTTCTCGGGAATTTTATTGGTTTCATCATCGCCATATCTTCTACACGCATTGTATCCCATTTTTTTGCAACCAAAAGTTTTAAAAATTTATGGGGCTTAACTACAAAAAAAACATTAGTGGATAAACAAACATTTAATCTCATAGAATGGACCATATCGATAATGATTGGTTTCATTGTATTTGAGATTATTTCTAAAGGGTTCAGGAAAAAAATTGACGAACTTCTCCCCTCATGGAAGATTATGATAAAAAATTTACTCTTTCCTTCTACAAATCCAATTAATTATGCGGAACGGAATGCTGCACCAGCGCATGTGCAGTCAAATAGAGTTTTGCGGGATGTACAATAAGAATATTTCACTGAAGGATGCTTGAAAGTTACTCCATCTGGCCGCTAGTGACTTTCTGTTAAACAACTAAAAAACAGTTTCAGCCATTTAAAGACTTTCTTACATTTGTTTGCTTTCTAAATTAATATGGAAAACAAAAAGAAAGGAATAGATATCATTAATGAAGTGCTGGAAGATTGCATTATCGCTTACCCTGTCTCATCGTTTATTATTAGTTTGTATAAACAATACGGTGTGCGGGGAAGCCTTAGCAAAAAACAGTTGCAGGGTTTACATAGTAAGGCTTCAAAAATACAAGGCATTTCCCTGGCTAAACTAGGGACATTGGAAGCCATCATAAAAAAAATGCCAACAAGATATAAATCAGAAGCCCCTGCGCCAAAACCCTTATATGAAAAAGACGAGGGTACAGGTAAAACTATAAATGAGATTCTTTCATCATACCCGCAGCATAAACACGTATTGTTCCTCAAGGCGAAATACGAAAACAATGAACTTCTTTCACCAGCAGAGATTACTGATTTGAAGAGAATAAGACAGTTAGTCAAATAAGGGTTTCCCCCATAGGTAGTTAATCTAAAACCGAAAATTAGAATTGCTATAATAAAAAAAGCCGCCAATTGGCGACTTTAATTACTCATGGGTATAATAGGTTGAACAAACTCATTGATGTCCGAGCCACCGCACCAATGCAGGCAGCGGGATGGCGATATTATTATTTTTACTTTTCATATTTTAATAATTTAAGGTTTAATGGTAATGGTAAACAGCATTTAATTAAGCCGTTTTTTTCACTTCTTTCTTACCGTGTGATAAAGCAGCCAGGCGAATCAGCGTGGTAATGTATTTTCCTTTCATAGCTTTTATTTTTAAATTGTTGAATAATCTTTGTACCTAAGTTGCGGTTTATGCAACTTTATTCTGTGATTTCCTTCCATGTGACAATGCAGCCATACGAACAAGAATTGTTATATATTTTCCTTTCATAATTTAATTTTTAAATTGTGATAAATAAAGTCCCCCCCATATTTTCTCAGGCAATCATTTGAAGTTGCAAGTAATGGATCCGACCATCTTGAAGTGCTTACAGGTAAATGAATTCTTCTAGCGCTTTCCTGTATTATTGCCCGTCGTGCATGAATAATTAAACAGACAATTACTTTTTATTTGTAGCTCCGGATCTATTGTGAATGCTACTTGTATCCCTTGAATACCTAATTCGATGACAAAGGTATAATGAGTTTATTTGTGTTTTTAATCAACTTTAAACTCGTTTCATTACCTCAAAAGATGAGCTTGTTTTTTGAAACGCTTACTGGGCCTAGGTTCAATGGAGAGTTTTAACATTATGCCCAAGTACATTAACTGAGAACACCCGGCTGGTATAAGCTTAATACGACTGTACAAAAAGGTTGTTCTAGCTTATTAAGATTTCATTCCCCTTAAGGATAAAATGAGCATCGTAAAATAAACTTTAATATTAAATACGATTGGCACGCCTTTCGCCGTTTAGTAAACGGTTTTTCATAGGATATTGGATTTTAAAAACGGGGCTGGATTTCTATCCTGGCCCCTTTTTCTTTTTACAGCTTATGTTTTCTAATTTATAAGAGTATCTGTAGGATAGCTCATAAATTTTCAATACATGAGGTTGGCTGAGTTGATTCGCTTCATTGATCCTTCTCAGAGATTCAGGATAATACAAGTATCATTCACAAACCTTATGCGTGTAAAGAACTTTGCATTTTGAATTTTGGGCACATTATTCCACGCTGAATCCCACAAATAAAAAATATCAGGGATCTTATTTTTCTGAGAAAATGATGCTGACCCTGCTAATCCTGATGCTAATGATATCAAAAATAAAATATTGACTATATCATTATATACTGCAGGAGGAATGTTGGCAGGAGCAGCAATTAAGAAGATTAATAAAAAAATAAAAAGGGAAAGTAATTTCGAAAATAGTATCGCTGCGAGGAGAATTAGAAAAACTGTGTTTGTTTCCTATTCCAACTGATTTCTTTGGGCGGTAATATTTTTTGTGCATTCAATTCCTTATTAAAAACTCTTGCTTATTCATACTTATGATAAATGTGCTAATGAACTCCATATATATTTCCCGCGTGACATTCAGTATTCAATGATACTACTTTAAAACAAGAGTATTTTAAGTTGAAAATAATAAATGTTACGAGTACTATTCAAATAGAATGCGGTTTCTTTGATAATGCTTAAAATCAAACTGCTCTTCTGCATAGCTATTTGTACCAGGCTTTCAGCTTTTACGCAACCTAGCAAGCAAATCCATTTTAGAGATTATATATTTTCGGAATTGACCATTCAGAAAAATGTATCCTACGCGTTCAATATACCTCCCGGCGTTAAAAAGAAATTTTATCAATTTGATCTTTATGAGGCCACACGTGATAGTTCTTCCAGGCGGCCCTTAATAATCTGGATGCATGGCGGGGGATTCAAATTTGGTTCGAAAAAAGCAAGTGGCATCCGGTTATGGAGTAAAAGTTTCTCCAGGAGGGGTTTTGTATGTGTTGCTATTAATTACCGCCTAAGTAAAAATAATCCATTAAGAAATTTTGAAGCATTGGTTAAAGGATGCTACGAGGCAGTTCAGGATGTTCGACTAGCAATCGAATTTTTTAAAAAAAATAATGCCCGATACAGAATTGACACTAACAGGATCATACTCGCAGGGAATTCTGCCGGAGCTATCATTGCCTTACATAGTGCTTACAGTAGCAATGCAGAACTTAATAAGCTTATCGGTAATCCGGATTCAAATGTATATTCTCATAATAACAATCCTCAGAAGATTGCTGGAGTGATTAATTTTTGGGGCGCAATGTTTAATCTCAGCTACCTGAATAATGCGAAGATTCCAATTGTAAGTGTACATGGCAAAAAAGATCGTATTATATCTTACTCACAGAAAGAGACCCCTCTATACGGCAGTTTTCTTATTCATCAAAAAGCAGACTCTTTAAATATATCAAATCGTCTGAAAACATATGATGGTTACGGACATGAATTGCAAAAGCATTTCATTCCCATTCTGAGAAGTGGTGCTACTAAAAGAAGGTGGTTGGCCGCCGGCCAGTTTGCAGCTGAGTACTTATCTGAGGAAGTACTTCACTAAAGGAGGCCAATCTAAGCTGGAAAATACTGTACTATTAATGTTAACATACTTTAACTTATAGTAATTACTGCAATACAGAAACTATAATATAGAATAAAAAAACGTTGGGCATCATTGAAATTTTTTCTGTAACATAGACCAGGTAATGCTTACAGCGGATAGGTGCATCGTTTACGATAACGAATAATATAAAATGATGGATTTGACGCACGATAATTCCGGTATACATTTGTATCAACAAACAAAACAACTGCGTATGAACATGGTGGTTCTCCAGTAGAAGCACTTTGAATCAATCTTATCTTTTGCTTGCCTTCGTGAATCTTTAAATCCTAACCTTGCTGCCATAGCAAATTTTTGAAGAAAGCACTTATTATTTATTTAAACTTTAATTATGAAAACAGTAATCAACACCTTAAGCAGAATCGCAATTGTATTTGTAGCAGTTTTAACAATGTCATTTTCGCCGGCAACTGGAACTCCTGGGGAAAAGGGAATTCCCGCTGAGCTCAAATACATTGGAAGTATGAACAACTATCCCCGATTCCAATTAAATCTCAACAATTCCGAAGTAGAAGAATTTGTAGTCATTATCAAAAGCAAAAACAATGAAGTGATTTACAAAGAGAAAGTAAAAGGAACGTTTATTTCAAGAAAATATCAATTGAACACCGAAGAGTTTGAAGCTAGCGGAGTTACTTTTGAAGTAATAAACACACAGAACAAAAATCGCGTTGCATACACAGTGAACGAAACTTCAAGATTAGTACAGGATGTTTCCATCACTGCACTATAACCTGAAGGTTAGTCAGCTCCCGGATCAAATACAGATTTAATCCTATTTCACGCAAAGATTGCCAGGCACAATGATTACATTTTGCCTACTTCTTTGCGTGAAATTTTTATATACTGAGGATGGCTATTTTTTAAATGACCGTATTATGAAAAGGCAGAAAATATTATCTATACTTAGGAAATTGTTTGAAAATATACAATATCCACTTCAATAGCATTCCTAAAAAAGTAATTGCCACTTTTTAGTGGTCGTAGCTCTTTTAAAATTTGATCAGGTATTATAATGATTTATTACATCCCAATATAGAATGTAGTATTTTACAAGTCAGCTTCAGATATCACTGGAAAAACTTAATCAAAGATTTTCATGAAGGACTTTAAAAATTATTATATAATTCCTGCATCTCCCGTTGAAGTATATATTGCTTTAACTAGCCCGGATACTATTCAGTTATGGACGGGCGAAAAGGCTGAAATGTCTACTCTGGCAGGAAGCGAGTTTTCACTGTGGGAAGAAAGCATCGTAGGTAAGAATATTGAATTTATTGATGGGAAAAAAATTGTGCAACAGTGGTATTTTGGAGACCAGGAACTGGATTCCATAGTAACCATTATCCTTCATCCACACAAACAAGGAACTTCAGTTGAATTAAGGCATGTCAATATTCCTGATGAGGATTTTAATGCGATTGTGGAAGGATGGAATGAATCTTATTTTGGTGCTCTTGAAGAGTTTTATGAATGAAACATCTTAAGCAGGAAAGAGTTGAGGATCCGGTACTGCATGAAATTAATCCTGTGCGGGTGAATGTGTTATCATCTCAAAGTCAAATTGCATCTCATTTAATTTTCGGTACAAGCCATTATGATTCATCAATTTCTGATGTGTACCTGATTCAAGTACAACCCCTTTATCAATCACTATAATTTTATCCGCATTCCGGATGGTAGACAGGCGATGAGCAATCACGAATGTAGTACGACCCTTCATCAGGTTATCCAGAGCTTCCTGAACCAATTTTTCACTTTCACTATCAAGCGAGGAAGTGGCCTCATCTAAAACAAGGATTGCCGGATCTTTAAGTATTGCACGTGCGATGGCAATACGCTGCCGCTGGCCACCACTTAATTTAACACCTCTCTCTCCCACAATGGTACCATACTGCTCCGGGAATCGGGAAACAAATTCATGCGCATTTGCCTTAAGCGCTGCCTCCAAAATCTCATTATCCCCTGCGCCTGGCTTGCCATAAGCAATATTCTCTTTGATGGTTCCCCCGAACAATAATACATCCTGGGGTACAAACGCCATCTGCATACGCAGTTGTGATACAGGAATAGTACTTGCAGGATGTTCATCAAAAAAAATAGCCCCGCTATCTGGTTCATAAAACTTAAGTAACAACGAAGCGATGGTGCTTTTACCTGCTCCGCTAGCTCCAACAATAGCAATCTGTTCTCCATTCTGGGCATCGAGCGAAATATTCTTCAACACGGGCACATCCTTTCGGGTAGGGTAACTGAATGCAAGATGTTCAAAACGTACGTTGCCTTTTAAAACATATTTTGGTTCTATAACGGTTTGTTTTAAATCCACTTCTTCGCCTTCAGTTCGTAGTATTTCACGTATGCTTTCTGTAGCCCCCAATGTTTTTTGTAATTGGGAAAACATATCCGCGAATCCCGCAAAGGTGCCGCCTACCAACATAGAGAATATAACAAACATGGTTAATGATCCGATTGTAAGCTGTCCGGATTGAATCATATTCGCTCCATACCACATTACGAAGGCAATTGCCCCAAACACACTAAAGATCATAAAAGAAATAAATGCACCCCTGTATCGGGCATTAGAGATTGCAGTATCGACCACGGAATAGACGCTTTTTACGTAACGGCCAATTTCATAAAACTCATTGGTAAATGCCTTTACCACAGCAATTCCCTGGAATGTTTCCTGAACAATCGTTCCGCTCTCTGCTAACTGATCCTGCGCCTTGCGAGCCATTTTCCGGATTCTTACCCCGAACACTACTGCAAGCACCGCTATAACGGGTACTACTGCCAACATTACCAATGCCAGCTTTGCTTTGATCCAAAAAATGAAAGTCAGGCAAATCACCAAAGTAAAAATGCCACGCAAAAATTCAGCAAGCGTGAAGGAGATAGCATCTTGTATCTGTGATAAATCCGAAGAAATACGGTTGCTCAACTCGCCCACTCTTTTTTCTGTAAAAAACGTCATGGGCATGCTGAGTAATTTGCTGTATACATCCTTCCGCATATCTGCCAAAGATTTTTCACCCACCTCCGTTAACAAATACACCCGCATGTAAGAGAATACGGTTTGAATACTTAGCTGAATAAAGATCAGGATTAATGTTGTATTCAAACTCCAACGAATATCTTTCAAATTGAAACCAAATTGTGAACCAATACCACCGCCTATTATTGGAAGATTAGCGCCTGGTGATGCAGCATCAATCATTTTCCCAAGGAATAGCGGAAACAGGCTGGTAGTAAAAGCTGAAAGGGCAATACACACCAAGCCGAGAATGAATTTCATCCGGTATGGCTTCAAATAGGAAAAAAGTATAAGTGCCTGTTTTAAGCTTTCTTTGGAGATCTTTACTTTTCTAACTTCCTGTTCCTTGCCATTACTATTTATTGTTCTCCTTCCCCTGGCCATATTGGTACTGGTTACGATTGAGTGATTTTTTTTAGTTCCCCTTTTGATACTGGTAGCCGTGATCTGACCGATCACCCGCAAGATAAACAGATTGTAAACAGCTCTCTTAGGAATGATCGTTGTTTCATTCATTTGAACCAACTCTTTTCAATAAATGACTTACGGGTGATACAGTTACTCAACTTTCTCTAAAAAATTTCAACAATTGGTGTCTGAATCGAATTGAATAGAAAGATATCGCCTTCTTTTTTGTTCTGTAATAATTTTGCAAGCGGAGCATTTGGCGATAGGAAAAAAATAATTTCTCCCTCTATGACTTGCCTGCCCAAACCTGCCGCAATAAAAAAAGAAACCCCTGCACATTTCAAAAATGCTCCAGCCTTTCCAATACTACAGATTTCATTTACATCAATCGCATGAAGACTTGCTAACTCCTTGACATTTTCTGATAGTTGTCTTGCATGCATATCCTTTTGCAAATGATTCATTGCCCTGGAGGTTTCATACTTATCACCTGCAGAACTTTTTTCTTCATTATTGGCAGCTTGTTGCGCATCATTTGCAGCAAGTGTAGCGGCATTGATACGCTGCTCGATCGTTACCTGGCATACCTGCTTTAATTTAATTTTATAGTTTAATTTATCCTTGATGGTCATTTTTCCTGATACATGTATGTAAACATTACGGATTCCCACTCAACCTGGCGTTTGTATAGATACAGCCAAGGTACTGGGTGTTTTATAAAAAATACGATACATAATAATTTATATCGCTTCTTTATTTTGGTTAGTACTGCAAAAGTTTCAATATGTCCGAATCCATCATGCCTTAATCCCTCGATGTACCCCTAATTGCATATTCTCAAAATAAAGATTCTCTGAGTAGACGAGATAACCTCCGCTTAATCAACAAATTCAATTTTAAATGGCGAACTAATAAATAAACTGTTAAACCTTACGTTTAAAGTAATGTCTGAATCAATGTATGAATTCAACCCCAATCGTTCAATTAATCTTTAAATATACCCCAAATGAAAAAGTTTATCATTCTGGCAACCGCTTTCGTTGCTATCATAACACTCACAGTAATACCTGAAAATGCTGAAGCCCAGGGAAGACGGAAGCCTGCAAAAGTCAGGGTAGTGAGACATCATCATTCAAGAGTAATTAAAGTTCATCCGAGGGTTGTAAGACGTGCCCATGTCCGGTATACACACCTGCCAAGATGGGGCACAGTAATAACAAATAGCCCAACAGGCGCGGTTCTTATATCGTCAAAACATGGCCCCTACTATTTCAATAACGGTGTTTATTATGCACAACGCAGGTCGGGTTTTACAATAGTTCGCCCGGTTCCTGGAATAAGAATAAGAGTACTGCCAATAGGATACCGACATATGATTATTGGAACCCGTCCTTACTATTATTACTACGGAACATTCTATACCAAGGCAGATAACAATGAATACACCGTTGTTGATGCACCAGAAGGGGCCATAGTAGATGCTTTGCCTGAAGGATATGAAGTAAAATCAATTGGGGATACCGAATACTATGTTTTGGATGGCGTGTATTATGCAGAAGTTGATACCGAGGAAATAGAAGACGGGATCGGCTACCAGGTAGTTAAAATGTAAGTAATACCGGTATTAGTGATTAACATGCTTATACAATCTTTTGTTGTAAGAGTAAGACAACTATTACCATAGAACCCATACCTAAAATTCCGCCAACTGCGGAAGCCACAGCATCCATAAAGTCATATCGACCCTTGCCGGTAATCTTTGAAAATAATTCAAAGCCGTAACTAATTGCAATTACTAATAACAAGGCTACAGAGGTGGCCGATAGCAGGTCATTAGGCAACAACCAACATAGAAGACCTTGCAAAACAAAACCCATAAAAATTCCAGCGAAGAAATGCCTCCATTTATCAGGTGCAATTGGTTTGAGCATAATTCAACAGCCTGTTTAGATTGTTATTAATGATGCCGGTTACATTAAAGATCGGTAACAGCATACAATTTCAAAACAATTCGGTAGTGAGAATGATTTTTTAGTTTGATACAACTCCTAATAATTATTCGAGAGTACCACGTAAAATTCTTCCAATAGAAATCATTGAAATGCATAAAGCTATTTATTCGAATCTTAACTATTGTTGATATATAATGTTGTGATTTTTTTCATTAACATTTATTTTACTTTTAATATCCCCCATATAGGTCATATTTTCCACAAAATAATCATGATCATTTATTCTTCCTAATCATACAATAATATAAAGCACTATACATGTATTAGTTTAATCATTATAACCAGTCCGGCAGGAATGTTGACCTTTTTCCGATAACAATATATTATTTGTAATTCTCTTAATTAAAATAAATAATATGAAAAAGTACATTTTAATACTGTCGGTTTCAATAGGACTAACCATTGCATCCGGTACTAATCTTCAAGCACAGACTAAAAACAAAACAGTTATTGAAAATAGAGATGGGACAAAAACCATTACAAAGACAAAAACAAAGAAAAGCCGTAAAGGAAAATATACAGCAATCGGTGCTGGAGCCGGGGCAGCAACAGGAGTGGCAGTAAGCAAAAACAATAGTAAAGGTGTCATCATTGGTGGAGCAGCGGGTGCTGCTGGCTGATATATGCTTGGGAGGCATCGGGACAAGAAAAAACCAAAGACTAAATACATACAAAAAACTAAAACTGTAGAGTGATGTGACTAAAACTGTATAGTGATATAAGAAAGAATAATATAAAAAGGCAACAACCCCATGGTTGTTGCCTTTCATTAGCTTTGTTT
>Ga0136634_10000921_pt1 | contig 11690 bp, 8 predicted proteins | sample AntDrymUQ8332106_2_FD_104654 | JGI IMG/M metagenome (GOLD analysis project Ga0136634, IMG submission 104654) | Polar desert sand microbial communities from Dry Valleys, Antarctica - metaG UQ833 (21.06) | ecosystem: Environmental > Terrestrial > Soil > Desert | place: Antarctica: Dry Valley... | reverse complement strand
GTCGAAGCCCTCCTCCTGCGTGAGACCGCACACCAGCTCGCCGCCCTGCCAGCCGCCGGCGTACTGGCCGCGCGCGGTGGTCTCCTCGAGCGGCCCGACGAGCTTGGTGGCGTTGAGGATCTTGACCTTCTCGGTGCGCAGCTCGGCGGAGGAGAACGAGACCGGCTCCTCCATCGCGGTGAAGGCGAGCAGCTGCAGCAGGTGGTTCTGGATGACGTCGCGGGCGGCACCGATGCCGTCGTAGTAGCCGGCGCGCCCGCCCAGCCCGATGTCCTCGGCCATCGTGATCTGCACGTGGTCGACGTAGTGGCTGTTCCAGATCGGCTCGAACAGCTGGTTGGCGAAGCGCATCGCCAGGATGTTCTGCACCGTCTCCTTGCCGAGGTAGTGGTCGATGCGGAACACCGAGTCCTCGGGGAAGACGTCGTTGACGATGGCGTTGAGCTCCCGTGCCGAGACCAGGTCGTGTCCGAACGGCTTCTCGATGACGACGCGGCGCCATTGGTCGCCGTTCTGGGCCGACAGCCCCGAGCGGGCGAGCTGCTTGCACACCACGGGGAACGCCGAGGGTGGGATCGACAGGTAGAACGCGTGGTTGCCGCCCGTCCCGCGGACCCGGTCGAGGTCGCGGACCGTCTCCTCGAGCCGGTCGAACGCGTCGTCGTCGTCGAAGCTGCCCGGCACGAACCGGAACCCCTCAGCGAGCCGGTCCCACACCGTCTGCCGGAACGGCGTGCGGGCGTGCTGCTGGACGGCCTCGTAGACGACCTGGCCGAAGTCCTGGGTCGCCCAGTCGCGGCGGGCGAAACCGGTCAGCGCGAAGCCCGGCGGCAGCAGGCCGCGGTTGGCCAGGTCGTAGATGGCGGGCATGAGCTTCTTGCGGGACAGGTCCCCGGTGACCCCGAAGATCACCAGGCCGCACGGCCCCGCGATCCGCGGGAGCCGCTTGTCCCGAGGATCCCGCAGCGGGTTGATCCACGGCGCAGTCCTCATCGTGTCGACACCCCCCACCGGCGTCACCCGCGTGCAGCGTCGAGCTGGTCCTGCACGGTGTCCCCGAGCTCGACCCAGGACGTCGTGAACTTCTCGACGCCCTCGTCCTCCAAGACGAGATACACGTCGGTGAGGTCGACGCCCACCCGCTCCAGCGCGTCGAACACCTCCTGTGCCCGAGCCGCCGTGCCGGTGACGGTGTCACCGCGGAGCTCACCGTGATCGCCGAACGCGTGCAGGGTCTTCTCCGGCATCGTGTTCACGGTGTCGGCGACGACGAGCTCGGTGACGTAGAGGGTGTCGGGGTAGTCCGGGCTCTTCGTGCCGGTGGACGCCCACAGCGGGCGCTGCGGTCGGGCGCCCGACGCGGCGAGGGAGTCCCAACGCTCGCCGGAGAACACCTCCTCGAACGCGGCGTAGGCGAGCCGCGAGTTCGCGACGGCGGCCTGACCGCGCAAGGCCAGGGCCTCGTCGGTGCCGATCGTCGCGAGCCGCTTGTCGATCTCAGCGTCCACCCGGGAGACGAAGAAGCTGGCCACCGACTCGATCTGGGAGACCTCGTGCCCGTTGGCCGCGGCCTGCTCCAGCCCGTCGAGGTGCGCGCCCATCACCTTCCGGTAGCGCTCGACCGAGAAGATCAGCGTGACGTTCACGCTGACCCCGGCGGCCAGCGTCCTGGTGATCGCGGGCAGGCCCTGCTCGGTGGCCGGGATCTTCACCAGCAGGTTGGGCCGGTCCACGGCCTTCCACAGGTCCACCGCCTGCGCGACGGTGGCCTCGGTGTCGCGGGCCAGGCCCGGGTCGACCTCCAGCGACACCCGGCCGTCCACACCGCCGGTGGCTTTCCAGGTGTCGCTGAACACGTCACAGGCCTGCTGCACGTCGGCGACGGTGATCTCGCGGACCGCGTCGGAGACCGTCGCGCCCCGGGCGGCGAGCTCGCGGACCTGCTCGTCGTAGGCCGCACCGTGAGCGAGCGCCCCGGCGAAGATCGTTGGGTTGGTGGTGACGCCGACGACGAAGGACTCGGTGATCAGCTCCTGCAGGTTGCCACTGTGCAGGCGCTCGCGGGACAGGTCGTCGAGCCAGATGGAGACACCCGCCGCGGACAGCGCGGCGAGCCGGTCGTTGCTCATGTCGGTTCCTCCTCGGAACTATGCGACCCGGCGCGCGACCTTCAGGTCCGCGCCAGGCTGCGCCGGGCGGCGGCGACGACGTTGTCGGTGGTGAAGCCGAACTCGCGGAACAGGGTCTGGTAGTCCGCGCTGGATCCGAAGTGCTCGATCGCGACGTTCTCGCCCGCGTCGCCGGTGAACCGGTGCCAGGGCTGGGCGACCCCGGCCTCGACGCTGACCCGGGCGCGCACGGCGGCGGGCAGCACCGACTCACGGTAGCTCTCGTCCTGCGCGTCGAACCACTCCACGCACGGCATCGACACCACGCGGGTGGGCACGCCGTCGGCCTCGAGCACCTCGCGGGCCTGCACCGCGAGCTGCAGCTCGGAGCCGGTGGCGATCAGGATCAGCCGCGGCTGCCCGGCACCGGCGTCGGCCAGCACGTACCCGCCGCGGGCCACACCCTCGGTGGAGGTGCCCTCCAGGACGGGGACGCCCTGCCGGGTCAGGGCGAGACCGGCCGGGCCCGTCGGGCGCTCCAGGACCGCCTTCCACGCCGCGGCCGTCTCGTTCGCGTCGCCGGGCCGCACGATCGACAGTCCGGGCATGGCCCGCAGCGCCGCGAGGTGCTCGATCGGCTGGTGGGTCGGACCGTCCTCGCCCAGGCCGATGGAGTCGTGCGTCCACACGTAGATGACCGCGGAGCGCATCAGCGCCGCGAGCCGGACGGCGGGCCGCATGTAGTCACTGAAGATCAGGAACGTGCCCCCGTACGGGCGGGTCGGGCCGTGCAGGGCGATCCCGTTGAGGATCGAGCCCATCGCGTGCTCGCGGACGCCGAAGTGCAGCGTGCGCCCGTAGGGCTGGGCGCTGAACAGCTTGGTGGATGTGGAGACGGGACCGAAGGAGTCGGCGCCCTCCATCGTGGTGTTGTTGCTCTCCGCGAGGTCGGCCGAACCGCCCCACAGCTCGGGCAGCACGTCGGCCAGCGCCTTGAGCACCTCACCGGAGGCCTTGCGCGTCGCGACGGCCGAGGAGCCGGGCTCCCAGGTGGGCAGCGCCTTCTCCCAGCCGACGGGCAGGTCGCGTCCGAGCAGCCGGTCCAGCAGCTCCTTGCGGTCCGGCTCGCGGGCCACCCAGTCGTCGAAGGTGGCCGTCCAGGCCTCGTGGGCCGCGCGGCCGCGGTCGATGACCGTGCGCGCGTGGGCGAGCACGTCGTCGGAGACCGGGAACGTCTGCTCCGGGTCGAAGCCGAGGATCTTCTTGACCTCCGCGACCTCGTCGTCGCCCAGCGCGGAGCCGTGCGCCTTGCCGGTGTTCATCTTGTTCGGCGCGGGGAAGGCGATGACCGTGCGCAGCAGGATGAACGACGGGCGCGCCGTCTCCGCCTTCGCGGCCGCCAGCGCGTCGAGGATGCCGGTGACGTTCTCCCCGCCCTCGACGACCTGCACGTGCCAGCCGTAGCTCTCGTAGCGCTTCGCGGTGTCCTCGCTCAACGCGATCGTCGTGTCGTCCTCGATGGAGATCTTGTTGTCGTCGTAGATCACCGTGAGGTTGCTCAGCTGCTGGTGCCCGGCCAGCGACGACGCCTCGGAGGTGAGGCCCTCCTCGATGTCGCCGTCGGAGGCGATCACGTAGATCTGGTGGTCGAAGGGGCTCTGCCCGGGGGCGGCGTCCGGATCGAACAGGCCGCGCTCGCGGCGCGCGCCCATCGCCATCCCGACGGCTGCAGCGAGACCCTGACCGAGCGGGCCGGTGGTGATCTCCACGCCCGGCGTGTGCCGGTGCTCGGGGTGGCCCGGGGTCTTCGACTCCCAGGTGCGCAGGGCCTTCAGATCGTCGAGCTCCAGGCCGTAGCCGGAGAGGAACAGCTGGATGTAGAGCGTCAGGCTGGAGTGCCCGACCGACAGCACGAAACGGTCCCGGCCGATCCAGTCGGCGTCGCTCGGGTCGTGTCGCATGATCCTCTGGAACAGCGTGTAGGCCAGCGGCGCGAGGGCCATCGCCGTGCCCGGGTGGCCATTGCCGGCCTTCTGCACGGCGTCGGCGGCAAGCACCCGAATGGTGTCGACGGCGCGTCGGTCCAGATCGGTCCAGTCCGACGGCACGCTGGCGCGGGTGAGGGTCTCGATGTCGATGTCGGCCATAGCACTTCCCTCGGGTCGGGTGGGGGCGACAGGCATGGGCGCCTCGACGCGTCCGGTTTCTCGCGCGTCAGCCTAGCCACGTCGGGGCGACGTGTGTGATCTCCGCTTCAACAGTCATCCACGGGCTACCCGGGAGCCCCGTACGGCATGCTCCCGGTTACCATCGACACGCTGTAGAACTGGTGTCGTCCGATCCCACCACCACACGCGGAGGATGAGGTTGCCGGTGAGCGTTGTGCCCGTGTCCCAGGGGCCCATGCAGGCGCCACCTGCCTCGGGCGTCCGGACCGGGCTGCGCCGGGCGCGTGCGACGGTGCGAGCCTACCTCGGGCTCACCAAGACCCGCATCATCGAGCAGCTGCTCGTCGTCACGGTGCCGGCGATGTTCCTCGCGCAGCGCGGGGTGCCCTCGGTGTGGCTGATCGTGGCCACGCTCGCCGGTGGCGCGATGGCGGCGGCCAGCGCGCACGCGCTCAACTGTGTCGTGGACGCCGACATCGACGCGGTGATGGCGCGCACCGCGCGGCGTCCGCTCGCGAAGGGGCAGGTTCCGCCGCGCAACGCGCTGATCTTCGGTCTCGCGCTCGGGGTGCTCAGCGCGGTGTGGCTGGGCCTGTTCACGAACTGGCTGGCCGCCGGCCTGTCGGTGGTCGCGATCGCGTTCTACGTGCTCGTCTACACGATGTTGCTCAAGCGACGAACGTCACAGAACATCGTGTGGGGCGGGGCCGCGGGTTGCATGCCGGTGGTGATCGGCTGGGCCGCGGTCACCGGCACGGTGGAATGGCCGGCCCTGGTGATGTTCGGCGTGATCTTCTTCTGGACGCCGCCGCACTTCTGGGCGCTCGCCATGCGCTACCGCGACGACTACGCGGCCGCGGGCGTCCCGATGCTGCCGGTCGTCGCCACGCCGGCGCAGGTCTCGCGGCGCATCGTCGCCTACTCGTGGGTGATGGCGGCCTGGACGCTGCTGCTGGTGCCGGCCACGTCGTGGGTCTACGCCGGTGTCGCGGTGCTCGGCGGAGCCTGGTTCGTGTTCCGGGCGCAGCGCCTGCACGCCGGGGTGATGGCCGGTCAGGACGTGGTGCCGATGCGGCTGTTCCACCTGTCGAACATGTATCTGTGCGCCCTGTTCGCCGCGATCGCGGTGGACGCCGCGCTCGGGCTCCCGGTCCTCTGGTCCTGAGCGCGTCCCGGTCGGGGCAGCAGCTAGCGTGCTGGGTGTGACGAGCGCACCGTTCGGTTCCTGGCCCACCCCGATCACCTCCGAGCTCGTCGTCGCCGCCGCGGTGCGGCTCTCGGAGCTGCGCGTCGACGGCACGGACGTGGTGTGGTCGGAGGGCCGCCCGTCCGAAGGTGGGCGCACGCAGCTCGTCCGGTGCTCCGCCGCCGGCACGACCACCGAACTGCTGCCCGACGACACCGACGCCCGCACCGCCGTGCACGAGTACGGCGGCGCGGCATGGTGGGTGCGCGACGGCGTCACGTGGTTCGCGAACTGGGCCGACCAGCGGCTGTACCGGCTGGCGCCGGGCGGTGCGCCGGAACCGCTCACGCCCGAGCCGGGACTCCCGCGTGGCGACCGGTACGCCGACGGCGACCTCTCCCCGGACGGCACGGCGATCGTGTGCGTGCGCGAGCGCCACACCGGCCCGGCCGCGACCGACGTGCGCAACGAGATCGTCCGGCTCGCCGCGCACGCCCCGGCCGAGCCGGAGGTCCTGGTGTCCGGCCCGGACTTCGTCACCGCCCCCCGCCTGAGCCCGGACGGCGGGACGCTCGCCTGGGTGCAGTGGAACCACCCGTCGATGCCGTGGGACTCCACCGAGCTCGTGGTCCGCGAGCTGGCCACCGGTGAGGAGACCATGGTCGCCGGTGGACCGGGGGAGTCGGTCGTGGAGCCGCGCTGGTGCCCCGACGGGTCGCTGTGGTTCCTCAGCGACCGGACCGACTGGTGGAACCTCTACCGCTGGGCGCCCGGTGCGGACATCGAGCCGGTCGTGCGGATCGACGCGGAGATCGGCCTGCCGGAGTGGGCGTTCGGGTCGGCCCGCTACGTCGTTCTCCCCGACGGGCGGGTGGTGTTCGCGCGGCGCCGCGCGGGCTTCGACGGTCTCGCCTTCCGCGCCACCGACGGCTCGCTCACCGACCTCGACGTGCCGTTCTCGGCGATCGGCGCGGTGCGCGCCGGGGGAACGGGCACGGTCGTCGTGGTGGCGGGCACCCCGACGGACGAGCCGGGCGTGTTCCGGGTGGAGCTCGACACCTCCGCCGTGCACATCCTGCGACCCCCGCGCGACCTCGGAGTCGACCCCGGTTACCTGTCGGTGCCCGAGCCCGTCTCGTTCCCCTCTGTCGACGGGGCCGGGGCCCCGCGCACCGCGCACGCGTTGTTCTACCCGCCTGCGAACCCGGATCGCACGGGCCCGGACGGCGAGCGCCCGCCGCTGCTTGTGGTGATCCATGGCGGCCCGACGGGGGCGGCCGTGGCGGCCCTCAGCGTCGGCGTGCAGTACTGGACGAGCCGTGGCTTCGCCGTGGTCGACGTGAACTACGGCGGCTCCACCGGCTACGGCCGCGCCTACCGCGAGGAGCTGCTCGAGCAGTGGGGCGTCATCGACGTGGCCGACTGCCTGGCCGCCGCCGGATGGCTGGCGGCGCAGGGCCGGGTGGACCCCGACCGGCTGTGCATCCGTGGTGGCTCCGCGGGCGGCTACACGACGCTGGCCGCGCTGGCCCGCGACGACACGCCGTTCGCGGCGGGCGCGAACCACTTCGGCGTGGCCGACCTGGAGGCGCTCGCCACCGAGACGCACAAGTTCGAGAGCCGCTACCTGGACCGCCTGGTCGGGCCCTATCCGCAGGCCCGCGAGGTGTACCTCGAGCGCTCGCCGATCCACCACGTGGACCGGTTCACCCGCCCGCTGATCGTGCTGCAGGGCGCCGAGGACGCGATCGTGCCGCCGAGCCAGAGCGAGATGATCGTGTCCGCGCTGCGCGCCCGCGGCGTGCCGGTGGCCTACCTGCTCTTCGACGGCGAGCAGCACGGGTTCCGGCGGGCGGAGAACATCCGCCGGGCGCTGGACGCGGAGCTGAGCTTCTACGCCCAGGTGCTCGGCTTCGACCTGCCCGCAAACGAGGGCGTCGAGCCGGTAGAGATCGAGAATCTCAGCTCGTGATCTATGTTTATCATCCGCGCAGCTCCGGTATGGTGCGGAGCCAGCGCTCACCAACGAAGCGGATCTGAGCGAGGTCGGTCCAGCCGGATGACGGTACGGGGATGGTGGCAAGCACGGGCACTGTCAGTGGCTTGTCCGGGTAGGTCTTCATCTGCTTGCCAGCGAACACGTAGGCCACTTGATCTCCGCGTCTCCAGCGAATGGTGTAGCCGGTGCCTGCGGACAAGTACACCCAGCCAACCGGTGGCCGTCGCAGTGTTGCTCCGTTCCTGGACGTTGATTTTGACGACTTCCTATCGGCCATGTTGGACTCATTTCTGTGGCTCATTGTTTTCCCAGTGGCCAGTCTGGGGTTACGTGTGCGGAGGGTGCGAGCGTGCACGTCCCGCGCATTGCGCGGCGGCTTGCTTGCCAGGCCCTGGGCCACGCGGCGGGTGCCGCGACGGTCCATATGTTGTCTGTGCGCGAGCACGTGGTCACTGCGTCGGTGAAGGCGCACGGTCCGCTGCCGCGGCATCTATATTGCGTGCACGTCAGTCCGGACGCGGGCGTGTGCAGGGCGTCGAGTGCTTTGATGTATGCGGCCAGGATGAGGAGGTCCTGGTACATGGGTTGCATGGCGTATTCGTGCCAGTTGGCTTGCAGTTCGGCCAGCACGCGCAGGCAGCGTTTCGTGAGGGTGGATCTGGGGTGCCGTGGCTGGCCGGGGACACGCGCGTGATAGGACTCATCGCGCCGCATCGGTGGCCGGTCGATGCGGCGGTTGGCGCCCGCGTAGTTTCCGCGCCGGAGCCATCTTTGCATGGTGCTATGGCTGGGAATGCGGTGTCCCAACGCCGCGTGTATGCCGCGCCAGAGCTGGACCGGTGGGGTAGCGTGGATGACGCCGAGGCAGTGGTTGTGGTGGTCAAGGGGGCCGAGAGCCCGCATGACGCCTAATAGATGTAGCGCGTCTATGAATAGCGGGTCTTTAGCGCGTGTGGGCCAGGCTGCGGTCAGGTGGCCTGCTAGTCGCGTTAACCGGTCGCGCGCGATTTCGGCAGAATGCATCTGCATCATGGGAGGTTCCTGCCGAGCTCGTTGGGTCATGTCTGCGTTTCCCACCAGCACGGGCCGTGCGTGGCGGGTGGGTCGAGAACGTCGGCGCAAAGCTTGCTGAGCTCTAGTTGTGCATCGCCGAGTTTCTTTATCATGGCTAGTGCGTCCACTGCGGGCAAGCACTGGCTTCGAAGTGTTGCGCTGATCGCCTCGTGTATGGCGTTCGTCAGCTCGAGCGCAGTTTCGGGCGTGAGGTGTGGAGCGCCGACGCAATCGAGTTGTATGAGCTGGTAGGTCCCGTGACGGGCGCTGTCGTCATGGGGTCCTTGGGCGATCGGGCCCGGGAGTCGAGCCCGTTCGGGGGCGGGCACAGGGGTTACCGTGATGCGGGTCTCTGAGCCGTCGATGCTCAGCCCCGTGAAAATTCTGGGTTCACGTCTGGGCGAGCGAGGATGGTCGGTCGTCATAGGTTGATCCTCCGATTTTCGCGGTATCTCAGTGTTGTGCGTGAGACGGACGGTTGCCGCCGGTTGCGGTTACGGCAAGTTCTCGATCGGTAGGCACGGCGGGTAGACAGGGGTTCCTCGTCACGCCCGTCACGTTCCCGGTCCCTCGGTCGGAGGTTGAAGGAGAGACCGGGAAGTCTGACCCGTTACCTTGAGATCAGCAACGGCGCCACCAGCGGAGGACTGCTCGTCGGCGGCAGCGGCGGCAGCGGCGGCGGCGGCAGAGGAGCGGCGTCTGCCCTAACGACAACAGCTCGATTCCGTGTCGGCATACTCGGCACCGTGATCTTACGTGCACGGCGACCACCGCCTTGATATCCTCTCTCGACCCCCGCGCATCCTCTGACTGAACTGGGATACACTTCTTGTCAGCAGGCGAGGTGTGGAACGACAGAGACACGAGCTACCGGTGCCGTTGTGGCGTCATCGGGGTCATCCGGACATGGGAGTTGGTCATCAGATCCATGACAGCTGCACTCCTCACGGAACCAACTTGCAGATCGTGCACACCCGGACGGATGTGCACGACAATTTTCTTCCATCCGAGGGGACACGGACACCACATTCCGCAGACATCCCGGGACACTTCCGCTAAGCTGAAGTGTCCCTGATGAATGTTCCATGGTCCGGACGGGCCAGAGAGAATTGAGACATGCTCTATGTCAAATGATCGCCTTCGTTCAACATTACATTCCAACGGCTACTCATTCGAGCAGCTTGCCAATGATATAGGCGTTGACCCAAAGACAGTACAACGATGGGTCGCAACGGATCGAACACCTCATCGCAATACGGCAAATCAAGTAGCTAAGCTGCTAAATGTTCCCGCCATCTGGCTATGGCCTAACCTGGACGTCTTGAAATCTGGACCCAACTCGAGCGAAGTAGTAGCATTTTATTCTCATCGGTCAGACGTGCCAAAACGTCTTTGGATGGATCTTTTAACGGATGCGAAGGACGAAATTAGCATATTCGCCGATGCAAGCTTATTCTTGCCTGAGGACAACCCCGATGCAATACCTATGATTCAGCATAAAGCCGAAAATGGCACTCGGGTGCGCATCTTGCTCGGAGATCCTAATCATCCAGCAATGCAACTAAGGGGCAAAGAAGAGCGGTTGTTTGATGGTCTGATTGGTCGGATTCGGATGGCGCTTGCTTATTACCGTCCGCTGCTCGACGTCGAGTTTGTCAGCTTTCGCCTACATGGAACCGCCTTGTATAACTCGATTTTTCGCTACGATGATCAAATGCTCATCAATCAACATATTTATGGCACGTATGGATATTTGGCGCCAATTTTGCACCTACGGCAAGTAACCGGTTGCGACTTATTTGAGACGTATCTGCGGAGCTTCGAGTTGATCTGGGAGGAGGAATCTTATGACGCCGGAGCCAACTATTTTTCATCGTGAGGAGATCTCTGTTCCATCCAGGCGCAACTCAATAAGTTCCATGATGAGCTGATCTAGATGTTCCAGACTTTCAATTACCGCATCCGCGCCGGCCTCATGCAATACATTCATGCTGCTCGAACCTGTCGCAACGCCGATTATTTTTGCGCCCCCGTCACGTGCCGCCTTGACATCTAAGGGTGTGTCACCGATAAGAATAGTAGACAGTTTATCAAATGCCACATCGTATTTTTGCTTTGCTTTTTGGCGGGCTATGTCAACCAGCTGCGACCGAATAGTATGATCCGACCCGTATCCACCCACGTCAAAGTCAACCCATTCGTCTAGGCCAAATGCATGCAGTTTGGCTTTCGCGTTATCTACTATATTTCCTGTCAGTACGGACTGAATTATTGTTGGAACGGGCGTCAATGCCTCCAGAGACTCTGCGGCCCCCTTTAGTGGATAACCGCGTTTCAGTAGTTCAGGCACCTTGCGGGTCATCGCCTCTGTCAGGACGCCTTCAAATTGCGAAATGCTGCTATATTCACTAGCGTCAATGGTGTTTGCTTTAAACAACTCTTGCATGATCTGAAAATCAGTGCGCCCATCAGTGGATGGGCGCACTAACGGTACGTGTTTCGTCAACAGCTCGAACGCCAAAGCGTATACTTCTTTACTTACGCCACTGTTCTCGATAAGTGTATGATCGATATCCCACAAAATGAACGTGGCAGGAAGTCTTCTCAAGAGTATCGACAATGACTCTGGCACATCACCCATACCTGGATCATCTCACATCCTCCTGCTGGCATCAGGCTTGGTGACATAGGGTGAGCGCGCTGAAGTGGCTGCGAGACGGGGCGGGCTGGGATGCCGACATGAGGGAAACGTCGCCCGGCTGCGACGTCCGCAACGGAGAATCCGAGGGCAGAGACTGTGAACGACGGCCCAGCACGCCGCGAGCGGCGGGCAGCGAGGTCGTGCTGGACCCGGGCATCGGGCCATGTCGTCAAAGTGGCAGATGTCACGGGGGGACGTCAGGGGTGCCGTTTTCGGTGGGTGCGGCCCGCCGGCACCCCCTGTAGCACCCCCGGGTTGAGGTTGGCGCCGTGAGCGACGACACGGGGCAAGAGGGCACGATGACCGATGAGGTGACGCTGGAGGGGTTGCGGGTGGATCTCGACCGGCAGCGTGCGGCTCTCGGGCGACGGCTCGCGGACTGTCGGGAGGCTGCCGAGCTGTCGCAGGCCGGTCTCGGGCGTGCGATCGGGGAGACCCGTACGTCGGTGAGCAAGGTGGAGAACGGGCGGCGCGG
>Ga0136634_10000920_pt1 | contig 11696 bp, 2 predicted proteins | sample AntDrymUQ8332106_2_FD_104654 | JGI IMG/M metagenome (GOLD analysis project Ga0136634, IMG submission 104654) | Polar desert sand microbial communities from Dry Valleys, Antarctica - metaG UQ833 (21.06) | ecosystem: Environmental > Terrestrial > Soil > Desert | place: Antarctica: Dry Valley... | reverse complement strand
TGGTGAGGTGGAGTACCTGGGTCGGGTGGATCACCAGGTGAAGATCCGGGGGTTCCGCATCGAGCTCGGCGAGATCGAAGCCGTGCTCGCGGGACATCCGGACGTGGGTGCGGCCGTGGTGGTGGCGCGGGCGCACGAGGGCGGCCACCAGCGGTTGGTGGCCTATCTCGTGGCGGCCGGTCCGACCGAACCCACGGCGGCGGAGCTGCGGTCCTGGCTCAAGCGCAGCGTGCCGGACTACATGGTGCCCTCGGTGTTCGTCGTGCTCGACGAGCTGCCGTTGAACTCCAACGGGAAGCTGGATCGGCGTGCGCTGCCCGAACCCGATGCCCAACCGGAGCTCGAGTCCGCGTACCGGGCCCCGAGCACCGCGATCGAGCAGGAGCTGGTTCGCGTCTGGGCCGAGGTGCTGGGCGTGGCTCGGGTCGGTGTCGAGGACAACTTCTTCTCCCTCGGCGGCGACTCCATCCTGAGCATCCAGGTCGTCTCCCGGGCCCGCCAGGCGGGCGTGCGGGTGAGCTCCAAGGACATCTTCCTGCACCAGACGATCGCCGAGCTCGCGGCGGCCGTCCCGGCGGAGCCGGTGTCCGAGCCGGTCGCCCCGGAGGTGATCCACGGCCCGGCGCCGCTGACGCCGATCCAGCGCTGGTTCTTCGCCACCCACGGCGCGCTGTCCCACTTCAACCAGTCCGTCGTCGTCGAGCTGTCCGCGGACCTCGACGAGGACGCGCTGTCCGCGGCGGTGCTCGCGCTGGTGGCACACCATCGCGCCCTGCGCGCGCGCTTCTCCCCGGTGGACGGCGAGCAGTGGTGCCAGGACGTCGCGCCCACCGAGCCTGCCGCCGTGTTCAGCCGTTGTGACCTCGCGGATCTCGACGGCGAGGCTCGGCAGGCGGCCATGGAACAGGCCGCGGCCGCCGCCCAGTCCGGGTTGGACATCGCCGAGGGCCCGCTGCTGCGGGCCGTGCTGTTGCGCGGCGGCGGCTCCGGAGCGGGGCCACGGCTGCTCCTGGTCGTGCACCACCTCGTCGTGGACGGGGTGTCGTGGCGGATCCTGCTGGGTGACCTGGAGTCGGCCTACCACCAGCTGCGGTCCGCGCAGCGCGCCGCCTCGGCGGGGGGCACGTCGGCACCGCCGGTGGAGCTGGAGCCGACCGGCACCCCGTTCGCCCAGTGGGCGCACCGGCTGTGCGAGCACGTCCGGTCCGGCGGGCTCGATGACGACCTGGCGTACTGGTCCAAGGTCCCGCACGAGGCGGTGCCCGACCTGCCGGTCACCCGGGCCGGGGTGAACACGGCCGGCTCCGCCCGCGCGGTGTCGGTCCGGCTGGGCCGCGAGGACACCGACGCGTTGCTGCACCGGGTGCCGGAGGTGTACCGGACTCGGATCAACGACGTGTTGCTGAGCGCGTTGGGCCGGGTGCTGTCGAGGTGGACCGGGCGGGACCGGGTGCTGGTCGCGCTGGAGGGACACGGCCGCGAGGAGATCCTCGACGGGGTCGACCTGTCGCGCACCGTCGGGTGGTTCACCTCCCAGTTCCCGGTGGCGATGGCGGTCCCGCAGGCGGGCTGGGGCGAGGTTCTGACCGCGGTCAAGGAACAGCTGCGGGCCATCCCGAACCGGGGGCTCAGCTACGGGGCGCTGCGTTACCTGAGCCCGGAGAGCTCCGCCGCGCGCATGCTGCGCGACGACCCGCAGCCCCAGATCTGTCTCAACTATCACGGCCAGTGGGACATGACGGCGAGCTCCGACGGGCTCTACCGCGGCTGGCACGGCGCGCTCGCGCCGGATCATGCACCCGAGAGCGTCCGGCCCTACCTGCTCGACGTCACCGGTGTGGTCCAGGGCGGGGAGCTGGAGCTGGGCTGGACCTACTCCGCGGACGTGCACGACGAGGCCACCGTGGCCCGGCTGGCCTCGGACATGGTCGAGGCCCTGCGGGAGATCGTGGAGCACTGCTCCCGTCCGGAGTCCGGTGGCGCCGGTCCGTCGGACTTCCCGCTGGTCCGGCTGAGCCAGCGCCAGGTCGACCACGTCGTGGGTGCCGGGCGCAACGTCGAGGACGTCTACCCGCTGACGCCGTTGCAGGCCGGGATGGTGTTCCACAGCCTGCTCGACACCGGCTCCACCGCCTACGTCGACCAGATCCGGTTGCGGCTCTCGGGCGTGTCCGACGTCGCGGCGCTGGGTACGGCGTGGCAGCGGGTGGTCGACCGGACGCCACTGCTGCGCAGCTCGGTGGTGTGGGAAGGAGTCGACGAGCCGGTGGCCGTGGTGCACCGCGAGGTCGTGCTCCCGGTGTCGTACCACGACTGGCGCGGCCTGTCCGACGGGTCGCGGGAGCACGCGGTGCAGCAGGTGGCCGCGCAGGACCGTGCCGCCGCGGTGGACGTGACGGCGCCACCGCTGCTGCGGTTGGCCATCGCCACGCTCTCCGACGACGAGGTCATGGTGGTCTGGACCACCCACCACGTGGTTCTGGACGGATGGAGCATGGCCGCGGTGTTCGCCGAGGTCTGCGAGCAGTACGCGGCGATCGTGCACGGCCGGGCGCCGGAGCTGGAGACCCGGCGACCGTTCCGGGACTACCTGCAGTGGCTGCACGAGCAGGACGGCGGCCACGCCGAGGAGCACTGGCGGGCGGTGCTGTCCGGGTTCGAGGTGCCGACCCGGTTGCCGTATGACCGGGCACCGGTCGAGGCGCACCGTTCCGAGTCCTCGGAGTGGGTGGGCCTCGAGCTCGGGGTCGAGTCCTCGTCCCGGGTGCACCAGCTGGCCAAGCGCCACGGTCTCACCGTCAACACGGTCGTGCAGGGTGCCTGGGCCCTGCTGCTGTCGCGCTACGGCGGTGAGCGCGACGTCGTGTTCGGTACCACCGTCTCCGGGCGACCCGCCGAGCTCGCCGGTGTGGAGTCGATGGTCGGCATGTTCATCAACACCGTGCCGACCCGCGTGCAGGTCGAGGGTGGCCGCGATGTCGTGTCCTGGCTGCGCGCGCTCCAGGGTGCGCAGATCGAGTCCCGGCGGTTCGACTTCGTCTCGCTCGCCCAGGTGCAGGCCTACAGCGACCTGCCCGGCGGGGCGAACCTGTTCGACAGCATGGTCGTGTTCGAGAACTACCCGTTCGACGGCGCGTCGGTCGACGCGGCGGGTCTGGCGGTGCGCGAGGTCCAGACCCAGGAGACCACGAACTTCCCGCTGAACCTGCGTGCCTACATCGGCGACCGGCTCGGGATCCATCTCGGCTACGACCCGCGGTTGTTCGACGCGACCACGGTCGAGCGGATGTCGGCGAACCTGCAGGTGCTGGTGGAGGGGATCCTCCTCGACCCGGACCGGCCGGTGTCGCGGTTGCCGTTGCTGACCGAGGCGGAGTCGCGGCAGGTGGTGGCGGAGTGCAACGACACCGATCGGGACGTGGCGGCGGCGACGTTGCCGGAGCTGTTCGAGGCCGCCATGTCCGGTGTTGCGGAGCTGCCGGCCGTGCGGTCCGACACCGAGGTGCTGAGCTTCGCGGAGCTGGCGGCGCGGGCGAACCGGCTGGCGCACCTGCTGATCGCGCGGGGCGCGGGTCCGGAGCGGATCGTGGCGTTGGCGTTGCCGCGATCGGTGGACATCGTCGTCGCGGAGCTGGCGGTACTCAAGGCCGGTGCGGCGTTCCTGCCGGTGGACCTGGCCTACCCCGCGGAGCGGATCTCCTTCATGCTGGGCGACGCCGATCCGGTACTGGTGCTCACCTCGGCCGCGTCCGTGGCCGGACTGCCCTGCCCCGACGGCGTGGCGGTGCTGGTCCTCGACGAGCCCTCGACGCTCGCGGTGATCGACAGCATGCCCGATCGGGATCCGCGCGACGCGGATCGGACCTCTCCGTTGGTGCTGGCGCACCCGGCTTATGTGATCTACACATCGGGGTCGACCGGGCGACCGAAGGGTGTGGTCGTCTCCCACCGGGGGTTGGCCAGCTTCGCCGCCGCGGCGGCGGATCATTACCAGGTCCGGGCCGGGGACCGGTTCCTGCAGTTCTCCTCGCCGAGCTTCGACGCCTCGGTGTTGGAGCTGTGCATGTCGTTGTCGGCGGGGGCGGCGCTGGTGGTGCCGCCGCCGGGTCCGTTGCTGGGTGCGCAGCTGGTGGAGGTGCTCGACACCGGTCGGGTGACCCATGCGGTGATCCCACCGGCCGCGCTGGCGACGGTGCCGCCGGAGGCTCCCGAGTCGGGGCTGGCGGAGTTCCGGACCGTCATCGTGGGTGGGGACGCGTCCCCGGCCGAGCTGGTGGCGCGGTGGGCCCCCGGTCGTCGAGTGATCAACTCTTATGGCCCGACCGAGTCGACCATCGTGGCGACGTGGACCGGTCCGTTGGCGCCCGGCCGGGTGCCGCCGATCGGCCGGCCGATCTGGAACACCCGGGTGTACGTGCTCGACGCCGAGCTGCGTCCGGTGCCGCTGGGAGCAGCAGGCGAGCTCTACATCGCCGGTGTCGGTTTGGCGCGTGGGTACCTGCGCCGCCCGGGGCTGACCGCGCAGCGGTTCGTGGCGAACCCGTTCGGAGCGCCGGGCTCGCGGCTGTACCGCAGTGGTGACCTCGTCCGGCGCAGCGCCTCCGGCGAGCTGGAGTTCCTGGGTCGGGTCGACGAGCAGGTGAAGATCCGCGGGTTCCGGATCGAGCTCGGTGAGGTCGAGGCCGCGGTGGCCGAGGATCCCGAGGTGGCGTCGGTGGCTGTCATCGTCCGGACGGCGGCTCCGGTGGACGGCGGGCCCGGTGCCAAGCAGCTGGTGGCCTACGTGGTACCAGTCGCGGACGCGGTGGTGGACCCGAGCCGGCTGCGCGAGCACGCGACAGCGGTGCTGCCCGACTACATGGTGCCCGCGGCGTTCGTGGCGATGGACCGGCTGCCGGTGAACACGAACGGAAAGCTGGATCGCCAGGCGTTGCCCGAACCGGACTGGGCCGGTGCGGCGCGGGAGCACTACGTCGCACCCACCACCGACACCGAGGCCGTGCTGGCGCAGAGCTGGGCCGAGGTGCTGGGGATCGAACGGATCGGGGTCGAGGACAACTTCTTCGCCCTCGGCGGGGACTCCATCCGGAGCGTGCAGGTGATCTCCCGGCTGCGGGCCGCCCTCGACGTGGACCTGTCCCCCCGGGCGCTGTTCACCCACCCCACGATCGCCCGGCTGGCCGCCACGATCGAGGAGATGACCGGCGGTGCGCACGGATCGGGCGCCGTCGAGATGGCGGTCATCCCTGCGGTCTCCCGCGACGGTGCCCTGGCCCTGTCGTTCGCCCAGCAGCGGTTGTGGTTCCTCAACGAGTTCGAGCCCGACAGCAGCGAGTACGTCACCCGGGTCGGACTGAGGTTGCGCGGGAAGCTGGACGTGGACGCGCTGGGCGGGGTGCTGACCGGGTTGGTCGCCCGCCACGAGTCGCTGCGGACCACGTTCGACTCCGTGGACGGGCACGGTGTGCAGGTGGTGCACCCGCCCTACGAGGTCGAGCTGCCGGTGCAGGACCTGTCCGGTCTGGTCGGGCGCCAGCGCGAGGCCGAGCTGGCCCGGGTGGTGGCGACGGAGAGCACCCGGCCGTTCGACCTGGGCCGGGGCCCGTTGCTGCGGGCCCGGCTGGTGCGCTGCGACGCCCAGGAGCACGTGTTGCTCCTGGTCTTGCACCACATCATCACCGACGGCTGGTCGATGGGCGTGCTGGTCGAGGAACTGACCGCCGGGTACGACGCTGCCCTGCGGGGTACGGAGGTGGCCTGGCCCGCGTTGCCGGTGCAGTACGCCGACTTCGCCGCCTGGCAACGTGCCCAGCTCGCCGGTCGGGAGCTGGAGGACCATCTCGCCTACTGGCGTCGTCAGCTCGCCGGGGTGCCGCCGTTGGAGCTGCCGACGGATCGGCCGCGGCCTGCGGTGCAGACCACGAACGGCGCGCTGCTGACGTTCCTGGTGCCCGCCGAGGTGACCGACCGGCTCACGGAGCTGAGCCGGCAGCGCGACGGCACCCTGTTCATGACCCTGGTCGCGGCTTGCCAACTGCTGTTCGCTCGCTGGTCCGGTCAGGACGACGTCGCCGTCGGCACGGTGGTCTCGGGTCGTGAGCGGGCCGAGCTGGAGAGGCTGGTCGGGTTCTTCGTCAACACGGTGGTCCTGCGGTCCCGGGTGGACGGCGAGCAGACCGTCACCCAGTTCCTCGACACCGTGCGCGAGACCGTCCTGGACGCCTTCGTCCATCAGCAGGTGCCGTTCGAACGCGTGGTCGACGACCTCCAGCCGGCCCGCGACACCAGCCGCAACGCCCTGTTCCAGGCCATGGTCGTGCTGCAGAACACGCCCAGCGGGGTGCAGGAGCTGCCCGGCCTGGAGGTCGAGGCCCTCGAGCTACCGGTGACGAGCACGAGCTTCGATCTCACCGTGGAGTTCCAGGAGGACGAGGCTGGCCTGCGTGGAGCACTGACCTACAACACCGACCTGTTCGACGCCGAGACGGTCGAGCGGTTGGTCGGCAACCTGCAGGTGTTGCTGGCGGGGGTGGCCGACGATCCGGCGAGACCGGTGTCGGGTCTCCCCTTGCTGTCGGCGGCCGAGCGTGACCAGGTGCTGGTCGAGTGGAACAGCACCGACCGGGCGATTGCGCCCGCCACGTTCACCGAGACGTTCCAGGCGCAGGTCGTGCGGAGCCCGGACGCGCCGGCGGTGGTCGCCGGGGACGTGACGATCGGCTTCGCGGTCCTCAACGCCATAGCCAACCGGCTGGCGCGGTTGTTGGTGCGCCGCGGTGCCGGTCCGGAGCGGATGGTCGGGCTGGCGCTGCCGCGGTCGTTGGACATGGTGGTGGCGCAGCTGGCCGCGATGAAGGCGGGGGTGGGGTTCGTCCCGCTGGATCCGACCTATCCCGCCGAGCGGCTCCGGTTCATGGTGACCGACGCCGCCCCGGTGCTCCTGCTGACCCGCCGGGACGTGGCGGCCTGCCTGGCCGATGCGGGGGACGCGCCGGTGCTGGTCCTCGACGAGCCGGCGGTGGTGTCGGAGACGGTGCGGATGGCCGTCGGCGACCTGACCGACGCGGACCGGCTCGCGCCGCTGCACGTGCAGAATCCGGCGTACGCGATCTACACCTCGGGCTCGACCGGACGGCCGAAGGGCGTGCTGATCTCCCACGTGGGGCTGGCGAACTTCTCCGCTGCCGACGCGGACCGGTTCGGGGTCGTGGCCGGGGACCGGGTGCTGGCGTTCTCCGCGCCGAGCTTCGACGCCTCGATCCTGGAGATGTGCATGACGTTGCAGGCGGGAGCGACGCTGATCGTGCCCCCGCCGGGGCCGTTGGTGGGCGAGCAGCTGGTGGAGGTGCTGACCCTGGGGCGGGTGACCTACGCGATCATCCCGCCCGCGGCGTTGGCCACGGTGCCCGACGAGGTCGTGCGGTCCGGTCTGCCCGAGTTCGCGACGGTGGTCGTCGGGGGTGACGTGTGCTCGGCGGAGCTGGTGACGCAGTGGTCGGCGAAACGCCGGATGGTCAACGCGTACGGCCCGACGGAGTCGACGATCCTGGTGACCTGGAGTGACACCCTGTCCCCGAGCGGGCAGTCTGCGGGCGCGCCGCCGCCCATCGGTCGCCCGATCTGGAACACCCAGGCCTACGTGCTGGACGCGACCCTGCGTCCGGTCCCGGTGGGCGTGGCCGGTGAGCTCTACATCGCCGGGGTGGGGCTGGCGCGGGGATACCTGGGCCGTCCCGGACTGACCGCGCAGCGGTTCGTGCCGAACCCGTTCGGAGCCCCGGGCGCACGGATGTACCGCACCGGTGACGTGGTCCGGTGGAGCACAGGCGGGCAGCTGGAGTTCCTGGGCCGCGTCGACGAGCAGGTCAAGGTGCGCGGGTTCCGGATCGAACTGGGTGAGATCGAGTCCGCGCTGCGGGCCCAGCCGGGCCTCACCCAGGCCGTCGTGGTGGTCCGGGAGGCCGAGGGCGGGCACAAGCGGTTGGTGGCCTACCTGGTGGCGGGGCCGGAGTCGCCGGCGCCGGGCGCGGCGGTGCTGCGGGCCAGCCTGAAGCAGCTCCTGCCCGACTACATGATCCCCTCGGCGTTCGTGGTGCTCGAGGCATTGCCGCTGACCTCCCACGGCAAGCTCGACCGCCGCGCCCTGCCGGCCCCGGACGGGCTGGCGGAGTCGGAGTCGGAGTACATCGCCCCGCGGACACCGACCGAACAGGGGTTGGTCGAGGTGTGGGCCGAGGTCCTCGGACTGGACCAGGTGGGGGTGGGCGACAACTTCTTCGAGCTGGGTGGGGACTCCATCCTGACCATCCAGGTCGTGTCCCGCGCCCGCCAGGCGGGCCTGCACTTCGGTTCGAAGGACCTGTTCGTCAACCAGACGATCGCCGAGCTGGCACTCGTGGTGACCGCGGTGGACGCCGATCAGGCCGGTCGGGAACCGGTCGTCGGCCCGGTGTCGCTCACCCCGATCCAGCGCTGGTTCTTCCACACGCACACGACCAATCCGAGTCATTTCAACCAGTCGGTCCTCGTCGACCTGGCCGACGACGTGGACGAGCGGGCCCTGGAGCGGGCGCTCGGCGCGTTGCTGGTGCACCACGACGCGTTGCGCGTGCGGTTCGAGCAGGTCGGGGGCCAGTGGCGGGCGCACAACGCGCCCGTCGAGGACGTCGAGGTGCTGTCTCGCCACGACCTGTCGGAGCTGGCCGACGAGGACCACCACGCGGCGATGGTGGCGGTCGCCGACACCGTCCACACCGGCTTCGACCTGGGCCGCGGCCCACTGCTGCGGGCGGCGCTGTTCACCCGCGGCCCCGGGCGTGGGCGGTCGCTGTTCCTGGCGGTGCATCACGTGGCCGTCGACGGCGTCTCCTGGCGCATCCTGCTCGACGACCTGGACGTGGCCTACCAGCAGCTGGTGCGGGGCGAGGCGAGTGACCTCGGGCCCAAGACGACCTCGTTCCAGGACTGGGCGCACCGGGTGCACGAGCACGTCGCCGCCGGCGGCCTCGATCACGAGCTGGAGTACTGGGCGGACGCGTCCCAGGCCGGGGAGCTGCCGGTCGAGCCGGCACCGGCGGCCCCAGCAGACGCGGAGGGGAACGTGTCGGTGCTGCTGAGCGCCGAGGACACCGACGCGTTGTTGCGCTCGGCCCCCACCGCCTACCGGACCCGGATCAACGACGTCCTGCTCAGCGCGCTGGCCTGGGCGCTGTGCCGGTGGACCGGACGCAGCCGGGTGGCGATCGACCTGGAGGGCCACGGCCGTGAGGAGATCTTCGACGGGGTCGACCTGTCCCGCACCGTCGGCTGGTTCACCACGATGTACCCGGTCGCGCTGACGATGCCCGACGACGATGCTCCACCATGGCGCGAGGCCCCACAGTGGCGCGGTCTGGTCCGGTCGGTGCGCCGGCAGCTGCGGGCCGTGCCCAACAACGGGTTCGGCTTCGGAGCGCTGCGCTACCTGGGCTCCCCAGCGGCCCGCAACCGCCTCGACGCGGTCGGACCGGGACCCCAGATCGCCTTCAACTACCTTGGCCAGTGGGAAGGCGGGCCGTCCCGGGACCCCGGGCGCGGTCTCTACCAGGCCGTGCACTCCTCGATCGGGCAGACCTACGACCCCGCCGATCAGGGTGCGCACCTGCTGGAGGTCGTGGGCGCGGTGCAGGGCGGGCAGCTGGGGTTCTCCTGGCTCTTCCCGACCGATCGCTACGACCAGGCGACCGTCGAGGTCGTCGCCGGTGACTTCGCCGAGGCACTGCGGAGCATCGCGCGGGACTGCCGGGACCCGCAGTAAGCGCGTCGTGCGTGGGGCAGGATGAGTCCGGTGCCCCATCACGACCGGGGTTGCCCACCAGGATTTTCCGAGAAAGGAGAGCAAGGACATGGACGACGACGCGAGGTACGAGGTACTGCGCAACGACGAGGAGCAGTACTCGCTGTGGCTGGCCGGCCACGACGTGCCCGACGGCTGGTACCGGGTCGGCAAGGAGGGAAGCAAGGAGGAGTGCTCGGCCTACGTCGACGAGGTGTGGACGGACATGCGGCCGCGCAGCCTGCGCGAGCAGATGGACGGTGCCCAGTCCTGACCAGGCACCTTGCCCTGCTCAGCGGAGCCCGCTCGTGACGCGGCCGTCGTCGCGCTCGCGGTGGGCGCAGGTCCTCCGTCCACGGCCGGATGCGCGGCTGCGGCTGCTCTGCCTGCCCGCTGCCGGTGGCGGCGCGAGCCGGTACCGGGACTGGCCGGCACACCTCCCCGACAGCGTGGAGGTCGTGTCGGTCCAGCTGCCCGGTCGGGAGAACCGCTTCGACGAGGCCCCGATCGAGTCGATGGAGCTGCTGGTCGGCCCGTTGTGTGACGGGCTGGCCAGCTCTCTCGTCCCTCCGTTCGCGCTCTTCGGCCACAGCATGGGCGCGCTGATCGCGTTCGAGCTGGCGCGCTGGCTGCGACCCAGTGGCCTGCAGCCGGTGCACCTGTTCGCCTCCGGATGCCGAGCGCCGCACCTGCCGAGCCGGTCGCCGGACCGGCACACCCTGCCCGACCGGGAGTTCCTCGCCGCCGTCCAGGAACTGGGCGGGATCCCGCCGGAACTGCTGGCGGAGAGCGAGTTCCTGGACACGATGCTGCCGGTGCTGCGCAGCGACTGCACCCTGGTCGAGACCTACGTGTCCCGTCCACAGCCCCCGCTGAGCTGCCCGGTCACCGTCTTCGGCGGGCTGGCGGACAAGGACGTCCCTCCCGAGGACCTGCGGGCCTGGTCCCAGCACACGACCGGACCCGTCGGGATCCACCTGCTGCCGGGGGATCACTTCTTCGTCAACTCCGCGCGTCCGGAGCTGCTCGGGCTGGTGGCCTCCGCACTCGGAGGTGTCGGTGTGACCTGAGAGCCCATTGGCAAACGTCTTGAGACGGCTGATTTGTCCGGTCTCGGTGGGGTGGGTGTGGGGGACGGGTGCCGCTCCACCGAGGTGGGTTGGCGGTGGCGTGGCGCACCAGCCGTCTGGTCATGATCGTGGTTGTGGTCGGCAGGGCCATGGCCTCATGGTGGGCGGGCAGCGACCCTCAACCGCCTTACCCCGATCGCCCAGACCACCTGGGTCCACCGTGGTTCACCGACACGCTCTCAGAAAAATCTTGAAAAGATTCTCCGGGGTGGTGGTCGGAGGGGCCGGAACTGTCGGTGGCGGCGGGGATGATCCTGGTGTGACCGACAGCCCGCTGATCTTCGCGCACGCCGCCATGGCGGCGGGGTTGGACGAGCTGTGTGCGGCGGTGGGTTCGGGTGCGGCGGATGCGGAGTTGTTGTCGGCGTTGACGCTCTGTGAGGGCGTCACCCGACGTGTCGACCGGCTCGCGGTCGGGGTGATCGCGGATCTGGATCGGCGCGGGGCGTTCCTCGAGCGGGGCTACCGCAACCCGACCGCAGCGATCGCCGACCTCCTGGGCTGGGACCGGTTCGAGGCCCGACGCCGGGTCGTGGCCGCCGAGCAGGTGTGCGGGCGGGTCGGGCTCGACGGACAACCCCTGCCGGCGCGGCTGCCGGCCACCGCGCAGGTCTTCACCACCGGACAGGTCGGGCTGCGGCATGTGGAGACGATCACGAAGGTCCTGGCGTCCGACGCCGCGGGGCGGCTGTCACCTCAGGTGTGGGCCGGCGCGGAGGCCGAGCTGGCCGACAAGGCCACCGTCTACGCCC
>Ga0136634_10000919_pt1 | contig 11703 bp, 10 predicted proteins | sample AntDrymUQ8332106_2_FD_104654 | JGI IMG/M metagenome (GOLD analysis project Ga0136634, IMG submission 104654) | Polar desert sand microbial communities from Dry Valleys, Antarctica - metaG UQ833 (21.06) | ecosystem: Environmental > Terrestrial > Soil > Desert | place: Antarctica: Dry Valley... | reverse complement strand
TTATCAGTCATTAATAAAAAAAGCGATCAGCAAGCCATTTCGTTGCTTATCGCTCCAAATCGGGAATTTGTAGCGGGATCGGGAGTTGAACCCGAGACCTTTGGGTTATGAATCCAACGCTCTAACCACCTGAGCTATCCCGCCATAAAAAATGTAAAACCACCCCTGCAACGTGTTCATTAAAATTACCGGAAACTTGTACCATTAAACCTGCCAGGAGCGGTTTTTGCCGCTGCAGCTTTCGCGTCAGCGGGGAGCAAAAATAGAGAAATCAATCCAAAATCGGGCAGCATGGCAGCAAAAAAAAGCAGGTGATAAAACCCACCCGCGAGTCAAATGAGAAAAATACGAAGAAAAGAAATAATGGATTTATTAATCCGGGTTTACTATTATTTCATGTATGTTTTAATTCTTTGACAGATGCAGTGGCCTTTTATGAATGATATTGACAAGTAGCTCAAAAAGATCCGCATTGCGATAGTTGTACCTGAATTCAGTTTCTTTTACATGCAGGTATAGTGTACTTCCATTAAGGCCTCTGAATTTTACCAATCTTGATTTCAACATTCCCCAGAAATGATCAATTTCATCAATTTGAGGTCTGCCCTTTGTATACACAGCAAATGCATTATTGATACGAAACAATTTTACTGTATTAAAATCAATAATACCATTATACAGATCCAGGTGGTATTTTTCGATGAGCACCTGATCCGCTTCGAGCTTCCCTTTCAGCCAATCATACAGCCATGATGCATCAATAGTGAGTTTCTCCGTATATAGAATATCTTCCTGCTTAAATATGCCATAAAAGGATTTCTTTGTAGCCGTTCCATTTTTGTGATTTATTATTGAACCTGGATTTTGCAATGGCAAAAAGGCAAAGGTTCCATTGTAGTAATGAACGGGATTTCGTTCCTCACAATACTTGGCAATATGCGTTCTTATTAATTTAAGATAGGCATTCACTGTTATCCGACTTATGCCACTAACATTCGCAATCTGCGTGGCAGTTAAATCTTCAGCATAAAGCTTTAAGAGTTCCCTCACTTTTCTCTCGGAAATGTGGGCCCCTTTCAGGAACTTGTTCTTCATGGCAGTGTATGGTTTGAAGTACGATACTCTACGTAAATAAGACTCTTTTTGTTATAATGACCGTGTTAAAATATTATAAGCGGCGAATGTGGGTGATATAAGTGCAGCCTACTTATCTAGTAGTCTAAATGTCGTAGTACTTCTTCGATAAAGTATTGTAGAAATCGATTAAGATTTAGGATGCGAGAAGTAAATTAATCTTAAAAAGTATTTTTTGCAGGTCAGGTAACATAGCCCTTTCTAAATTCATATTCATTGGCACTGCAGGTAGGTTCAATGCCCCCAATACTTCTACAGGTGCATCCAACCATTGGAAGCAAGCGTTCGAAATTCTACCGGCAAGTGCTTCAGCAAAAGAATTATTTTGTTGTTCTTCTGTAAGTACCAGGCATTTCCCATGAACTTTAACAGTGGAAAAAACAAGTTCTTCATCAAGAGGAAAAAGTGTTCTTAAATCTATTATGTCAATCATTCCCTGGAAATGTTTGGCTGCTGCTTTTGCCCAATAAATACCCATCCCATACGTAATGATGCAACATGATAAACCTTTTGATATCTTTAAAGCATCAGCACTTAATATTTTATTGGCTTTTCCAAAAGGCAAGATATAGTCACGCGAAGGTTCAATTGATTTTGCATCTTCAGTTCCGGGAACTTTACTCCAGTATAACCCTTTATGCTCGAGCATCACTACCGGATTAGGATCATAAAAGGCTGCTTTCATTAATCCTTTCATATCTGCAGCATTTGAAGGAAAGGCAACTTTTATACCTTTTATAGAGAGCAAAGTAGTTTCTATATTCCCACTGTGATACGGTCCTCCCCCACCATATGCACCAACGGGTACCCTTATTGTTACCTGTACTGGAAATTTTCCACAAGTTAAATAACACGATTTAGACAGCTCCGTTACAAGTTGATTTAAACCCGGATAAATGTAATCTGCAAATTGAATCTCAACGATCGGCTTTATTCCTACCGCACACATTCCTACGGTTGATCCGATAATATACGCTTCCTGAATAGCTGTATTGAATACCCGGTGCTCACCAAATTGAGTAGCTAAGGTTGCAGCCTCGCGAAAAACCCCTCCTAATCTTTTTCCCACATCTTGGCCATACAGTACAACTTCGGGATGGTCTTCCATGATTTCGCGGATGGCAAATAAAGCAGCATCTACCATCATCACTTTTTGTTTATTTACCGGGGCGCGGTCACCTTTTTCCTTCACAACTGTTGTTGGAGCAAATACATATGTTTCAATGGAGGCATCATCCGGTTCGGGTGCCTCAATCGCTTTTCTGAATTGTTTTTCAATTTCGGCAGAAACAGTTGTTTCAAGTTGAACCAATGTTTCCTCACCAATCCCTATATCTAATAAGCGTAAGCGTAATTTGGGTCCGGGATCCCTTTTTGAATCATTACTTAAGTCTTCTTCACTACGGTAAAATTCTTTACGCACACCACTGGTGTGATGACCTAACAAAGGAACTCTTGCGTGAACGATATAAGGATGTCTGTGTTGACGAACCTCCTGAATTACCTGTTGCATGGAAAGATAACTCTCTTCAAAATTACTGCCGTCAATCCGGATGCGCTCCAAACCTGGAAAGCCAGCTGCAAAATCAAATGCATCACAAACCCTGGACTCCTCAGCTGTTACACTAATTCCCCAGTTATTATCCTGTACCAGGTAAATAACAGGAAGTTTTTTTAATACTGCGAATTGAAAAGCTTCACATACTTCGCCTTCCGTAATGCTTGCATCGCCAATTGAACATACCACTACAGGGTTTTCATCATGCACGCCTTTTTTTAACAGCAGTGAATTCGTGGTTTCCAGGAATTGAATGCCCTGGGCAATGCCGGTTGTTGGAATAGCCTGCATACCCGTAGCACTACTCTGATGAATGATAGTTGGTTTATCGCTGCCCCTGTAATTAGGATGGGAATAATATTCCCTGCCCCCTGTAAAAATATCATTACCCTTTGCCAATAGTTGTAACATGAGTTCATAAGGAGAGAATCCCAATCCAAGCAACAAGCTTTCATCCCGGTAGTAAGGACTTACAAAATCACATGGTAAAAGATGAAATGCAGTTGCTATTTGAATGGCCTCATGGCCCCGGGAGGTGGAATGTACATATTTACAGAGATTTCTGTTTAATTCATAGGTCTCCGCCATTATTCTGGCAGCATACATTAATTGGTATGCTTTCAATAAAATTTTGTTATCCACCATAGCAACCAAACTATGGGCAAATGTAAACATTGTCCAAGTTCATAATGGAACTCCCCTGCAAGTTGAAGAAATAAATTGAGTGAAAATTCAGAAGAAAATGCTTCAAACTAAAAAGCCATGCCGTAGAAATGGCTCTTAAAAAATGAGGTTGATGAGTGTTTATTTTACCTCCAGCGTTACGAGACTTTCGTCCTCAATAAATAGTTCCAATTCATCACCAACAACACATTCAGCTACACCTGCAGGTGTGCCAGTAAAAATGAGGTCTCCGATATTTACCGAAAAATAGTTAGAAATGTATGCAACAATTTTATCAAAATTATTGATCATTAAGGAAGAATTACCCTGTTGAACAAGCTCTTTGTTTTTGTAAAGACAAAAGTTGATATCTTTTTTGTTTTTGATATTTTGAAATGGAATCCATTTACCAATAACTGCAGAATTATCCCACGCCTTAGCCTTCTCCCACGGAAGTCCTTTTTCCTTTAATTCATTTTGAATATCCCGTGCAGTAAAATCGATACCTGCAGTAACCGCGTCATAATATTTACTTGCAAATCTTTCCTGGATGTACTTCCCATTTTTGGAAATACGCAACACCAACTCACATTCATGATGCAGCTCATTTGTGAATTCAGGATAATAAAAGGGAGTATGTGCCTGTAATAATGCGCTTTTAGGTTTCATAAATATGACTGGCTCATCGGGAATATCGTTACCCAACTCCTTTATGTGAGCTACATAATTACGGCCAACACAAAATATCTTCATATTCAAATAAAAATTTAACTGAGATAATTGTTTTCAGGTTTCATTGTCTGGAAAGACTGGGGTTAATTCTACATAGGAATTGAATATCAAAATATTAACCGAAACTTATAATAAGGCGAAAATAAAGATTCAATTCAATAAATCATAGGATAAATTCCAATTTATTGACTGTATTCATGGTTCTCTCAATTCCTATGCTTATAAAATTTTCAATAATTTCAACACATTTGTCGGTTTTTAGTTTAACAAGAGGCAATTCCGAAGAATTCCACTTGCCAAGTACATAATCTACCTGCCTGCCTTTGGGATAATCATTACCGATGCCATAACGCAACTTTGAATACTTTTCTGTTTGTAACACTTCCTGGATACTCTTTAACCCGTTGTGTCCAGCATCACTACCTGAAGGGCGCAAACGAATTTTACTTAGAGGAAGCGCCAGGTCATCAACTATTACAAGAATCGATTCCAGGGGTATTTTTTCAGCATCCATCCAATATTTCACCGCCCTACCACTCAAATTCATATATGTAGTCGGCTTGATGACAATCACCTGGTTACTCTTCCACTTTACCTCTGCCATCTCAGCCAATCTGCTAAGCTTAAAATAACCTCCTAGTTTAGAAGCAAATGCCTCGGCAACTTCGAAACCTATATTGTGCCTTGTACCAGCATATTCGGTACCTATATTACCCAATCCCACAATTAGGAACTTTGCCATGCTAAAATTCTTTAAAAAGCGGTATCCATAGAATAATACTAAAAATAATATTCTTCTTTCAGGCCTAGATAAAAAGCCCGGTCTTTGACCGGGCTTTGAAAAAAAAATTTATAACTTACTTCTTGGATGCTGATTTTGCTGCGGCAGGTTTTGCTGCGGCTGGTTTGGCTGCCGTTGCGGCTGCGGGAGCAGCGGCGGATGCAGCAGCCGGAGCAGGGCCAGTAGTTGCTTCTTCCTGCTTCAATAGTCGGGTCATAACTACTGATGCAATTGGAATACGAGGCGAATTCAGGATCTCTAAATTTTCATCCTTCACATCTTCCACACGGATGTTTTCATTTAATTCCAGATTAGTTAAATCCACTTCAATATTCTCTCTCAAAAATTTGGGGTAGGTTTTAATCCGCAAAGTTTTCATTTTGGTTTCCAACTTGCCCCCACCTTTAACACCTACAGCGACACCTGTAAATTTAATAGGAATTGTAGCGATCAGTTTTTTGTCTTCAACTAGCTCTAAAAAATCAAGATGAGCCAACTCATCACTTACTTTATTCAATTGAACATCTTTTAAAATGCAGCGATAAGTTGCACCATCCACGCTGATTTCTGCTAACTGAAAATCCGGTGTATATAATAATGGCTTGAAAGCCAATACAGGAGCGGCAAAATTGATCTCCTTAGCACCCCCGTAAATTACACCAGGTACCATGCCCTGAGAGCGAAGCTGGCGGGTGACTTTTTTGCCAGTCTCGGTCCTCAGTTGTCCTTCGATTGTAATTGTCTTCATTGTATGTTGTTTATTTAATTATTGCGCAAATCCTGTGATTTACTTATGAATATAACTCTGTTCTTAAATCTTCAATGTCCTAATGAGCACATTAGCTAGTCAGCACATTACTTATTTCTCATTTGGCTATGTATAAAGAGCCCGGTAATACTTCTATTTTCAAATGCATTCCTTAAAGCCACTGCAAAAAGTTCGGCAACACTCAATACTTTTAATTTTGAGATTTTTTGTTTTAGAGGAATAGTATCGCAAACCACCAATTCTTCCAGCACGCTGTTCTCAATATTTGAATATGCATTGCCACTTAAAACCGGGTGAGTGCAAAGAGCCCTGACGCTTGTGGCTCCTTTATCCTTTAGTAAGCCTGCTGACTTGGCCAAAGTACCACCGGTATCGCAGATATCATCTATCAGGATAACGTTCCTGTCTGTAACATCGCCTATAACCACCATGCTGGCAATTTCATTTGCACGCTTCCGATGTTTATCACAAATCACCATTTCTGCACTAAAATAAGTGGCAATTTCCCTTATCCTGTTTGCACTTCCCACATCGGGGGCGGCAAAGGTAAGGTTTTCGAGTTTAAGTTGCTCAATGTAAGGTATAAAAATGGCTGAACTATCGAGGTGATCCACGGGTATATCAAAGTATCCCTGGATCTGAGGCGCATGAAGATCCATTGTTATAACCCGGTCTGCACCGGCTGCTACCAGCATGTTAGCTACGAGTTTAGATCCAATGGCTACCCTTGGTTTATCTTTTCTATCCTGTCGGGCATATCCATAATATGGGAGAACAGCCACTACTTTATAGGCGGATGCCCTTTTAGCGGCATCAATCATCAGCAGTAGTTCCAATATGTTTTCAGCAGGAGAAAAAGTACTCTGGATGAGAAAAACCATATTACCCCTTATGCTTTCCTGAAATACAGGTTGGATTTCTCCATCGCTGAATTTTGAGATGGTTATTTTACCCAGTGGCACACCGAACTTATGGGCAATTTTTTCTGCCAGGTACTGCGAGCCAGTGCCAGAGAAGATCTTAGGTGATGTTTCCATTCCGCTTAATGTGCGGCGAAGATAATCTATGAAAGGGATTAGGGATTAAAGCCAGACATAAATTTTTTTATCAGTTAAAATCAACAATTAATATGTTGTTTGGCACACAAAATATAAAAGTCTAAATCCTATTTTGCCACTGAGAGCAGAACAGTTTTACCACTTGTTACCATTGCAGTCTTTTCTGTATTGGGACTATCTATTTTGGCAATTGACTTTTTAGGGTTGATTGCGTAAAAAATAGCAGAGCAAATAAAAATGGAGAAGAATAATGCTACGAAATACATACCAATGCAAAAAAGAAAGGGCTGATAGCCGCCGATGGCTGAAAAAGTAGATTTACGTTTCATAGATAAAGATTTTGTTTTCAATAGGTTTGGACCGGATCTGGAATAATAACGGACAAAAATGATGCTTAGTACAAGTTGTTGTTATAGTACTTCATAAAACTAATAGAAACCATTAACGCATGCAAGAGCAGAAATACTCAATAAAAGAATGGGCAGAGGACGATAGACCAAGGGAAAAATTACGATCAAAAGGTGCAGAAAACCTCAGTGATTCGGAATTACTGGCTATACTCATCCATAATGGAAACCGCCATAAAACCGCTGTGGATCTAGCTAAAGAGGTTCTTTTTCTAGGGAAAAACAGTTTACAAAGCCTGGGAAAGCTCTCGGTTAAAGACTTAATGAAGATCAATGGCATCGGGGAAGCTAAAGCTATTACTATAGTAGCAGCCATGGAAATTGGAAGACGGCGGCAAGCTAATCAGTTTATAAACAAACAGACAGTAAAAGACAGCCAGGAAATTGCAAACTATTTGCAGGCATTATTACGAGATCATCATCATGAAATATTCGCTGTGGTTTTTTTGAACAGGGCCAACCGTATCAATCACTTTGAAATCATAAGCGAGGGAGGGATTACGGGAACCGTGGCAGATCCCAGGATCATTCTCAAAAAAGCTCTTGAGGAAGATGCCGTCAGTATTATTTTGTGTCACAACCATCCTTCAGGGAACCTTCTTCCAAGTCGTGCAGATGAAGATCTCACTAAAAAAATAAAAGAAGCAGCCAGCTATTTTGACATAAAAGTTTTAGATCACATCATCGTAAGCGAAGACGGGTATTATAGTTTTGCCGATGAGGGCATATTATAGAACCTACATTCTTGAAAACTGTTGAAAAAGAGCATCAATCTCCAAATAAAATCGACAAAGATTTGACATCAAACATCAGTATCAAGAATCCAATATCCAGCACTAAGCTTGCGCAGTTGGTCCCCCAAAGTTCATAGGGATTTGAACGTCCTCCAAATCCTGGATTTTACCATTTAAAGATTCGAAGCGGGTTATGTTTTCCGTCAATGCTTTCATGAATCGTTTGGCGTGTTGCGGAGTTAATATGATACGGGATTTTACTTTACTTTTTGGTGTGCCCGGCATCACATTTACAAAATCGATTACGAATTCAGCATGGGAATGGGTAATAATGGCCAGGTTAGCATAATCACCTTCGGCTACTTCTTCAGAAATTTCTATATTCAATTGATTTGGCTGCTGATTTTGCTGGTCCATGAATTTTTTTTCAAAAATAAGTATAACTCGATGCTAAAATGAAAAAAGCCAGGGTGATTATTTTACGCGTCCCTTCACTTATTAAATGATTTTATTGCAACCTTACTATTATCGAGGGTAATAAAAGAAAAGAGGCATCCCGTGGAACGCCTCTTTTCATTATTGTCAGAATTAAAAATTATGGCCTTAAGATCAATCTATAATTACCAAAATTAGTTCCACCAGCGCTTACATGGTTTAATGTAAGGTCAATGGTTTGAGTGCAGGAAAAAACAAAATTGCTTGTTCCCGTAGTAGCCGCAGTATACGTTGCTGGCGATCCATAGCCTCCATAATTATACTTGGCTACTGTTGCAGCCCCGGAAGTTGGATTAACGCTCACTACCAGATCAGTATGTTGAACATCTGTAGGGAAAACTCCTTGCAAGGTTATCTGGTTAGCTCCTGGGCCCAGGACAACTTGAATAGGATCTCCTACTGCAAAATCCGCCCAATCATCTCTTACAATGCGATAGGTTTTGTTATCGAAAGCAGCAGTCGTATAAGGGCAAACTACAGTAGCTCTCCACTGCATGGCCACATTGAATCCAGGCTGGCTTTCTAAATCTGCAGCACTGGTATTGACCATAGAAAACTTTCTTCCATCTTTTGTTACTACCTCATTGTACATAAAATAGGTAGTGCCCGGAGCCATGCTTGCTTGTGTAATGCCTAAAGCTGTAGCAATTTGAGTGGTGGTTGCTGTAACAGTAGTTTCGCCGCTGTATGGAATATTTTTTACAAGTTTCCATTTTGTTTTATCAGTGGTAGCTGTTTGAGAAACAAATAAATTAATACTCTCTATGGGGCTACCGTATTCGGTTACAACCTGACCAACAGTACTGGCAGGGTCCAGGGAATTTAGGTTAGTATTAATAACCCTAACCAGATTTAAATATGATCCCTGCCCCAAAGTATCATAAAATGAATCCTTCTTGCTGCACGAGAATACAACCATCAGAAGGAGCAGTGACCAATAAGAATATGTTTTTTTCATTGTATACATTTTTATTATCGCTTTAATCACATTAATTAACAAATATGTTATCCGGATTAGTGTCCCAAAACACCTTTACGTTTGTTGTTGTTTTTTGGGTCACACTATTGTTTCGGTTAGCGAACACTCCAGGGTAAAACATCGAACGCAAAAATGGTCCTGCGGATGCATTCAAATTCGGTTGCATATTTTTAGGCATCCCTGTACGACGATAGTTGTTGTAAGATTCAACTCCATTGCCCCATAATGCTATATAATATTCCTTCATAATAACATCCAATTTGTCATCGGAAGTGGCGGCAGCATCATAAAGTGAAAGGACCTTATCAACATATGTTTGAATGGTAGCTGGTGTAGGAACTCTAGTAGTTGGAACTGTAATACTAACTGTTGCCGGATAAGCAACTACTGTTGCTATAGACTTTCTAACTCCCGATTCTAATAAAACCCTGGCATCACCTGCGGTTGCTAATTTTAATGCTGTTTCTGCCCTTACAAAATCGGTAAATGCAGGTTGCCAAAAGGGGTGAATGCCTTGTCCCTGCGCGCCGTCATTGGGTCCGGTATGCTTCACTCCTTCACTATTGTCAAATCTACCCCCTGCAGGATAAACACCCCAAACAGTTCTTAACTGTCCATCAGGAGGAATACCCTGGTCATCACCATGATCACGACCATAAAATCCTGCAAAGTGTGCAAAACAATAAGGGTAAGGGTCAGCTGGGTAATGAGGAGGACGTGAACTGGTTAAACAGCTTAAAGTTGTTACAGGAACAGTAGTTACATTACCGATCTGGCGATAAAAATAATAACGCCACCGTGGGTCAATGCCCTGCCCTTTTTCCAGATACACGCTCCACATAAAATAATTACCAATATAGTCTTGTGCCCCGGTACTGGTATAATAGGTATTATATTTTGGATGGCGGCTATTAGGATTGATTGCCTTACTGCCAAATTTGAAAACAAATGCCTGAGCATCTGTGGTGATTAAATCACCATCAGTTATAAGCGCATCTATTTTTGCTTTTACAGTATTATCAACCAACCTTGTTTGATTGTATAACTTAAGTTTCATCGTTTTCGCTACTCTTCTCCAACTTGCTGCTTTTACTGTTGCAGTTCCTCCAAAGAAAAGATCATTGAGGGGAAGTGGTGTTGTAGAAGTTACCCTGCCAAAACTTGCTATTGAACTGTCTAATAAAGCAAGTGCAGCATTATACACAGCTCTTCCTGCATCAGTTTTTGGATTCGTATTTTCATTACCGAGATTAGCCTCAGTTAATGGTACGTCACCAAAAAAGTCTACAAGTGTTGCAAGAGTATAGGCTTTTAAAACCTGGGTAATCCCAATATGAAGATGACGATTGGTATTTCGAGCAATTGGAATCAATGCATCTCCATTTTTAATAAGGGATGAATAGGCATTTCTCCACGTTCCGTCAAAGGATTCAGGGGAATAAGCATCAAGATATGTTCTGGCAGCGAGATATTCCATCCGCGTTAATTCTTCACCATTCTCTGATAGTCCTGGTTCAGTTCCTTCAACATTGAAAAAATTTACCATTGCTAGCTGGACTTCATTTAAATACAAATCCACATTTGCAGACTCAGGGCGTCCCGCACTTGGATCCTGGAGATGATCATCGAATTTTTTGCAAGCCACTAACACCCCGGTTAGAATGGCGAATATTATTAATATTTTACTTAAATTTTTCATTACAATTTATTTAGAATGTTACTCTCAAACTCGCACCCATTCTGCGAGAATTAGGGCCTGTTAAAAATTCGAATCCTCTTGTTTTACTAACCCCGCCACTGGAAGTCTCAGGATCAAAATTTATGTGCTCAGGAAAATTCGGAGCGTTGAACCATAAATTTTGTCCGCTTAGTGTCAATGAAATAGCACCAAAAGGTGTCTTTGTAAGTAATGATCCAGGCAATGCGTATGAAAGAGACATTTCTCTAAGTCTGATCACGGTTGCATCGTAAATAAAGCCTTCTCTTGCTCCCAAAAAGGTGTTGAAGTAAGCACGGTCCATAGCGGTTTGAAAGTCATTTGGTGTACCATCTTGTTTAACACCAGGCAATATGATAGCAGCCGCACGATCCTGTTCTGTATCCTTTGTAAGACCACGGGACATCAACACGTTAGAAGTTCCTGAATACATAGATCCACCTTTTGTGTAATCCCACTGCATTCTAAACTCAACACCTTTAAATGAAAGTGATGTGATTCCACTTACTTTATAATCGGGGTTAGGATTACCAATGATTGCAGACTCAGTTGAAGCTATATAATAACCATCAGGTCCAACAATTTTTTGACCTGAACCGGTTTTGACTCCAGTTACTGGGTCAATTACTTCATCTTTCTGCCAGTAGGTCCCTTTAATTACACCAAATGGTTCGCC
>Ga0136634_10000918_pt1 | contig 11717 bp, 8 predicted proteins | sample AntDrymUQ8332106_2_FD_104654 | JGI IMG/M metagenome (GOLD analysis project Ga0136634, IMG submission 104654) | Polar desert sand microbial communities from Dry Valleys, Antarctica - metaG UQ833 (21.06) | ecosystem: Environmental > Terrestrial > Soil > Desert | place: Antarctica: Dry Valley... | reverse complement strand
GCTTTATCGAGGATCTTGTGCGCCGGGACCATCACGCCGAGGTCGATGACCTCGTAATTGTTGCATTGCAGGACGACGCCGACGATGTTCTTGCCGATGTCGTGCACGTCGCCCTTCACCGTCGCCATGACGATCTTGCCGGCGGCGGGTTTGTCCTCGATGCCGAGCAGGCGCTTTTCCGCCTCCATGAAGGGCATCAGATAGGCGACCGCCTTCTTCATGACGCGCGCCGATTTCACCACCTGCGGCAGGAACATCTTGCCCGCGCCGAACAGATCGCCGACGACGTTCATGCCGTCCATCAGCGGACCTTCGATGACGTGCAGCGGGCGCTCGAATTGATGGCGCGCTTCCTCGGCGTCGGCTTCGATGTAATCGGCGATGCCATGCACGAGAGCATAGGTCATACGCTCCTTCACCGGCTGCTCGCGCCAGGAGAGATCGGCGGCATCCTTTTTCTTGCCGCCGGATTTGTAGCGCTCGGCCGCTTCTAGCAGGCGGTCCGTGGAGTCGGACCGGCGATTGAGGATCACATCCTCGACCAGCTCGCGCAGCTCGGGCTTGATGTCGTCATAGACCGCGAGCTGCCCGGCATTGACGATGCCCATGTCCATCCCCGCGGCGATCGCGTGATAGAGGAACACCGAATGCATGGCCTCGCGCACCTGCTCGTTGCCGCGAAAGGAAAAAGACAAGTTGGAGACGCCGCCCGACACATGCACATGCGGCAGCTCGGCCTTGATGCGCCGCACCGCCTCGATGAAATCGACGCCGTAATTGTTGTGCTCCTCGATGCCGGTGGCCACAGCAAAGATGTTCGGGTCGAAGATGATGTCTTCCGCGGGAAAGCCGATGCGGCTGATCAGCAGCTCATAGGCACGCTTGCAGATGGCGAATTTGCGCTCCGCGGTGTCGGCCTGTCCGGTTTCGTCGAACGCCATCACCACGACGGCGGCGCCATAGCGCTGCACCTTCCGCGCCTGCTCCAAGAAGGCTTCCTCGCCCTCCTTCAGGCTGATGGAGTTGACGATTGCCTTGCCCTGCACGCATTTCAGGCCGGCCTCGATGACGTTCCATTTGGACGAATCGATCATCACCGGCACGCGCGCGATGTCGGGCTCCGAGGCGATAAGGTTTAACAGCGTCACCATCGCCCTCTCGCTGTCGAGAAGGCCCTCATCCATATTCACATCAAGCACATTGGCGCCGCTTTCCACCTGATCGCGGGCGACGGCGAGCGCGGCTTCGTAATCGCCCGCCTCGATCAGCTTGCGAAACCGCGCCGAGCCGGTCACATTGGTGCGCTCGCCGACAGTGATGAATGTACTTCCGCTGTTACTCATTGCTTCATTTGCCTAACCTGCCGCGCATGTCGCGGCTAAGCGCGCTGACGGAGTTTGGCCGCCTCCTGCGCCTCGGTGTCGCTTGTCACGGCCGCATCCTGCGCGAAGATTTCTTCCAGTTCTTGCGATTGCCGCAGCGCGCGCAGCCGCATCTTTTCCGTATCGGACTGGATCTTGTAATCGTCATACAGACGCTTTTCGTCGGTGTCTTTGAAAGTTTCAATAATCCACTTCGATCGCTTGTCGGTCATGCCAAGCCCGCGCAGCAGGTCGCGCGTCAAATCCAGCGCCGACAGGAAGGTCTCGCGCTCAATATTCTCGATGCCCATGTCCATCAATTGATGCACATGCTGACGGTTGCGCGCCCGCGCATAGACCGGGACATGCGGAAAATGCGTCCGCAATATCTGCGCCGTGCGGATCGAGGCCTCGACATCATCGATCGCCAGCACGAAAGCGCGCGCATCTTTTGTCATTGCGGCTTCCAAGATGCCCAGCCGGCTGGCATCGCCATAGTAGATCTTGTTGCCGAATTGGTTGACGAAGTTGACCTGCTCGGGGCTGATGTCGAGCGCGGTGAAGGGGACGCGTGTGGCGCGCAGCACACGGGCAGTGATTTGACCGAAGCGGCCAAAGCCTGCGATGACGACATGGCCATCCTTCTTGGGCAGCGCATCGAATTGCGGTTCCGGCTTGGTCCGACGCCTTGTGTAGAACTCATCCGCCAGCAGCAACAGCGGCGTGGTGATCATGGAAAGCGTCACCGCGACGGCGAGGGAATCCGCCAGGACTTGATCCACCACACGTCCAGCCGCCGCCGCCGTCAGCAAAACGAAGGCGAACTCGCCGCCCTGCGACGCCACGAGCGCGAACCTGCGCGCCGAACTTTGTTTTAGGTCCTGCCAGCGGCCCACCACATAGAGAATTGCGGCTTTCACCGCGACAATTAAAACCACCACGGTCATGATCACGCCAGGCTGGGTCAACAGGAGGCCGACATTGAGCGACATGCCGACCGTCATGAAAAAGAGGCCAAGCAGCAGGCCCTCGAACGGCGCGATGTCAGATTCGATCTGATGGCGGTATTCGCTGTCGGCAAGCAGAATGCCGGCGAGGAACGCGCCGAGCGCGGCCGACAGGCCGGCGACATGCATGAGATAGACCACCAGGACGATCGTCAGCAGCGCGCTCGCGGTCATCCCTTCGCGCACGCCCGTCGAAGCAACGATGCGGTAGAGCCGATTCAGGACAAAACGTCCGGCAAGAACGATCGCGGCGATGATGGCGAGCCCCTTGAACAGCCCCGTCATGCTAAACCCTTGCTCGCCGGCGCCGCCCGCGGCCAGGAAGCCGACAAAGGCAATCATCGGAATGGCGGCGATGTCCTGGAACAGGAGAATGGAGAAGGCCAAGCGGCCGTGACGTGTGGTGAGTTCGCCTTTTTCCTCCAGCGTCTGCAAGGCGAAAGCCGTGGAGGACAGCGAAATGGCAAGCCCAATCAGCAGCGAGGCGCCGTAAGACAGGCCCGAATAGAGCCCGAGAGCCGTGAAAGCCGCCGTGGTCGCGACAACTTGAACGCCGCCCGCGCCGAAAACCGAATAGCGCATCGCCCATAAGCGCCGGGGCCGCAATTCCAGCCCAATGAGGAACAAAAACATGGCAACGCCGAGCTCTGCCATGTTCTGCAGCTCTTCTGGCCGGCCTACCAAGGCGCCCAGCCCTGTGCGCCCGATGATGATGCCCGCGACCAGATAGCCGATGATCGATCCGACATGGCAGCGCCTCCCGAGCGGCGCGGCTATCGCGGCGGCTGCAAGAAACACAATGAGCTGCGATAAGGAGCCGTCCATATTTTGCTCCTGCAAAATGTTGCGAGGGGGGCGGAAAGGGCGTGGAGGTGATGCGCATCTGCGAAAGGGTGCCTGGACCTCTAATTTAAGCCTGCTCCGTCATAGGTAAAGCCTAACAAGGCCAGGAAATTTTTCGCAGTCTCACAAATTTGCCATAAGGTGCCTTTAACAGACTCATGGGACAAGCATGAATCGCGTATCAGTGCATAGGCGCCGCCGTTCGTTCGGCAAGGTCGTAGGGGTGTTCGCCAGCTGTTGGGGTATCGGCTGGGCCGCGTCGGCGCATGCCGATATGGCCTGCGTGCGCTGCGGCGGGCCGGATCAAACCTACCGCTGCCAAGCAGTTTCCCACGAAGCGATCCCTGCGGAAGCGTTGCGCTATTTCTGCATTTCGCAAATTGCCCGCGACCATGTGCACCAAAGCTGTGCGGTTTTGCGCGGGACAAGTTCCTGCGAAGGGGTGGAGGTGAGCTATGCGTATCAAAACGACGCGGCGCATGCGCCCCTCACCGCTGGGGCAAATCCGGCTGGGCAGCAGGTAAACCCCGCGGGCGAACCGGCCACGCTGAAGGAGATGACGCGCGATACGGTGCAAGCTTCGGTGAAAGCGGGCAAAGCGATCGGCGATGCTACCAAGCGGGCCTTGAGATGTCTTGGGTCCGCCTTAACGGGGTGCTAGGCGCTCGGCCGAACCGGCTCGTGGTTTGGCTTAGCGGGACTGCAAAAGGGACATATACGATATGCCAATCGGTGACACCACGCGGACAAGCGGCTGCCTATGGCCGTTGAGAAACGCGAGGAGCGTTACGAAGCTGGCCAGCGCCGGTTTGCTCCTTAGCACGCTGGCGCTGGGCGGCTGCGCGTTTGGCGTCAATAACAGTCCGATCAATTCCGCTTTGGCCAGCTCAAATAGCGCGGAGATCGAGGCTCCGGCGCCTGCCGGCAATTTCGAGGACACCGCGGTCGGCCTGAGCTTTTCCGGCGGCGGCACGCGCGCATCGGCCTTCGCCTTTGGCATTTTGCGCGAGCTTGCGCGCACCGAAATCGCCAGCGATGGCCGCAAGTCGACGCTGATCGACCAGGTGGATCTCGTCTCCAGCGTGTCCGGCGGGTCGATAACGGCCGCGTATTTTGCCCTGAAGGGCAGTGCCATACTCGGCGATTTCCGCAAGAAATTTTTGACCAAGGACGTCGAGGCGTCGCTGCGGACGTCTGTTTCGCTGGCCAATATCGTGCGCCTGTCCAACGGCGCCCTCAACGACAGCTCCGGCCTGCAGGTTTGGCTCGAAGAAAACCTGTTTCAGTCGGCAACCTATCGCGATGTCTACCGCCGCGGCCGTCCGACGCTGCTGATCAACGCCTCCGACATCTACAACCGCACGCCCTTCGTCTTTAACCAGGGCACCTTCGCCGCGCTGTGCAGCGATCTCAGCCGCTTTCCGCTCTCCGAAGCGGTGGCCGCTTCCGCGGCCGTGCCGCTGGTCTTTGCGCCGGTGGTCATGACCAATTACGCCGACCGCTGTCAGTATGACAGTCCGGCCTGGGCGCAACGCGCGCTGCGCAACGCCAACGCGCCCTCCGTGCTGAAGGCCAACGCCGAAGCCGTGCAGCGTTATCGCGCCAAGAGCGATGTGCAATTTGTAAAGCTCATGGATGGCGGGCTGACGGACAATCTCGGGCTAACCGGCATCCTGGTGGAGCGGCTTGGCGCCAGCCATCCTTACGAGCCCCTGAGCGAGCGCGAAGCGGTGAAGATGCGGCGCCTGCTCTTCATCGTGGTGGACGCCGGCCGCCCGCCCGGCGGCGATTGGGCGAAGAACGTGTCCACCGGCGCGTCCGACCTCATCCAGGCCGTGGCGGACACCGCTGTGGACGCCAATGTCCGCAATACTTACGACACATTCGCCAACCATTTGCGCGACTGGAACCGCGAACTCATCGAGTGGCGCTGCCGCCTGCCCCAGGAGCGGGTGACGGCGCTTATCGGCGAGGGCCGGCCCTGGAACTGCCGCGACGTGGCGTTCCATGTGGTCAAGGTGACCTTCGATCAGATGCCGGACCCGGTCACGCGGGCGGAGCTGGAGAAAATCCCCACCCGCTTCACGCTCCCGGAAAAGAGCATCGACCTTGTGCTGGACTCCGCTGGCCAGATCCTGCGCCGCAACAGCACCTTCCAGCGCTTCGTCACCTCCGCGCAATAGCTCCATCCTTGGCGGCCTTAGGCGCACAGAGCGCTTGGAGCCGGCAGCGCAGGGCGACGTTCTGGAGTGCTAGCGACTTTTGTGACGAGAGGCGGCGCGGCTTTGGCCGGTTCACCTTGTTTCATTGCATTCGCCCGGCCCCACAGCCATTCCCGGGCCTGCCGTTGCGCCTCGGCGATTTGCGCGGCGCTCATTTCAGGTCCGAGCTCGGTCCGGCTGAGGCGCGCCGCTTCATGGCCCATCATCGCGGCGAGGTTGAACCATTTATGCGCCGCGACCAGATCGAGCTCCACATCCCGCCCGGTGGAATAGCGCGTCCCCAGAATGAAAAGCGCGTTTGCGTCATCCGGGCGTTCTTCGCACGACCGCTCCGCCGTGATCTGTGAATTGTCCTGTGTCATTGACGCTCCCCGGTATCGTGAGGACACTGTTGCGATGGTGTTAAGCTTAGCCGGCTGTTGCCGCGTTCGCTAAACTTGCCATGACAGTGAATAAAAAACCCTAAATGCTTGCTCGAGATTTTGGCCTTCGCTTTAACACCTGAATACTTACGTGTAATTGCTTGTTAGGTTGGCCTTGTGAGGAGCGGCCCTGCTTGCCCTCGGTCAGAATGGCGTTCAGGGGCGCTCCAAAATGACGAGCCGCCACTCCGAAACGCGATAGCCGTCCGGCTTCCAGAGATGCCCGCGCCACGGAATGCGCAGCGTTTCCGCCCGCCCCAGCGCTTCGACGGTTAAGGCGGGGAGCACGCCGGCAAAGTGTTTGGCCACACTCTCTGCTGGCTTGGAGGCTTCCCATAACAGCGCTGTCGTGTCTCCCGCACGGGGAGGTCGTTCCGGCGGCACATAGCGGCGCGGTCCAGCAAGCACAATGCGGGTTTGCGGAAAAAAGCGCCGCAGATTGCCGCCGAGATCGTCATCATGGACGATGAGCCGCCCTTGCTCGAAGCCGCGCGCCCGCATGGCGTCCGCCAGCTCGCGATACGGAATGCCCCAGCGGCAGATGCTGCACACCGGTTCCAGCACAAACATATTCGCGCCACGTGCCACGAAAGCGAAGGCGGCGACCGACAGCGCGAGGATGACAAAGCGGCGGATCTCGCCCGGCCCGCGCGCGGCCCTGCGCGCCTGCGCCGTCAGCCAGATCGCGGTGATGAGAAACAGCGGCATCAGCGCGTGAACGGGATAACGGACGATGCCGAAGATGAGCGCGCCGGGAATGAGAACGGCGAGGTTCAGCAGCGTAAGGTGCAGAATGAGCTGCTCGGGGTCGGCGCGCGCTCCGCTGTTCGGGGAAAGCCGGGTGGTTCGCCTCACGGTGTCGATGAAGGCTGGAAAGAGTAGCGGGTACAGGAAAATGAGCGGAGCTAGATACATCACCGGTTCCGTGAAGGCCCGGCGCAGGCCTTGCAGCGCGCCGCTCCAATAGCCCGCACCGCCGATGCTAACGGCCGGCAGTATGGCGGAAAAGCCCTCGGGCGTGGCGGCGAGCCACAGGACGTATGGCGAGGCGACCAGCGCCGCAATCGCCATGCTCGCCGCGAAGGCGGGTGTGAGGAGAGCGCGGCGCGCGGCGGGCTGCAAGGCCGCCGCCCCGATCAGAGCCGGCAGAAAAACCCAAAACGGCGTGACAGTGAGCAGCCCGAGCCCGGCGATCAGCCCGAACAGCGCGTAGTCGCCGCTGCGCTGCCTCTCGATGAGCCGCAGCATCGCCCAAAGCGCGGCGGCGACCGCGCACATCGCGCCCACCGCATGAGTGAAGCCTTCATGAAAACGCCAGCTGATCTGGTAAATCAGCGCCAGCGCCTCGACGGCGAGGAACGCCCAGAAGCCGTCGCCCGCCATGGTGCGCCGCGCGGAGGCAAAAATGAAGGCGCACGTCGCCGTGAGCAGGCCGTATTTCAGCAGCTGAAACGACAGCGCGCCAGGCCCCGTAATTTGCTCGATGAGCCATATGAGCCAGTTGTAAAGCGGCGGCTGGCGGGGCATGTAGCCGGGCTGCAGCGTCTGCGTGAGGATGGCGTCGAGCGGATCGTCCTCGCCCAGATTGCCCGAGGCGAGCAGCCGCGCGCCGACATGCAGGGCGCTATACAAAAGCACGGCGGCGACAACGCCCGGCAGCGTATAAAGCCAGCGTTGCTTTTCCGCCGGCACGGCCGCGGCAGCCGCACTTTGCGCACGCTCGAGCAAAGTCATTCCCCCGGCCGACTGGCCAGCCCGCGCCGAGCGCGCTCCGGCACCCCGCTACCCGGCGTCGCGCATGGCTTTCGTGCCGAACGCCTTCACGACATGATCGGCGAGCAGCACCGTCGAGCCGGTGGTCTTGCGCGCCTCCAGATCGCGATGCGCGGTCGCGGCGGCTTGCAAGCCGTAGGTCTGGTTGACGGCGATGCGCACCCGCCCGCTTTGCACCATCTCGAACAGCTCCTTGGACGACGCGAGCAGCTCCTCGCGCAGGGCGATGTAGCTCCCGAGCGTGGGGCGCGTGGCGAACAGCGAACCCTTTTGCGCCAGGATGGCCATCTCGAAGGGCGGAACCGGCCCCGACGCATTGCCGAAGCTGACCCACAGACCGCGCGGCTTCAGACAATCCAGCGAGCCCGGAAACGTGTCCTTGCCCACAGAGTCGTAAACGACATCCACGCCCTTGCCGCCGGTGATTTCGCGCACCCGCTCGACGAAATTTTCGCTGCGGTAATTGATGACATGCGCCGCGCCGTTCGCTCTGGCGAGCTCGGCCTTCTCCTCCGAGCCGACCGTGCCGATCACCGTGGCGCCCAGATGCGCGGCCCATTGCGTGGCGATCAGCCCGATGCCGCCCGCCGCGGCATGCAGCAGCATGACGGTGCCCGGCCCCACGGCAAAAGTCTGTCGCAGCAGATAGCGCACGGTGAGCCCCTGCAGCATCATCGCTCCAGCGGTGATGAACTCGATGCCGTCCGGAAGCTTGACCAGCCTGTCCGCCGGGATGAGCCGTTCCTCGCTGTAGCTGCCGATCACGCCGGCATAGGCCACGCGGTCGCCAACCGCGATGTCGGTCACGCCCGCGCCCACCGCCAGCACGACGCCCGCGCCCTCCGAGCCCGGCGTGAAGGGCAGTTCCGGTTGCTTGTAGAGGCCGGTGCGGTGATAGACGTCGATGAAATTGAGCCCTATCGCATGGTGCCGGATCTTGGCTTGCCCCGGCCCTGGATCGGCTATCTGCACCTCGTCCCATTGCAGGACGTCCGGCCCCCCATAGGAATGCACGCGTATCGAAAAGCTCATGCTCAACTCCGTGGCTTGCGCGTCCCTAAGCGATTAGCCGACGCCGCCGCATTGCGCCAGTCCAATTCCGCGCGGCGATTTTTTGCCGATCGCGTTGAACCGATCGCCGCCGGTGAGCGACCAACCCATGTAAGCCGTTCCAGCCCGCTCTCCACCCACTCTCAATCCTTGGATGTCACCCATGCGCACCCTTTCTCTTATCAAAATCCTCGCTGTGCCGGCCTGTCTGGCCATCATGTCCTTGACCACCGCGTCCGCCAGCCAGCGCGACACCTCTTGCGGTTATGGCGACATGCGCGATGCGAACCAACGCTGCGTCGGCCGCATGACGGCGCTGCAATGCCCGCCCGGCCAGGTTTCGACCCCCAGCGGGTGCCGCTCGCGGCCGCGCCCCTGCAACGGCATCCGCTATGATCCGAACTGCGATCAACCCAGTCCCGCCAGGGACACAGGGCGGCGCCGATGCCCGCCCGGACAGGTTTTGTATCTCGGGACATGCACGCCAAAATGCTCGGCAGGCATCGCCAACAATTGCAAATCTTAGCGCGCGGTCCAGGCCTCGGCCCGCTGCCCGAGAGGCGGGCGCGGGGCATGGCAAGCGGGCAGGGCGGCGGGCCGGATCGGTTCGCCGCCCAACCATGATGCCTTAGCGGCGGTCGCCGCGCCGGTTATCGCGTTCTTCGCGGCCATACACGCACACCCGCGCTCTGCCGCGGCCGCGGCCTTGGAAATCCTTGCGCGAGACGATTTCGATGCGGTCGATGGCGCGGTCGCGTCCGCGCAGATCGAGCGCACGCGTGCGGTCGCCTTCGCGGATTTCGGAGCGCACGGAAATGTCGTCCGGCTGGCCGTTGGCGTAGATGACCCGCAGATCGAGGATCTCCACGTCGTTGCCGCTGGCCTCCAGGCGGATCGCCGAGTAGCGGCCTTCGCGCCGGCCCACCCTGATCTCGTCCCGATCGGCCCCGCGCCGGACGTCTTCGCAGCCGAGCCGCTCCCAGCGGCCGTCCCGGTCGCGGTCGTCACGGTCGCGGCGGCCCTGGGCGTCGGCGGAAAATGCGGCGGTCATGGCCAGAAGCGCCAGGCCGGCGAATAAAGCTGCGCGTTTCATGTGTGTTCTCTCCCGTGGGTTCTTGTGCCGTTGCAGGCGCGACGCGACGATGCCGCGCTCGTTTTGCCCCGTGCGACCATCCAGCGGCGGCGGCGCTGGTGTCAATCTGATTCTCCGCCCGCATCCGCCTTGCACCGATCGCCGCCTGCCCGCGACGGCCCCCTTGCAACCGCGCTCCGGCCCTTGCGCACCCGTCCATTTCGCGGGAAGCCAGCATGCCCTTGAACTGTGGCAGTGCGCACCCAGCACCGAACCTCCCGCCGGGCCGCGCCCGCGAGTTATGCCGCAGTCTCAGTTTTCCGTCCCCGTCTGAGGGACGCGCGGGCGGCCGCAAGGCCGAGCCGAACTCAGGTAGTGGGTGGCCTTGGGGCCGCCCGCGCGCGGTGATGCTTTGCAGCCCAGCCCACCGCTTATCGCGTGCGTGGCCATGCACGCTCAGGGCCTTTCGCCGCTGGCGCATCACGCGGAGTGCTTCCGCGTCACATGACCCGCTGGGCCTGCCGCATCCCAGCGGCAGGCGGGTGGGGACATAGGGCCCCTGAGGTCAGGTCCGTTACACCTACCGCGAGGCTAGCCTTTATCACCATCGGCTACGCCCTCACGGAATTCCTCAGGCACCGCTTCCTCCCCCGCGAAACGAGACGGTCTCGAGCCCCGCGTCCCTCAGGGGAAGGAACGGGCGGAGTGTATGGGAGAGGTGAGGGGGCGGGGATAAGTTTTTTTCACAGCGCTTTCGTCTGCCGCGATGGCGCGCTTCCGGTAATCCTATGCCGTCCATGGCAGGATGCGCTGCAGACAATCACGTTGTTACTGGATTATCAGTAACGGGGTTGTCGGGACGATTATCACCACAAATAGCAGCAGCGATTTAGCTTATCTCGCGGTAACGATCTAGATCGGACTTATCGATCTCGGAAGCCGGACAAAGCCTATAATGTCGCTCTTGCTGAACGACCGTTCTGCCATCTTCGCTGCCTAATTCAAACATGGCAATTAGATTGTTTGGCATAAACTGTGCGGATACTGCCCGGCAAATTAGGTTTGGGAAGCGCTCTTCACAAAGCAACATGTCTTGGCGTGTTTGAACGACAGAAAGTCTATCGCTGCCACCCTTCGCTTGCACCGGAATGATGAACTGTTTTCCGCTTCGGTCTATGGCAACATAAACTTCATCAATCTCTATCTGTCCGTAACCTTTGATCGAGGTTCGAAGGTGATTTTGAAGTGAATAGGCCGCAACAGAAAGGAAGATATCGATCAGGCGATTGTACCGAACCCTGGCAAGCAACGCTTGCTCATCTGTTAACGCGTACGCTGAAATTATCTCAGGTGTAGAGTCCGGAATTTTAACACACGCTAAGGACGGATTCGGTTCGATTCGAACTGCTTCCCCGAGCTTAAACGCATATTTCGATTTGCCCCGACCTACTATTGTCCACTCATGGCCTTCCGGCTGCGTTGCCACGATTGAGGGAATAGAAAGAGCGCGATATCGCTGCGAGTAGACGATATCAGCAGGATTTTCCGGCATTTCGATTTGCAAAGCGTCAACAACCGGTTTGTAGTCTGCCATAGTAAACGATATTTCGGTCGCTTCGGGCGAATACCGATCTTCAAAAATCTTTGCCAGGATAGCTTTGTATCGATTGGTTTTTGATTTTTCAGTCATCGATCTAGGCGGCTCGAAGCCGCGCCGCTTCCGTTTCCCACTGCTTCCTCTTCTTTGCGCCGCTCTTCTTGTCTCTGCGCCCTATTGGAACCTCAACGCCGAGAATTCCGGCGGCCTTGCTCATCCCCAATTCCAACAGCGATGGGTCCCCGAGGGCTAGAACCTTTTTGGGCCGCGTGGGCTTTACGCCCAAAGCGGCGACGATTGCTGCGCCGACATGACGGGCGAGTGGCGGCGGAACGGCGTTTCCCACCTGCCTGGCTCCGTGCCATTTCGT
>Ga0136634_10000917_pt1 | contig 11743 bp, 1 predicted proteins | sample AntDrymUQ8332106_2_FD_104654 | JGI IMG/M metagenome (GOLD analysis project Ga0136634, IMG submission 104654) | Polar desert sand microbial communities from Dry Valleys, Antarctica - metaG UQ833 (21.06) | ecosystem: Environmental > Terrestrial > Soil > Desert | place: Antarctica: Dry Valley... | reverse complement strand
GGGTCATTTAATCAAACTGACAGACCAGGAAAATATACTGGTGATCACCCTCCACCACATTGCATCAGACGGATGGTCAAGGTCTATTCTGGTAAAAGAAGTAGTGGAACTTTATAGTGCATACATTGAAAATCGGGAAGCGTTGTTAACTCCATTACCGGTGCAATATGCCGATTACGCTCTCTGGCAAAGACAATTTGTACAAGGTGAGGTTCTGGATAATAAATTAAAATATTGGAAAGATAAACTTCAGGATGTTGAAGTATTGCGCCTCCCTACCGATTATACGAGGCCTGCAGTATTGAGCACACGTGGTGCTGGCAGAAGTTGCACTATTGACAAAAAGTTAACCAGTCAGATTCAAGTATTGAGTCAGCAAAAAGGAACAACCTTGTTCATGACCTTACTTGCAGCGTTCAAAGTATTGCTGTATCGTTACAGCCATCAACAAGATATTTGTGTGGGGTCTCCTATTGCGGGTCGCCAACAACAGGAATTGGAACCTCTTATAGGTTTTTTTGTAAATACTCTTGCACTGCGCTCTGAGTTACATGACGATACCTCATTCAGCGATTTCCTGCAGCAGGTACGGACTACTACCATGGACGCATACGCGCACCAGGAAGTGCCCTTTGAAAGAATTGTGGACGAAGTAATAAAGGAAAGAGACCTGAGCCGGAGTCCATTAACTCAGGTACAGTTTGTATTGCGCAATACCCCGGAGGTACCTGTATTACAATTTGGGGAACTACATTTATCTGCAGATACACATAACCGTACAACCACACAATTTGACATCACCTTCTTTATCACCGAAACAAATGATGGTCTGCAACTGGTAGCGGAGTACTCTACTGATCTGTACAATGAACATACGATAAACCAGATGATGGAACACTTTAAAGTGCTGTTGTGTTCTATTGTCATACACCCGGAACAAAAGGTAGGTGACCTTGAGATGCTTACCAGAGAAGAACAAAGTCAGTTAATTAAGGAATTTAATAACACTGTTGTAGATCATCCGGGAGATAAAACCGTCATAACTCTGTTTGAAGAGCAAGCTGCCCGTACACCTGGTAATGTGGCGGTCGTCTTTGATGACAAAGTATTAAGTTATCAGGAGCTCAATGAACGATCTAATCAATTAGCTCATTATCTGAAAGGCAAGGGAGTGAAGGAAGAAGTCCTGGTACCTATCTGTATGGAAAGGAGCAGTGAAATGCTCATTGGCATTCTTGCTATTCTAAAAGCAGGTGGCGCATATGTGCCTATCGATCCTCAATATCCGCAAGAAAGAATTGAATTTATGCTTACAGACACGGATGCAAATCTGGTAGTAAGCAATAAAAAAACCACGGCTTCAATTAAAAATACAACAGGTGTTGAAATAATAGACATCGACGCAATCAAATTAAGTAAAGAAGCAACCAATAACATACAAGTTTTTCGTTCCCCTGATCACCTCGCGTATATCATTTATACTTCCGGCTCTACCGGCAAACCGAAAGGTGTGATGATTGAACACAGTTCTTTATTAAATTATTTATTAAACAGTAAGACGAATTATATTAGCGATGATCAAGGCCATGCAGGAAGTTTTATACACCTGTCTTACACCTTTGATGCAGCCCTTACGGGAATGTTCATGCCTTTATTATGGGGAAAATCCGTAATAATTGGTTCAAAAAATTCAATAGATGTATTTGAGGATCCTAATCTATTCAAATATGCCCCTTATGATTTTATAAAAATTACACCTTCACACTTACATTTGTTAGAACCTACTATTAAAAACAACGCAGGCACATGGATAACCAAAAAAATGGTAATAGGAGGGGAAGCATTACACTTAAGTCAATTTAATTATTTTGTTGATAAAGGGGTAGATGTAGAGATTATTAATGAATATGGCCCAACGGAAGCAACCGTTGGTTGTAGTACTTACAGTTTTCAAACACTTGAAAAAAGTAAAGGACTAAAAAATGAAATTTCTATCGGCAAACCAATCGATAATGTTCAATTATATATTTTAAATGACCGTAACCGATTATTACCAGTTGGAGTGGTGGGCGAGATTTGTATAGGGGGTGCTGGCGTGGCTCGTGGTTATTTAAACCGTCCGGAATTAACGAAAGAAAAATTTATTGCTGATCCCTTTAACAAGCAACCTGGTTCCAGATTATATAAGACTGGAGATTTAGCCCGGTGGCTTCCGGATGGAAACATAGAATATCTGGGAAGGAAAGATGATCAGGTAAAAGTCAGAGGATATCGTATTGAATTGGGTGAGATAGAAAGTGTGGTAAATGACCTGCCATCAGTTAGCAGCAGTTGTGTGGTCGTAAAGCAGGATGCTGCTGCTTCCAACAAGCTGATAAGTTATTTTGTGCCTGATGCTGAAGTGGTAAAAACAAAAGAGCGTGAACTCTATCTACAGCGCGTAGCCAGCTGGAAGGAATTATATGAAGCGGAATACGGACAAACAGAAGAAGATAAAAGTGTAGACCCCGAATTCAATATCATTGGATGGAACGATAGTTTTTCCGGTGGTGCAATTCCTGCTGAAGAAATGAAGGAATGGTTGCAGGATATTGTACAAATAATATTATCCGAAAACCCTCAGAAGGTACTCGAAATAGGCTGTGGAACCGGGTTAATTTACTACCAACTTGCAGGAAAAGTAAAAAAATATATTGGCGCGGATCTATCAAATTCATCCATCAAACAAATTAAGACCAGGATTAATAAAGGAAACAGAGATTACGGTATTACGGAATTACAGACGGCACCCGCTCATGAGGTTACACTGAATGACACCGAGGTGGTAGATACTATCATCCTCAACTCAATGGTTCAATATTTTCCTGGTGAGGAATACATGAACACCGTCATTGGAAAGAGTATCTCGCTTCTGAAAGGTAAAGGGCGTATTATTATCGGTGATGTACGCGACAACAGGCTACTGGGATTATTTAAAGCGCGTTTGCAGGGGAAAAAACTTCAGGACTCAGTAAGTATAAAAGAATTTAATTGGGTAGTTGAACAGGATGTGTTAAAAGAAGAAGAGCTTTGTTTTTCTCCGGATTTTTTTTACAGGCTACAAGCTCATTATCCTCAAATTACTCACGTAGATATACAACTGAAACAGGGGATTTATGATAACGAACTTACCCTCTACAGGTTCAATGTGGTTCTTTTCGTAGGAATAGATGGCGAAATTTATAAACCTGAATGGCAGAGCTGGGGAAGTATTGGAAATGAACAAAATATTCTAAATCAACTAAGCCAACGTCGTGCTATAGTTGCTTTGAAAAACGTTCCCAATTTCAGATTATGGAAAGAGCGGCTATTGGCGCAGGGACTTCAGGATAAATCATTCAATACCGTAGGCTCCCTGATGCAGGAGCTAGGAAAAGAGGATATAGAAACGAAGGGAATAAAGTACGTTCTGAAAACCGCACAGGAAAATCATTACACATGTAAACTTTTAATAGCTCAAGATCCTTTAAAGGTGAATATGTTGTTCGAATTAAATCCTATGGCCGGTTTTATCGCACAGCCGTATGCTGAAAAAAACAATCCCAATAAAAATGGATTTACCAATATCCCCTTATTTAGTGATATCAGTTTGCTGTTGCAAAAAGAAATTCGATTCGGATTAAAACAACGACTCCCGGAGTATATGGTTCCATCAGAGATGATTGCATTAGGTAACCTGCCTTTGACTAACAATGGAAAAATCGATCGCTTATTTTTAAGTCAGCAGGAAGAAAGAGCTGTTGGCAATAAACTCAGCTACCAACCTCCTATTACGGAAGTAGAACTGAAGCTTGCGCATATATGGCAGGAACTACTCCTGGTTGATCGGGTAGGGGTACAGGATAACTTCTTTGAATTGGGAGGCCATTCTCTTTTGGCAATGCGGGTGATAGCAGCCATAAAAAAAGAATTACAGGTGGAATTAGTGATCAAAGATTTATTTGCTCATCCCACGATAGCTTCACTCACCCTTCACATGCAAGAGCACGGGAAAGGATTACTATTTCCTACTATTAATTCAGTTGCCCGTCCTGAGCTCATTCCACTTTCATTCAGTCAGGAACGACTCTGGTTTATTGATCAGATGGAAGGCAGCATACAGTATCATATACCTGCAGTTTATGCGTTGAAAGGAAAGTTGAATATTGATGCTTTGGAATTTGCATTACAAACCATCATTGATCGACACGAAGTCCTGCGCACCATGATCCGGATGGTTGAAGGAAGTCCGTTCCAATACATACACACGAAAAATGATTGGAAGCTACAAATTATTGATGCTCCTTCTTATAAAGAGAACCAGGAAGGCATGCAGCAGTTTATCAATAAGATGATTGTACAGCCTTTTGATCTTTCAAATGATTATATGGTACGTGCTTCATTGCTACGTATTGGGGAGCAGGATCATGTGCTGGTGGTCACCATGCATCATATAGCATCTGACGGTTGGTCCATGTCTATCATAGTAAAGGAAGTTGCCGAATTATACTTGGCATACCTGGAAGATCGTCCATCACCTTTGTTACCATTACAAATTCAATATGCAGATTATTCTATCTGGCAGCGTACTTATCTGAACGGAGAGATTTTAACAAAAAAGCTAGACTACTGGAAACAGAAACTTCTAGGCAATGCTGCCTTACAGTTACCAACGGATCGGCCGCGACTTCCGGTATGGAGCCCGCGGGGAGCATCCATAGAATTCAGTTTCGATAAAGTATTATCCATGCAGTTGGTGACTTTAAGCCAACAACAGGGCGTTACCTTGTACATGACATTACTTGCTGCTTTTAAAATTCTGCTACACCGGTATACTGGACAGCAGGATATCTGTGTAGGCAGTCCCATTGCGAATCGTATGCAGCAGGAGGTTGAAGGCCTCATTGGTTTTTTTGTAAATACCCTGGTCCTACGATCTGAAATAGTGGATGATGAAACATTTACTACTTTGTTGCAGCATGTCAAATCCACCACAATGGAAGCTTATGAGCACCAGGATGTGCCATTTGAAAAAGTGGTAGAAGTGGTAGTAAGAGAAAGAGATCTCAGTCGCAATCCCTTGTTCCAGGTGATGTTTGCATTGCAAAACACACCTGATGTTCCTCAGCTTCGACTTGGAGATGTTACTCTCTCAGCGCATAAGTTGCCTCACAATACCACAAAGTTTGATATCACTTTCAATTTAGCGGAAACCAGTCATGGAATTCGGGGAACGGTGCAATACGCTACTGATCTTTATAATGAAGAAACGATATCCCGAATGTTGGAGCATTTCAAAACTTTACTTGGTTCAATTGTAAAATCACCTGAGGTAAAAATAAGCGGCCTCGTCATGCTCACAAGGAATGAAGAGCACCAATTGCTGAATGAATTCAACGATACTGATATTGATTATCCAAAAGAAAAAAGCATAATAGATCTATTTGAAGGACAAGTAGCAAAAACACCTGAAGCCATAGCATTGATTTTTGAAGATGAAAACCTGACTTACAAACAACTCAATCAAAAAGCAAATCAGCTAGCACATTATTTAATTAGTAAGGGCGTAAAAAATGAAACCCTTGTCCCTGTGTGTATGGAACGCAGCACAGAGATGATTATAGGTATATTAGGTATTCTTAAATCGGGAGGGGCGTATGTTCCTATCGATCCCATGTATCCCCAGCAACGTATTAATTATATGCTGACAGATACCCATGCTTCCATTGTCCTCAGTAGCGAAGCGAGCCGGGCAAAATTGCAAGGCGATTTCAATGTAGAGGTTATTGAATTAGACAGTCACTGGTCAGTAATAAATCAGGAGTCGGTGGACAAATTGCAGATAACTGTTCAACCGCATGACTTAGCATATATCATTTATACTTCAGGGTCAACAGGTACACCAAAGGGAGTGATGATTGAACATGGTGGCGTTGTGAATTTAATATTGAGTCAAAGCAGGGTTTTCAATGTAAGTGCTGATGAACGAATTTTGCAGTTTTCTAATTACAGTTTTGATGCATCAATAGAACAAATATTCCTGGCTCTTTTTAATGGTGCTTCCTTAATTATGTTTCCAGAAGGACTTCAATTAAATAAAAATCTTTTCGAGAATTTCCTCAGAGAAAAATATATAAGTCATCTTCATGCTACTCCATCCTTTCTCGAAAATATAACCCCTGATAATTATGGATCTTTAAAAAGGGTTATTGCCGGAGGTGATTTGTGTAAAAAAGAATTGGCTGAGAGTTGGAAGAATAAAGTGACTTTTTATAATGAATATGGCCCTACTGAAACAACCGTAACTGCTATCGAATATAGGCTCACTAAAAATGATAGTACTAACAACATTGTTTCGGTACCCATTGGCAAACCTCTTTCGAACATTCAGGTTTATATTTTAGATAAAACAGGGGCACTGTGTCCCATTGGGATTCCTGGTGAATTATATATAGGAGGGGTTCAGGCAGCACGGGGATATTTAAATTTATCGGAACTTACAGAGGAGAAATTTATCCGGGATGTTTTCAATAAAACATCAGCTTCAAAACTATATAAAACAGGTGATGTAGGCAGGTGGTTAGCTGATGGAAACATTGAATATCTGGGAAGGATGGATGACCAGGTAAAAATCAGGGGCTATAGAATCGAACTTGGAGAGATAGAGAATGTTCTTCAGCAAAGTGAATTAGTGAGCCAGGTAGTGGTTATCGCAAAAGCCGACATTCAAGGCAACAATCGCCTGATCGGATATGCAGTGGCTAAAGAATCATTTAATAGGGAAGTGATAATAGCTTTTTTAAAAGGCAAGTTGCCGGATTACATGGTACCAACTATTTGGGTTGAACTTGAAAATCTGCCTCTTACCCCGAACGGAAAAATAAACAAAAAGGTATTACCAGATCCTGATTCAAGTGAATTTTCAGGAAGAGAATATGTTGCACCAAGAAATGAAGTTGAAATTAAACTGGCAGCTATCTGGCAGGAATTGCTTGGCGTAGAGAAAATAGGGGTTTATGATAATTTCTTTGAGCTTGGTGGTCATTCCCTGATGGCAATCCGGGTAATTTCTGCGATTCGAAAACAGCTGGATGTTGAATTGCTGATTAAAGATTTATTTCATTTCACAACCATTAATGAGTTGAGCAAATATGTCGAAATACGCACAAATTCCTTTGGGAAAGAAAAGGCTTCAACAGAATATGATCTATTAAACATTTAATTGAGAATTACAGGAGTTTCTAATATGGAACAGAAGTTTACGAAAGCTATTGATATATTATACCTCGCCAAACAAAATGGTATTGATATCATATTGAATGACGAACAGCTTCAGCTAAAACTTCCCAAGAATAAGGATATTGATAAAAGCCTGATTGATGAAATAAGACTTAATAAACAATTAATACTCGATTTTTTAAAGGATCACTCAACTGCAGAAAACAATTATGGTGAGATAACAAAGGCACCAAGAGATTCCACCTATCGTCTTCCTCTTTCATTCAGCCAGGAGCGGTTATGGTTTATCGATCGCTTAGAAGGAAGCATTCAATATCACTTGCCGGCAGTATTGCGGTTAACAGGCAACGTGAATAAAGCAGCTTTAGAATATGCATTTAGAACAATCGTCAACCGGCATGAAGTACTAAGAACAGTAATTCGCGAAGATGATGGAAAGCCCTGGCAATTCATAAAGAATAAAGACGAATTGCAATTATCAATTATCGATGGATCCAGGTATCAGGAGAATTCACTGGAATTAAAACAAAATATCTCCTCAATAGTTAATGAACCATTTGACCTTTCCCGGGATGACATGTTGCGTATAACACTAATCAATCTACATCCGGAGGAACATATTTTAGTAGTTACAATGCATCATATTGCTTCGGATGGTTGGTCTACTTCTATTCTAGTCAAAGAATTTGCAGAATTATATAGATCGTATATCGAAGATCGGGAGCCTTCATTAGAATCTCTTCCGGTACAATATGCTGATTATGCCTTTTGGCAGAAGAATTACCTTAAAGGCGAACTCCTCGAAAAAAAGTTGGCATATTGGAAAAGAAAGTTGAACGGTATAGCACCTCTTCAACTTCCTACGGATCACATCCGTCCCCCTGTTCAGAGCAGGCATGGCGCCATGATCGGATTTTCAATTCAAAAAGACCTCAGCGATCAGCTGCTGATTTTATCCCAACAGCAAGGCGCAACATTGTTTATGACCTTAATGGCATCATTGAATGTAATGTTTCAGCGTTACAGCGGTCAGGAAGATATTTGCATAGGTACACCCATAGCAGGCAGGGGTCACGAGCAACTTGAAAAGCTAATTGGATTTTTTATCAATACCCTCGTCCTTCGGAATGAAGTGGAGACTCATATCTCTTTCACAGAACTCTTGAAACAGGTAAAACAGACAACCCTCGATGCGTACGAGCACCAGGACGTTCCATTTGGAAAAATAGTGGATGCTATAGTGAAAGAAAGAGATATGAGCAGAAGCCCGCTTTTCCAAGTGATGTTGGTTTTTCAGAATACACCTGAAATTCCTGAATTGCGGTTGGGCGAAGTACAATTATCAAAAGAAGCGCATGAGCATGTCACCGCTCAGTTTGATTTATCCTTTATTATCACAGAAACCTCAACTGGATTACAAGGATCAGTAAATTATTGTACTGACTTATTTACTGAGCCAACTATACAAAGGATGGTATCTCATTTTAAACAGTTGCTTTCTTCAATAGTATCAGCTCCTCAAAAAAATGTAGGATCCTTATCAATGCTTACAAAAGCAGATGAAGATCTATTGTTGAGCTTTAATAATACAAAAGCATCGTATCCCGAAAATAAAAATATTGTTACTTTATTCGAAGAGCAGGTTAACAAAACTCCTCATGATATCGCCATCGTTTTTAATAAAGAACAAGTAACATATACAGAACTTAACGAACGTTCAAACCGGCTTGCGAATTATTTACAAAGCAAAGGGATAAGACCTGGATCACTGGTACCGATATGTGTAGAACGTGCACCGGAAATGATTATTGGATTGATGGGCATTCTGAAAGCAGGGGCCGCCTATGTTCCTATCGATCCTGCTTATCCGCAAGATCGCATAGGTTTCATGATTGAAGATAGTCGCGGCACGATGGTAATAACCAATATTAAGAGCAGGTCAATGATCCCTTCCGGGGGTAATTTTGAGGTTATTGAATTAGATGGAGAATGGTCATTGGATCATAAGTGGTCTGAAGGTAATCTCCAGCCATCAATTCAATCCGAAGACCTGGCCTACGTGATCTATACTTCTGGCTCAACGGGCAAACCAAAAGGGGTAATGATTGAACATGGAAATGTCTATTCGTTTATATGTTGGTGCCGTGAGGAATTTTCTTCCAGCCAGTTTGAAATCGTGTATGCAGCCACTTCAATTTGTTTTGATTTATCAGTATTTGAGATTTTCTATCCATTAAGCATAGGCAAACGTATAAGGTTACTTGAAAATGGATTGCAAATCAGCCGATTCGTGTCACACGACAAAAATGTTTTAACAAACAGTGTTCCCGCCGTCATACAAAGTTTACTAAAAGAAGGAGCCGACCTTTCAAACATAAGCGTGTTAAATATGGCGGGGGAGCCAATTCCTTTGCAGGTTCTTCAACGGCTTAATCCGGATAAAATCGAAATAAGAAACTTATATGGGCCAACAGAAGACACTACTTATAGTACGGTATATCGTATAAAAAAAGGCTCTCGCCCATTTATCGGCAAACCCATTAGCAATACAGCGATATACATAGTCAATCCGGAAATGGAGTTGGTTCCGGTAGGCGTAGCGGGAGAAATATGTATTAGTGGAGCTGGGCTGGCACGGGGATATTTAAACCGTTTTGATTTAACTGCTGAGAAGTTTATTGCTAACCCATTCAGTAAGGACCTTTCAAAATTATATAAGACCGGTGATTCAGGGCGTTGGATGCCAGATGGGAATGTAGAGTATCTCGGTCGGCTGGATAACCAGGTGAAGATCCGGGGTTATAGAATCGAGCTAGGCGAGATCGAAACCTTGTTGCAGCAATCCGGGCTCGTAAATGAAGCAGTTATAGTAGCCCGTGAAGAGACTGAGGGAAATAAGAGACTGGTTGGATATATTATTCCAAAAGGAAAACTTAATAGAGACGACATATCGGCCTTTTTAAAATCCAGGCTCCCGGAATTCATGATTCCTTCCCTTTGGGTAGAATTAGAGAGTTTTCCATTAACTCCCAATGGAAAAATTAATAGAAAGGCATTACCTGAACCAACTGATACCCATGAATTCATTCCGAAGGAGTATATCGCCCCGAAAAATGAAGTCGAGGCTGCACTTGTAGAGATTTGGAAGAAACTATTAAACACCGAGCGGGTGAGCGTTAATGATAATTTTTTTAATTTAGGAGGGCATTCCTTATTAGCAGTAGAATTAATGTCTGCCATTCGAAAAGAATTTGGAGTAGAGATACCGCTCATTGATATTTTTAATTCTACAATCCTTTCTCTTTACACGCTGATTGATAATCAAAAAAAACAAGCTTCTACACCGTTAGTTCAAACAAAACGAAAAAATGATATTTCCTTGACTCTTAACCAGGCTTCGGAATTAGCTAAACGTTTAGAGACAGGTTTACTGGATGGGCAAGGTCATTTTTGGGGCCCGAATGGTGAAGGAAGGTATATGATTCCTATTAACAAAGACGGTACAAAAATTCCATTCTTTGGGATTATCAGTTTTAAGTCATACCGTTTACTCGGGAATTTCATTCAAGAAGATCAACCCTTATATTATTTGCCCCCAACTCAATCTACTTCTGTGGTAGATGTAGCTACTCATTATGTGAAAGAAATAAAGTTGTTACAGCCAACCGGTCCTTATTGTATCGGAGGCTTTTGCGCCGGTGGCAACATTGCCTTGGAAATAGCTCAGCAACTGGAGTCGCAGGGAGACCAGGTTTCAGCTTTAGTATTATTTGAATACTACTCACCTTTAGCGATTCTGCCAAAACAATCACTTAAATATAAAAAGCGAAAATTATCCTATTATAAAGACAGAATTTTGAGTCTCCGGAATTCAAATACATCAGGAGCTGGAATACTGAAGTTTTTTATTAAAAAATCCTTAGATCGCTTCAAAGTGCGATTCGTTAAACCTCTTGAGAAAAAATTCATCGTAAGCCCTGAATTCAATAAATACATACTAAAACCGTATTCAGGTAAAGTGAAATTATTCAAGGCAAGTATTCCGCCCATAGAAGTCAATGATAGCCCGTTGATGGGTTGGTCTGAGTACTTTAAGGGTAATGTAGAAGTTATTACAGTGGAAGGTGGACATTTAGGAATTTTCCGGGAGCCGGCAGTTAAAAAACTTGCTCAGAAGCTCAGTACAGTTCTGGAAGAAGTAAACATTGTCACAAATGACAGACCGTAATAAAATGTAGAAGTTTTAGTTCCTTTCTCGACAACTTTAGTCACCTTAATAGTTGTCTTTGAAGAAGCTATCTAAGCCGGTGACTTGTGAATTTGTGAATAATATAGTATTATTAGCCCGCAAGAAATAGGAATAATGCAAAAGAACCCCGTAAATAAAACCCTAGGTGTCAAGACTGGAAAAGACATTTTAAATCTATTCAAATCGAAGGAAAGGAAGGAGGCTGGATTACACCGTGTTGCTCCTTCGGATGATATT
>Ga0136634_10000916_pt1 | contig 11772 bp, 6 predicted proteins | sample AntDrymUQ8332106_2_FD_104654 | JGI IMG/M metagenome (GOLD analysis project Ga0136634, IMG submission 104654) | Polar desert sand microbial communities from Dry Valleys, Antarctica - metaG UQ833 (21.06) | ecosystem: Environmental > Terrestrial > Soil > Desert | place: Antarctica: Dry Valley... | reverse complement strand
CAACACTTGATTGCCGTCGCTACTCGTTCCTTCCGCGAACAGCACCACGCGCTCGCCCCCGTCCAGACGCTCCATAATCGTATTGGCCGTTGTTTTCAAGGATATGCGCCGCGCGCGGTCCACGAAGACTGTCCTTTGCAGCTTGGCGAGCGCGCTGACGAACGGCCAGGTCGCGACTTCTTGCTTTGCGATGAAACTGAGCGGGGTGATGCTGCTCAGCACGGGGATATCGATCCAGGAAATATGATTCGATACGAACAGCACGGCGTCACGCGATGGGCGGTCTCCGCTGAGATGCACGCGAACGCCGAGAAGGCGGCACACGCCGCGGTGATACCAAAACGGCAGAATTCGGCGCATCGAAGTGCCGCTGGCGATCAAGATCGCCTGAACGGGCATGAGCGGGAGAGTGAGCGCCATGAAGAGAAAAAGGATGATGCTGGCGCGAATGGCCGCCATGTCGTCGCTCCCGCGAGTGGCTAAGGTTTTGCAGCACACTTACGCTGAATGCGGGTTGCAGCCAAGCTGGGAAACGTGTCCGCGGCGTGCCGTCGCGCGGCGGACACCCCAACATGAAGCCGTTCTTGGGCCGTGGCATGAAGGCAACAAGCTGAGCAAAAATGCGGCAGCAGCGCGCCACAATTATGTATACAAGTTCCGCGACTCTTCCCATGTCATGGAGATTTAGATTCAAAGTCTACGCTTTTTGCTTTGCAAACCAACCCCTTGAACGCATTCCCACCTGTGCATCTTTTGTGCGACCGCGCTGGGCTCGGCCGCTTTCCAAGCCAACTGTGCACCTTATTCTCCAAGAGTTGACGCTTGCGTTAACGTGGGCCGTGAGTATGACTCGGAAATGACAGTTTTACTGCGTCAAGCCGAGCTGGGGTAAGGGACGGTTCGGCAACGAAAAGGGGAGTTCAAAAACGCGATGCCTATCGTTCGGGGGGGAATGAAATACGGTGTAAGCCTAGCGGCGCTTATGTGCGCCATGGCTGGCTTTACCACTCAGGCGCAAGCCGGCGGCTTCGCCGTTCGCGAGCAATCCGCATATTACCAAGGCATGTCCTTCGCCGGTGCAGGCACTGGTGACACGCTGAGCTCAATGTACTGGAACTCGGCGGCGGCTGCCGCTGCTCCGGGTATGAACTCGGAATCGCATGCCAGTTTAATTCTGCCGGATTCAGAGATCACGGCGACAGGCGGCATTGCCGTCACGGGTCTCGGGCTTGGAACCGAGTCCGGGGATATCGCAGACCCGGCGTTGGTGCCAGCAAGTTATGTCAATTACCAATACAATGATCGTCTTTATTTTGGCCTCGCCATGAATTCAGGTTTCGGCCTTGTTACCAAGCCGGACAACACGAATTGGGCCGGTTCGGTAATTGCGATCACGTCGGACGTGTTCACGATCAACGTCAACCCCACTGTAGCCTACAAGCTGACGCCAGAATTGACCGTCGGCGTGGGCGTGCAGGTTGAATATCTCGATATTCGCCTGAACAATGATCCGAGCCCTCTAGGGCTACCCCGGCGCTCAGCCGAGTTGGACGACATCGGAATTGGCGCCACCGCCGGCGTAAGCTGGACGCCAGTGGTGGGAACCACTCTTGGCATTGGCTGGCGGTCGTCGGTTGATTTCGAGCTCGAAGGCGACTATTCAGCTGGCGTGGTTGACGCTGGCGCGCAAGCGGAGTTGACGTTGCCCGATATCGTTACAATCGGCCTGCGTCAACGCCTTTCTGAACGCCTCGACCTTCTGCTCGGTTATGAATGGACGAACTGGAGCCAGGTCGGAACGATCCCGGTCGATGTTTCGGGTTTCGGCACGTTAGAAACGCTACGGTTGAATTACGACGATGGTCACTTCGTTTCCGCGGGCCTGGAATACGCTTACTCACCCTCGACCATGCTGCGGTTTGGCGTGGCATGGGAAAAGTCGCCAATCACCGACGAGGAACGCAATGTTCTTCTCCCCGATAGCGATCGCATTTGGGTGAGCATTGGCGCTTCACATAAATTCAGCGAAAAAATCTCGGTGGATCTCGGGTATACCCACATCTTCGCCGACGATGCCCCGATCTGCCGGGCAGCAACGCCAGGTGCACCGCCCTGCGCAAGCGGATTACCGACCCTCTTAACCGCGGACGGCGATGCTTCTGTCGATATCGTGGCGGCAAGCCTCAAGTATAAATGGGGTGGCGCGGAGCCGGTGCTGGAGCCGCTGAAATAGCGCCTGCTTCAAGCAAACCACCGAACATTGAACGGAGAGCCGGCCCAGTGCCGGCTTTTCCTTGGCTGCTGAACCGGCGTAGATGACCCTTGCCAGCGCCAATCGCAGCTCAGCCTCAAGCCGCGTCGAGAATGAGCCTGTAACCGACGCCGGGCTCGCTTTCGATGAATTGCGGGTTGGCCGGATCGTCGCCGAGCTTCTGGCGCAGATGGCCTACGTAGATCCGCAGATAATGCACATCCTCCACATGCGCCGGGCCCCAGACCTCGCGCAGCATCTGCCGGTGGGTGACGATCCGGCCCGCATTCTGCGTCAGCATCTTCAAAAGCTCGAACTCCTTGCGGGTGAGCTTCACGTCCTGCCCGGCGACAGAAACCTTATGCCGTGGAACATCGACGACCAATTCCCCCACCACCATTTCCGCGGCCGGCGAGACACCCTGCAGCCGGGCGCGCAATGCCGCGCGCACCCGTGCCAAGAGCTCTTCGATGCTGAACGGCTTGACGACGTAGTCGTTGGCGCCATTGTCCAGCGCTTGGACTTTGTCGCTGTCGTTGCTGCGTACGGAGAGCACGATAATGGGAACGTCAGACCATTCGCGGATGCGGGCGATCACCTGATGGCCGTCGAGGTCGGGCAGGCCGAGATCGAGGATGACAAGGTTGGGCTGCGCGACGGCGCATTCGGCGATGCCGGCTTCCCCCGCTGGCGCCTCCACCACCTCATAGCCGTTGGCGGACAGGCTGATGCGCAGGAACTTGCGGATCTGCGGCTCATCATCGACGACCAGAATACGCTGGGGAGCACTCACGCGACGCTTACCTCTTCACTGAGCTGATCTTGCGCGTCACGTTCCGGCATGGAAGGCGCTTGGCCCAAGGGCAGCGCGATCTCTATCGTGATGCCCGCCCCGAAGGGGCTGTCCTGCGCGGCGATGCGTCCGCCATGCGCCTCGACAATGCCCTTGCATATGGACAATCCTAACCCGGTTCCCGCGATCCGCGCATCCTTAGCGCGAACCCGGTAAAAAATGTCGAAGACGGCATCGCGCGCTTCCACCGGAATGCCGACACCGTCGTCGCTGACGCGCAAGGTCATCTCGCCACCATTCCGCGATGCCTCGATTGCGATCTGTCCGCCTTGGCTCGTGTATTTAATGGCATTGTCGAGGATGTTGATGAAAACCTGTTCCATCAAGACAGGATCGATATGAATGAGAGGCAACGATCCGGGAATGTCGAAGCTCACTTGCCGGTTTTCCAGCCCCTGGCTGAACTGCTTCATGGCACGGCCGGTGACCTCGCGGAGGTCGTACCATTCGCGCTTCGGCTGCAGCGCGCCATAGCCCAGCCGGGTCATGTCCAGAAGGTTTTGCACGAAACGGTTGAGACGCTCGCTCTCCTCAAGAATGGTGGCCACCAGTTCCTTGCGGCTGGATTCAGTCAGGTTTTCAACGGTGCCAAGCGTGGTCGCAGAACCCATGATCGAAACCAGCGGCGTGCGCAAATCATGCGAAACCGACGACAGGAGCGCCGAACGCAGCTGCTCTGTCTCGGTAAGCAGGCGGGCTTCCTCGATATCCGACACCAAGTTGGTGCGCTCGACTGCCACCGCGACCTGATCGACAAGAGCTTCCAGAAGCCGCCACTGATCGGGCGCGAGCGGCCGCTGGCGGTCCTTGAACGACACGCCGAGCAATCCCACCATGCCGCGCCGCGTGCGCATGGGCAGGAACAGCCAATCGGCAGCGGGAAGCGTATCGGATTTCCAGCCAGCCGGGCTGCCGTGCTCCCACGCCCATTCCGCCGCGCCCCAATCCTTTAACGCGAGTTGGTCCTCCGGCGGATAGCCGGATGCGATCTCCAACCGATTGTCTTTTTGCGGCAAAAGCACCAGCGATGATGATTGCAGCGTCGAGGCGACGTGATGCACCGCGGCCCAAAGCACGTCCTCCAACGCCGCCGCGGCCGCGATTTTGCGGCTGAATTCATAAAGATTGGCGGTTCGCTGCGCGGACTGGCGCATGGCCTGGACCTGCATTTTCAGGCGCGCGGCCAGATTGCCGACAATGACAGAGACAAGGAGAAAGAAGAAAATGGTGAGCAAATCGTCGCGGCGGAAGCTGGAAAAACTGTAATAAGGCTTAGTGAAGAATAGGTTGTAGGCAACGAAACTAAGGATGCTCGAGAATATCGAGGGACCACGTCCGAGATAGATCGCAATAACGATCACAGCCGTCATGAAAACAAGCGCTATATTTGGCCGTGGCAGGAAGAACGACACGGCATAGGCCATTGCCACAGCCAGCCCTACGCCGGCGGCGGCCAGCAAATAGGTGTTCCAGTCGCCGCGGGAGGCGAAAACCCCTCCCGCAATCACGTCCTTGCGCGCGTCTTCATCTTCCGGCGAGACGATGGTCAGCTCGAAACGCGTCGCTTTGCGAAGCAGCTGCTGCGCAACCGTCTCGCGCAGCCAGCCGGTCCAGCGGCGCGGCCGTTGCCGCCCGACCAAGAGCCGGGTTACGTTGCGTTTGTGGGCGTAGGCGATGATTTCGTCCGCGACGCGCGATTCCACATGGATGGTGACGACTTCGCCTTCCAGCCGCTCCGCCAATCGCATGGCATCGGCGATCCGGTCTTTGGCGGCCTCGGGCAGGCTTTCATAATGCGGCGTGCGCACGTAAACCGCGATCCAGGGGATGCGCTGACGCTCTGCCATGCGCCGCGCGGTGCGCACCAACCGCTTGGCGACCGGCGATTCATTGATGCAGACAAGCAAGCGGTCCTGCGCCGGCCAGGGACCAGGGATGGCATGGGCGCGCATATAATGCACCATCTGCGCGTCGACTCGCTCCGCCGCGATCCGCATCGCGAGTTCGCGCAGCGCCGTCAGATTGCCCTTGCTGAAAAAGTGCGAGATCGCGCGCCCTGCCTGTTCGGGCAGGTAGACCTTACCCTGACGCAGGCGCTGAACGAGATCGTCGGGCGGCAGGTCGATGAGTTCGATTTCGCTGGCGATTTCGAGAATCTTGTCGGGCAGGGTCTCGCGCACCTGAATGCGTGCGATGCGGGCCACAACGTCGTTCAGGCTCTCGATGTGCTGAATATTCAGCGTCGCATAAACGTCGATGCCCGTGGCTAGCAGCTCCTCGACATCCTGATAGCGCTTTTCGTGGCGGCTCCCGGGAATGTTCGTGTGAGCAAGTTCATCGACGAGGGCGACTTTCGGCCTGCGTTTGAGCACGGCGTCGATGTCCATCTCGCCGAAATAGCGGCCGCGATAGAAAATCTGCTGGCGCGGAATGATCTCGAGGCCGCGGACCAGCGCCTCGGTTTCGGCCAGCCCATGGGTTTCCACCACCCCGACCGCGATATCCATGCCCTCGGCAAGATGCGCCTGCGCCGCCTGCAGCATGGCGTAGGTCTTGCCGACGCCGGGATAGGCGCCGAGGAAGATTTTCAGCTTGCCCCGGCGCTCGCGATTGGCTTCCTCGAGCAGATCTTCGGGCGTGGGGCGTTTATCTGTTTGGGCCATGACCGCTATCGGGGGGTGGCGCTATCCTTGGGCAGGGCATCGCCGCGCCGCAAACCTGCATAAGGGGCGATCCTTCTTTGAAGCGGTGCTCTCTATCCACCGCGAAGCCGAGGAAGCCTCGATAGACCGCACGCGCCTTATCGGCATCGAAAATCGGCAGGACACGATGGGGGGCCCAAATACCATGGAATTTAGGCTCCGCCCTTTTCAGCATCTCCACTTTTTGCCGCAAGCGCCGCCTGGGCAGCAGCCAGCCGCGCGACCGGGACGCGATAGGGCGAGCAAGAGACATAGTCCAGCCCCACCTTCTCGAAAAATGCGATAGAGGCCGGATCGCCGCCATGCTCGCCGCAAATGCCGAGCTTGATATTCGGCCGCACCGCCCTGCCCCGCTCTACCGCCATGGAGACGAGTTCGCCGACGCCGTCCTGGTCGATGGTCACGAACGGATCGGCCTCGATCACACCCTTGGCGATGTATTCGCCAAGGAAGTTGGACGCGTCGTCGCGGCTGAGGCCATAGGCCGTTTGCGTCAAATCGTTTGTGCCAAAGGAAAAAAACTCCGCCGTTTCGGCAATTCTGCCGGCGCGCAGACAGGCGCGGGGCAGCTCGATCATGGTGCCGACCTGATATTCGACCGATTGGCCCATCTCGCGGAACACGTCGCGTGCGACTTTGTCGATGCGTTCCTTGAGCATATCGAATTCCTTCTTCACCGCGACCAGCGGGATCATCACCTCGGGCGCGACGGGCTCGCCCGTCTTGCGGCTCGCCTCGATGGCGGCTTCGAAGATGGCGCGCGCTTGCATCTCGGTGATCTCGGGATAGCTGATCGCCAGGCGGCAGCCGCGATGGCCCAGCATAGGGTTAAACTCGGCGAGTTGCGCCAGGCGGTGGCGGATCTTGCCTTCATCGGCGCCGAGGACGCGGGCGACTTCGTGAATTTCCTCGTCCTTATGCGGCAGAAATTCGTGCAGCGGCGGGTCGAGCAGGCGCACGGTCACCGGCAGTCCGGCCATGATCTCGAACAGCGCGACAAAATCCTTGCGCTGCATCGGCAAAATCTTGGCCAAAGCCTTACGGCGTCCCTGTTCGTCGCTGGCCAAGATCATTTCGCGCACGGCCAGGATACGGTCTTCCTCGAAAAACATGTGCTCGGTGCGGCTGAGGCCGATGCCTTCGGCCCCGAACTCGCGGGCTTGCGCGGCATCGCGCGGCGTTTCAGCGTTGGCGCGCACCTTCATGCGCCGCGTGGCGTCCGCCCAAGTCATCAGCTTGCCGAAATCGGCCGAAAGCTCCGGCTGGCGCATGGGTACGGCGCCCTCGAGCACCTGCCCCATCGTGCCGTCAATGGTAATAACGTCGCCTTCGTTCAGCATGATTTCGCCGATCGACATGGTCCGCGCCTTATAGTCGACGCGGATCGCGCCCGCGCCGCACACGCAAGGCCGCCCCATGCCGCGCGCGACCACCGCGGCATGCGAGGTCATTCCGCCGCGCGCGGTAAGGATGCCGGCCGCGGCGTGCATGCCGTGAATATCCTCCGGGCTGGTTTCGACGCGCACGAGAATGATGGATTTGCCATCCGCCTTAAGCTTTTCCGCCATCTCCGAATCGAAGACGATTTCCCCCGTCGCCGCGCCGGGGGAGGCGGGCAGGCCGGTGGTCAGCACACGCTTTTCGGCGTCTGGGTCGAGCATCGGATGTAGCAGCTGATCGAGCTGGCCGGGGTCGATGCGCATGATCGCCTCCTCCTTCGTGATCACGCCTTCGTCCGCCATATCCACCGCGATTTTCAGCGCGGCCTTGCCCGTGCGCTTGCCGGAGCGCGTCTGCAGCATCCAGAGCTTGCCTTCCTGGATGGTAAATTCGATGTCCTGCATATCGCGATAGCGGCCCTCAAGCTTCTCGTAAATGCCGCGCAATTCGGCGAAAACCTCTGGCATCAGGGCCTCGAGCGAAGGCTTGCTGTCGCCCGCCTCGATACGCGCCGCCTCGGTAAGGTTTTGCGGCGTGCGGATGCCGGCAACGACATCCTCGCCTTGTGCATTCACAAGGAATTCGCCGTAAAGCTGGTTCTCGCCGGTCGACGGGTTGCGGGTGAAGGCGACGCCGGTCGCGCTGGTGTCGCCGCGATTGCCAAACACCATGGCCTGCACGTTGACCGCCGTGCCCCAATCGTCGGGGATGTCGTGCAGCCGCCGATAGGTGTTGGCGCGGGTGTTGTGCCAGCTATCGAAAACAGCGCCGATCGCGCCCCAAAGCTGCTCGCGCGTATCTTGTGGGAAGGACCGGCCCAGCTCGCGCTCCACCGCTTCCTCATACTGGCGAACGAGCTTTTGCCACTCCTCGGCGGAAAGTTCGGTGTCCAATTCATAGCCGTTCATGTGCTTGAAGTTTTCGAGGATTTCCTCAAAAACATGGTGATCGACGCCCAGCACCACGTCGGAATACATCTGAATGAAGCGGCGGTAGCTATCGTAAGCGAAGCGCCGGTCACCGGCCCGTGCCGCCAGGCCTTCGACGGTTTCATCGTTGAGCCCGAGATTGAGCACCGTATCCATCATGCCCGGCATCGAGGCGCGCGATCCGGAGCGCACGGAGACGAGCAACGGATTGCTCGCGTCGCCGAAAACCGCGCCAACCTGTTGCCCGACATAGTCGAGCGCCGCATCTACCTCGGCGCGCAGCTCCTTGGGAAACTGCTTGCCATTGGCGTAATAGGCGGAGCACATCGCGGTCGAAATCGTGAAACCGGGCGGAACCGGCAAACCGAGATTGGCCATCTCCGCCAGATTCGCGCCCTTGCCGCCAAGCAGATCGCGCATGCTCGCCGAACCATCCGCATGTCCGGCGCCAAAGCGATACACCCAGCCTTCAGGCTGCTGTGACGGTGCGGATGCGCCAGCGCCTTCTTCCATGCTCCGCTCCGCCCTGTCAGCGCCGTTTTTTGGCTCTTCCGGGCGCGGCGCCTGTCCGTTCGCACCCTGCATGAAGGTCGCCAGGTTCTCGGCCAAGCGGACATTTGTTTCCAAGGACTGGATGATCAGGTCGTAGATGATACGCGCGGGCATGAGTGTTTCCATCTTCGTCTTGCGTTGCGGTCAGCCGTTCGAAATGGGGCGGGTCGTCCGGGAGGCAAAAGCTTGAAGTATTAAGCAAGGATGGACGTTGAACCAGCGGGAGTCGCCGAGCGTGCTCGCTTTCCATCATCAAAAGAGGCGCTGTTATTAACGCTTACCCCGAACATATCGTCCATCACGCAGGTGCAGCGCTTCGGCAATCGGCCACTGATAATAGTACACCCAAGCATCGATATGCTGTCCAGACTCGAGCCATGCCGGAGTAATAACGCGCTGGTAGGCGTGTGGTTCTTTGTCATCCCTTCCGCAGCCTTCATAATCGTCGAGCCAGCCAAACGTCTCGTTCGGTTTTGCAAGCTGTAGCATCTCGCCATGCACACGGTCCTGAGGATCAGGCGACCCCACCGCCCCAGGATACGAGCCGAGATCGTAGAGCCGCGCGAATATCGTGGCGGCGCCCAGACTGCGCGCCTCGGCTTGCAAACGCAGCGCCATGGGATGGCCCGAAGCACTCATTAAGCTGCCATAGGTGAAAAGGCAGTCCTCAATCCTTTGCATGGCAAATCCCGCTCCGCCGCACCGCTATACTCTGCCAGCGATCCCTTTAGAAAGCATCCGCGAGCGGCGGCAAGCGTCGCGCGATGCGAGCCGCTTATAGGAATTGCCACTCCCACCGTTCCGAGGGCGCCATTTGATCGCCCCAACCCCGTACCAGGGTAACAGCGCGGGCCGGCGGGCTGGGGATGCGGCGCTTCCGACGCCGGCCATTGCTCACCTGGCTGAATTGTCCTAGGGCTTTGCCTGCAGCGCAAAAGGCGAGACCTGTTCATGCTGAAAGAACTGCTCATCTCGGTCGTCAGCGGCGTCATTGTCGCCCTTATACTGCAAATTTTTCGAACCGGGAGAAGAGGTGAGGCGCGGCCGGTGCAGGCCCGAGGGTACGCCCCGCCACCGCCACGCCGCCGCGGCGGAATGGGCGGCCTCATGCGCTTCATCGCCGCCGTCGCGGGTGGATTGGTCCTGGCCTATGCCGCCGCGCCGTTTCTGCTTGGCTTTGCGCGCGGAGAGCGCGGGCCGAGAGGCCGCTTCGGGGACGAGGGCCCGCGCTGGTTTGGCGGCGGTTACGACGGCTATGACCGTTTCGACGGCTTTTTCGGCCTGCCGCCCATGCTGGTGCTAACGATCGTCGCCACGATCATCGTCTGGGCCGTTCTCTCGGCCGTGACGCGGCGCTGAGCATACCGGCCATGCCCGATCTCCTGAGCAAAGTGCTGCACGCCGAGGGCGACGCCGCTGCAAGCGCGACAGTCCCTGTCCTGCTGCCGCTCGCGCTCGATGCGGCCTACGACTATCTTCCCCCTGAGGACGAGGCGCTTGCGCCCGGCGATTTCGTGCTGGTGCCCATCGGCCCGCGCAAGGAAATCGGCGTCGTATGGGAGCGCGACGCGGAGGCGAAGCGCGTCGATGCGAAAAAGCTGAAACGCATCGTCGAGCGCTTCGACATTCCGCGCCTGCCCGCCATCTCGCGGCGTTTCGCGGAGTGGGTGGCGCGCTATACACTCTCCCCGCGCGGCATGGTTCTGAGGATGATGATGAGCGCCGCCGATGTGTTCGTGCCGGACCCGCCGCGCTGGGGTTATCGTCTCTCCGGTCCGTCGCCCACGCGGATGACGGCCGAGCGCAAGCGCGTCATTCAGGCGGCGGAAGGCGGGCTGGTGTGGCCAAAAGCGGCGCTCGCCGAACGCGCTGGCGTCAGCTACGGCGTGATCGACGGTCTTGCGGAGGCAGGCACTTTCATGCGTGTGGAGCTGCCACGCGTCGGGCCGCGTTGCCCAAACCCGGATCACGCCCAAACCGATCTTAGCGAGGCCCAGGCTTACGCCGCGCATGCGCTGCGCGAGACGCTAAAGGTGGGTGGTTTCTCCGTTTCGCTGCTTGACGGCGTAACGGGGTCCGGCAAAACGGAGGTTTACTTCGAGGCTGTCGCGGAGACGCTGCGCCTTGGGCGGCAGGTGCTGATCATGCTGCCGGAAATCGCGCTGACCAGCCAGTTCCTGGCGCGGTTCGAGGCGCGTTTCGGCTGCCGCCCGCAGGAATGGCATTCCTCGATTCCCTCACCCGAGCGCGCCCGCGTATGGCGCCGCGTCGCCGAGGGTGAGGCCCGCGTGGTGGCGGGCGCGCGCTCGGCACTGTTCCTGCCCTTTGCCGATCTCGGCCTTATCGTCGTCGACGAAGAGCACGACAACGCCTTCAAGCAGGAAGACCGCGTGACGTATCAGGGCCGCGACATGGCGGTGGTGCGCGGCTCGCTGGGCGGCGCGGCGGTGGTCCTGTCATCGGCGACGCCGGCCATCGAAAGCCTGGTCAACGCGCGGACTCACCGCTACCGCCATATCGTGCTGCCGCAGCGTTATGCCGGCGCGCATCTCCCCGAAGTGGCCGCCATCGACCTGCGGCAGACGCCGCCCGAGCGCGGCCGCTGGCTGAGCCCGCCTTTGGTCGCGGCGGTGACGGAGACCTTGGAGCGCGACCAGCAAGCGCTGCTGTTCCTCAACCGGCGCGGCTATGCCCCGCTCACGCTGTGTCGGACTTGCGGCCACCGCATCGAATGCCCGCAATGCTCCGCGACTCTGGTGGAGCACCGCTTCCGCCAGCAGCTCACCTGCCATCATTGCGGCTTTACGTTGCCCGCGCCGAAAGCCTGCCCCAATTGCCAGAATGAGGGCACGCTCGTGCCCTGCGGTCCGGGGGTGGAGCGGGTCGCGGAGGAGGTGGCCGAGCGCTTTCCGGGTGTGGAAACGGCCATTCTGTCCAGCGATCTGGTGCCGACGCTGCGCACCCTGCGCCAAGTGATCGACGACATCGTCAATGGCAAGTCGCGCCTCATCATCGGCACGCAGCTCGTCGCCAAGGGGCACCATT
>Ga0136634_10000915_pt1 | contig 11781 bp, 13 predicted proteins | sample AntDrymUQ8332106_2_FD_104654 | JGI IMG/M metagenome (GOLD analysis project Ga0136634, IMG submission 104654) | Polar desert sand microbial communities from Dry Valleys, Antarctica - metaG UQ833 (21.06) | ecosystem: Environmental > Terrestrial > Soil > Desert | place: Antarctica: Dry Valley... | reverse complement strand
CGTGTTGAATGCGTCAACCGTTCCCGCGGGGCCGGCATGCGGCCAGGTGTTGACGAAATCCGGCCACAGCAGCTTGTGATCGAAATCACCCAGCAACGGCGCACTGATAATGCGTGCGTAAAAAAGCGCACCAAAAAAAGAAGCGAAGAACATCACTTCGGAAAAAATGAACCAGCTCATCCCCCACCGGAAGGAGACGTCGACTTTGCGGTTGTAGTCGCCGTGTTCGGACTCGCGCGACACAATCGAAAACCAGCCAATCAGCATATAAATCAGCGTGCTCAATCCGATCGCAAGCGAAATCCATCCCAGCGAGTTGTGATTGACCACCATCGCTGCGCCAAACATCGTGAAGATCATCGCAATGCCACCGACAGCCGGCCATTGAGAGGGCCCCGGGATGAAGTAAAGCGGCGCGTGCGCTACCGAACCGGCCGGTGACGCGGGCACTGCACTGTGCGATTGAGCCATTTCCTTAAGATTCCTTTGCCGTCAACGCACCACGAGATTAACGATAACAAGCAGCACGAACACAAAAAATGCCGCCGCCACAACACCTGTGATGATCACATACACGGGGTTTAAAGTGGCAGCGTCTTTCTCATACTCGGCGCGACGACGCACGCCAAAAAATGACCACAGAACGGCACGCATCGTCGCGGCAAAGCCGGCACGTCTGGCGGCGCCTCTTTCTGCGATGGGACGCACTTCACTGGTCATCGCACCGCAGCCACCGCACCGGCAACTTCAAAGAAGGTATACGACAGCGTTATTGTTTTCACATCCTGAGGCAACTTCGGGTCGATGAAGAACACGACCGGGAACTGGCGCGTCTCGTCCGCCGCGAGCGTCTGCTGCTGAAAGCAAAAGCATTCCAGCTTTTGCAGATACTGGGCGGCCTGCGCGGGTGCATAACTTGGAATTGCCTGCCCAGCCATCGAACGGGGCTGCAAATTCACAAGATCATATTGAACCTGCACCAGCTCGCCGGGGTGGACGGTGACGTGGTTTGTGTGGGGCCTTAGGCGCCAGGCGCCCTGCGTGTTGGCGTCGAATTCAACAACCACCGTCCTCGTCGTGTCGATCTGAGTGTTGGTGGCCGCGCTCACTGCATTGACATTGCGGGGCGTCAGCACGTTGATGCCGGTGATCTCACAGATCTTCTGGTAAAGGGGCACCAGCGCCCAACCGAACCCAAACATCAATACCGAAACCACTAATAGCTTGCGCAGGATCGTGCGATTGGCCGCACGCGTAGCACCCGACCTGCCGCCTTTGCGCAGCATCTCAGCCGCCCGCAAGCCAGTATTTGGCAAATACACCGACAAAAAACACGAGCGCAATAGAAGCAAGAATCAACGCGGTGTTCAAGTTGCGACTGCTGCGTCCAATCATTTTGCTTACTTGACCACCGGCGGTGTCTCAAACGTGTGGAATGGTGGCGGCGACGGCAATGTCCATTCCAGGCCTCCATCAATGCTTTGCCACGGGTCTGCGCTTGCCTTCGGTCCGCCGCGAATGCATTTGACAATGACATAAAGGAAAAGCAGTTGGGACACACCGAAGCCGAAACCAGTCACCGACGCAAACGCATTGAAATCGGCAAACTGCATCGGATAGTCCGCATATCGCCGTGGCATACCGGCCAAACCTAGAAAGTGCATCGGAAAAAATGTGGCATTGAAAAAAATCATCGACAGCCAGAAATGCCACTTGCCAAGTTTTTCGTCATACATGTGGCCGGTCCACTTCGGCAACCAGTAGTACGCACCTGCAAATAGCGAAAACAGTGATCCGGCGACCAGCACGTAATGGAAGTGCGCGACAACGTAATACGTGTCGTGCACCTGAATGTCGATCGGAGCGACCGCCAGAATGAGGCCAGTGAACCCACCCAAAGTGAATACACAGATAAAGCCAATGGCAAACAACATCGGAGTCTCGAATGTCATCGAACCGCGATACATCGTAGCGATCCAATTGAATACCTTGACGCCCGTGGGCACCGCAATCAGCATCGCGGCGTACATGAAAAACAGCTGACCAGTAACGGGCATGCCTGTCGTGAACATGTGATGCGCCCACACCATGAACGAAAGAATTGCAATCGATGCGGTTGCATACACCATCGAGGCGTAGCCAAACAACGGCTTCCTTGCAAACACCGGAATCACCTGAGAAATGATCCCAAAGCCGGGCAAGATCATGATGTAGACCTCGGGATGCCCGAAGAACCAGAAGATGTGCTGGTACATCACCGGGTCACCACCCCCGGCGGCGTTAAAAAAGCTGGTGCCGAAGTGACGATCAGTCAGCGTCATCGTGATGGCGCCAGCAAGGACCGGCATCACCGCAATCAATAGATAAGCCGTGATCAGCCAGGTCCACACAAACATTGGCATCTTCATCAACGTCATGCCGGGCGCACGCATGTTCAGAATCGTCGTGACGATGTTGATCGACCCCATGATCGAACTCGCGCCCATGATGTGCAGAGCAAAAATCGCGAGATCCATGCCGGGCCCCATCTGTACGGTCAGCGGCGCGTACAAAGTCCAACCAGCTGCAGTTGCGCCACCCGGGACGAAGAACGAAACGACCAGCAACAACGCAGCGGGCGGCAACAACCAGAAACTAAAGTTGTTCATACGGGCAAAAGCCATATCGGGCGCGCCGATCATCAGCGGTACTTGCCAGTTCGCGAACCCAACGAACGCCGGCATGATGGCGCCGAACACCATGATGACGCCGTGCATTGTTGTTAGCTGGTTGAAGAACTCGGGGCGCCAAAACTGCAGCCCAGGCTGGAACAGTTCCAGACGAATACCCAGCGCAAGCGTGCCACCAAGAAAAAACATCGTGAGCGAGAACCACAGATACATCGTTCCGATGTCCTTGTGATTGGTTGCGTACAGCCAGCGACGCCAGCCATAGGGCGCGTGGTCATGCGCGTGGTCTGCATGGTCATCGCTACCGTGCGCATGGCCGGGCACTAGTGGGGGGGTGATGGCGTGCTCGCTTGCGCCAGCAGATGCGGGGGTAACAGCGCTCATTAAATTCCTAACGTTCTACGTGTCACTTGCGCGCGGCGCGAAAGTCAGCAGGTTGCACAATGCCGCCGTTGTTACCGAACGATGCTTTGACGTGTGTCGCAACGGCTCCGAGTTCTACGTCCGATAAACCTTTCCAGGCCGGCATGGCGTTGCGCCCGTTCAGCAAAATCTGAATCAATTCCGGGGTGTTGGCCACCACCTTGCTGCCCGCCAACGTAGGGAATGCAGGCGGCGCGCCGAGCCCGGTCGCCTGATGACATGCTTGGCAATTCGCGGTGTAAACCTTCTCGCCGCGTGCAACCAGTTCGGTCTGCGTCCAAGTCTTGGCGGGGTCGTCAGCCAGTGCCGCCATGGCTTCTTTACGAGTAGTCACCCACTTCGTATAGTCCTCTGCCGATACAACTTGAACAGCGATCGGCATGAACGCGTGATCTTTGCCACAAAGCTCATAGCAGCGCCCATAGAAGGTGCCGATCTGATCACCTCTAAACCACGCATCTCGCGTGAAGCCAGGAATGGCGTCCTGCTTGACGCCAAGAGCCGGTACACCCCATGAATGGATCACATCATTGGCAGTCGTGATGATGCGAATTTTTTGATTGACTGGAACGACAAGGGGTTGCGTCACCTCGCTCAGATAGAGCGGCGTTTTAGCTTCGTTGCCTTCGATCTGCGAACGCGGAGTCGCAAGTTGGGACAGAAACCCAATACCCTCACCCTCGCCCCGAATGTAGTCGTAGCCCCACTGCCACTGATAGCCAGTTGCCTTGATGGTTACATCAGCGTTACCGGTGTCCTTCATGGCAACGATGGTGCGCGTCGCAGGCAGGGCCATCAAGATGATGATGATGAACGGAATGACCGTCCACACGATCTCAACGGTTATGTTCTCGTGCCAGTTGGAAGCCACAGCCCCCTTCGACTTACGATGCTTCCAGATCGAGTAAAACATCACCCCAAAGACGAGAACAAAGATCGCCCCGCAGATGATGAGCATGAAGTCATGCAGTTCATACATTTCTTGGGCTAGCGCGCTCGCCGCCGGCGGCAAGTTATATCGGCTGGTAATTGCCGCGCCCACATTAGTTGCGGCCAGCGTGAGTAACCAAAACGCCATCCGCTGCATATTCTTTAACAGTAAACAGCTTGTGTTCATCCCGGCTTCGTTGCTTTCGCCCTCGTTAAATGCATTCGTATGCCCGCCCTCAACCAGCCGTTTATTCAAATCGCAAATCGCCCGACAGCCAGCACAGCGAGCAATCGGCGCGTAAAGAAGCGAGGACCGCTCAACGCAAGCATGGGCGCGGATTATACGGACAGGGAACTCGCTCCTGTCGCGGCAATCGAGGTGACTTGCCGCGACTACATCCGAAAAGCTACTTAGGGGGTACGCGCAGATTCTGACCTGGATAAATCTTGTCGGGATGCGACAACATGGGCTTGTTCGCTTCAAAAATTTTCTGGTACTGATTCGCGTCACCGTAAAACTGCTTCGCAATTTTCGACAGCGTGTCGCCCTTGACGACGGTATAGAACTGCGACTCGGGTTGTGACAGGTCGACGGTCATCTTGTCATCGACCGCCGCAATGCTATGAACGTTGCCGGCGGCCAGAATGATTTTTTCTTTTGTCGCCTGATCTTTTGCGATCCCAAAAACAGTTGCGGTCGCACTCGCACCGTCGTAAGTGACGGTCAGGCCTGTGGCCGCGAGACCAAGCGTCGCGATGTACTTCTCGATCGCCGTGGCTGCTTCGCGGTTGGCGGCAGCAATTGCGGCCGGATCGGCCTCAGCGGTTGCCGCCGATGGGGTAGCCGCCTGCGCCTTCTGCCCGAACAACTTTTCACCGGCTTCTTTGAAAAACGAAATAATTGACATTGATGCTCCTGGGTTAATTTAACTATTTGGCAACCGAACTCATCCGGTCAAATCTCACACCTTCAACCGGCGATTCGCCAACTGCACACGCAGTGACTCAACCGTGATCGCAGCCACTCCGTTCTCCTTTTGACCCGGCTTCCAAGCATGCCCGTAGGCGACTTCGAAGGTTAGCCGAATTCGGCCGTCGTCTCCGCGCTGCGCGTCAAGCGCGGCGAGCAGATCGCGCGCCCGCCGTCCCGACGGAAGTGCCTGTGACCTGTCGTCGCGCGGATTTCCGCCAAGAGCGCGTATCTCGCCGAGCAGCCGCTGCGGCGTTGTGTAGGTCAGCGTGATCAGCTCGGAGTCCATCACGGGCGTTGCAAAACCTGCAGCGACCATCATGTCGCCAAAATCATGCATATCGACAAACGGCATTGGTCGCGCGTCCGATAGCGAATTGGCAGCAAGGCGAAGTTCCTTCAGCGTGTCGGGGCCAAAGCAGCTAAACAGCAACAAACCATCCTCCTTGAGCACCCTCTTCCACTCGGGAAAAACAGTGTGCGGCTCGGGATGCCAGTGCAGCATCAGATTGGAATACAGCAGATCTACGGTGTCGCCCGCTATCGGCAATGCGCCCGCATCGCCCGCAACCCTGAGTGCATCCGCCCCGCGCGCCCAATTTCGAAATCGCTGCACGACCCCGTGCGCCTGGCCGGCGCGCAACATCCCTTCTGAAACGTCGAGTCCCAGCCAGTGAGCGGCTGGATAGCGCGTTTGCAGCGGCGCGCGCGACTCCCCCAAGCCACAACCGACGTCGATGACAATGGCAGGATCAATCCGCATGTACTGCAGTCTTTCGAGCAGTCGGTGCGCGATCTCGCGAGTCAATGTGGAACTTTCTGCAAAGCGCAGCGCGCGAGCATCGAATTGGCGCCGCACCGTAGCCACGCGCGCTGGAATGCGCGGTGGCGCAAGCATCGTCGGCGTCAGTTCGGAAGATCCAGGGCCCAGCGGCATAGCGACGCCCTAAATGCATCAAGTATATGCAGCTATGCTCGATCATCCGTACGCGACGCGCTGCGAGCGCGATCATCAAATGTTGCGCGCCTTGGCTCACCGACTGTTGCCTGCGCACTGTGTCGTGTGCCAGTTGGGGCCCGGCGCGCAAGGCGCTGCGATATGCGCTCCATGCGAGGCTGATTTTTTTCCAGTTATCAGTCGATGCCCTCGCTGTGCGATCTCGATTGCTGCAGCGTTGCCGGATGCGGCGGGTTTTTGTGGGCGCTGCCTTGCTCAACTGCCGAATTTCGATGCCACCCTGACGCTCGCGGATTACGTTTCACCAGTCGATGGAATGGTGATCGCAATGAAATTCACTGCGCGACTCGACCTCGCGAATTTTTTTGGACGCCTGCTAGCACAGCGCTCGGCGCGCGCGCTGAGTGCGTCCAAGTGGATCGTCGTCCCGGTCCCTCTGGCGTTCGAGCGCATGCGTGAGCGGGGATTCAACCAGTCGCTTCATATTGCAAAGGCACTGGCCGCAGCCAGCGGCGGACGCGTGGCGCATGACCGGCTGCTGCGGGTGCGGCATACACCGCCGCAGCAATCGCTCGCGCTCAACGAGCGTCGTCGTAACGTACGCGGGGCCTTTGCAGTCGAGGGTACGCTCGCTGGTCAGTCGGTATTCGTGGTCGACGATGTGATGACCAGTGGCAGCACACTCGATGAAATCGCCCGCGTGTTGAAGCAGGCCGGCGCCACGCATGTCCACAACCTGATCGTCGCGCGCACGCCATAAACGGGACTTCAGTGTTCAACATTGTGCTGGTCGAACCGGAGATTCCGCCCAATACGGGCAACGTGATCCGTCTCGCCGCCAACACCGGCGCCGCGCTGCATCTGGTCGGCCCGCTAGGCTTCCAGCTCGACGACAAGCAGTTGCGGCGAGCCGGCCTCGACTACCATGAGTTTGCAGCGATCAAGCTGCACGCGAGCTTTGACGCGCTGCTTGCCAGTGAGGGGCCACCGGCTGAGCGCACCTTTGCGTTGACGACGCGCGGCACGCGCTACCTGGGCGAAGTCGCACTGGCCCCAGGCGACTGGTTCATATTCGGCAACGAGACCGCGGGTTTGCCTGAATCGGTGCGCGCGCACTTCGCCGAGTCGCATCTCGTTCGGCTCCCGATGCGCCCGGGAAATCGCAGTCTCAACCTATCGAACGCGGTAGCGGTCGTCGTCTTTGAAGCGTGGCGCCAGGCGGGCTACGACGGCGGCCGATAACCGCTGCTTGTTATTGGGACATCACCGAAGCATTTCTGCTTTCGGCTCGCGCGCGAGCAACGCATGTAGCGCCTGCGACGGCGTCAGCGCACCATCGAGCACCGCACACACCGCTTCGGTAATGGGCATCGAGATCTGAAACCGCCGAGCGCATGCCAGCACGGCATGCGCCGATTGCACCCCTTCGGCGACGTGGCCCAGGTCGTTAACCGCCGCAGCGGCCGCTGTCCCACGCCCGAGCGCCAGGCCAACCCGCCGGTTGCGCGACAGATCGCTGGTCGCCGTCAGAACCAGATCACCGATTCCCGTCAAACCCATGAAGGTCTCTGCACGCGCGCCCAGTGCGATGCCAATCCGCGTCATTTCGGCCAGTCCGCGCGTAATGAGTGCCGCGCGCGCATTCAGACCGAGCTCGAGGGCATCCGAGATACCCGTGGCCACGGCCATGATGTTCTTGACTGCACCGCCCACTTCGACGCCGATCACGTCGTCTGTCGAATAGATTCGCAATGAACCTCCGTGCAGGGCTGCGGTTACGCGTTCGCAAAAATCCGGCGCGCCAGCTACGGTCAGCGCAGTGGGCAGGCCAAGGGCGACTTCGGTCGCGAAACTCGGACCGGACAACGGTCCACTGTTGCCGCTAAGTTGACATTCATTTTCGACGATCTGGTGCGGCAGCTGCCCGCTTTGTTGCTCGAAGCCCTTGCATAACCAGACAAATGGCGCTTCAGGCGCGAGTTGACACATCCCGCGAACCATTGCCCGCAGACCATGTGTGGGGCTGGCAATCAACGTCAGGCCGGCAGTACCGTGCGAAACGGCGCGGTCGAAGTCGTGTGTAACGATCAGCGCATCGGGCAGCGGCGAGGTGGGCAGGTAGCGCAGGTTAAGGCGAGCGCGCGACAAATGCCCGCTCTGCGATTCACTCCGTGCGTACAGCACGACCGAATGCCGCGCGCACATCGAAATCGCAATCGCAGTGCCCCACGCGCCCGCGCCGAGCACCGCGACGTTCATGCGAAGGCTCGCCGTTTACGGGCTGGCTGCGCCGTTGGTCGCGACCGCGGCCTGGCCGGGACCTGCGCTTCCTGCCGCCCCCTGCTGCGACATCGCCGCCATTTTCTGCGAATAAAACGCCTCGAAATTAATCTCGGCGAGATGAATCGCGGGCAAGCCGGTGCGCGATATCAAATCGGCGACATTGGCGCGCAGGTACGGATAGATAATGCCCGGGCAGACAACGCCGAGCACGGGTCCCATTTGCTCGCCCGGGAGATTCCTTATTTCGAAGATGCCGCCTTGCTTGCCCTCGACCAGAAACAGCACCTTGTCCTTGACCTTGGCTGTTGCCGTGACCCGTACGACAACCTCATGGACGTTTTCGATCACCGGTGTGTTGCTGACCTCAAGCTGGATGTCAACCGACGGAGCTTCAGCTTCTAAAAAGATGTGCGGCGCGTGCGGCATCTCGAGCGAGGCATCCTTCAGGTAAACGCGCTGCAATTGAAATACTGGCGCCATATCCACGCCAACAGAACCAGCAGCCGCGGCAGGAGTTGTATCCGTCATTATTTTCCTTAAGACGATTTAAAGTGAATTTCGAATCGGGCTTAGGCAGAAAGCAACGGCGCCAGCTTGCCGTCGCGGTCGAGCGCCGCTAGATCGTCGAACCCTCCAACGTGCGTCTCGCCGATAAAAATCTGCGGAACGGTGCGGCGGCCACTGCGGGTCACCATTTCATCGCGCCGCTCCGGTTCGAGATCAACCCGGACCTTCTCGATCTGATCAACGCCGCGCGCTTTAAGCAGTGCTTCGGCGCGCAGGCAGTACGGGCAGACCCCCGTGCTGTACATCAGGACACGCGCAGTCATTGATGCTCCATCACGTTCTGATCGGGAGCCCAGCCTCACGCCACGCAGCGAGACCACCCCCTAAAATAAATACATCAGTAAAACCACTCGATCGCAGCTGCGCCGCAACCTTGCCGGCACCCTGGCCGTTGGCGCATACGACGATCACCGGCTTGTCCTTCTTGATCTCGCGGAGCCGGTCTCCAACAGTGCCTACAGGCAAATTACGTGCGTTTGGCAGCGACCCCTTTGCAAATTCCTCGGCCGGTCTGACGTCGACAATTGTCGCGTTTCGGCTGTTGATCAGCTGCGTGACCTGCAGCGTCGACAATGCAGGGCCCGCGGTTCGATTCCGCACAACTGGCCACAGCAGCATCGCGCCGGTGGTAACCGCAATTGCAATTAGAAAAACGTTGTCAAGAACGAACTGCACTGGAGGCGAGGAAGAAGCGCAAGGATGGGAAAGCGAATTATAGAATAGCGCCATGACTGCACCGATGTTCAAGCTTGTGTTGCTTCGTCATGGCGAAAGCCAATGGAACCTCGAGAATCGTTTTACTGGTTGGACCGATGTCGATCTGACAGTTAACGGGCGACGTGAGGCACAGGGCGCGGGCGAATTGCTTCGCAATGAAGGCTTCTCTTTTGATATTGCCTACACGTCGGTTCTAAGGCGCGCCATCAGAACCTTGTGGATCGCACTAGACGCGCTCGATCTGATGTGGCTACCCGTGGTTCACAGCTGGCGATTGAACGAACGGCACTACGGTGCGCTGCAGGGCTTGAACAAGGCGGAAACGGCAGCCAGATACGGTGAGGCGCAAGTGATGCAATGGCGGCGCGCATATGCCGTTGCACCCGAACCGCTCCAGCCTTCGGATTCGCGCCACGTCAGCAATAACCCACGCTATAAGCACCTGAAAGCAGAGGATGTACCGCTGACCGAGAGTTTGAAGGACACCGTGGCTCGTGTGGTTCCCTTCTGGAATGACTCAATCAGCCCCGCAATCCTGCGGGGCCGCCGCGTCCTCGTCACGGCGCACGGCAATTCATTGCGCGCTTTGGTCAAGCACCTCGACCAACTGTCCGACGAGGCGATTGTGGCGCTGAACGTTCCGACCGGCCGTCCGCTAGTCTATGAATTGGATGCCACGTTGAAACCGATACGGCACTATTACCTGGGGGACGCGGCCGAGGCGGCGCGGGCGGCGCAGGCCGTGGCGGCACAAGGCCGGGTTATTGCTGTAGGTAGCGGCGGGAACACGGTCTAGTGGCGGCGGTCATAGATTTGTCGAGGCGCTCTGGCACTGCGCCAGCCTATACTTTGAAATGCGTTTCCAACAGTAGTCAATTGCCGCGCTCAACTGATCGGCCGCGCGTTAGTGTTAACAGATGAAACGTAGGGGGTGGCATGGCTGGCAGGGCTCGTAGTGCTGGATTGATCGGAGTCGGCGCCGTTGCCGGCGTACTCGTCAGCTTGGGGATTTCGGCGTACGCGTTTCGCGATACGCGCGGGCCTATTCCGCTCGAGGAAATTCGCGCGTTTACCGATGTGTTCGGCGCAGTTAAGGCAAATTACGTCGAGCCAGTCGACGACAAGAAACTGATGCACGAGGCAATCTCGGGAATGCTTGCCGGGCTTGACCCGCATTCGGCTTACCTCGATGCCGACGCTTTTAAAGACATGCAAAGCGACATCCAAGGCGAATTTGGCGGCCTGGGTATCGAAGTCGGTGCTGAAGACGGCATCATCAAAGTCATTGCCCCAATTGACGACACGCCGGCCGCTCGCGCCGGCATCAAGGCCGGTGACCTGATCATCAAGATCGACGATAAGGTGACGCGCGGCCTGACGCTGCCGGAAGCCGTGAAGTTGATGCGTGGCAAGCCCCGCACATCGATCACGCTGATCGTCGCTCGCAAAGGCGAAGACAAGCCTCTCGAATTCAAGCTGATGCGCGACGTGATTCGTGTGCAGTCGGTCAAATCAAAGATGATCGAGCCCGGCTACGGTTTCATTCGGGTTTCGCAGTTCAAGGAGCGCACCGTTGACGATCTGGTCAAGCATGTCAACGACCTGTACAAGCAGGGGCCGCTAAAAGGTCTGGTGCTCGACATCCGCAATGATCCGGGTGGCTTGTTGCACTCCGCCGTTGGCGTTTCCGCAGCTTTTCTGCCCGCGAAGGCGCTGGTCGTTTCAACCGATGGCCGGACCGACGACGCGCGCCGCAAGTTCGTCGCCTCTCCCGAGGATTACCTGCGCGGTCGTGGTGAAGACATCCTTTCGAAACTGCCGCCGCAGGCAAAGACAGTTCCGCTGATCGTGCTGGTCAATGGCGCTTCGGCGTCGGCTTCCGAAATTGTCGCCGGCGCACTGCAGGACCATAAACGTGCCGTTGTGCTTGGCACGCAGACTTTCGGTAAGGGATCGGTTCAGACCATCATTCCACTGCGCATGGATGGCGATAACCCGTCAGCGATCAAGTTGACGACGGCGCGCTACTACACGCCCAAGGGCCGGTCGATCCAGGCCAAGGGAATCGTTCCTGACTTCATCGTCGAAGATACGCCCGAGGGCAACTTCGCTGGCTTCAACGTACGCGAAGCAGACCTGGTGCGACATCTGGAAAACGCGAAGGTCGAAGATGCGACGCGGGCCGTCACGGTTCCCGGTGCATCGGCTCCGCGCGGTTCAGCGACGCCTTCGACGGCGGTAACCAAGCCAATCGACGGGAAACT
>Ga0136634_10000914_pt1 | contig 11795 bp, 14 predicted proteins | sample AntDrymUQ8332106_2_FD_104654 | JGI IMG/M metagenome (GOLD analysis project Ga0136634, IMG submission 104654) | Polar desert sand microbial communities from Dry Valleys, Antarctica - metaG UQ833 (21.06) | ecosystem: Environmental > Terrestrial > Soil > Desert | place: Antarctica: Dry Valley... | reverse complement strand
TAAATAACGGCAGGCTCCGCCTCCGCTCCGCGTGGGAAGATAGCGGTTTGGTCGGTCGTATTTATCTGCGGACGTGTCTGATCCTCACGGCCCCGGAACCCAGTCGCTACCGCTCCCGGTTCTGACAGGATAGCCGTCGCCGGCCCGTCATCGTTTGCAACAGGCGTGCCGGGTGCGTAGAGCAGTTCACTTCCGTCGTCGAGACAGAAGCTCATGCTGAGGTCATAATCACGGCCGCACTGCGGGCATTTCTTCATACTTGTTCTATCCGACAGATACTGCTGTGACGCGAATGATCATTTGGCGAGCGGAACGATACGCGACTTAAGAATTTTCCGATCTCGAGTCAGCAATGGAATGCGCTCAACGACGCTAGTGGCAGCAATTATCTCGTCGGCCGGATCGGATGCAAAGTCCAAAGCGGTACTCTTTCGGGCTATCTGGATCGTGATCGGAACTACGGTGAGATGACGCAGCGAACGACGAAACGCTACGCTGTCCATGTCGAGATCCAATCGCCCTAGCTGGACAAGCTTGGCCAGTTCCCAGAACACAATATCCGACACCGCCAGTCGCTCGTTCGTGACCAGAACCCGTTCCCGCGCTGTCAAATCTCCGGCCAGAGCCGCCACCAGTATATGGGTGTCAAGATTCAGCATTCCATTTGACTCCCGTCGAGAAAATATCACCCGACACCTTGATAATGCCCTTCATCGAATCTATCAGCCCCGAATTATCAGCCGGCCCGACAGGAATCACTTTGGCAATTGGCTTGCCCCGCTTCTCAACCACTATTCCCTCAGCGTCAAGCTCGTCAAGGATCTGCAGACACTTTGCCTTGAACTCGCTCGCACTGATCGTTTTCGCTTTGTTTTTCATAACATCTCAAGAATACTAAATGACCAGACATGTGACCAGTGTGATTTAATGAAAGTCATTAAAAGGCTTAGAATTAGTCTTCCCACGGACTCAATATCGTCACCGACGAATGTTGAAAATTGCTGACGTTTCTCGTCACCAGAATCAAGTCGTGTTCGAGTGCCGTGGCTTCGAGCAGTGAATCAAGCGCAGGGCGTACTATTCCTTTCTGCTCGAATTCAGCAATCATTTTGCCCCAGACAAGAAATGTCCGTTCTGTTATGGGTAATATGCGACCCGTAAAACGATTGCGCACCTTTTCAAGATAGTTTTGAACGAGCACTCTATTTCGACCCGAGGGAAGCTTGACGGCACCCTTCTTCATTTCACCGACCGTCAAGACGCTAAGATATATTTCGGCATCATCTACGCTGCCAAGCCATCGGATGACATTTTGATCCGGCCTTTTACGCTTCGGTTCTGAAATGACGTTAGTGTCAAGAAGATAGCTCATTCGTCAAACGAGAAATCGCGCGCCGGTTCCTGCGAGCGGTTATCCAAATCATCCAGAATTAGGTCTAAGGGACTATTCTGCAGGAACTCCAACAGGCTTTCCTGCTTTCCGCCCGCCTTCTTCCAGTCTTCTATTGACACAACCACCGCCACATCCTTTTCATGCCTCTTAATCACCTGGGGATGGCCTCTTTCGGCAAGGCGGATCAGACTACTCAAATTATTTTTTGCTTCTTTTACGTTGTGTGACATTGCATTCCTCCATCAGCCATCTACCTAATATGGCTACGTAGCTATTATTACACATGTCGATTCATCCACAAAGTTTTTCATTTCAAATCCAAAATCGCCCAATCATGCTGCAATGCTGTTTGTTTCAATCGAAAATCCGGATTCACCGCCACCGGATGCCCGACAATTGAGAGCATTGGCAGATCGGAAATACTATCCGAATATGCGAATGATTCCGACAAATTAATATTTTCCCTTTCGGCGTATTCACGTATCCATTTTGCTTTGGTGGCCGAGGCCATTACCGGCGGCAACAGCCTTCCTGTTGCGTAGCCGTTAACGAATTCGAGACGATTCGATATAAATTCGTCAATGCCCAGATATTTAATCAGCGGCTCAACTGTGAAATCGAGCGCTCCGGTAATTACGATCTGACGCTGACCGATCTTTTTGGACTGAGCGATTAACTCTTGAGTTCCTGCAAAAATAGCCGGTTTTAGCACGTCTTCAAAAAGCTCGTCAGCAAAAAACCGAAGGCGATCGAAAGATTCACCTCTGTAACTTTGGAAGAACAGCTCATTAAAAACGTTGCGGCTGTAAAGATCGGTTAGGCCGAAGAGCGGCAGCTTTGCAAGTGTACCGATGCTCTTTTTCGCGGTTTGCCAAATGCCCTGCTGCCTACGCGCATAGAAGCCGAGCGTGTGCACCAGGTTCGTGCTCACCAATGTTCCTTCAAGATCGTAAAATGCCGCGGCTTCGCCGTTTTTCCTCATAAAAGGATTTATGATATTTTCAATGTGTCTTTGAATGCAACAGGATATTAACACGGAGCGGGCTATTTGCGATATCAAACTGAGACATCTTTACATTTTAATTACAATTGTAATTACATTGTGGTTACTCCTTATCTAAGCTAAGTCTTTGCGCAATCATTCGTCTACAAATTGGTCCTGCTCCTAGTTGCGTTTTGGGGCAATTGGACGTAGACTTTGGACATTAGTCTTGAATTCAAAACATTGTATGCGTCGTGCAATCTTTCCCGGTTCATTCGATCCTCTGACAAACGGCCATCTTGACGTGATCAAGCGCAGCCTGCCGCTTTTCGACGAAATTATCATCGCCGTACTGAATAATCCAGATAAAACCCCTTTGTTTTCCGTTGAAGAACGCTGCCTAATGATTGAGCAAATTCTTTGCGGCATAAAAAATGGAGATTGCCGGCTGATCGTGGACAGTTTTTCGGGGTTGACGGCACATTTCGCGAAGGCAAAACATGCAACCGCGATAGTTCGTGGAATTCGCGCGGTAAGCGATTACGAGTACGAGCTTCGTATGGCTTTAATGAACCGCAAACTGGAGCCGACTGTCGAAACCGTGTTTTTAATGGCAGCCGAGGAATACTCTTATGTTTCATCCGATCTAATGAAGCAGGTTTTCCGGCTCGGAGGAAGAGTCGAAGGGCTGATCCCGGAACTGGTCGAGTCAAAAATGCGGGAGAAACTAAAATGATAATTGAGGGCGGAGGATTCCCGGTGTCCGACAACGTAGCGAAGATGCATATTTCCTCAACGTTGAAAGCAGGGCAAACGGCCGCGAAGCTGCGTGATGAAGGTGTAGATGTTATCGATCTGACAGTCGGCGAGCCTGATTTCGACACGCCTGAATTTATTAAGGAATATGCTCGTGAAGGCCTGCAAAAAGGCGTGACTAAATATACGCCGAGCTCAGGATTGAAGACTTTTCAGGAATCGATCGCAGGTTTTTATGCCGAACAATTCGGCGCGAATTTTCCGGCTTCCCAGGTTGCGGCCGCATGCGGCGGCAAACAGGCACTTTTCAACGCCGCGTGTACGATCCTAAATCCGGGGGACGAAGTTCTCATTCCGAAGCCTTATTGGGTTACATTCCCGGAGATCGCCAATTTTTGCAGTGCGCGAAGCGTCTTTATCGAGACCGAGGAAACGGATTTTGTATTGACCGCCGAACAGGTCAAACGATCAATCACCGAAAAAACGAAACTTTTGATAGTCAATTCGCCGAACAATCCGACCGGACGCGTGATACCGGCGGATGAAATGAAAAAAATCGTGGAGGTGTGTGCTGAACGAAATGTTTTTGTTTTGACGGATGAATGTTACCTGTTTTTTGTCTATCCGCCGGCGGAAGTATTCACTTCGGCTGCCCTGCCTGATGAGCTGCGATCATTTGTTTGCGTCGCAGGCAGCTTTTCCAAGACCTACGCAATGACTGGTTGGCGTATCGGTTACACCATTGCCAATGAAGATTGGACCCGGGCGATGGTCAAATTGCAAAGCCACTCCGCGACGCACCCGACTTCGTTCGTCCAGTACGCTTGTGCCAAAGCCATGCAGAATCCAGCCGAATCTTTGTCGGCAGTAAATTCGATGCTTGATGAGTACAAACGGCGAAGAGATATGTTGATCCCGGCTCTAAACAACATCTGCGGCTTTACATGCGCGGTTCCGGAAGGTGCGTTTTACGCATTTGTGGATGTGCGGAAGATGCTCGGAGACGAATTCAAAACGTCGGCCGATGTTGCCGATCATCTTTTGCGGAATGCACATATTGTCGTTACCGACGGGGGCGGTTTCGGGGCCGAGGGATTTCTGCGGTTTTCGTACGCGACCTCGATGGAAAACCTGAAAATGGCTGTGGATCGTATCTCCCGTTTATTCGTTCCGGCGGGCGGAATTTCAGCGAGTATAAATGATTGAGATAATAGGCTGGGCAAGTTCGATAATTCTGCTTCTTACCCTCGTCAAGCAGGTGTACAAACAATGGAGTGAAGGTTCCAGCGAAGGCATTTCAAAATGGCTGTTTGTCGGGCAGCTGCTGGCATCGATCGGGTTTACGATTTACAGCTACTCAGTCGGCAACTGGGTTTTCACAATTACAAACGGCCTTCTGACAATAAACAACATCATTGGCATTTGCCTCTACTTCTATTTTCTCAAGCGCCGAAAGCAAGCTGGAAACCGTTCGCATCCCGAATAACGATTTCCGTGCTTCCATAAACCCTTTTGATGGGGCCTTCGATAATGTCCACGCCGTTCGCCTTCAATTCTCAATCTCCGCCGGTCATCATCAGTCCGATCTCTTCCGCCGTGGCAATTTTCGGATCGACCTCCCCGACTATTCTGCCTTTTCGAATGACCAGCAGCCGGTCGGCCAGGGCCGTAACTTCTTCCAGCTCCGCCGAAACGAGTAAAACCGAGCAGCCCGCGTCCCTCAGAGCGATGAGCTTGCGGTGAATAAACTCGATCGCCCCGATATCAACTCCGCGTGTCGGCTGCGAAACCAACAGGACCTTTGGATTCAGATGAAATTCCCGTCCGATTATGAGCTTTTGCTGGTTTCCGCCGGAAAGCGATCTCGCAGGAAGGCCGGGATTCGGCGGGCGCACATCAAAATCCTTTATAATCTGATTTGCGCGAATTTGTATAGCCGAATTATCCAGGAAACCGGCGGAGGCGACCGGAGGACGATAATGTGTGCCCAGTATCGAGTTTTCAGCGAGATCGGAGTTTAAAAGCAGCCCGCGTTTATGACGATCCTCCGGAATATGGGCGATCCCGAGTTCCTTCATCTTTCGCGCGTTCAGATTCGTCACGTCCTTGCCTTCAAACTCTACTTGTCCCATCGAAACTGTACATAAACCGGCAAGCGCTTCAATCAATTCAGTTTGTCCGTTTCCCTCAATCCCGGCGATGCCGACGATCTCACCTGCACGCAACTTAAAAGAAACATCGTGTACCGCAGCGCCGTTCTTGCCGTTAATGCTTAAATTTTTTACTTCGAGCATGGTGTCGTTTGGTTCGGCGTCGGCTTTCTCCACGCGAAGTAATACGTCGCGGCCGACAATCAAACGGGCAAGATCTTTGGTCGTTGTTTCAAACGTTTTCAGGTTTCCGACCGACTTTCCATCGCGCATGACAGTAACTTCATCGGAAATCGCCAGGACCTCTTCGAGCTTGTGAGTGATGATGATGATCGTCTTGCCTTGCTCCTTCATCCGGCGCAGGATCGCAAAAAATTCGTCAACCTCCTGCGGCGTAAGAACCGCCGTCGGCTCGTCCAAAATAAGCAGCTCGGCATCTCGGTAAAGGGCTTTTAACAGCTCGACACGCTGCTGCTGGCCCACTGAAAGGTCTTCAATATACGCCTTCGGGTTTACGCCGAGCCGCAGATCGTTCGACAATTTCGATATATCCAAATTCGCCTTATCAAGGTCGAGACTGGCAGATGTTCCCGTTTCCGCACCGAGAATAATATTCTCGGCCACGGTCATCGTATCGACGAGCATAAAATGCTGGTGAACCATGCCGATCCCGAGCGAGATCGCATCATGTGGATTTTTTATGGAAACACTGTTGCCGTCAACCAATATCTCTCCGCTGTCCGCGTTGTAAAAGCCGTAGGCGATCCGCATTATCGTCGATTTTCCCGCGCCGTTCTCACCGACAATCGCGTGTATCGTGCCTTTTTTGACGTGAATCGACACGTTATTATTCGCCACAACATCTCCGAAGCTCTTTGTTATATTTCGTAGTTCGAGCATCTATTTTTTCGCCGCCATCGCGTCTGTTACTTTGATTTCACCGGAAACGATTTTGGCTCTCGCTTCTTCCGTTTTTTGGATCACATCAACCGGGATAATTGCTGTGTTGTTTTCGTCCATAGCATATGCGACACCGTCTTTATCTAGCCCAAAGACATGAAAACCTCCTTTAAATTTGCCTTCAAGAACCTCTTTGACCACATCGTAAACCGCATTGTCCACGCGTTTTACCATTGAGGTTAGAACGAAACCGGGCTTAACTCCGTTCTGATTCGAATCTACGCCGATCACGAATTTGTTTGCTTCGCCTTGCGCGTTTTTGCCGTATTGCTCGACGGCATCAAAGGCCCCGAGACCGGAATTTCCGGCTGCGGTGAATATAACATCCGCGCCTTTTTCGATCTGATTTAACGCAAGCTCCTTTCCCTTGCCCGGATTGTTCCACGCCGAATCGGTCACGCCGACATAATTGTCGATCACCCGAATGTTCGGATTTACATATCGCGCGCCTTCTTCGTAGCCGGTTTCGAACTTATGGATCAGCGGAATATCCATGCCGCCGATAAATCCGAGCACACCGGTTTTGGATTTCGCCGCAGCGATCATCCCCACGAGAAATGAGCCTTCGTGCTCTCGAAATACCAGCGAGGCTACGTTTTGTTTTGGAGTCTTACCATCAGCCTCGAAAATCACGCCGTCAACAATCGCAAATTTGATCTCCGGGTAATCTAACGCAACCTTTTGCATTATCGGCCCCTGCGCGAACCCGATGCCGATTATCAGATCGAAATTTCTTTCGGCAAAAGCACGCATCGCAGGCTCGATCGAAGTCGGGTTGCCGGGCTCCACGTCGTATAGGCAAATGTTGAGATCCTTTTCGGCCCGCTTTACGCCTTCCCACGCAGCCGCGTTGAACGAGCGGTCGTTTTTGCCGCCGATGTCGAAAACGATTCCGACATTGATATCACAGCCTTCCCTTTTTGCCTCGGTCTGGGTTCCGCACGATGAAAACGACAAGATCGAGAGAAGCAGAACGCACGCTGTCGTAACAAATTTGGTATTCATAAAGCTTTTTATCAGGAAACAGATCGTGATAAGACTACAAATATAATTGACTGGAGCGCAAGCGTCGCGCTTGCCAACGTCGCTGAAAAGAAACGTAATCCACTGCTTTAAATTTTGAGGACAGAAATTGCCGGCGACTTTTTCGTATTGAAGCGACGCTTATGTAAGCAGGACGCTTGCGCTCGAGTACATATCAATTACAACTTGGATTAATTGCGGTTGATTATGGTTGTTCTCGGAAACAACTTTATAGGCATCCGATATCTTACCGCCAACTAATCGAGCTTGATCTTGATTGCGGCAATGCAAGATGCCTAGCGTGTCACCTGCATCTATATGCGTTCCGGCCTTCGCTTCACAGGCGTAGCCGACGGCGTGATCGATCTTATCATCCGCTTTAGATCGGCCGCCGCCGATTGCGACAACCGCATTACCTATGGCAAGCGTGTCGATCCCGGCAACGTAGCCCGCACGAGCGGCTTTTATATTCATCTGCAATATTTTGTTATCCAAAAGCATTTCGGGCTTATCGCAAATGCGGGGATCGCCGCCTTGCTGTTCGACATTTTGCTGAAATTTTAACAAAGCTTCGCCGCTTTCTAATTTTGTATTCGCGAGGTCACGTGCTTTAATTATATTTTCCGAAACGCCCGCCAACACCAAAAGTCGCGCAGAAAGCTCTAGCGAAAGCTCTTTAGTAGATTCAGTCTGAGCATCGATATCGCCTTTCAGAATGCGTATGCATTCGTAGGTTTCCAAGGCATTTCCTACATATTTTCCAAGCGGCTGGCTCATATCGGAAACGACCGCTTCGGTCTTGACGCCAAAATTAGTCCCAGTTTTAACTAGCGCTTGCGCAAGCTTTTTGGAGTCTTCAATGAGTTGTATAAACGCGCCTGAACCCGTTTTAACATCGAGCACAAGCGCGTCCAAACCTTCCGCCAGCTTTTTCGACATTATCGAAGCCACGATCAAAGGAATGCACGGAACTGTCGCAGTTGCATCACGGAGCGCATAAAGCTTTTTATCCGCGGGCGCCATTTCCGCCGTCTGGCCGGCCATTGCGAAACCGCATTTTGTAATAATCGCTCGAAATTCAACCTTGGAGAGCTTCACATTGTAGCCGGGAATCGCCTCGAGTTTGTCAAGGGTTCCGCCCGTATGGCCCAGCCCGCGTCCAGAGATCATGGGAACGGCGACGCCACATGCGGCGACGAGAGGAGCAATTATCAAAGACGTTTTATCACCCACGCCGCCGGTCGAATGCTTGTCGGCTTTCGGCGCATCGATGTCGGAGAAATCGAGCACCTCGCCCGAATGCAGCATCGCACGCGTCAATGCGTCCTGCTCACTCATATTCAGCCCGCGAATGAACATCGCCATAATGAGCGCGGAAATTTGATAATCAGCCCAACTCCCGTCACAAACGCCGTCTATAAACGAATTTATCTCATCCGCCGAAAGCTCCGCGCCGTCGCGTTTTTTTGCAATTATTTCTTGTGGCCGCATTGATGTGATTGACATTAAAAGAATGCCCAAGTTTCGCACATGAGCAGTCTATAAGTCTATGAAAGATATGTGTCCTAAGGACGATGGAGCAGAATCACGGCTTCGGCTTTAACTGCCTTTCGTTCGCCGACCGAACCCATGCCTTCACCGGTTTTGGCTTTGACGCTAATGCAGCTTTGCTCGATCTCAAGCACGGCCGCGAGGCCTTCGCGTATCTCATCGATATATTCACGAAGTTTAGGTTTTTCGAGACTGATGATCGAATCGACATTGACGACCGCGAATCCCTTTTCCTTCATCAGGCCGACTGCATAGCATAGGAAAACAAAGCTTTCGGCGTTTCGCCATCTTTCCTGGCCATCAGAAAAATGAGTGCCGATGTCTCCTAGAGCCAGAGCGCCGAAAATTGCGTCGGTCACTGCGTGCGTTAAGGCGTCGGCGTCGGAATGGCCTTCGGCACCCAGATCGGATTCGATCCGTAAGCCGCCAAGAATTAGAGGTTTGCCTTCGACCAGGCGGTGTACATCATTTCCAAAGCCAATTCGAAACATAAATAGAACTATATCTTGTATAAGAGAGAATTTAACTACTTTTTACTAACATATAGCTCGTCTTTCAGTACTGCTTCCGCAAAAACCAGGTCTTCCGGACGGGTTATTTTGATATTTTTGGGATTTCCTTCCACAAAAGCGATTTTGTAACCCAATTTCTCGACCAAAAAACACTCGTCCGTGACATCATCTCCCAAATAGCCGAGAGCGAACGCTTTTTGGAGAATTTCATAACGAAACGCCTGCGGCGTCAATGCTCGTTTAAGCTTTCGACGGTCGAGCGTTCCGGCGAACCGGTCGCCGTCGATCGTCTTTATCGTATCAGTAACATCGGCGACCAGACATGCCGCACCGGTCTCCCGCGCTTTTTCCATTGTTCGGGAAATTTCATCAACCGAAACAAGGGGCCGCGCGCCGTCGTGCACGGCTATAATTTCCACGCCGGGATTGACTGCGCGAAACCCATTAAAAACGGATTCGGCCCTTGTCATGCCGCCCGAAACGATTTTTGTGATCTTGCGGATGTCGAACTTACCGGCAATATTTGTAAAATTTGCAATCTCGGCAGACGAGAGCACGAGGATCACTTCCGAAACGGAATCGCAGCGTTCAAACCGTTCCAAAGTATAAATGAGCAACGGTTTTCCGAGAATTTCGAGGAACTGTTTAGGAATAGTGGAATTAAATCGTTTTCCGCTGCCGGCCGCGACTACAATTGCTGTGTTCATTTGCTGACCGAGCTCAAAGCGCTAGTCCAACTCTTCGATTATCGTGGTTTGACGCAGTTCGCGGGTGGCCTTTCGAAAGCCAAGCGAACGCGAATCGTGAACACCGAAGTGGCTTTCGCCGTTTTCTTCTTTTTCTTCCCACAAACGTCCGAAGATCATCTTTCCGGCGGTGGTTTGCAGAACGCTCGTAACTGCAATATCCGCCGTTTTCCCGATCAGGCGGCGTGCGTTATCAACCACAACCATTGTGCCGTCGTCGAGATAGGCAACGCCCTGATTGTATTCCTTACCTTCTTTAAGAACAAAAACGCGCATTGCTTCGCCGGGCAGAACTACAGGTTTTAAGGCATTAGCAAGCTCGTTGATATTCAGAACGGAAACGCCGCGGAGCTGCGAAACCTTGTTCAAATTGAAATCGTTGGTAACAATCACCGCGTCGAGCTGTTTTCCGAGCTCGATCAACTTTAGGTCGACTTCCTTAACTGCCGGAAAATCCGTCTCGACAATTTGGATATCGAGCTTACTGTTATTTCGAAGACGCTGCAGCATATCCAGCCCGCGGCGGCCGCGCTGTCTTTTGGAAGAATCCGCCGAGTCCGCAACCTGCTGCAGTTCCGCGAGAATAAAATTTGGGATTATCAAAGTCCCGCCGAGAAAGCCCGTTTCTGCAACATCGGCAATTCGTCCGTCGATAATCACCGATGTATCGAGGATTTTATAGTCGAGCTTCGCGCTCTTATCGCTAAAAATCCCGCCGAGAGCCGACAGATCGAGATAATCACCCTTCGCGGCTCCGACCATTAAGCCGATGTAACCCATAAACAATGCCAGCACAATGGTAAGAAACACCTTCATTTCACCCGGGACGGTGTTGATGTCCTGGCTGCTGATAAGCATTCCGATTAAATAAGCGCCGATTATGCCTAGCGTAGAGCCGATCGCCGCGCCGATCAATGTTTTCAAACTGGCGGTACGCGCACGCATCTCAAACCCGATGATAAATGCGGCCACGAGTGCTCCGAGAATCGCCGAAATTAACTGTCTAACGCTTCGCGAACCATCAATATGACTCGTTTGCGCAAGAGGATTCAGCAAAAAGCCGGTCGCCGCCAGAATGACGATAAAAGCAATCCTGATTATGATAATATCCAGCTTCATTTCGAAAATTCTAACACGAATGGCGGTCTAAAAATAATGGCTTGCAGCCTGCTTAACAAAATAGGCCGACTTCTGTTGCTGTTAATAGCATTCGTAAAGTCGTCCTCAGCAGATGTTAGAAATGTCTATTGAGAATCGAATTTCAGACAATTTAAAAACTCGTCGAGCCAACCGAAGATAAAATCCTGGCTTTGTATCAAATTTTAACTAAAGCTGACAAATCCGCTCTTTCCGACTTGTAATTACCAGGTTAATTTGGGCTTTTCTTTAAATTATATTCAAGTTAATTTTAACATCTAAATTTAACTCAAATTACAGGTCCGGAAGGGCTGCTCTGCACCCGCCTATTATTAATTAAGAAAATGGCATTTACTTAATTTGAAAGCCCTGGAAGGTCCTATTCGTTGGGTTTGTCCGAGCCCGGGCTCCATAATTCTTCGCTTTCTTTAGTCCTATCCGAACCTGGGCTCCATTCTTCATCGCTTTTATCCGGCAGACCGGGCTGATCGCTTTGTCCGCCGTAGTTATCTTTAGAATTGCTCTGGCCTTCGGCTTCCGGTTTATTGTCGTAATCTTCTTTTTCCACCCCTTTGCCCTGATTGC
>Ga0136634_10000913_pt1 | contig 11796 bp, 10 predicted proteins | sample AntDrymUQ8332106_2_FD_104654 | JGI IMG/M metagenome (GOLD analysis project Ga0136634, IMG submission 104654) | Polar desert sand microbial communities from Dry Valleys, Antarctica - metaG UQ833 (21.06) | ecosystem: Environmental > Terrestrial > Soil > Desert | place: Antarctica: Dry Valley... | reverse complement strand
CTTTCATCCGGGCAATTACGTTGTAGATAGGCGTCGAATTCCAGTTGAACTCGAGCTTCAGATGCACGACTGGCGAATTACCGCCGAAATGATACGTTACGGGCAAAGCTCCGCGCCAGCTTTCCGGAACGACGGCACCGTCCAAATTTTTTAGCAGCGGCAAAGCATCGGAGTATGAAATCGGCAACACGGGGATTTTAGTCAGCGTCGCCGCATCTTTACGGTCGATTCGTCTTGCTCCCGTCGTCGCTCCGATGCCTTTTGTCAGTGGGTCGCCGGGGTGCAGCGGCATATCCATTACAGAGCCGCGCTGGACGCCATTCTCACTTCGCCACGCGCCTTTTGGGTAAACGTCGCCCTGATAAAAGCCGTCGTTTCGCGGGTCGGAATAAATAATGCAGGCGACCGCTCCGTGTTCAGCCGCAACCTTGGGCTTAATTCCGCGCCACGAGCCGCCGTAGCGAGCGAGGACGATCTTATCCTTCACATCAATCCCGCGGGCCGCAAGTTCGTCGTAGTCCGAGGGAATTCCGTAGTTTACGTACACCAGCGGCGCCGTAACGTCGCCGTCAACTGAATATGCGTTATACGACGGCAAATGTTCATTTTGCTGGCCGGACGTCGCATAGCCTGCAACCTCGGGTTCGTTGAGCCGCAGCCTAAACTTTTCGGGCGCGGTCATCTCTACCAGGCGTGATTTCGGCGTCGGAAAGAGTACGTCAAAACGTTCGATGGACGTTTCATAACCCCAGGACCTAAAAAGCGATGCGATAAAATCGGCGTTTTCCTTGTTATAGGCGCTTCCGATATGATGCGGCCGCGCTGTTAGCCGCTTCATCCACATCCGAAGATTGTCAGCGCTCAACTTAGAATCAAAGGCATTTTCGAGTACTTTTTGCCCTACTGATGTTTCGGGCGTAAAACCAAGCATCTGGGGTGCAGGAAGCTGCGCCAACATGGATGCAGAAAGTGCGAAAAAGGCAATTAGTTGCGAAAACAAGCGATACATTTTTGCTCCAATAGGTAGAAATCGAACTAGTTTAATCGTATGAATGATTGGACATCCACGCTTACTATCCCGAATGCATTAAAAGTGTAGAGGTATTACTTGAAATTACGCGAGATCCCATTTCTGCAGGTCATCGTCCGGGACATCGATATGAAGTCGCAGCAGGGCCGTGGAAAATGTCTTTCCCTGTGCGTCCGTCATCAGGCTTAGCGTGCCGCCGCCTCCAAGCGATTCGTGCAATAGGAAATTCAGTGCTTTCAGATTCGGGAGTTCAAACCGCTCAACCTTGCCTCTCACGATCGGGCCGAAATGTTCCTTGACGCGCTCAGCGGTGACCTCATGCAAGATCAAAGGATAATACTCGTCTTTCAGCGCAATAATCCCGACGTTGGCAGTATCACCTTTATCACCGGAACGAGCGTGTGCCAGTTTTAATAATTCTATTTTCATAACCCGGAAAAAAGCGACCGTTTGCCGCGATATAGCTTATAATTTACTTCAGAAAACTATCAGAAATGTGGTTCAATTGTAAAACATGTTAAGAAACTTCGGTACTCTCATCTTAAAACCTATTTCAATCCTCGGTTTGGCGATTCTAATCGTTTTAATGACCTCGTCGATTTTTGGCCAAAACGCCACTCCACCTTCAATCATCGAAATCATCGCCAAAGCTGCTGCGCAGCGTGCGATTTACCTCGAGGAATTCAAGAATCTAATTTCAAAGGAAACGAAGACCTTTGAAATGTTCGACAAAAAAGGCCAGGTGAAAAAGCGCCGTTCGATTACATCCGTATTTATCGTATATCAAACGAGCAAAAGCAATGAAGCAGTTGAATTTCGGAATATTGTTGCGGTCGATGGCAAAGATATTACCAATACCGACAAACGCGCCGAACAGTTTTTCGAGCAGGTTATCGGCGCTCAGTCGTCGGACAAAGAGCTGCAAAAGCTGCGCGATGAAAGCTCGCGGTTTGATGAAGAGATCTCGATAGACGGTCTGACGCTTTTCCAGGCAGTTGCCCTCGCCGACAACTTGCGTCCCTTTTTCGAGTTTCGCCACATCGGCAATGAACAGCTCGAAGGCCGCGATACAATTGTACTTTCGTACGAACAAACGCGTGCGAGCCCATTTATCTTGACCGGTAATTCGGCAAATCCCGCCGGAGCCAATCTCACGCTTAGATACGACATCGATATTTCAGGTGAGGCCAATCATCGGTTAAAAGGTAAACTGTGGCTCGACGCGGCGACGATGCAGGTACGCCGCGAGATCAGGCAGCTAATGGTACGGCCGGAACGATTTTCAGCGCCGGTCATATATTCGGAACAGGAATTTCACTACGGCCAAAGCGATTTTCCGCTGCTGCCTCCGACGCGGATCGTCCATACTCAAAATGAGTTGAAGATGAAGGATATGACGGCAATACGCGAAGCTCGCGTTGTCTTCGAGTACGAAACATTCACGCGGCCGGACGTAAATGTCGAGTCGTCGGACGTTAAATAATTTGCGTTGCTGCCGCGCAGTGATAACTTATTTTGCGATTTCGAAAACGAGAAAGTAATCCATCCCGTCGGGCTTAACAAAATCGTATTCTGCCTTGAATGCAAATCCGGCGCGTTTCGCTTCGTCGATTACCGTCGCCTTTTCGATTCCATGATCGTCACCGCTGCCGTTGCGATCGATAATTCCCATCAATCCGTCTTTTCTAAGTGACGGACGAAGCTTCTTTAAAAAATTCACCGGATCGCCGATTTCGTGGTAAGTTTTCAGGATCATAATTGAGTCCAAGCTATTGAGCGGCAGAAGTGGATCGTCCGTTTTTCCCAGAACAGTTTGTATACCCGGCAGCTTTTCGTTCAGCGCGCGTTTGGCGATGTGGTCAATGTACTCCTGATTTATTTCAACCGCGAAAACCTTTCCTTTTTCCCCAACGCGTTTTGCCGCCCGTACCGTAAACCATCCCGATCCGGCCCCGATGTCCGCAACTGATTTGCCCTCCGTGATTTTCAGAATATCCATCACGCGATCGATTTGCAGATTTATATCGCGTTCAGGTGCTTCGAATATCGCGAGGTCGCCGGTGTAAGGCTCGCTCACCGCGCGATCGACGCCAGCCTTTGGCTGCAGAATCGGCGTTGCTGTCGGCTGAGCCTCGAATGCTGAGCGACTCGCGGATCGCTGCCAAGAGGGCGAGAGAGCAAGCAGCGAAAGTGCGAAGGCGCTGATAATGATTATAAAAGGCGCTAAAAGTATTTTCATTTCAATATGATGAAAACATTCAGCAATGATTTGCAAGCGATTCGCTGACCGCATCGGCGGCGATCTCGTCGACCAGTCCCATTTGTAAAGCTCGCTCCGCGTCGACCGGGCAGGCGCTCAAAAACATTTCGAGCGACATTGCCTCGCCGATCAACCTCGGCAGACGCTGCGTTCCGCCCCAGCCCGTGATTATTCCGAGCCCGACGCCCGGATGCGAAAAAGTCGAATCGGGTTGAGCGATTCTGATATCGCAGCTTAATGCGAGGTCAAGCGCGCCGCCGAAACAAAAACCGTTTATCGCGGCAATAGTTTTTATATTCAAGTCGGAAATTTCGGTCATCAGCCGTTGTCCGCGAAGCGCAAATTCTCTCGCGCCCGAAGCTGATACCGCTGCAATCTCGCGCAAGTCGGCGCCGGAAGCGAAAACATTTCCCGTTCCCGTAAAAATGAGATTCATGCATTCCGGTGGCAGTGCCCGGACAATCTGCTGCAGCTCGTCCAGAACAAAAACCGACAGCGGATTCCTGATCTCCGGCCGCACAAATCGAACAATCATCACCGATCCTCGATTCTCGATGTGAACAGTACTCGACATATTGTCAGAATCGCGGTCCGCAGCGGAATGGTTCTTTTCTTATTGGTGTTGTTTCGTGGTTATGTCTTAAATCCTAAAATCTATAACCACGAAAAGACACGAAATAAATTGAAACAAAGCAAAAAGAAAATTACCTGGCGTAAAATGAATAATAGCAGTCTTCGACATTTACCGCGCCCGCCCCAATAATAGATTTATGTTTAGAATTAACAAAGCGCATCCCTGGCACGGCATTCCGATGGGTGAAAATGCTCCGCGGGAAGTTACGGTATTTGTCGAGATTGTACCGCGCGATACGGTCAAATACGAGGTGGATAAAGAGACCGGTTATCTGAAAATCGACCGTCCGCAGCAATATTCGAATGTCGTTCCGGCCAACTACGGATTCATTCCGCAGACGTATTGCGATAACCGAATTGCCGGCCGCGCCCGGGCGCAGTCTAGTATCGAAATCAGCGGCGGCGACACCGATCCGCTCGATATTCTCGTCCTGTCGGAGCATCACATTCCGCGCGGCGACATTATTCTGAAAGCATTGCCGATCGGCGGGTTTTGCCTGATCGACGGAGGCGAGGCCGACGATAAGATTATTGCCGTCCTAAAAGGCGATAAGGTTTTCGAGCAATACACCGAAGTCTCGCAACTGCCCAAAGGAATTCTCGAACGGTTCGAACACTATTTTTTGACCTATAAAAGCCTGCCCGGTGAACCCAATGAATGCGAAATCGCTTTCTCGTATAACCGGGAAGAATCATACGCCGTGATAAATGACGCCATTGCCGATTATCATGATTTCCTCGGCAAGCTAAAATTATCTAAAACCGAAAATTATGAGGCACGGCGTTGAACAAGCAGGGCGTAGGCGACCCGGGCGAGCCCTGCTAGTAAAAGCGTCAACAAGATCGCTTTTCCTGCCGTGTCAAACATATCAGCACTTCGCTGTCCCCTAATCAAAAAATCGTTCGCGGGATAAAACGAGTGAAGGACGAGATAAACCGGGAAGAATGCAACGGCGATTATGATAAATTTAGTTCCCTGGCTGATACCGGCATTGACCTTTGGGCAGTCAATGGCCGGTTTTCGCGCGCTGCGATTGCCGAAATCCGCTGAGGCCGGTGAATCGTTCTTGGGAACTTTTGTAGTGTTTAATGAAAACTTGCAGTTAGGACAATTATTTACACCACGGGCATTAAACGCCTGTGAGCATTGTGGGCAGAACATTGTGGAAGCTCCTTAATATTGTTTATTAGCTCGTTGTCAGTGTGTCACGGTATTGAGAGGTATAAATGCGTTTTGGCCCGTGGTAAATAAGGCTGGCATTGTGTCGTTAGCAATTATTATGCCTCGTCGCGGCAATTTTCTTCAGGTTTTGTTCTAACAGGTAATGCCGTGATTGTGTGGTGCATAACACCAATTATGCCGTTTTTGCGGGTATGCGTTTGTTTTATGGTAAAGACCGCAGAGTCTGCAAAGTACTGATAAGCCGCACAGTTTTAGGACGCTGTTCCGAAACGGGCATGCAGCCGAGCCAATTCCAGGAAATTTTAATCGATCACTGGCTAACGGAAATTGTGTGAGGTGATCTTTGCGGTGATTTCGTTCAAGGGCTTGAAATAAAGTGCTTTTATCATTCCACGGTCTTCGAAAATTCCCCGGATTATCAAAAAATCATTCTGATTTATAATAGCTCGAAATCTTTCGAATACGTCCGGCATTACGACGAAGTTCGAAAAGCCCGTTTCGTCTTCGAGCGTGATAAACACAACATTTTTCGCGGTCATCGGACGCTGCCGAATTATTGCCGCTCCGGCTATCGAAACAATATCTCTCTTGCGTAATCGGTGCAGCTCACTTGCTGACAAAATCCCGCTTTCTTTCAATTTTTCGCGCAAAAAGGCCATTGGATGTTTGCCAATCGAGATGCCGGTTTTTTTAAGATCGGTTTCGACAAGCTGCAAACCTTCCATCTTTTGCAAGAATGGAGCTTCGATAATTTTTTCCGTTATTTCCGCAAACAGATCGCCTTGCGGCTGAATCGCCAGTTCGGATTGCCACAACGCTTCGCGGCGATGTACTGTGTTATCAAAATTCAACGCTCCCGCTATGCTCAACGCCCGAATCTCGCGCTTGTTAATTTCGGGAACGCGCCGTACAAGGTCTTCGACACTGGTGTAATCGCCATTGGCACGCTCGGCAATAATCGCTTCGCCGATTTCTCTACGCAGGCCGCGCACGTATTTCAAACCGACTCTCACCTGTTTTTCACTCTCAATTTCTTCGATGGTAAAAAGATACTGAGACCGGTTTATATCAAGCGCGATAAAATGAAGCCCGTGCCGCTGGGCGTCTTTCACGAGCGTGGCAGCCGAATAAAATCCGAGCGGGTAATTATTCAGCATTGCCGTCATAAAAGCCGCGCGGTAATGCACCATAAAATAAGCCGATGCGTACGCAAGCAAGGCAAAGCTGTAGGCATGCGATTCGGGAAAGCCATAGTTGGCAAAGGCTTTAACGCACGCTACTATCATGTCCTGCGTTTTTTCGTTGATCGCCTTTCTTGTCATCCCGGCACGCAGGTTTGCTTCGATTTGTTCAAGTTTTCTGTCCGGACGCTTAAATCCCATCGCACGCCGGAGTTCTTCGGCTTCCGATCCGCTGAAATCGGCAATATCCATCGCAATTTTTAGAAGCTGTTCTTGAAAAAGCGGTACGCCAAGCGTTCGCTCCAAAACCGGTATTAGCGATTCATGCGGATAAGTTACTTCTTCCTTGCCCTGCCGCCTGTCTATATAAGACTTGAGCATATTGCCGACAATTGGCCCGGGACGGATAATCGCGATCTGCACGACAATGTCGTAAAAAGTGCTCGGCTTTGATTTGGGCAGAAAAGCGATCTGCGCGCGGCTCTCTACCTGAAACATCCCGACGGTGTCCGCATTCTGCAATGTCTCGTAGACTTTCGGATCGTCGTACGGAATATTGTAGAGCCCGAGATTCTTGCCGTAATGCTCGCTTATAAGTGTGATCGAATCCCGCAGAACAGCCATCATCCCCAGGCCCAAAAGATCGACTTTTACTATTTTGAGGGCCGCGCAATCATCTTTGTCCCATTGAATAATATTTCGGTTTTCCATCGACGCCGGTTCGAGCGGAACTATGCCGTCCAGTCGGTCAATCGAAATCACCATTCCGCCCGAATGCTGCCCGAGGTGACGCGGATAATCCAGAATTTGGTTATACAACTCGCCAAATTTCCGCAGCCTGATGTCGTCCGCCGGATCGAAGCCCTCTTCTTTCAGCCTGCGGTTTAACTCTTCGCCTTTGAAAGTTTCGTAATAAGAATTGAGTTTGGAAAGGCGTTCAAGCACATCGGGGCCAAATCCGAATGTTTTTCCCACTTCCCGCACGGCAGATTTTCCGCGATAGGAAATCACGTTTGCGGTCATCCCAGCACCGCGCTCGCGATATGTTTTATAAACGTGCTGAATCACTTTTTCGCGGTCGTCGCCGGACGGGAGATCGATATCGATGTCGGGATATTGTTCGTATTTCTCCGATAAAAACCGCTCGAACAGCAGCTTATTTTCGATCGGCTCAACCGCAGTGATGCCGAGCGAATAGCAAACGACCGAATTTGCCGCCGAACCTCGGCCCTGCGAGAGAATGTTTTGGCTTTTGCAAAAATCAGAAATGTCGCCGACCACCAGGAAATATCCGGCCAGCTTTTTCATACTGATCACCGAAAGCTCTCTATCCAGCCGGCCCTGAACCTGGTCTTTAATAGCCCGCTTTTTGTCCCTATACCTTTCTCTCGCGCCCGTCTCGGTTTTGGCCCTTAAAACAGAATCTATCGTCTCTCCCTCTGGCACTTTAAAACCCGGAAACGTGTAGGCAAGTTCGTCCATCGAAAAATCAATTCTTGAAGCAATCTCGTTCGTTCGCATTACTGCTTCCGGATACTCCTCGAAAAGCTCGAGCATTTGGATTCCCGATTTCAGATACCGCTCGCTGTTTTCTGAAAGCAGCTTGCCCGCGTCATAGATCGTGCAGTGATTTTTTATGCAGGTGAATACGTCGAAAAGCTCGCGGTCATGCTTGTCGGCAAAATAGGCGCCGTTGCTCGCGAAATATGGGAGCCGGAGCTTATGTGCTAAACCCAAAAGATATTGATTTACGTATTCTTCATTACGAAGATGATGACGCTGCAGCTCGACGTAAAGCTTTTTTCCGAACACATAATTCAGCCATGCTATGTCGGCCATGCCGCTGCCGTTCTTTATGCTTTTGTGAAGAAAACCGTCGATTCCGCCGGTGAAACAGAGCAGGTTGGACGAATGCTCTTCGATATCTTTGCGTGTTGCGAAATGCTCACCTTTTTTATTGCGGAGTTTAATGGTGGTGATGAGTCGGCTGAGATTTTGATAGCCTTTCAGGTTGAGCGGTACCAGAGGAAGAACACTACCGTCTTCCAGCGTAATCTCGGCACCTATGATCGGTTTTATTCCGTGTTCTCTTGCTTCGAAATGAAACCGGACCGCGCCCGCGACCGTATCGCGGTCTAGCAATGCAATGCCGTCCATACCCAGATCAGCCGCGCGGGCAGCCAGACTCTGAGGTTCGGAACCCGAGGAAAGAAAACTGAATGCTGAACGTGTATGCAATTCGTAAAACATGAGCTTGGATTTCCGACACTAGTCGTATTCACCCGCTAAAAACCACTTTCCATCCATCTTTCGCAAACGATAAACCCCTTTGTTTTCAACCTCTATGTCCCACTCCCAAGTTTCCCAGGGTGTGTTCCACCAATGAGAATTTCCTTTCCATACGCCGCTGTATTTTTCGACGCGGGCATTGAAGTCAGGAGTTTTGATAAAGATGAGACGTTTGTCCTCAACATAGACTTCTGCAGGAAGCGGAGGATTGAAATAGCTGAAAGCAATAAGTGAATTTTCGGAGCGGAGATTAATGCATTCCTTTCCTTTCGGGATCTTTTCGGCGTCTAGCGTAAATGCCTCGGCGAGTCTTTGATTCCGCAGCACCGCTACGCCGACGTTGTCCTCGCCGACGAGTTTTTTAAGTTTGTTTACGGTCAGAAGCAGGCTTTCCGGCTCGGGCCGCGAAACTGCATACAGACCTTTTTGAGTTGGACGCGGCTTAGTAAAGTGGGAAACGATGTTGATCGCAACTATCTCCGATTCGGGCGGATCGAGAGAGATTCTAAGATTTATTAGTTTCAGCCAGAATGTTTTTTCAAGCGTCGGGAAAGCGGTCTTTACTTCGTACGATTTTTCCAGTTTCTTTGGCAAACCGAAAGAGATGTCGAGCTGCTCCGTACTCAAAGCGTGATAAGCGACCTCAGCCAACAGCTTGTCCAATCCGTGATTGACGATAAATATTAACTGTTCGAAATCGTCGACGGGAAAGTCTAGTTGGTAGTTCCAGCTTGCCTGGCTTTCCTTAACATTCGGCTTTAGGAGACGCCTGCCTTTTTGCTCAATGATGTCGATAACATTTTTAAATTCCTGGCCATAACGTTTGATCAATTCTTCCCTGGGAATCTGCTGCAGGTCATGGATCGTGTGTATGCCCAGATCGCTAAAGACATTTACCGCGTCGTGGTCGATCTCAAGATCTCTTAATCGAAGCTGCAAGAATTTATCAGTTGTGTCTGCCGCAAAATCAGGCTCCCCGCTGCAACGGGCCAGCAAGATCGCGGTGTCCGGCGTATCCGCAACCGCGGCGTTTCCGGAAACGTAATTTATTTCCAATTGCCGAGTTATTTTTCGGATGATCTGTTTCGTATTGCCTATAAGATTTTCAAGCCCGCTTACATCAAACAAAACTCCGTCTTCCAGCATTTCAATGCCGAAAGAAAACTCACGTGCGATGGACAATAATACTGCTTCGTCCTTTTTTGCATCTCCCGAAATTATGCAGGCGTACAACTTAGACATCCGTGTAATCAAACTCGATCTTTGTCAGTATCGGCTCCCCATAAAACTCTTTTCGCGAATGAAGGTTGAGATGAAATTCCTTCAGCAATTTGTAGCGGCCTTTGCCGGACCACACTGTCCGCTCTCTCGAAACAAGAAACGATTTCTGCGAAGCCGAACCTGTAACGGGCTCTTCGGCTGTAACGAGCAGTATCGTGGGCGTTTCCTTTATCCGCGTGCGGTAGCGATACCAATAAGTTTTCGGCACAAATCTAAGTTCGTGTTTCGAAATACCGCTTAAATTTAACCAAATCGCCCCGAAGCCTTTTGCCTGCACCAAATAATCGGCCGCCATAAAAGCCTTTTCGATACCGCCGCCGCACTTGATCCAAAGTAAATTTTCAAGCTCAACGCCGGCCAGAAAAGCCGTGCACGGATCGAAACTATTGCTGGTATCGACAACCGCACAGATCTCGCCCGCCCGCGTCAGCTTTGATAGCAGCGACAGCATCAGGCTCGTCTTGCCCGAACTGGCCCCGCCCGCCATCTCCGCCACCGTACCCCGCGTAAGCACCAGCCCGGCGGATTCGAGCAAAATCTCATCCGAATGTTTCCTTTCTTCCTTTAGAAAGTTAAGGGTTTTTATTAAACTCAGATGGCTCATTTCAATAGCTCAAGCTTTGTGCTGACACTAAGACTATATTGCATCTATGAAACGCTGTCAAAGTTTTTATTCCTTTAAGAAAAGGCATTTAGGAAACGCAGATAATCAATTGGATTATTGAAAATACCGCCTGCGAATGCGCTTTTCGCCGAGCGGAAAAGCTATGCTCGTTCAAAGGTGTCAGGGCACGAAAAAGTACTTGAGAACGCCCGAGACCTTGACTGGATTGCCCTGTAACTGTGTTGGCGCGAATTTGGCCTTACATGCGGCTGATCTTGCCGCGAAGTGAAGCAAGGGCGGACCAATGATGGCTTGAGCACTTATCATTTCTCCGTCCTCGCCTACGAGGACCTGTACCGATACGGCGCCTGCTGCACCTGCGGCTCGGGCTTCTCGCGGATACTGAGGCTTCGGCAATGAGATTGCTTTACCGCTTATGTCTCCGCCATTGATGTGGTTCGGAATTTTCGGGTTGTTCGGGTCATCCGGCTGTTTTGGTTCAAGTGCCTTTCGCGCTGCTTTTCCTATAGTCAGTGACATGCCCAATTCCGACTCGACCGGCTTGCCATCCTTTACCGCCGGCGAAAATTTAAACTTTCCAACAGCCTTTTCAGCGTCTCTCATGACGCTCATGACCCGACTATCGAGATCGCTCGAACATGGCCACGAAGGCCCGCCATACACCACCGCACGGCTTACATTGCCCGATTTGTCGACAGCAATAGCGACCTTCATCGTGCCGTCAATGCCGGCAGCTTCATCCTCAGCCGAAATATCGAAGGACGACCCTGACATGAACTTCGCCGCCGAATCCGCCGACACGCCCTGCGCCATGCTGGAAATACCGAGGATGGATAAGAACAATGCGAGAGTTAAATATTTCATAATCATTATTGTAGAACGGTTCTACTTTTGCTGGCCAAACCAGAAACAAATCCCGTCGGGCGCGGTCACAAAAATTGCGTCGTATTTGAAGCCGCCAGTCCCAACCGCACGCCGTCCCGCTCGACGGCCACATGCCTCACCGCCCCGCTCGGCCCAACGAATTCATCACGATTTAATCCGCGAACGCGACCGAGCGAAGGGTACGGAAATTGCGATTTTCCGCCCCTTTTATGCGAATTTTCTTGATATTTTTCACGCCCGCGTCGCTTTACGTTATCAGACGCGGCTGTCTTTTCGATGTATAAATAAATACTCTCGGCAAGTGACTGGATCGCCGATCGGAGATATTATTGTTGCCCGCTGCTACGCGGTTCTCTTCTGCCCGAACCAGAAACAAAGCCCGTCGGGTGCGATCACGAAAAATGCGTCGAATTTCGAGCCGTCGGGGCG
>Ga0136634_10000912_pt1 | contig 11798 bp, 9 predicted proteins | sample AntDrymUQ8332106_2_FD_104654 | JGI IMG/M metagenome (GOLD analysis project Ga0136634, IMG submission 104654) | Polar desert sand microbial communities from Dry Valleys, Antarctica - metaG UQ833 (21.06) | ecosystem: Environmental > Terrestrial > Soil > Desert | place: Antarctica: Dry Valley... | reverse complement strand
GCGAAAATTTCGGCATCGCCGCCGACCATGACAGTGAGCGCGCCGTTTTCCGCGCCGGCCTGCCCGCCCGACACCGGAGCATCGAGAAAACCCGCGCCCTTCGCCGTCGCCGCCGCGTAAAGCTCGCGCGCGACATCGGCCGAGGCCGTGGTGTTGTCGATGAACACGGCGCCGCTTGCGAGCGTCTCGAAAGCACCGTTCGCTCCGATCGTGACGGCGCGCAGATCGTCGTCATTGCCGACGCAGGAGAAAACAAACTCGGCGTCGCGCGCGGCCTCTGCCGGCGTCGCGGCGGTCCGCCCGCCGAATTTGGCGGCCCATTCCTCGGCCTTGGCCGCCGTGCGGTTGTAGACGACCAGATCATGCCCGCCCTTGCCGCGGATGTGACCCGCCATCGGGAAGCCCATGACTCCCAAACCGATCCATGCCACTTTGCTCATCTTAGCCTCCACACTGACGTTATGAACCGAATTCACTATGTCATCTGCCGCATGCCACCGTCACGGACGGGCGCTGGCCAAAACCTTGTCGATGCGGCGGCCATCCAGATCGATGACCTCGAACCGCCAATTGCGCCAGTCAAAGGTTTCGCCTGGCACCGGGATGTGGCCGAGCTGCGACAGCACGAAGCCCGCCAGCGTTGTGTATTCGTGCTCGTAGGCGCTGAGCCCCCGCACATTGAGGGTGCGCTCCACCTCGTGCACGGGCATTTGGCCGTCCAGCAGCCAGGAGCCGTCCGGGCGTTTCACAGCGCTCGGCCCGTGATCCTCCTCACGCTCCGGCAGATCGCCAGCGATGCCGACCAAAATGTCGGTCGGCGTCACGATGCCTTGCACGGTGCCATGCTCGTCGAGCACGACGGCCATATGCACGGTCGAGGCGCGGAAGCTCTCCAGCAATTTCAGAATGGCCGTGCCTTCATGAATGTAGACCGGATCGCGGCCGATTGCCTTCAGATCGAGTTCCATGCCAGTGCGGGTTTGCTCCAGCAGGTCCTTGGTATGGATGATGCCGATGATGTTATCGACATCGTCGACCGCGACGGGAAAGCGCGAATGGCCGCTCTCGGCGATGGTTTCATAAATTTCGGCCTTGCTGTCTTGAATGTCGAGCCAGACGACATCGGGGCGCGGCGTCATGATGGACCGCACCGACCGGTCCGCGAGGCGTAGCACGCCCTCCAGCATCTCCCTTTCGGCGGGCTCGAAAATACCCGCCTCGGTGCCTTCCGCGATGAGGGTTTTCACCTCCTCCTCGGTTACGCGGGGGTCCTCCAGCGATGGCTTCGCAAACAGGCGCAACACAAGCTCCATCACTCTGCGCAAGAACCAAACGATCGGCGAGGCGACCTGCGAGAGAATACGCATCGGTCCCGCGACGAAACAGGCCAGCCGCTCAGGATTGCGCAGCGCCAGGCGTTTCGGCACGAGTTCGCCGATGATCAGCGAGGTGAAGGCGATGGAGGTGATGACGATGGCCGTGGAGACGGCGTCGGCGTGTGGGCCGATATAGGGCATATCGGCCAGAACCGTGGCGAAAGGATCGGCCAAGGCGGCCTCGCCGTAGGCGCCCGAAAGGATGGCGATAACCGTGATGCCGATCTGCACCGTGGACAGAAAGCCGGTCGGATCGTCCATGAGTTTGAGAGCCGCCGCCGCGCCGCGCCGGCCTTCCACCGCATATTGCTGGATCCGGCCCCGGCGCGAGGAAACCACCGCCAGCTCCGACAGGGCAAAAAAGCCGTTCAGCACAATGAGGGAGAAAATGATAAGGATTTCTTGCCAAACCATTTGGCTTTGGTGATCCACACTCGCCAGTTTGCAGGCCCCCGCACGACCGGCAAACGTTTGCACGGCGAAATGGCAGCGCAGGAACTAAGGCACCATTCCGCAAGGGAAAGCAACGGGGTGATCGAATTGTAGCGTCAGATTTTCTGATTGTACGCGCCGATCTCCGGATAGTTTGCAAGATGGCCATCGATCTCGGCGAAGATCGCGCGCATATTGGCTTCCGATGTCGGGCTTTCGACGACAACGACCAGTTCGGGCTTGTTGGAGGAAGCGCGAACCAGCCCCCATGTTCCATCCTCCAGCACGATCCGGATGCCGTTCACCGTGATGACATCGCGGATTTTCTGTCCGGCCAGCTCACCGCCAGCCGCGGCGATGGTTTGGAAATGCTCGGTGACGCGGTCCACCACGCCGTATTTGACCTCGTCGGCGCAATGCGGCGACATGGTCGGGGCTTGCCAGGTCTTGGGCAGCGCGCGCTCCAAGTCGGCCATCGTCTTGTCCGGATTGCGGTCGAGCATGTCCAGCACCGCGAGCCCCGAGACCAGCCCGTCGTCATAGCCCCTGCCCAGCGGCGGGTTGAAGAAGAAATGCCCGGATTTCTCGAAGCCGACCAAGGCGCCCGTTTCATGGCTGTAGCGCTTGATATAGGAATGGCCCGTCTTCCAATAGGTGGTGGTCGCGCCGTTCGCCTTTAACACTGGATCCGTCAGGAAAAGCCCGGTCGATTTGACGTCGACGACGAATTTGGCGCCGGGGCGCAGCGTGGAAATGTCGCGCGCCAGCATGACGCCCACGCGGTCGGCGAAAATTTCCCGCCCTTCATTATCCACCACGCCGCAGCGATCGCCGTCGCCGTCGAAGGCGAGGCCCAAATCCGCGCCGTGCTCGCGCACCGCGTCGCTCACCGAATGCAGCATGGCGAGCGCCTCGGGGTTGGGATTGTAATGCGGGAACGAATAGTCCAGATCGCAATGCAGCCGCACGACCTCGCAGCCCACCGCTTCCAGCACTTGCGGGGCAAAAGCGCCTGCCGTGCCGTTGCCGCAGGCGCAGATGACCTTCAGCTTGCGTTTTAGCTTCGGCCGGTTCGTGAGGTCGGAAATGTAGCGCTCGGCGAGGTCGCCGACAAAGCGGTAGGAGCCGCCGCCCGCCAGCTCGTAGCGGCCGTTCAGCACGATCTCCTTCAGCTCGATCATGTCGTCGGGGCCGAAGGTGAGCGGGCGGTCGAGGCCCATCTTGATGCCCGTCCAGCCATTGTCGTTATGGCTCGCGGTGACCATGGCGACACCTTCGACCTCAAGCGCGAACTGTGCGAAATAGGCCATCGGCGAAAGCGCGAGCCCGATATCGTGGACCTCCGCCCCCCCAGCGATCATCCCCACCATCAAAGCCTCCTTGATGGCGGAGGAATAGGAGCGGAAATCATGTCCGGTCACGAAACGCACCGGCACGCCGCGCCGCCGCAGCACCGTGGCGAGTCCCAAGCCGATACCCTGCATCCCCATCAGGTTGATCTCCTGCGGGAAAAGCCAACGCGCGTCGTATTCGCGAAAGCCAGTCGCCTTGATGAAAGGCAGACGCTCGAAATCGGCGGTGTTCGGGACGAGGTCGGTTCGGGGCGTCGGAAACATGGAAGTATCCCTCAGTGGCAACCGGAGCGCGCGGATCTGTTTCGCCCCCGCGCGAATTGCAATCTGGTATGGGGAATAAAGCGTCAGGCCGCGAAACACCAGTCTCGATTTGGAACAGTCAGGGCGTGGGGTGCTGCACCATCAGCAGGCGTCCGCCGCGCAGCTCGAAGCCGGACAGGCGGTTGATGAAGCTCATGCCCAGCAGGTTTTGCGTCATCTTGCCGGGTTCGGCGATCACCGCCTTTACGTCGCGCACGAGAATGCTGCCAATGCGGACGTAGTCCAAAGTAACCGGCGCGACGCGGGCGATGCCGTTGGCCGTGCTGGAACGGCTGGTGAAGCGGAGCGTGTGCTGCGTGAAGCCGAGTTTTAACGCGGTTTCATAGTTCAGCGCGACATAGGTGGCCCCCGTGTCGGCGAGCAGCTCTACCGCCGCACCGCCGATATCGGCCTCGACAATGTGATGTCCGTAAAGATTGGCGTCGAGCGTGACGCTACGGCCGGGCTGCGTGACTTTCTCGACAAAGGTGTCGAAATCCGTAACCGAGCGGCGCAGTTCTGGCGCTGGGGACACCTCGAAAGCGCCGCGCCCGCTCGCATTGTCCGCCAGGATATAATCGCCCGCAGGCTTCGGCTCTACACTCGATTGCAGCCCCGGCCACTGGCGCTCGAGCACGCGATAGATGTCCTCGAAGAAGTAAAAGCTCGCCACTCCCGCGCCTGCCACCGCAAGCCATAACCCGGCTTCGCTGAAGGCGCGCCGGATCCCAACCCGGAAAGCCATGCCCGTTTGCTCCTCACCCTGAAGACCAAGGGAGGACCATGCCCCCGCCCCAAGCCTCCGGCCTCAGCCCCTAAGCTCTAGATATTCCCCAGAGAACTCATATGAGCGCAAACGGCTTAAGAAACTCATACCAAGAAGGCTTTGATGAAGGCCCCCCGGGCGGGCAATGAGGGCTTCCACATCGCGCATGCCGACATTGCCGATATTTAACTTCGCCAGCCGAAGCCGCGCTGCGTAAGACGAGCCGTTGGCGGTCTGCACCGGCACGGTATAGCGCAGTGTGTTGGTGTCGATCCCAAGCTTCTTGGCGTCCTCGTGACGGAGCACGACAGTGGAGGCTCCGGTATCGACGATCATATCCACGCGCTTGCCACCGACGCCGACATTAGCGATGAAATGGCCTGTCCAGCCGCGTTTGATACGAACCGCCTGAACGCTGCCGCCGCTACCGCCGGTGATGTTGATTTGCGAGCCTTCCGGGCTCAGTTCACCGATCACACGATCTGCCACGGTGGCCAGTTCCATGCGGTAGGCATAAAGCCCGACAAGCACGAGAAGCACGGCGGTCCAGCTCACAAGGTGCTTTACAGCCTGGAAAACGTGGCCGCGATAGGATGAGGTCACCATGCCGCCTAAGAAAACCAGCACGGCCAAGCCGGCCGTCACGCGCACAAAGGTCTCGGTCGAGAGGCCCGCAATCGTGCCGCTGTCCTGCGTGATCAACAGCGTGATCACCGCGGCCAATAAAAACACGATCGCAACCCAAGCTGACAACGGATACCCTCTCCTGCCCGGAGTTATCCGTAATATATAGCAAGGCCGGGCTATGGCGAAAGCCCTGCTTGGTGAGATTTTGTTTACTGTTAAGCGGCCACATCCTGAGCGTGCGTGCGCGAAGAACTGCACCTAAACATTAGGCCGCCCCTTTCATGGGAGCGGCCTGTCGTCACGGTGCTCGCCAAAACACAAAGACTTAGGCTCAGGCGTGTCCGAGGGAAAGCGCCGAAACGGGCGCAGGCGTGTGGTGCTGCGCGGGGAAGGCGTAGCCGGCAAGCGCGCGAGGCGCCATCTGCATCACCCGGTGCAGCGGGAAGGCGATGATGATCTCGGTGCCATGGCGGAGCTTGCTCTTCAGCTCGAAACTGCCGCCATGCAGGTCCACAAGCCCTTTCACGATGGGAAGGCCGAGCCCGCTGCCGCCCTCGCCAGTGTGCTGAGCGAGCGAGCCTTGGCCAAAGGAGCTCATTACCCGCGGAATTTCCGCTTCCGGAATGCCGGGGCCGGTATCCTTCACGCTGAGATAGTGTTCGCCGCGCCGGGTGAGGCCGACATTCAGGGTGATCGTGCCCTGTGCCGGGGTGAACTTGATGGCGTTCGAGAGAAGGTTAAGACAAATTTGCCGCATGGCGCGTTGCTCGGCCCACAAGAGCGGCATGGAGTCGGGGAAGTTCTCCACCACATTCAGGCCTTTGCTTTCGGCCCGCAATTTGAGCAAGCGGCGGCAATCCTCCATGACGGCGGCGAGCGAAACCGGCTCCTCGGTAAGTTCGTAGCGGCCCGCTTCGATCCGCGACAGATCCAGAATTTGATTGATGAGATTGAGCAAATGCTGGCCGCTGCGGTTGATGTCCTCGCAATAAGATCTGTATGTCGGGTTTTCGAGCGGTCCCAGGATCTCGGTGCTCATCATCTCGGAAAAGCCCAGGATCGCGTTGAGCGGCGTGCGCAGCTCATGGCTCATATTGGCGAGGAATTTCGACTTGGCCAGATTTGCGGTTTCGGCGCGGCGCCTGGCTTCGTCGGAGACGGCCTTCGACTGTTCCAGCTCGGCCACCAGCGCGTCCTTTTCGGCGCGATACTCCAGCATTGCCAGAACCGTCTTGTGCAGCCCATTGGCCAAAAAGATGAGGTACACGTGGATGCCAACCGCGACGGCCGCCAGAGCCCAATAGAAAGGATGTCCAGCGATGGCGAAGCGCAGAACGAGCGCGACCGTCATGGGGATGGTGCCGGCGTACAGGATGGGCAGCACGGTGGAGGCGAACATGGTGCGGATTGCAATGACCACCATGACGGCGGCGAAAGCGAAGAAGAACGCGGATCGTTGGTCTGCCGCTCCCACATCGACGAACACGACCGAAGCCCAAGTCGTGCCGTAAAGAAACTCAGCCGCGGCCAGATAACGCCGCCATTGCTCGGTATTGGCATGTTTGCGCGGCAGGGCTTGAAAACGCCGGCATAGCGCGATGAGAATGCCTTTCGAGATGAACACCGTGGCCAGCCAGAACAGCAATCCCTCCGCGGGCGCCCACGACATCAGCCCCACGGCGACAACGACCGCCAGAATCGGAATTGCAAGGGACGCCGTCAGTTCGGATTTGACGAAGATCGCCAGCAATTCGTATTGGAAATCAGGGCGGGCCCCAATGCGGCTCATAAGCTTTTCCCGCGCTTCCTTGACACGTAAGGCGGTGGAAGCGGGTGCCGGATTGCTTCTGGCAAAAGCGGCGGGAGTTGATATCGGAACGCTGATCATACCCGAACCTTAACTAGCGACATGCATCGACGATGTTCATTTCTAACGTGTTCCGATCACAGCTGAAGGCCGATGCACGACCAAGCAATGTCATGCAGGTGTGCTCATCAGTAACGCTAACCGGCCTTTACCGGATGTCGCGAAGCGGAACGCGGCGGTCTCACTTCAATACACCGCGCTTCTATTAAGATGCAGAAAGGTAAATTCGCGCTTAAGCTGCAAGACAAAATCCCCGCTTCGCTGTAAGCCCGTATTCTACTTAGCGGAAGCCGGCACCCGGCCTGGCGGGCACGGCGAGACAGTCAACAAAGAGCCACAGATGAAAATCATCGAGATGAAACGCGCGCCCAATCCGCGCCGGGTGCGCATCTTTTTGGCGGAGAAGGACCTCGATATCGCTTTCGAGGAGATCGATCTCGGCTTGCAAGAACATAAAAAACCCAGCTTTGCAAAGCTCAACCCGTTGCAGCGCGTGCCCGTGCTTGTGTTCGACGATGGCACGTCCATCGCCGAGACGGTTGCGATCTGCCGTTACTTCGAATGCATAAAGCCTGAGCCGGCCTTGTTTGGGCGCACCCCTATGGAAGAGGCGCGCATCGAAATGTGGAACCGGCGCATGGAGCACAATTTTCTCTTCCACGTGCAGCAGGTTTTCCGGCATTTGCATCCGGCCATGGCCGAGCACGAAGTGCCTCAGGTGCCCAGTTGGGCGGAGGCGAACCGTCCGCGCGTTTACGAGACGCTTGGCTTTCTGGACAAGGAGCTGTCCTGCCGCGCTTTCATCGCGGGAGAGGATTTCTCGATTGCCGATATCACCGCGCTGGTCACCATGGATTTCATGAAGCCGGCCAAGCTTGCGCGCCCCGCCGAATTTGCCCATCTGACGCGCTGGTATGATGCTGTCGCGTCACGGCCGAGCGCGGCGGCTTGACATCGTCAGGGCGGCAGGCTTGACGGCGCGGTCTTTAGAGCGCTAAGGGCCTTCTTTACAGCCCATTGTTACCCGCGAAGGGGCGCCGCTTGGCTTGGCCATCTCAAAAATCCGCCTTGCGGAAGCGATTGAACGGCCGCTGGCTGCGCTGGAAGGTGTGGCGCGGTGTTTTTCGCGTTCTGCCCTTGGCTCGGCGCTACTCGTTTCCTCTCGCCGGAGCCGCGGCGACGGACACGGCGCAGCAGATTCTTGACGACACCACTGTCTTGGTATCCGGCGCCTTTACCCCGGAGCAGATGCACCAGGTCGTGGTTCCGGCCCAGATCAACGACAAAATCCGCGTAAGACGCGCACCAGCGGGCAGTTCGCATTTCGAACGCCAGATCGCGATCGTGCCAAATTGCGCCGTCCTCGGGCATGTCAACGCTGTGATCAGGACGTCCGACGGGGCCATGCTGCAAGCCCGCGCGGGGCGTCCGCCGAATTGGAATTTCGCCAAGCCGCAAAAGCTAAGAAGCCGGGCGATGGGCGACGGTCTCGTGACTTCGATGGAAGGCACGCGGCACTATTACCATTTTTTCGAGCGTCTTTTGCCGCTGCTCGGCTATCTTGAAAGGGAGCACACGCCCGGCGAAGCTCTCACGATATTGGTTCCCGCCAAGGGGCCGCCGTTTCAGCACTCGGTGTGCCAGGCGGTCGAGGCGGCCTATCCCGGCGTGACATTTCTTGACCTTGGCCCGGACGAACGCGCCGAGGTGCCCCGCTATCTTTGGCTGCATGAGGCAGCGGACAACACGGAATGGCTTCCGGTAACGGCCGAGAGCGCGGCGCGGCTCGGCGCGGTCGTGCGCAGCCAGTATGGGCAATCCCCGCCGCGTGGCGGTGAGCTGATGTTCTTCACGCGCGGCAATGCCAAACAGCGACAGCTCCTGAACGCAGCTCCGCTTGAGGCGATCGCGGCAAGCCGGGGTTTTGCGCGCTTTACGGCCGTTTCCAGCAATCATGCCGACCAGGTGCAACGCTTCGGCAATGCCGATGTCATCGTGGCGGTTCACGGCGCGGGGCTCACGAATCTGCTCTTTGCCCGCCCCGGAACGACAGTGATCGAGTTATTCCCCGAAAACTGTGTGAAGAGCACGTATCTTTGGCTATCGAACCGCTTGAACATTCGCCATCATGCGCTCCTCGGGTCCAGCGGCGACTACCATCAGGCCTTTCACGTCGATCCCGACCGCTTCGCGGCTAGGCTCGACAAAATACTTGCTCTGTCCCCGCAACACGCCTTTTCCAGCGCAACGGCTCAAGCCTCAACGTAGGTATGGATGAAAGTCGCACAATTTATAATTGGCACGCATGGCGGGGCGGAGCGGTTCTACGTCAAGCTGCTTTCCGCCTTGGGCGATTATGGCGTCGATCAGCACGCGATACACAATTCCGATCCCCGTCTGACCGAGGCCGTGCGTGCCTCTGGAGTGCCCGCGACTGCGATCTCCTTCGCTAAGGGACGCGACCGGGCGGGCCGTCAGCAATACCGGGAGGCTCTGGCGGCGATCAAGCCCGATATTGTCGTGCACTGGATGAATCGCGCGGCCCGGCGGGCGGAAATGGGCAGCCACATTAATGTCGGCCGGCTGGGCGGCTTTTACCCGGTGCGCTATTACTGGCGCTGCGATCATCTCATCGCAAACACCCCGCAAATCCTCGACGACATTACCGGACAGGGTTGGCCCGCTCACGCGGCGCGGATGCTATCCAATTTCGGTGAGCTTGCTCCGCAACCGGTAGCTGACCGCGCGAGTTTGGGCGTGCCGGAAGACGCCTTCATGCTTTTGGCGATGGGCCGCTTCGACCCCTGGAAGAGTTTCGACACGCTGATCTCGGCGCTGAAGCATCTGCCTGAAAAGACGATGCTCTGCTTAGCCGGAGCCGGAGACCGGGCGACGCTGTTCGAAGCCCATGCGGTGCGCGAGGGCGTTTCCGGGCGGGTCAAATTTCTCGGCTGGCGGGATGATCAGGCAGCGCTGCTAGGCGCCTGCGATCTGTGCGTGGTGCCCTCCTATCATGAGCCGCTTGGCAATGTCATCCTAGAGGCTTGGAGCCTGAGGGCGCCAGTTGTGGCCGCGGCCAGCGAAGGCCCCCGCTGGCTGATCAGCCACGGCGAAACAGGGCTGCTCTGTGAACCCAGGAACGCCGCGGACATGGCGGCAAAAATCCGCGAGGTCCAGGACAGCACGGCCCTGCGGCAAAGGTTGATTGAAAAAGGCCATGCAAAATGGGCCAGCAGTTTCTCAAAAGAGGTTATCTGCAAGCAGTATGCCGGCTTCTTTAAGGATGTCAGAACGGAGTCCCGCCCATCGTCCCCAGTCCGGCTGAGTCGAATGCTGAAGGGTTTGGCTTTGCAATCGCGCTCTCGCCCTTCACAGAAAGAGCCAGGACCGTCCCAGGATCGTCTCGCCATAGCATCCAACCCCGGTTTTGCAACCCACGATGGCGCTGGCCGTAGCCGCCTTCGCATACTCTGAAGGTCAAAAAGCCGCAAGTTTGCGCCGCGCGCGCATCATGACGATCGATGGGATCAAAATCGAGGTGAACCGCGAGCGCCTGCCGCCGCCGGTCGTGCGCGCGCTCTACCGAGAACGCTATGAAAGCCGCGAGTGTCAAATGGTCCGCGAAGTGCTGTTGCGGCCATGTCGCTGTCTTTGGTCAGCGTTGTCGCGAACGCGTTTTGGGTGCGCACCACCAAGCTTTATCCCTCGTCGAACAGCGGTTCGAAACAGGCCTTCGCCTGAAGGCTTGATGTCATTCGGTAATGCCGTTGGGACCGCGTTTATCGCCGCAAAACATTGCCCGTTAGCACGCAGCATCTTCTGACAAGCAGCGGCTGCTTCGGGCAGCATCTGCCCGTCATTTCAGCCACGCGCAGCATGCGCCAACCTGTGTCCGATACGACCCACGACGGCGAAAACCTTTGAAAAGGTACATGCACGCATTGCGATATTATTTTTTTTAGTACAACTAGGACGCGCAGACTGGGATCGATAGAGCTCCGATGGGGGTGTAATTTTGCGTGTAGGAATATTATTGGCCGCAGTGTTTACCGCTCTGCCATTTTTGAGCGCATGCGGCAATATCGGCCGCGCCGTAGACGAGTCCACGGCAGCTTTACCGCAATTGAGCGGCTACCGGCTAGCTCCGGGCGACAAGCTGAAGGTGAATGTCTTCAACGAGCCGGATCTCACAGGCGAGTTCCAGGTCAGCGACGAAGGCAGCATCGCGTTTCCGCTCATCGGCGAAGTGCGGGCCGGCGGAATGTCAGCGGAAGAGTTTAAGCATAATCTCGTACGGAGCCTGCAAAACGGCTTCGTCCGTAAACCCAGAGTGACGGTTGAGGTGGCCAATTACCGGCCCATCAATATCATCGGTGAGGTGCGGAACGCTGGGCAGTTTGCCTATCGGCCGGGGATATCGGTTCAAGACGCCATCGCCTTGGCCGGCGGCTATACATACCGCGCCAACAGCAATGTCGTTTATGTGACACGCGCGGCCAGCTCCGAACAGATCACCCTAAATTCAAAGAAGGACGGAACGCCGGTTCTGCCTGGAGACAACATCCGGGTGCCGGAGCGGTATTTCTAAAGCACTCAGCTCCGGGCCAGGACGTCAGAATGATAGCACTGGCACGGCATACCCTTGAGTTTTCGCGAGAGCGCTTGCCGCAATTGCTGATGAGGATGGTCTAAGCTGTTGAGGTTTCGCCGGTTTTGGCTGGCGGCCGCAAACGATTCAACACGGGACGAATGATGACGGTCGCGGTCGCCAATGCCGGCGGAGAGAACTGACATGCTTGTAGCAATAGCTGTCAAAAGTGGTGGCGTTCGCGCGTCCGCACCTGCTGCGGGTCTCGTTGGTGTGACCATGCTGGCGCTGTTGCTCGGACCGTCCGCAGCCATGGCTGGGGAAGACGAGATCGCAAATGTGCCCGTCCGGCAGCGTCGGCACAGCGATTACGACCCGGTCGGCATTCGCGCCGATGCGTTCCTTTTCTATCCGCGCGTGAAGGCCGGCCTTCTTTTTGACTCCAATGTTTTCGCCTCACCGATCAATCCCGTTGACGATCTTGCCT
>Ga0136634_10000910_pt1 | contig 11815 bp, 15 predicted proteins | sample AntDrymUQ8332106_2_FD_104654 | JGI IMG/M metagenome (GOLD analysis project Ga0136634, IMG submission 104654) | Polar desert sand microbial communities from Dry Valleys, Antarctica - metaG UQ833 (21.06) | ecosystem: Environmental > Terrestrial > Soil > Desert | place: Antarctica: Dry Valley... | reverse complement strand
GCCAACTTCAAGACCTGGCGAATCCTGCACACCGACTACCGTCGCCCGATTACTACATTCCAGGAGACCATTTCTACTGTCGTCGCTTTGCACTTCTATACATACGGCTGAATAACCCTCAATATTCGGCACTCGGACGAACGGAGCTGGGAGAACACGGAGAGAATTTTGCTGCTGTGGTGCGGCAGTTGAACCTCGATAAAGATGAGGATGCCTTCGGGCGTCGTGAGGCAGTCAAGATGTGGCTAGCGGAGCTGACGCCACGTCCCATTATAGAGATCAGCACAGAGTCGGCTCCCACCGGTGAAGTGATCTTTGCCGTCAAAGAAGCGCCGTTTCGGAAGATCGTGGCGGCCCCGTCGCTCTCTGACGGAACGTTGCGATTCGCCGCCCTTGCACTCGCGACAGTGGGGTCCACTGGGCGACGGACGCTCGTGGTCGAGGAGCTGGAGAACGGAATCAATCCAGCTCGGCTTACATTACTCATCCACATGATAGAACAGGCAGCAAGCGCCGATGGCGACGTTCAAATAATTGCGTCCACACACTCGCCCGCCGTTCTCGAGTATGCGAACGAATCGACTATACAAGCGTCGACAGTGATCGGGTGGGACTACGACGAGATGGCTTCGAAGCCCGTGCGAATCAGCAGTTTGCCGCATTTGGAGAGTGCGTTGGAGCAACGGTCACTCGGCGAGCTGCAGAGCGAAGGCTGGCTGCAGTTGGCAGCCGAGGCGTAGACGTAAGAGATGAGCCTCCGGGTGGCTGTCGCCTGCGAAGATCATACGCACGACCAGTACGTCGTCAAGCCCGTGGTCGAGATGCTGCTCGGTGCGACCGGATTTCAACGCGCCCACGTTCGGGTAATTACCGATCCTCGCATCAACGGAATCGAGGACCTCAAAGCCAACGCTTGTGCCAAGACCGTTGTTGTTGCCGCCCGACAGGAGCTCGAGGTCTGGGCACTATGGGGAAGCCGGGATGAAGTCGGCGTACCGTGGCGCGAAATCCGCGCCGAGCTGCATCCGAAAGAGGTTTTCTTTGACCCGCTTGTGACGAAATCTGATCTGCGAGCGCCGGGCAAGGGGCGTGCACGCCTGATCAAGAAGAGCCTCGAGACCGGCTGGAGTTCCCTCAAGCAGGGCTGCGACGAGCTCGGAGTGCTTCAAACCGAGCTGACGGAGATTCTTCAAGATCGGGACTAGCGGCAGGAAGCCAGCTCAGCGGTACTCGGGGTTGGGGTGGTCGAAGCGGGCACCGGCGTCCCACTCGGTGCGCTGGTTGCCGTGGGCGGGGATGCCGCCGGCGTCGCGGAGCAGCGCCGCGAGGTGCATGAGGTTCCAGCTCATGAACGTCACGTTGCGCTGGGTGAAGTCGTTCTGCGGGCCGCCGGAACCGTCGTCGAGGTAGCTCGGGCCCGGGCCGGCCTCGCCGATCCAGCCGGCGTCGGCCTGCGGCGGGATGACGCAGCCCAGGTGCTGCAGCGAGTAGAGCACGTTCATCGCGACGTGCTTGACGCCGTCCTCGTTGCCGGTGACGATCACCCCGCCGACCGTTCCGTAATAGGAGTACTGCCCGGCGGCGTTGAGCTGGGCGGAGTTGGCGTAGAGCCGCTCGATCACCCGGGTGCACACGCTGGACTTGTCACCGAGCCAGATCGGGGTGCCCAGCACCAGGATGTCCGCGGCGTGCACCTGCTCGTAGAGCGCGGGCCAGTCGTCGCGCTCGGCGCCGTGCTCGGTCATGTCCGGCTGCACACCCGGGGCCAGGTGGTGGTCGACGGCCCGGACCTCCTCGACCAGCACGCCGTTGGCCCGCATGATCGCCGCGCTGACCGCCATCAGACCGGCCGTGTGGGAGAGCTCGGGGGACGGCTTGAGCGTGCAGTTGATGAACATCGCGCGCAGCCCGGCGACGTCGGGTCGGGTCATCGGACGGCTCCAGAGTTCGAGGATGACCGGTCATCCGAACTCGACGATGCGGGTGTCGGGGTGGAAGGCCGCCCAGGCGAACCAGAAGGTATCAACGTGCTCGACCGGGTCGAGCCGGGCCCCGGCCAGCGGCCCACCCACGGCCTGACCGAGGACGTTCCAGGTCGAGCCGGTCTCGGCGTCGGTGAACCGGTCGTCGCCGGTGCGGGTGAAGCGCAACCGGCGCCCGTCGAGCACCGGGTCGAACGCACCGGTCGCGCCGACCGCGCGACCCTCGGCGATCTGGTCGGTGTCCAGGGCGGAGCGCAGCCCCGCGACCGACCACACGACGACCGGGCGGCCGTCCACCTCGAACTCGGCGACACCGGCGGCCATGAGCGCCGGGAGCGGGACCACGACCGGGTCGGTCTCCCCGCCCAGCGCCGCCACCCGCTGCTTGGGTGGCAGCCGCGGGTCGGGCTGGCCGTCGAACAGGAACGGCTGGGAGCCGGGGTCGTCGTAGCCGGTGTAGGGGTTGCGCCCGTAGTCCCGGCTCGCCCCGGTGTCGCGGCTGAGCACCCAGCCCTCCGGGTTCGCCGCGCGCCACTGCGCCCAGGTCACGGTCTGCACCGGCACCCGGTCCAGTTCCTGCCCGGCCAGCACGCCGGCGATCGCGCGGCCCTCGAGCTGGGAGAACAGTGACTCGGTCTGCCGGTCGTACATCACCAGATCCGACAGGTACAGGCTGCCCGACGTACCGAAGGTCAACACCCGCTCGCCCAGGCGGCGGTCGAAGCCCAGCGCGGAGTTGCACAGCGGGCAGTAGGTGATCGCGACCGGGCGCCCGTCGATCGTGTCGTTGACGATCTCGTGCCAGATCAGGATCCGCACCGGGTAGGCCCGCGCGGTCTCCCCCACCGCCGGGGCCAGCACCGGCTCGTCGTCGGTGAGCCAGTCCACGTCGCGGGCGGGCTGGAACCGCGGCTCGTCGATCGGCGGGATGCCGTCCGGCGGCGGACCGCCGGAGAGCACCCGGGCCGGGTCCACCAGCGGCGTCGGCAACGCCGGGTCGTCGATGTCGTCGAGCGCGGAGGCGACGTCCTCACGCGGCGAGCCGGTGACGGCCTCGAGCACCACCGGGGCCGCCACGTCCGGCGACGAGCCTTGATCCGGCGCCGCGCAGGCACCCAGCAGCACCAGCAGCGCCACCGCACCCGCCGCCCACCGTGGCTTCATCGAACCAGCTCCGCTCCGCGTCGGGTGCGGGTTCGGCGGACCAGCACGGCGACGGTCAGTAGTGTCACCAGGCCTGCGGCGATGACGAGCAGTCCGCTCGCTCCGAGACCATCCACCCAGCGAACGATCGCGCCCTGCAGCTGCACCGCCGCGGAGACCACCGGATCCGACGTCGCGGCGCCCGCCAGCACCCGGATCTCGAACCAGCCGTACCACGCGACGTAGGCGCCCGCGACGACCAGCAGCGCACCGCTGCCTCGGCTGATCATCGCTCCCGCCCGGCGCATCGCCCCGACCAGCGAGGACCGCGCGGCGACCACCGCCAGGGACAGGGCGAGCACCACGACGCCCATCCCGAGCGCGTAGGCCAGGAACGCCCCCGCCACGCCGAGCGGGCCACCCGCGCTCAGCGACCCCACGGTGACGGCCAGGAACGGGACGATCGTGCACGACAGCGACGCCAGCGCGAACGACACCCCGTACCCGACCTGCGACCACCAGCTCGCCGTCGGCGCCGACCCGCGACCGGCCAGGCCCGGAACCGCCAGCTGCCGCCCGGTCAGCAACCAGGCACCCAGCCCGACCAGCAGCACCCCCATCACCACCGTCACGACCGGCAGGTACCGCTCGATCGACACCGCCAGTGGCGCCAGCACCCCACCGACGAGCCCGAAGACGACCACGAACCCGACGGTCATCCCGACGGCGAAGCGCACCGCCCGCAGCAGCACCGCGGGCCGCCCACCCCGGGCCGAGCCATCCGGGCCGTCTGGGCCGTCTGGGCCGTCCGGCTCGGACACCAGCAGGCCGAGGTAGGCGGGCAGCAACGCGAACCCGCACGGGTTGAACGCCGCCACCGCGCCCGCCACCAGCGCCAGCGCGATCACCGCCTGGTCCATCGCAGCCTCCGGCCGGTCCGCGGGCCCGTCAGGCCAGCTGGTCGAGCATGGCGCGCAGGTCGTCGCCTTCGAGCGAGCCGGCGAAGCGCTCGACGGCACCGGAGCGGTCCACGAAGACGAACGCGGGCTGGGACACCACGCCGAAGCGGTTCCACAGCGCGCCGTCGGCGTCCACGACATGGGTGATCGCCTCGGTGCCGGTGTCTGCGACGAACCCCCGCATCGCCTCGACCTCGCCGCGCCCGGGCACGCCCAGCAGCGTCACCCGACCGTCGTACTCCGCGGCGACCTCGGCGACGTCCGGGGCCTCGGCGCGGCAGATCGTGCACCACGGCGCCCAGAACCAGAGGACCACCGGGGTTCCGGCCAGCGTCGCGACGTCCAGCGGCGCACCGTCGAGCGTGGTGCCGCTGAACTCGAGCGCGCCCGTCTCCAGCGGGCTCGCAGCCGAGGAAGGACCGGAGGCCGAGGAGCAGGCCGACAGGGCGAGCGCGAGCACCGCGAGCACGATCAGCCCGCCACGGCGGACCGATGTCGAAAGCAACGTCATGGCCGTGGTAACCTCGTCTCGTCGTGGTTGTCTCCCGCCGGCCGGACGCCGGGGACTCGCGCGGCGCCATCGGCCAGCGCCACCAGCCCGACCCGGTCCCGGATGCGGACCCTGCCGCGATGCAACGACACCAGGCCGCGCTCGGCGAGCTCGGCGAGCGCGGTCGTGGTGCGCTCGCGGGTCGCGCCGACCAGCCCGGCCAGCTGCACATGGGTCAGCCGCACCGGTTCGGGCTTGCGCCCCGCCGCGCACGGACCGGACAGCATGTCCAGCGTGCGGGCGGTGCGCTCGACGACGGACCGGCCGACGAGGTCGGCCAGCCGCTGCTCGAGCTCGAGGATCCGGGCGCCGAGCTGCTCGGCGATCCGGGTGGCGATCCGCGGGTCACCGAGCAGCATGCCGCGCACGTCCGCCCGGCTCATCAGGCACAGGTCGCCCGCCTCCAGCGCCTCGGCCCAGGTACCGCCCATGCGCAGGCCGAGCAGGTCCATCTCGCCGAACACCGACCCCGGTCCCGGAACCGCCGTGGTGACGGTGCGCCCGTCGGCCACGATCCGGTAGAGCCGGAACCGCCCGGACTTGACGATGAACAGCACGCTCACCGGGCAGCCCGGGTCGTACACCACCTGCCCGGCCGCCACCGACCGCATCGGCGCGGCCGCGGCCATCCCGGCCATCTCGCGACGGGACAGGTCCCGGAAGAGCGCAACCTCCGACAGGCAGTAGTAGTCGTCCAATGCACCGGCTCCGTCCACTCGCCCCGCGACGACCCTCACGGCGCCGCCCCGTCCAGTGTGGCGAGCAGATCCTCCAGGGTGGGGTTGCCCAGCGACACGACCCGTCCTCCCAGCAGGAAAGTCGGCGTGCCCACCACACCGGCAGGCAGCAAACCGGCGGGGTCGTCGAGGTCGAGCACCTCGACCGGTTGCGCCGGGCGCAGCCGCCGCACCGCGTCGACGAGCTCACGGGCGTAGCCGCAGCCGGCGCATCCGGCCGACACGACGACCTGCAGAGGTCGCGGCGAGCTCACGCCACGTGAGCGCGGCGGCGCAACCCCAGCAGGACGGCGGCGACGACCACGCCGAAGATCACGTGCCCGATCAGGCTCATGATCTGCGGGTTGCCCACCGTGAACACCGACCCGCCGAGCCACGCGGGCATGATCAGCAACGGGCCGAGCACCCACCACAGGGCCCCGTAGACCGCGCCCGCGCCCAGCGTCGCCCCCGTCGCCAGCACCGGGACGACCAGCGCGAACAGCGCGCCCAGCCCAACGGAGATCACCAGGTGGACCAGCGCACCCACCGCAGCGCTGGTCGACCCCACCAACATCGCGATCATCGGGAACATCCCCATCATCGCCAGGAGGGCCCCGAAGACCACCCCACCGGCGATCCCGGCCACCACCCCGTTGCCGACCCTGGATGTGAGCCCTGCATGGGTCTCCACATTCGCCATCATCACTCCCCCAACCGGACCTACCCGATGCAGGTCATCGGTCTCGAGCCTGACAGCGATCCGCCGCAGTGTCGGTGACCCCGGTTACACAACGCCCGTGCGCGGAAATCGTCGCCCTGGCGACGATTTCCGCGCACGGGCGCGTCAGCGCCAGGTCAGGTGAAGGGCACCTGGACGATGTTGAGCACCTGCGGGCCCTGGGGGTGGACGGTCACGCGCAGGTACTCGTCGACCTCGGTGGAGCCGTCGACGGTGATCCGGTCGAGGTTGCCCGCGGGGGTCTGCACGTCGTAGAACGACAGCCACCGCGAGCCCGGCGCGAGCGGGGCGTCGGCGTTGTAGACGTGGCTGTCACCGTTGAACAGGTACACCGGCCCGCCGAAGGCTGCGGCCTTCGCGGCGATCTCGCGGACGATCGGCTGGAACGCCGAGTAGTCGGCGAACTGCGGGTCCGGCACGGTGACGTCGAACATATCGGCCTGGGTGAGCAACACGACGGCACGCTGCTTGTCCTTCTCCGCCTTCGCGAAGGTCTGGTCGATCAACGCGAGTGTCGCGGCGGTGCGCGCGGCCACCTCGGCCTGCTGCTCCGGGGTGGGGGCGCTGTTTCCAGTCCACGGAACCAAGCCGTTGTTGCTGCCCACGACGTGCAACGCGGCGAACCCGATCCCGGCGCGGGAGTAGCTGACGTTCTCGACGAAGCCCCGCTCGGCCTGCGTAACGACCTGCACGGCGTGCTGGCCCAACGTGCGCCCGGGACTCGGGAAGAACACCTGTCGTACCGCGTCGAGCCGCTCCAGCGGGCTGAAGCCGCCGTTGTTGGGCCGGTGGCAGTCGGTCCACTCGTTGTCGCCCGGGGTGTAGACCAGCGGGTCGACGAACCGGTCGAACTGCGTCCTGACCATCGCGAAGTAGGCGTCGCTGCACACCGACGAGCCGCTCTTGATGTCACCGAGGTGGTCGACGAGCTGCACCGCAGGGTCGGCGTTGATCTGGTCGACCACCGCCGGGAAGCGCGCGACCTGCGCGTCGCCGTAGGGGATGTCACCGATCACCGCGAACGTGAACGCGCCCTCCCCCGGTTCGTCCGGCTGCTCCTGGGCGAGAGCCGGGCCCGCGCCGACCCCGACCGTGAGCATCACCATCAGGGCCGCGCCGAACGCCACCTGCCGCCACCACTTCATGCCATCTCCGAGATCGTGTCCTGTCACCCGTCCGGGTGGCCCCGGACGTGAGCGAGCCACCACCATGGGTGGGTCACGTCCGGTGGAACCACAGTTCCTGGAACTGTGGTTCCACTTCTAACTGGAACGTCAGTATGATTACACCATGGTCGGTCCCGTCGAACGCCCCACCGACATGTTCGACCGTGAGTGGGAATGGTCCGCCCTCGCAGGCTTCGCCGTCGACCCCACCCCCGGCGCGACGCTCGGGGTCGTCTCCGGACGGCGACGGCAGGGCAAGTCGTACCTGCTGGAGGCGCTGTGCGAGGCGACCGGCGGGTGCTACTTCGTCGCGACCGAGGCCACGGAGGTCGACTCGCTGCGCCTGCTCGCCGACACGATCGGAGCGCGGTTCGACCTGCCAGCGTCCCCCTCACTGCGGAGCTGGGAGCAGGCGCTCGACGTCCTGCTCGCACTGGGCAGGGAGCGCGCATGCACGGTCGTGCTCGACGAGTTCCCCTATCTCTGCGCGGCCAGCCCCGCGCTGCCGTCGATCGTCCAGAAGGCGTTCGGCTCACGGCGGCGCGAACGTACCGGGTCACGCACCAGGCTGATCCTCTGTGGATCGGCGCTGACCTTCATGGGCGGCCTGCTGTCCGGCTCCGCACCGCTGCGCGGACGCGCCGGTCTCGACCTGCCGGTCGCCACGCTGGACTACCGGTTGGCAGCCCAGTTCTGGGAGATGACGGACTGGCGGCTGGCGGTGCTGCTGCACGCCGTGGTGGGTGGAACCCCGGCCTACCGCCGGGAGTACTCCCGGGGCGACGTCCCGCGCGACCTCGGCGACTTCGACGACTGGGTCGCCCGGACCGTGCTGAACCCGGCGAGCCCGCTGTTCAGGGAGGCCCGCTACCTGCTCGCCGAAGAACCCGACCTGCGCGACAAGGCGCTCTACCACTCGGTGCTCGGCGCCGTCGCCGAGGGGCACAGCACGCGCGGTGGCATCGCCGCCTTCGTCGGGCGCCGCGACGACGCGGTGCACCACCCGCTGACCGTGCTGGAGGATGCCGGGTTCCTGCGGCGGGAACCGGACATCTTCCGGACCAACCGGAGCAGCTTCCAGATCACCGAACCACTGGTCGCCTTCTACCACGCCGTCATGCGCCCCGAGTGGGCGCGGTTGGAACGCCCGGGCAATGCCACCGCGGTGTGGCGGGACGCACGGAATCGGTTCGACTCCGCCGTGCTCGGCCCGCATTTCGAGCGGCTGTGCCGAACCTGGACAGCGACCTTCGCCGACCCGACGACCCTCGGCGGCCCGGCATCGGTCGTCGGTCACGGCGTGGTCAACGACCCGGCACGGCGCCGGACCTGGGAGGTCGACGTGGCGGCCGTCGGACCCGACGGTGCGTTGCTCGCCGTCGGCGAGGCGACATGGGGCACCGTCGTCGGCCTCGAACAACTCGAGCGGCTCCGGCGCATCCGTCAGCTGCTGGTGGTCCACGACCGGGCGGGCGCCGCCGATGCGCGCCTGCTGTGCTTTAGCGGCGCCGGGTTCACCGAGGACCTCCACCGGGCAGAACGGGCTGGTGAGGTCGTCCTCGTCGACCTCGAACGGCTCTACCTCGGCAGCTGACGTCGGTCGAGTGCCCGTTGCGAAGCGCGCAGCGCCAGCACAGCGTTGAGTTCGACAACAGTCCGTTTCGATCATGGTCAGAACCGGACTGACGTCGAACTCGACGGGACGGAGGCCAACAGCGTCGGGAACTCCGACTCGACGACGGCGACGTCGCCGTGACCGGTGTCGCCCGCCTGTCACGGATCCGCCCGACGACCATGCCGCGGTGCTCTGGCCCGCGATGCGCCAAGGCGGAAGTTTATGGCGTTTATGATCCTTCCTGCTGCCCGTGGTGGCGACGCACCTCCGCCGCGCGGAGCGGGCCAGTGAGGTTGTCGTCCTCGACCTCGAACGGCTCTACCTCAGCAACTGACGTCGATCGTGATATCATCTGTGAGATCAAAGAGGCGGGAGGGGGCGTAGTGGGTTTTCCGATCAGAGGGTTGCCGATAGACGTCGTCGACAAGCTGGACGTTGCTGCGGCCGAACGGGGGATCAGCCGGAACGCGTATGTCGTCGAGGTACTCACCGAGCACGCCCGCCGGGTCCGGCCGACGGTGACTCCGGAGTCCTTCGCCGAGGCCCTTGTGCTCGCCGCTGACCTCGGCGACGAGGAGCTCATGCGCTCGGCCTGGTCGTGACCGACTGGCTGATCGACAAGTCCGCTCTGTGGAAGCTCGCGCAGTCGCCGGACTATGAGACGTGGATCGACCGGATCAATCGGGGGCAGGTCTGGGTCGGCTTGCCTACTGTGCTGGAGGTCGCTGTCTCGGCCCGGGACGCTGATCACTGGCCGACGCTCCGCCGCCGGTTACTGGCGCCGCTGCTGACCCTCGACGCGACACCGCGTTCCGAAGCGATTGCCGTCGAGACCATGGACGCGTTGGTGGCGGCACGGCTGCATCGCTGCGTTCCGCTGCCCGACGTTCTGGTCGCCGCACTGGCCGCAACGCATCGGCTCACGGCCCTGCACCACGATCGAGACTTCGACCGCATCCACGACACGTACGGCGCGCCGGACGTCGAATGGCTGCGCTTGTAGCGGCATCCGGCCCGCCGCGTTCTCCTGGGGTGCCGAGGTCGAGGTTTATGGGGTTTATGATCCTTCTTGCTGCTCGTGGTAGCGACGCACCAGCGCTGGGAACTCCGACTCGACGAAGGCGAACAGCTCGCGCATCTCGGTCAGCCGCCGGCGGTGCGGCTGCGGGGCGTCGCCCACCGCGGCCAGGCCCTCCTCGGCCAGTACGCGCAGCCGCTTCATCTCTGCCCCGCGTTCCTCCATCGCCGTGCCCCACGCGTCCGGGCGCAGCTGGTAGAAGGCCCGCCGGTTGTGGGCGATGGCCACCCGCTCGACGAAGCCCATCCGCATCAGCAACCGGGCCGTGGTGCTGATGCTGCCGCTGCTGGCCCGCAACGCCGTCGCCAGCTCCTCCGCCGACTGATGCGGCGGCTCGCAGATCAGCAGCCAGCCCAGGACACGCCCGGCCATCCGCTGCAGGCCGACCGACTCGAAGTACAGTCCGACGTTCTCGACGAACTGCATCGTCTCGGCGCTCGCCTCGCGGACACCCGCTTGACCATCTGACTCCATATATTCAGAGTAGTCTGAAAATCCGGATGTCACCAGGGGCGGGGAAGGTGCAAACGCCTCGACAGGTGCCAGCCCCGTTCGAGGGCCGCGTCGGCAAGCCAGGACGGTCTCGCTCCGGCAGCCGCTCCGGTCGGCTGCACCCAGATGGCGGGCAGGGCGAAACGCTGCTCCAGTTCCGCGATCTCGTCCAGCTCGCTCGGGTGCGTGACGGCGAAGGTGAACACCGCCCGTTCGGAGTCGACGAACGAGGCCAGGGCCGCGGGGTGGATCCGCTGCGCGGGGCTCGACCCGGCGCCGAGACGCGACAGCCGCGGCGAGACCACGAACAGGCCAGTCACGGCGACCAGCGCCGGGTCGGGCACGCACGTACCGTTGGTCTCGATCTCCACCCACCGCCCGGCATCGTGCACGCACCGCACCAACGGCACGAGCTCGGCCTGCTGCAGCAGCGGCTCGCCCCCCGAGATCGCCACCAGCCGCGTCGTGGACGCCAGCACCCAGCACACCAGCTGGTGGACGCTGAACTCGCGGCTGTGCAACGGCTGGGCGAAGCGTGACCAGTCCCAGGTCTGTGGCACCTCGCAGGCCGGGCATGCCAGGTTGCACCCGGCGAGCTGCATGATCATGGCCACCTGACCGGCCGAGGGTCCCGACGTCTGGAACGCCGGCCCGACGCAGTCCGCCGTCGCCAGGAACAGCCCGCCGAGCCCACGATCGGGCAGGATCACACCGCGAGTCACCGACCCGCTCCCGGCATGCGAGCACGGCCGGCGTCCTGATCGTCGTCGGGTCCGGCGCGCCGCAGCGCCTTCTGCAAGCGACGCGCCTGCCGCGACGTCAGCTGCACCGGCCCGGCAGCGGAGCTGGAGAGCACGACACCGAGCGACCCGCGGTGCACGACCAACCGGGCGGCGGCCCCTCGGACGTCACGACACGGTACGACGCGGCTCAATCCCCATCCCCTGCGGCGCCACGCCTCATGTTCTCCGCGCCCGAACGGGCCGACACCCCGCCGATCGCCGTCATCGTCGACGCCGCGAGCGGTGCCTGGCTCATGCTCACCGGTGGGCGCCGCATGCCGGCGGTGGGCGCCGCTCATCGGGGTCGCCGATCACCGTCGATCGCGGACTCCGGGCCCGCGGCGGCCAGGCGGGCCAGCCACCGCCTGAGCTGCTCGATCTCGACGGCGCCGACCTCGGCGACCTCGCCCGGCGGCACCACGATCCGGACGCCGCCTTCACTGCGTGCCACCCGCAGCCACCGCCGCCGTCCGACGGCGTCGTAGCAGCCCACCGCGCCCTCCATCCGGTCCGTCATCCTGCATCCCGCCTTCCGCACGTTCCCGCCGCTGATCGCATCCCGGTGGGAAGCGGCGAGGCCGGGGCCTTCG
>Ga0136634_10000909_pt1 | contig 11823 bp, 8 predicted proteins | sample AntDrymUQ8332106_2_FD_104654 | JGI IMG/M metagenome (GOLD analysis project Ga0136634, IMG submission 104654) | Polar desert sand microbial communities from Dry Valleys, Antarctica - metaG UQ833 (21.06) | ecosystem: Environmental > Terrestrial > Soil > Desert | place: Antarctica: Dry Valley... | reverse complement strand
GTCCATGGGTTCCTCCATTTCCTGCATTTATGCCCATGCCGGAAAATATGGCGGGTAAGGGTATCGGTCATTTTTTTGGTGCGATGCGGATAGATGCATTCAGGCCTTCAGCAGATTTTAAAAATGATATGGATCAATGGATACGACGTTTTAAAAGTGCAGAGACTGTGGAGGGACAGCAATCTGTTATCATTCCGGGCGAACCGGAAACCGCCATGGATATAGAGCGCAGGCAAAATGGAATATCTCTTTTACAACCTGTTGCGGCTGATTTAAAATCTCTTGGAGAAAAATTTTCAGTAATACTGTAATTTCACCATCGCATTTTTAGAGCGCAGAAGTTTATTTTTGTACCCGGCATTGGTTCAATAACAAACTTCAGTGGCGTCGCACTCTTCAACAGCGGCATATTTCTCAACATAAATAACGAACAGACGGGTATGAAAGTAATGAAATTTGGCGGCACCAGCGTAGGTAAACCGCATCGGATGAAAGAAGTAGCAGAACTGATTACTTCCAGCGAAGAGCCTAAAATTGTAATCCTTTCTGCCCTTAGTGGTACTACCAATGCTTTGGTAGAAATAAGCACATTGCTGGCTACCAATGAAAGAAGCAGTGCAAGAGAAAAGATTGATGCACTGGAAGCCTACTACCAACAGTTTATAACGGAGCTGTTAACGGAAGGAATTGTACTGGAAAAAGCCAAAAAAGTATTGGCAGAACATTTTGAATTTTTAAGCATTATTTTAAAAATTTCTTACAGCGAAGCCTTAAATAAAGATATTCTTGCCCAGGGTGAATTATTAAGTACAAAACTATTTTGTCTTTACCTGGAAGAAAAACAATTAGATCATCGCCTGATACCGGCTTTGGATTTTATGACCCTGGATAACCAGGATGAACCACAGGTAGGTACTATTAAGGTAAAACTTTCTCAGATTCTTCAAAAGCACAAAGAGACTGGCATTTTTGTAACCCAGGGTTATATTACACGAAATGCAAAAGGAGAAGTAGATAATCTTAAAAGAGGTGGTAGTGATTATAGTGCATCGCTTATAGCTGCAGCAATTAATGCCAGTGTTTGCGAAATATGGACTGATATTGATGGAATGCATAATAACGACCCGAGGGTTGTAGAAAATACCCGTCCTATAGAGCAGTTAAGCTTTGAAGAAGCAGCGGAACTTGCCTATTTTGGTGCTAAAATTTTGCACCCCGCCAGCATTTGGCCCGCACAATTTTATAATGTGCCAGTGCGGTTGCTTAATACCATGGATCCTTCGGCAAAAGGGACATTGATTACCCAGGAAGCTGGAAGCACCGGAGTTAAAGCCGTTGCTGCAAAAGATAATATTACCGCTATAAAAATCAAAAGCACCCGCATGTTGTTGGCGTACGGATTTTTAAGGAAAGTTTTTGAAGTGTTTGAAAAATACCGCACTTCAATAGATATGATTACTACTTCTGAAGTAGCTGTTTCTGTAACTATTGACAATGACATTTATATTAATGAAATAACAAAAGAACTGGAAGCTTTTGGTACAGTAGAGATTGATACCAATCAAACCATTGTGTCTATAGTGGGTAATGAAATAACAGAAACAAAGGATATAATGAGAAAGTTGTTTGAAGCTGTGAATGCTATTCCTGTAAGAATGGTGAGTTATGGGGGAAGCCGTCATAATATATCTTTATTAATTGCCCGTAATTATAAAGAACAAACTCTACAGGTATTAAACTCCGGATTGTTTGGTTTATAATTCTCAAAACGTATTTGAATACGAATTGAAATTTACCCTGCCTCAGTGCAGGGTTTTTCGCTATTAAATTTGAAGGCTAACCTATTATTCCAGAGCATTAAATAAGCAAACAGCTTCACAAACCTGAATTCCTAAGTTAAATAATTATAATTTTTATTAACCTAATACAATAAGTTATTAGCCTATGCGTTTATAAAACGGTTTTTCATAGGATATTGGATTAATACGGGCTTAGATTTCTATCTTAGCCCCTTTTTTTTTAAAAACGATGTATCCTAGCGATCATGTCGCTTACAAATATTGGTTTGGTATACAACTTGCATAATAGGCAAATATCAATGGAACCAAAGGAAGAAGTAGAAAATGTAGTTTTTATTAAACAACAGCTGGATATTATAAGTTATTAGGAAATGCTGGGATTAAATTTTTTGTATTAGTCTTAAAGTAGTATGTTTGCTGCTTACCTTTCTAAACCGTTACAGTTTTCCTAAATTCTGTAATACTTACCCAGATATCCTTTACAAAGCCTTCCTCTTTCTTGATTGACCATATTTATTACCTAAAACCATTATTATGGCTACAAGAATAATTGTATTTATTACTTTAGTTGCATTTAGCATAACTTCCTGCACTACAACCCAAAATGTTTCTTATTTCAGTGACATTAAAGACGAAAATTTTAAATCTAACCTGGGTGTAGTAGAAGCACCCATTCAAAGCAACGATGTTTTAAGTATTTATGTTAGTAGTCTTGACACCGAGGCTTCTGCAATATTTAATGCCAATAATACATTTGTAAGTAGAAGCACAACTGCAACCGGAGCAAGTACACAGTCTGCAGGATATTTAGTTAATGCTGATGGAAATATACAATTGCCCATTCTGGGGAATATAAAAGCAGCTGGATTTACAAAAACTCAATTAAAAGATCAGATTACCAAAACTTTATTATCAAAAAAGTTATTAATTGATCCCGTGGTGGATATCAGGTACCTGAATTTTGAGGTTACCGTTTTGGGTGAAGTAGCAAAACCTACAGTCATTACAGTGCCTAGTGAGAAAATTTCATTGGTAAAAGCATTGGGCCTGGCAGGTGATCTCACTATATATGGTAAGAGAACGAATATTTTATTGATAAGGGAAAAGAATGGGGAAAGAATTACACGCCATATAGATATCAATTCAAGTGACTTTATAACATCGCCTTATTATTATTTACAACCAAATGATGTAATATATGTTGAGCCTAATAAAGCAAAGATTGCCAGTGCCAGCAGAACGCAACAAATTTTGCCAATAGTATTAACTGGTTTATCAGCAGCAATAATAGTATTGGACAGGATTATTAAATAGTAAACATGCAGCAAAAGACCAATCATAAAAAAAAGAATGAACAGGAAGTTAATCTGATTCAACAAATGATATCAAATTATTTGCCTTATTGGCCCTTACTGGTTATCGCCATAGGTATAGGACTAGCGGCCGCATTTATTTATATCAGGTATAAAATTCCCTTATACCAGGCATCAGCAACACTTATTATAAAAGATGAGAAAAAAGGAACGGAAGAATCCAAGTTAATGGAATCTTTAAATACTATTTCATCTAAACAATTGGTTGAAAATGAAATAGAGGTGATTCAATCCCGATCACTAATGGATAGTGTTGTAAGACAACAACATTTATATGCCCCCACTTTTGAAAAAGGAAAAATAAATAAGACAACAGCTTACCTGCGTTCGCCTGTTCAAATCCAGGCATTAAATCCTGATTCAATCGTTCCTGTAAAAGATGTTTCTATTTCATTTAATAAGGAAAAGGGGATGGTTGAGGTTGCTAATTCTTTGACATACAAGATGAACGAATTTGTAAACACGCCTTACGGCAGGCTCATGTTCGTGTTTAATAAAATGCATAATCCTCTTCTTGGGACACCAGATGATTTGTCATTTTCGCTAATCTTACCTAAGAATGTAACTACCGCTCTCTTACTCAACCTGGAGGTTACATCGGCCAGTAAACTATCTACGATTATAGAACTAAAATTAAAAGCAGAAATACCGGAGAAGGCAGAAAATATATTAAATGGTTTAATAAAAGCGTACGATTTGGCAGGCGTTAGAACTAAAAATGATTTGGCTAGAAACACGTTGGCTTTTGTAGAAGATCGTTTAGGCAAAATCGGTTTTCAAATGGATTCGATACAAAAGAAAGTACAGCAGTATAAAACAGGTACGGGAGCAGTGGATATAAGTACGCAAGGCCAGTTATTTTTACAAAATGTAAGTGAAAATGACCAAAAGCTAAGCACTGTAAATACACAGTTAACTGTATTAAACCAGGTAGAAAATTTTGTAAGTTCTAAAAACAATGGTGCAGCTATAGTGCCTTCTACACTGGGAGTAAATGATCCGATGCTTTCTCAATTATTAGATAAGTTATATGTTACAGAACTTGAGCATGAAAAATTGAGAAAAACGGTCGGGGAAAATAACCCAAAATTAGTGGCCATCACTGATCAGATAAATATGATAAGGCCCAATATTTTAGATAATATCCGTAGTCAAAAGCAAAGTCTGGCAGCAACCAGGCAAAACCTTAGTTCTACAAATGGTTCTTATAATTCTATGTTACGATCAATGCCCGTTAAAGAAAAAGCATTGCTGGATTTAACAAGGGATCAAACCACTTTAAATGGTATTTATCAATTTTTACTGCAAAAAAGGGAAGAAAGTGTTTTATCCTTTTCATCAAATTTGTCAGACAATCGAATTGTTGATAATGCACAAGCCGGAAACTTACCGGTTAGCCCTAATAAAAAAGTAATTTATGCAGGTGCAGTGTTTGCATTCTTGTTTTTATCGTTATCGTTTATAACCATAAGAGAGTCTTTTACAGGTAATATTTTATATAGAAGCGAGATAGAAGAATTAACAAGCATACCTATTATTGCAGAGGTAGCACATGATGCAAGTGATAAACCTATTATTGTAGAGCCCGGTAAACGTACGTATGGTACTGAAGAATTCAGGAAAATAAGAGTATCGCTTTCCTATATGGGTATAGATGCAACTCATAAAAAGATATTACTTACATCCAGTATTTCAGGCGAAGGAAAAAGTTTTATAGCAGTAAACCTTGCAATAAGTTTGGCTTCTACAGGTAAAAAAGTGGTGTTAGTAGATATGGACTTAAATAATCCTACGATTGGCAAGATATTAGCAATAAATCAGGAAAAGGGCGTGACAGATTATTTGATGGGACGCAAGAAACCAGAAGAAATAGTAGAGAAGGTAAAATCATATGAAAATCTATTTTATATTTCCGCAGGAACAATGGTAGATGGCCCATCTGAATTAATGGTTAATGGAAAAGTCCCCGAATTAATTTCATACCTGGATAAAAAATTTGATATAGTATTAATAGACACATCACCGGTAGTATTGGTTACTGACGCTTACCTTTTGTCTGGCTTATGCGATACAACATTATATGTAATAAGGCATAAGTATACACCGAAAATGATCATCAGAAGAATGGATGATAATAACACCATAAACCCTTTACACAATACAGCCATTATTTTTAATGGCGTTAAGGGGAGAGGATTCTTTAAAAACAGTTATGGTCATGGTTACGGCTATGGTTATGTATATGGTTATAATAAAGACGACAAAAAATATAGTAAGTCGGTAATATAGTTCCTGATTCCAATTCCATCGAAAAACCTATCCAAAAAGTAATAAAAAATATTACTCCCGTTGTTAGCCATTTTTTTTTAAACAATTAGATTTTTAAACAATCTAAAATTATTGTATGAACAAGAATTGGTATATTATTTACACAAAGCCACAATTAGAAAAGAGAATTGTTGCGTCTTTAAACAAAAAAAAGATTGAAAATTACTTCCCGCTTGGGCAAGTAACCAGGTTAAGGAATGTTAGAGAATCTAACGAGCCACTCTTCCGGTCTTTAATATTTATAAAAGTGGCCGAAAAAGAAATGACTGATATCAAAAGGATAGAAGGTGTATTAAGCATCATGCATTATAAAGATCAGCCTGCTATTATTAATGACGATGAAATTATAGCAATCAAAGATTTTACTTCTAAATACAATGATATTAAAGTTGAGCCTTCTGTTGTTAATTCAACAGATGTAGTAAGAAATTTAAGTACTCCAATAAAGTCTGTTGATGGAAAAGTGCATTCTATAAGTTATAAAAGCATACGCCTGAATCTTCCTTCTCTGGGCTCAATCTTAATTGCAGAAATTAATATTATTCCTACTATGGCTTCCAGGGAATTTGATTTTAAAAGTAAATTATTACCTCACTATTAAAATGTTTTAGCTTTTTAATTTTTTACAATTATTAAACTGGAAAATATAAAAAAATAAATAACGTTATTACCTGGTCTCATGAGAAATCTTTGGGATCTTATAAACCTAAAACCGCAGCACAAGTTTAAATGAAAACAGCATTAATTACTGGAATTACAGGGCAGGATGGAGCATACCTTGCAGAATTATTATTAGAAAAAGGATACAGAGTACATGGTATAAAACGCAGATCGTCTCTTATAAATACAGATAGAGTAGATCATTTATACAAAGATCCACATGAAACACATGTAATGTTTTCGTTGCATTACGGAGATATGACAGATAGCACTAATCTCATAAGAATAGTGCAGGAAACACAGCCGGATGAAATTTATAACCTGGCTGCAATGAGCCATGTAAAAGTTAGTTTTGAAACCCCGGAGTATACAGCTAATGCAGATGGAATAGGTTCTTTACGTTTATTGGAAGCCATCAGGATACTTAAACTGGAGAATAAAACTAAAATATACCAGGCATCCACTTCGGAATTGTATGGTTTGGTGCAGGAAGTTCCTCAAAAAGAAACGACTCCTTTTTATCCCCGTAGCCCTTATGCTGTAGCTAAATTATATGCTTATTGGATAATGGTTAATTACAGGGAAGCTTACAACATATTTGCTAGCAATGGTATTTTATTTAACCATGAAAGTCCATTAAGGGGTGAAACTTTTGTAACAAGAAAAATTACAAGAGCCGCAGCAGCAATAAGTTTAGGTATGCAGGATTGTCTTTACCTGGGCAATTTAGATGCCCAGAGAGATTGGGGGCATGCTAAAGATTATGTAGAAGCCATGTGGAGAATTTTACAACAAGACAAGCCAGATGATTTTGTTATTGCAACAGGAGTTACAACTACTGTTAGAGATTTTGTAAAAATGGCCTTTGCAGAAGTAGGTGTTACTATAGAATTCAGGGGAGTTGGAATAGAAGAAAAAGGGTATGTTACCCATTGCGAAAATTCGGCCTATCAATTAGCTGAAGGGATGCAGGTCGTATCTGTAGATGCAGCATATTTCAGGCCTACAGAAGTGGAGCTTTTGATTGGCGATCCTACCAAGGCCAAACAAGTGCTGGGCTGGGAACCAAAATATGATTTGTCTTCACTCGTAAAAGAAATGGTTGCTGCAGATCTTTCGGCAGCACAAAAAAAATTAATAAATGACAAACACCGATAAAATTTATATAGCTGGCCATAATGGTTTAGTAGGTTCTGCCATTGTTAGAGCATTACAAAATAAAGGATTCACCAACTTAATTTATAAAAGTTCAAAAGAATTAGATCTGCGAAACCAGGCAGCAGTAGATTCTTTTATTGAGGCCGAGCGTCCTCAATATATTTTTCTTAGTGCAGGAAAAGTGGGTGGCATAGTTGCTAATAATACTTTTAGGGCAGAATTTCTATATGATAACCTTATCATGGCGGCCAACATTATGAATGCTGCACATAAAAACAATGTTACTAAATTATTGTATTTAGGCAGTTCATGCATTTATCCAAAAATGGCATCTCAGCCCATTGAGGAAGAATGTTTGTTAACCGGAATTTTGGAACAGACTAATGAGCCTTATGCCATTGCAAAAATCGCAGGAATTAAATTGGCCCAGGCATATAAAGATCAATATGGCGATAACTTCATTAGTGCTATGCCAACCAACATGTATGGTTTAAATGATAATTATCATCCGGAACATAGCCACGTGCTTCCTGCATTAATCAGGAGGTTTTATGAGGCCAAAACAGAAGGTAAAGAAGAAGTAATTATCTGGGGTTCAGGTTCACCTAAAAGAGAATTTTTATACGCAGATGATTTGGCAGAAGCCTGCATTTTTTTAATGCATTCATATAACGATAGAGAAATTATTAATGTTGGATGTGGGGAAGACATAAGTATTAAAGAGTTAGCCGAAACGATAAAAAATATTGTTGGCTTTAAGGGTAACCTTAGTTTTGATACATCCAGGCCTGATGGTACACCACGTAAGTTGCTTGATGTTTCTAAACTCCATTCATTGGGCTGGAAACATACCATATCTTTAGAGGATGGAATAACCCGGGCATACCAGGATTTTATTAACAAAAGAGAACAAGTTTTAAAACCTGTTAATTAAATATACTGGGTTGTTATAAGCATCATGAATTTTACAATCATATTAGCAGGATTAGCAATAATTCTGTTTTTTATTTATTTCTTTTATACCGGAACTACCCGAAGCAGTTACTTGCTTTTTGTTGTAATGTTTTTGCCACTAATGGATTTAGGTGTAACTCCGGCGGCGTTTGGCGGACTTTCTGTTTTTGATGCTATATCTTTTGTAACTGCATTTTTATGTTATAAAGATATTCTTCATGTTTCCCGAAAGAACAATGCTTACCTGTATCTTTTTCTTTTATTCGTAACCTTTATTTTTCTAGGTAGTTTATCATCAGAATTTGTAAGCAAATCTCTTTTTAATATTCTTAATATAATACCTCCCTTTATTTTTATAAGGCTTTTATTAAAAGAACTAGAGGCTAACGATTACTTTTTAAAAAAGTTTTTGCTTTATTTAAAAATTGCCTGCTTTGTAGCTATTGGTTTTATAGTAGTGCAAATGGTTGTGGGGCTTAATTTTACTTTTTATTCCAGTTTAAATCAGAATGTAACAGATGGCGGCAAAAACAGGTATCCCGGCTTTTTTGGGGATTCTCAAATGAGTGGTGTGTTTTTAGCCATGATGAGTTTCCTGTTCTTACTAAATCTGGAAAACCCAAAGAGGCCTGCTATAAAAAATTATATCTTTTTCGGAATCGCTATGCTGGCCATTATATTAGCAGGATCCCGCTCTGCACTTCTGGGCTTTGGAGCAGGGTTAATTATGCTGGTAATATTTGTTGGAGGAAACTTTAGGGTAACAGCTATGGTTTTTGGGGTATTAATTGGTGCGGTATTATTATATTTTTCAGATTCATTTGTTTTATTCCAGCGCTTTAGTACTCTGGATGACTCCATAGATTTTCGTGCTTCAATTTGGGAAGGTGCATACGACATCTTTAAAAAGAACTTTGCTTTTGGTATAGGTATCAATAATTACCAGGATTACGCAAAACTGCATTCACAGGATCAGTTTTTATTGGTAGATAATGACGAAATATTATTTCTTGATGCACCGGAAAATGGTTACTTAAAATTCTTAACAGAATTTGGATTTTTTGGGTTTGTAACATTGTTCTTATTAATTCTAAGCCCGGTTATAAATGTTTTTTATCAATTTATAATGGGGAAAAAAGTGTCTTTGGCTTTTTATTTCATAGCTCCAATAGTTTGCTGGTTTTTATCCTTTACTTCCTTGTATACTTTAAGCGACAGTAGAATTATAATACCCTTATGCTCTTGCATAGCTTTTATAATTGCTTATCCATTAAACCCCTTAGTTAAACATGAAGAATAAAATTATACAAGGGGGCTTTTTGTTTTTAAAAAATTCGAGACTGTTTAAAAGTAGTTTTTGGGGTATAGCTGCTAATGGTTTGCAAAGCGTATTACTTAGCTTGTTTTTTGTGATAATGGCAAGAAAATATAGCGAATCTCAGTTTGCCACTTTTTTAATAGCCACAACAGTTTACCAGTTTTTAGCTGCTTTTTCTACACTTGGCCTGGGTCAATGGTTTACGAGAGAGGTTGTAAATACTTCCGATAAAACTCAACTGGTTAATAAGTTTTTGAAGATGCAAATATTTTCAGGCCTTTTTTTCTATGGAGTTAATATCATTATTGCGTATACGTTATATAGCGATGCAGTCATTCAGAATCTTGCAATAATTTTAGGCATTAATATAATCTTCGATAATATTATTTATGCTATCCGTTCATTAAATGTGGCAGAATTTAAACAACAAAAAACATTTATTATTTTCATGGCAGATTCAGTACTTAAATTTCTGGCTGCCTGTGTTCTATTGGTTTATCCTTTGCCCGTACTTACACTTTCTATTATTCTTATCATAATTAGATTTATAACCTTAAATGTGTTTTTAACCTATGGGTCTTCTAACTCCATTAATATAAAACAACTGCTGGCATATAAAATAACTTTTGATGAAGTTAAAAAAATTGTTGCGCCTAACTGGGCCTTTATAATTATCGGAAGCGTATCTATGGTGTACTGGCGCATAGGAAATTTAATCATATCAAAAATGCTCACTCTAAATGACGTGGCAAATTATGAAGTATCCTATCGCATTTTTTCATTAGCACTAATACTTCCATTAATCATTTCAACAACGGTTTTCCCTTCCATGGTGGAGTTGAATAAATCTTCCTCACGACAAAAGTTTAATGAATATTTTCATAAGGTTTTTTTGCTTTACTTATTATATAGTTTGCTTACTTATACTTTTTTTTATTCCTTCTCCGATTATATTATTCCTTTTGCATTTGGAGATAAATACCTGGAAAATGCACTTTATACAAAGCAAATGTTTTTAACTGTACTTGTTTTTCCAACAGCATTATTACAGGCAAATGTGCTGGTAGCTTTGCACAAAGAAAAATCTGATATGTGGCTTAATATTATTAGCCTTGTAGCCAATGTGATTTTTTGCTTCGTTGGTCTTTACTTTTATAAATCATTAACGGTAATAAATCTTTCTATTTTTGCCTCTTTCATCATATTTCATATTTGCCAGGATGTACTACTATTAAAGTATAAAATTGTAACCCTGTCAAACGTGTTTAAATTTTATCTTATAACAGCGGTTTGTGCCGGAGGCTATGCGTTTTTATCTATTTATGTAAACCCTTTTCTGTTATTTATTTTGTTTTGGACTCTGGTTACTATCTGGGTAGTTCTATATACCATCAAAAGTGGAGGATTGAAAAGAATTTTACAACCCTCTTCACCAGTTACCATAAGCGAGTTAAATAAAACCACCTGAAAGTATAATTAATGAAAACAGTTATATATTATACCTCAACCTATTTTTTAGATATTTCTCTGGAAATTATTAATGTTCTTAAGCAGCAGGTAAACCTGCATGTACTGATAGAAATAACTCCTTCTTCTAAAAATGCTAATATTATAAATGTTGATACTTTGCCAAAGGGTAAATACCTGGCGTTACCAAATGAAATATTGGGGGAGAAAGATCAGGCTTGTTTTAAAGATTATTTTGACGGCGTAAAGAGTGTTCATTTCGTTGTGCACAATCATCACTCAGGTTTGTCGTTAAGTACCTTGAAAGTAGTAAACGCAGTTAAAAAACATATTAGATTTATTAATCCGGAGATTATACACTTTGAAGGGTTTACTTTAAGAACGATTGGAATACTACCTTTTTTATATAAAGTAAAAAAAATGGTATTAACTGTTCATGATGCAGTACTTCATACAGGAGAAACTACGTGGAAATCCCGCCTGCCACGTTTTTTGTTTTTCAGGCTGCCGGTTAATAAATCGTTTGTTTTTTATTCTGATTATTCTATGCAGCAGTTTATAAAACATGCGAGGCATAGCAGGGGAGATAAAGTATTACTAAAAATGTATCCTTTCAGCTATTTTAAAAAGATTGGTTTAAGTATGCCGGAAGGGCATACCGGTATTCTTTTTTTTGGCAGGATATCAAAATACAAAGGAGTAGACATTTTACTTGATGCAATGCCAACAGTATTAAAAGAATTTCCCGATGAAAAATTGATTATAG